>OCZU010002463.1_pt1 | contig 11817 bp, 11 predicted proteins | sample 1539001 | NCBI WGS metagenome assembly OCZU01 (sample SAMEA3539306, study PRJEB22396) | soil metagenome | biome: tundra; feature: field; material: soil | place: USA | collected 2010-05 | depth 0.15 m
CCAGTCTCAAGAACTTGCTGTCTTCAACAAGCAGGATTTTCATCGGGTCGCCGTTTGGCGGAACACCTGTCTCATACTCCTGGCTTGTACCCCAAAAAGGTATTCGCCAATTCGAGCCGTGCTAGTTGGATGTTCGCAGACCATTGCGGCCTTCGCAAGGTCACGAGTGCGAACGTAAGGCCAATGCACTGACGCTCGACTGTCGTTATATCGCGATTACGCTCATTGAGTGGTTTTGAGTGCTATCGCCTGTGGCTGATGTCATAACGACGTCGGCCTCACAGCGGACCGAGTAGACTTTGCGGTATCCAACCAAAAAGGCTCGGGACGAAGGAGGCCGAGATGAAGATTGTAGGTTGCGATCTACACGCAAGACAACAAACGATAGCCATGGTGGACACCGAGACCGGCGAGTTCACCGAGAAGACACTTTGCCATGAAGGAAATGCGGTGCGAGAGTTTTACGCGGCCCTGGAAGGTCCGGTGGTGGTGGGCATCGAAGCCACCGGAGCGATGCAGTGGTTTCTGGAACTGCTGGAAGAGTTGGGCATCGAATGTCGGGTAGGACATCCGGCCAAGATCCGAGCGGCCGAGATCCGGAAACAAAAGCATGATCGGCGCGATGCCCGCTTGGTGCTGGACCTGCTAGTGATGAAGGATCGCTTTCCCCAGATTTGGATGCCCTCGACAGAACAGCGGGACTTGCGAACCTTGCTGCGGGACCGACACCAGTGGGTAAAGATGCGAGCGCGCTTGCAGCACACGCTGCAGGCGATTGCACTCAATCACGCGCTGCGCCAAGGCCATGCCCTGTGGAGTGCAGCGGGGCAGAGCGCACTGCAGGCCTTGCCTCTGCCACCTTACACGAGTCAGAGACGAACGGAACTGCAGAGCTTGTACGTACAGTTGCAGAAACGAATCCAAGAACTGGACAAAGAAGTGGAAGCGCAGGCCCGACAAAGGCCACAGGCGCGCCGGCTGCTGACGCACCCGGGCGTGGGTGCAGTGACGGCCCTGGCCACCGAGGTGTTTCTCGGAGACCCGAGTCGCTTCGCCACCGGCAACCAGGTGGCCAGCTATATCGGGATGATTCCGTGTGAGCACAGCAGCGGAAAGCGACAGCGGCTGGGAAAACTGACCAAGGAAGGCAACTCGCTGCTGCGCTATCTGTGGACCGAAGCGACCATGCATGCGGTAAGGAAAGACCCGGAACTAAAACGCTTCTATCGGCGCAAGCTCATTCAGAAAGGAATGGGCAAAGCCAGGATTGCAGCGGCCCGCAAACTAGGGATCCGGCTGCGGATCATGATGCGCGATCAGATTGATTACGAAGAGTTCTGCCGTCGTGGAAAGTTGCGGCAGAAGGGGGAAGCCCATGCGGGGATGCCTGATTTCAACAGTGGTCCTGCACGGCAGTGACCGGGTCAACTGAATAGGCTACCTGCCTCCCCAGGGAGGGGAGTTTGCATAACACATCATGATCGAAGGTGACCGAAGAGATGTCTGGTGGGCTACGCCACCACAATGATGAAGAAAACGGGCCGAGCCATGCGGTTGGATATAAATCACCGAAGAAGCAAGATTGTTACTCTCTCGAAAGGAACCAGTGCGTCTGCGCTGACGCGAAACCTGTGCCCGAAACTACAAAAGCAAAAACATCTAATCCCTTGACACGACCGACGTCGTTAGAGATGTTGAAAAACTCCTTCTCGCGAAATTCGCAAAAATAAACTCGCGTTAGGATGCCCTACAAACGACTTTCTCGGTTTTCCTAGGGAGACTCTGAATAAGCTCTCTGATATCCACTGGTGTTGAAGATAGAGTGGGTGGCGGAGGACAAATAGGAGATGAAACAGCAGACCTTGGCGATGGCGAACGGGTTTGAGCGCTACACGAAGAAGACGCGACGGACGTTGTTTTTGGAGGAGATGGAGCAAGTGGTGCCGTGGGCGGAGTTGTGTGCGCTGGTCGAACCGGTGTATGCCAAGGCGGGGAATGGACGGCCGCCGGTGGGGGCGGAGCGGATGCTGCGGATTTACTTTTTGCAGCAGTGGTTCAACCTGTCAGACCCCGGGGTGGAAGAAGCGCTGTACGATTCGGCGGGGATGCGGCAGTTTGTGGGCATCGATCTGGGGCGGGAACCGGTGCCGGACGAGACCACGGTGTGCAAGTTCCGCCATCTGCTGGAGGAGCACGAGTTGGGGGAGCGGCTGTTTGAGCGGGTAGGCGAGCACTTGCAGGCGAAGGGACTGCGCCTCAGTACCGGGACTATCGTGGATGCGACGATTATCAACGCTCCGAGTTCGACCAAGAACGCGCGGCAGGAGCGGGATCCGGAGATGCACCAGACGCGCAAGGGCAAGCAGTGGTACTTCGGGATGAAAGCCCACGTGGGAGTGGACAGCCAGACCAAGCTGATTCATTCCGTGGTGGCGACGGCGGCGAATGCAGCCGATTCCACGATGCTGCTCCACCTGCTGCACGGCGAAGAGACGCGGGTATGGGGCGATCAAGCCTATCGCGGGCAAAGCGAGGTGCTGCGCGAACATGCGCCGCACGCCCAGGACTTTACCCACCAGCGCTATCGCTACAAGGATCGCATCGACGAGGTGGAACGGGAGAAGAACCGGACCAAGTCCAAAGTGCGATCCAAGGTGGAACACGTCTTTGCCGTACTCAAACTCAAGTTTGGGTTCGTCAAGGTGCGCTATCGCGGACTGGACAAGAATGCGAACCGCCTGTTTGTGACTTGCGCGCTGGTGAATCTGTTCCTGGTGCGCAAGCGACTGTTGTGCGCTACGGCGGTATAGTACCGCACGAGGCCGCCGAACCGCCCTCACGGGGGCAAAAGCAAACGGCATCCCTCGTGGAGAGAACCAAACCACCGGCTACCTTGGTCTCTGCTCTTCGCTTCGCTGTGAAGATTACTTGTTCAGAGATTCCCTAGACATTTTCTATCCCCTAAATTTCGACTGTTTTGAGAAAAATGGACTTTTTCAACACCCACGCCTGATAGCAACAGTTATGTTGGAACGGCTTGACGATTCAGGTAGAGTGCTGACGTGAAATACACCGCCCGAATAGCTCTGTTACTGGTCGCAGTTGCAGTGCTGGAAGCACGTTCGTTAGGGCAGCAGACTCCTCACCCTCTGCAGTCAGATGCAGCCAAAGGGAAAGTCGTTCTTGCGAGCCTGTCGAAACCCACCTTCTCTCCATTGGCGCGACAAGCGAATGTTGAAGGCGAGGTCATAGTGGATGTCACTGTTCGTCAAGATGGAAGCGCCGAGGCGACAGTAGTTAAGGGCCATCCTTTGCTCAAACAAGCCGCCCTCGATAGTGCCATGCAGTCTCGTTTCGAGTGCCGGGGGTGCACTGCTCCTGTTTCGTACACGCTTGTTTACACGTTCAAGCGCACCTCTGACGGCAGTTGTTGCGATGGGATTGGAGCGCCTGTCAAGGTGGAGCAAGAGCCGCAATCATATGACGAGCGAGGCCGACCGCAAACTCATGTCGTCATTTCAGCCGAGAAGATATGTATTTGCGACCCCGCTTTACCTTTGGAAGTGCACCATACGCGGATAGGTGCCGGACGGAGATGAAATCATGCGTGCATTTTTGCAACGAGGCAATGTACGCCTAACGAGAAATGAGAGTCTATTTTTGTGATGCTTCAAGCACAGGCGTTCCCGTCCCGAGCAAGACGACTCTCTGAGTGCCAGCCTCGTCAGTGGCACGGAGTTCTTGGAGTTCTGTGGCGCGTCCGGTAAAATCGGCGGGCGGGATAGGGGTGTCATTCAAGCCTTCAGGAGAGGGAGTTCGTGAGGGTCAGGAAAAAGAAGGCGTTCACATCTGGGCTGAAGCCCAGCTCTTTATCAAGACGCTGAGGCGGCGCGGGTGGACTCTCTACGATATCAACGATAAACGCTCAATCGTCGACGAGTTCGCGATGAAGATCAACAACGGAGAATGGCGCTTTTATGACGTCGCGGCGGATGAAGCTAAGGTTTGGATTACCGCATATTTTCGTGAAGTGCGGCGGAACCTTGGTCGTGAAACCCTCCTTACGTTCCGTTCCATCCTAATCGGCCGGATCGCAAAGGCCGCATTTCGCGAAGCGGCGCTAGCCTGCGAAGAAGCCGAGATACCATCATGAACTCCCATGCGGCGAAGCGAATCGCCTTATACGCCAGAGTGTCCACCTCAAAGTGCGAGAAATGCGGAAAGCGTCACTCCGACCATGAAGCGCTCGACCACGAGTACAGAGGCCAGGATTCCGAAGTACAACTTCGCGAGCTGCGCGAGTATGTGGATCTGCGCGGATGGCAAATCATCGAAATCTATACCGATAGTGTCTCTTAGCCAGCGGCCCCGCCAATGATTGCTAAGCTGCCCTTCCGTTACCGTTGGACGGTGGGCTGCCAACCAAATCTTGTCGCAGTCGCTCCATTTGTGCCGCTGCTTCTTTCATCTGCTCAGCATATTCGTGCCCCTGTCGTGGAAGAAAACCTCCGTAATTCTCCAGCAGCAACCGGGAGTTCATATTGATGGCAATGATGTTTGAACGCGCTTGGCCGGAGAGGGCAGATGTTAGTTTGTCTAGCTGCAAATCCCGCACGGCTAGCTCATTTCTGCACTGGGAGGCTTCTTGTCCAAGCAGTCGCCCATGTTGGCGGATCAGCCCAAACAGACATACTGCTAGCACCAGCAGGACAGAATTAGTAGTGATGGTCACAGACAATACGCTCTTCAGAGCGGCAATCCTCTCTGCGTCGAATCTCACGAAATTGCTGCTCTCCGCCGAGGATAGCGAAGACGCGATGCGACGAATCTCATCCATGTAGCCCTCTCCTTCGTCTGTATCGACGAGCTTGAATGAGCGATGGCGATACCCCTGTTGGCGCAAAGTGATAGTGCGTTCCATCTCAGCCTGCTTTAATCTAGCCAAGGACTCCAACTGCGACTCCAGTGATTGTTCGCGCTGCCGATTAGCGAGCCCTGCACGGAGGCTGACAAACCCTGTTTCGATCCTGCCCTTCGCATCAGTGTAGGGCTGCAAGTACGCAGGGTTCGCGGTCAGCAGATATCCCCGCTGACTTGTCTCCATATCGGTGACATCTTTCAAGACACCGGACAGTTCCGCTTGGATTGCGGAACTTTCAAGCGTAAGCGCATCAGTTTTCTGCACCCATTGAAGATGGTTGACAACAAAGTACGCATTCAATGCAATAAAAGCGAGGAGTGCAGGTACTCCTATTTGCAGCGCAGCTTTTCGAATCATCTAATTTTGCCGCCCTTCACGTGACGTTGAGTGCACCCTCAGTCGTGATTCGACTGGCCTTGCAAATTTCCTCCGCAACTCTGACCGCTGCCTTACTGGTGGAGACCGGCCCCTCTGCTGACATTACCGAACTGGCAGCCAGAGTGAAAAGCAAGGCATCCTGCTGCGTGTCGAAGTAAAGCACTACTTGATTCGCTGCCATGTGCGTAGCTCCTACTGATGTGCTTAGCGGATGATAGGCCGATTCAGCACACGAACGAGGTTATCTCTTTTGGTGCGCCCGCAGATGACTGACGCGAATGATCCAGTTGTCCGGTTAATAGGATCGGGCTCGTTTCTTGCCATTCTTCCCGCCACGCTGCTTTAGAATGCTTGTCCAAGGGAACTGCCGGTAGGCAGTCTTCAGCAAAATATGGTCCTGGCGAAACTCCGCTGGCCCGATCTTGTGGCGTGCGTGAGCGCAAAAAGCATTGAGGCCAGACGGGTCTTTAGCATTTGTCATCGAATCGGGCCGATGACTTAAAGCATCGGCCCGATTCGATGACAAATGCTGGGAACCTGGATGGTAGGCTACGCCGTATCATCCTTCAATCCGGGCAGCGGCATTCGAACGCGTAGGATATATCCGAGCCGCAGCCCATACAGGTGAGGTTTTTCATGCAGATTCGATGGAAGCTTGTCGCTCTCATTGCCGCATCGGCCCTCGGAGTTACTGCACTCGTGAACCAGAAAACGGCTACGGCGGCTGCCCCGCAGGGGGCGACTTCCGCCCCCAAGACCCCACCCTCGGCAAAGAACGCCAAAGATGGGGCACCCGCAGGAATTTCAATCCCCGATACAACGCTCGCCATCAATTCCGACAAGCCCATGTCGGATCGCGTGGTGCACTACGCGATCGACGCCAAGTACGACGCGGCCAAGCACACCGTCGACGCAACTGAAGTGCTTACCTACCACAACCTGACCGGGCAGGCGCTCGACCACTTCCCTTTCCATCTTTATCAGAATGCCTTTCAGCCCAAGTCCACATGGGTGCGGGAAGCCAAGATCGAGGGCAGCCGCGACACGGCCTATGACAAGTGGGAAGAGAAGGAGTATGGCTCGGAAGACATCAAGAGTTTAGAAGTAGTAGGGCAGGGCGATCTGACCGGACAATTGCAGTTTATCGCGCCCGACGACGGCAATAAGGATGACAGGACCGTGGTGGACCTATACGTGCCCAAACCGATCGCTCCGGGCGCGTACGTGCAATTCAAGATTTCATTTCAGACCAGGTTTCCCGAGACCCAGGCGCGCTCGGGATGGAAGCGTGATTTCGTGCTGGGCGGCCAGTGGTTTCCGAAGATCGGCGTATGGTGGCACGGAGCGTGGAATTGCCACCAATATCACGCGACGACCGAGTTCTTCGCGGACTTCGGCGTCTACGACGTGAAGCTGACCGTGCCGCAGAATGAAGTCGTCGGAGCTAGCGGAGTGCTGGTCGAGGAAGAGAACAATCCTGACAATACTAAGACGGTCACCTATCACGGCGACGACATTCACGACTTCGCCTGGACTGCGAGCCCGCGCTACAAAGTCAGAGAGAGCGTGTATCAGTCTCAAATGGGACCGATCAAGCTGCGCTTCCTGATGCAGCCCGCGCACTGGAGCCAGGCGGAGCGGCACGAGAAGATCACGAAGGAAACGCTCGATCATTTTGAGAGTTGGTACGGGCCGTATCCGTACAAGACGCTGACCGTGGTCGACCCGGAACCGGACTCAGCGGCGGGAGGCATGGAGTATCCAACGTTCATCACGGGGGATTCGAGCTGGTTTATGCCGCAGGGCGTTCACCTGCCGGAGTTGGTCGTGGAACACGAATTCGGACACCAGTACTGGTACGGTATGGTCGCCACCAACGAATTTGAAGATGCCTGGATGGACGAGGGCATTAACAGCTACACCGAAGTCAAGGTTCTGGATTCGATCCTGGGCAAGAACACATCCGTCTTGAACATGCTAGGCGCAACAGGAGGAGAACGCGAGACTCAGCGGGGGGGATACGTCGGCGTGGCCGACCTCGATCCCATCGCGCAGAAGGCTTACGAGTACTACAGCTTCAACTCTTACGGCGGGATTACTTATGGAAAGACGGCGAGCGTGCTGCTGACGCTCGAGGGCATCATCGGCGAAGACACGATGGCGAAGGCGATGCATACGTATTTCATGAAGTACCGTTTCACACATCCCACGAAAGAAGACTTTTTGAAGACGATTGAGGAAGTTTCAGGACGGGATCTGCGCTCGTACTTCAACCGGGCCGTATACGGAACACCGGTGATGGATTATGAAGTGCTCAAGATCGAGTCGTTCCCGGTGAACTGGTCCGAGGAGAAGAAGGACAAGAAAGATCCGAAAAAAGACGCCAAGGACGACACCATCTACAGTTCCTCGGTCTGGCTGCATCGCAAGGAAGACTTTGTGATGCCGGTGGAGGTAGAGATCAAGTTCAGCAACGGCGAAAAAGTGCGCGAGCACTGGGACGGCGAGAGCCGCTGGACAAGGTTCAGTTACGAGAAGAAGGCGAAAGTGGAGTCAGCCGAGATCGATCCCGATCACAAGATGCACCTTGACCGCGACAACTTCAATAACAGCCGGACGGCGGAAGGCAATGCGAAAGCTACTTGGAAAGTCGGGAACTACTGGCTCTTCGTGACGCAGTGGTTGGGCCAGGCTCTGGCATGGTGGGCAGTCTAGAGGGGATCAAGGCAGAGAGTTTATGACAGAAAAGAAAAGTCTGCTCAGCAGCGGTGCCGGGATGGTGAGGCACAACAAGCGCTACATCCTTTGGTTCTATTTGTTGAACCTGACGCTGGCGGAGTTTGGGACGTCCGCTTTCCGGGAGCACGCGCACCGGGTTCTGGACCATAGCTTGTTCGCGGATCGACTGGTGCACGGGTTCGATGTGCCTGTGATTTTCGAGCTATTCTTCCGTCCGGAGATGGGGCCCTTCAGAGCTTCGGCGGTACCGGCGTTCTATTTCTCGTTTCTGTTCCCCCTCGCGACCGCGCTGTCTCTGCCAGGAGTGTTTCAGGGATACGCGTCAACGTACCGCCTGCCCCGTGAGGATTTTTTTCGGGCCTGTGGGCAAAATTTGTGGCGGTTCATCCGGCTGATGATTGTTTCCGGAATTGTGATGGGAATCGCCGCGGGCGTGCTGTTCAGCATCAAAGGCGCCCTGGTCAAAAAAGCCGGCGAAAGCACGAACGAGTTGCTGCCCTTTGAGGTACAGATGGCGGGACTGGCAGTGATTTTCCTGGTGATGACTACTTTGCGCATCTGGTTCGATCTGGCCGAGGCCGATATCGTTTTGAGCGATCAGCGGGCGGTGCGCAAATCGATTTGGGCGGGCCTCCGGCACACTCTCCGAAGCCTGATACGTTTGCTGGCCAGCTACGTCGTGACCACGGTTGTGGCGGCCATCATACTGCTGGGTGGGCTTTGGACATGGATGAAGCTTGTGGCGCCTGAGAGTGTAGTGGGTGCGTTTGTCGTCAGCCAACTGACTTTGTTGTTGCTGCTGATCCCGCGCTTCTGGCAGCGTGGAGTCGCGGTTTCCTATTGGCAGCAGCGGATGATGGTCCCCGTCGTCGCCGTGCGTCCGATTGAGCCGCAGCCAGTTACGATTGCGGTTGTTTCTGACGGCGCTCCCGTCGTTCCGGATGCGCCCTTGGCAAAAGCGAACTTCGCGCGAGAATAGAGCGGTTCTGTCACCTAAGCCATTCTCGATTTAAACGAAAAGAGTCCGAGCTGGCTTAAATATAATGCAATGCGCAAACTCGCTATCACCACTCCGAACGTTCTCAAAACTCTTCGTTCGATTGATCATGAGGCGGCGCGCCCGTACACATTCGTGATCAGCCCTGTGCTGGCCTTCTCAAACACCGTTTTGGTGGCTCGCTTCTGCGATAAGCCTTCTCTTTGGGATGATTTGGAATACGTGAGTGTGGATACCGGAGAGAAAGGGAAGCTGCGTAATTGGACCCTTCAAGTTGATGGCAAACTTGTGCCTCTTGTGAAGCAGACAATGGGGGACGTAATAAGAAAATACGGCGAGCGCCCCGAATTTAAGTCGCTCGGACCCGATGGTTCCCTCTGCAAGAAGAATACTGTCGGACTTCTGCGACGTAGGCCCGTAATTGCGAAGCCCATTTCGCAATTGATTGGTAAGGAAGTGGACAGAGGCACGTCCGAAGATGCTTTCGTCGCTGGTGGTGAACAGCTGATGAAGTATCAGAGTTGGAAAATGGAAGCCTTCCCAAAGGCTCTGAAGAAATTGTCTGATCGCGAAATTGCGCGGCGCACCGGATTGGCGGCTCCGATTCAAGTAGGGCCCCGACAGTTTGTATCCGGCCAAACGAACCCTCGCGGCTGGAGTCGAATCACTTTTTGTTCTCAGAATTAGGTTAATTTCTGGATTTCCACATAACGGTCCGCTGCAGTCAGAAGGCGGTTTGGATTGTGTTGGTACCGCTCGGCCCAGTTCCCACGTTCCCGGCAGTGTGATTGTCATGCCAAGGGCCGCATTGACGTACACATTTCCTCCAACAAGACTTCCCTGCAGGTCACTTGTTGGTTCGTTCTGCTGCGCATGACCGAGCTGTGTCAGGCACATACAGAGTAGAAAGAGTACATTCGTCCTCGACCGTTTCGACATTTTGCGATTGTGGCTGAACCCGACAGTTGATTGTCATTAGCAGGCCATTACACTCAAGTGCCCAGCGCAAGGCCAGATGAGTGTAATGGCGATATTGCAACAGTTGTGGAGTCGCCATACTCCCTAAACACTCCCAGTGGGAATCTTCCCAGCGAGCGGCAAGGACAACGTCGCTTATAGGTCTTAGCGTTCATCTGCGCCCGCACTTTTGAGGAGTTGCACCACCTCCTTGTCGTCCTTCTGCGCCGCCATCATCAGCGCCGTGGTGCCAGCATCCATCTTGGCGTTCACATCGGCCTTGGCGGCGAGCAGCGCTCGCACCACCTCGTGGTGGCCCTCCTGCGCCGCCGCCATCAACGCCGTGCCGCCATTGCTCGCCTTGGCGTTCACATCGGCCTTTGCGTCGAGCAGCGCTCGCACCACCTCCTGGTAGCCACCGAACGACGCCATCATCAATGCCGTGCTGCCATTGCCCGCCTTGGCGTTCACATCCGCCTCGGCGGCGAGCAGCGCTCGCACCACCTCCTGGTGGCCACCGGACGACGCCCTTATCAACGCCGTGGTGCCATCACCCACTTTGGCGTTCACATCGGCCTTGGCGGCGAGCAATGCTCGCACCACCTCCTGGTGGCCACCGAACGACGCCATCATCAATGCCGTGCTGCCATTGCCCGCCTTGGCGTTCACATCCGCCTCGGCGGCGAGCAGCGCTCGCACCACCTCCTGGTGGCCACCGGACGACGCCCTTATCAACGCCGTGGTGCCATCACCCACTTTGGCGTTCACATCGGCCTTGGCGGCGAGCAATGCTCGCACCACCTCCTGGTGGCCACCGAACGACGCCATCATCAATGCCGTGCTGCCATTGCCCGCCTTGGCGTTCACATCCGCCTCGGCGGCGAGCAGCGCTCGCACCACCTCCTGGTGGCCACCGGACGACGCCCTTATCAACGCCGTGGTGCCATCACCCGCTTTGGCGTTCACATCGGCCTTGGCGGCGAGCAGCGCTCGCACTACCTCGTGGTGGCCCTCCTGCGCCGCCAATACCAACGCCGTGGTGCCATCACCCGTCTTGGCGTTCACATCGGCCTTGGCGGCGAGCAGCGCCCGTACCACGTCCTGGTGACCACCCCGCGCCGCCATCATCAGCGGCGTGGTGCCATCATCCATCTTGGCGTTCACATCGGCCTTGGCGGCGAGCAGCGCTCGCACTACCTCGTGGTGGCCCTCCTGCGCCGCCGCCATCAACGCCGTGCCGCCATTGCCCGCCTTCGCGTTCACATCGTATCCGGCGGCGAGGAACACCTTGACTCGGTGTAAATCACCGTCGTAAGCCGCGTTTGCGAGTTGACCCGCTCGTAAGTTGGCGAGATTATCCCCTTGTGCGTTGGCCCGCGTGCCTGCCAAAATGCAGGTCAACACCGCCAGAACGCGCAACATTAACGAGTGTTTCCGTAAGCACGTCATTTCAATGCCTCCAATCTAAGCGCATACCTTTTTGGCGGGTTTTGTCAAGTGTGCTCAGTCACGTATGTGCTCAGTCACGTAGCGATGTGATTGGATGCAAACAAGCGTTAACACAACTTTGCGCCTTTTGTTCGCCAGACAGGCGAAAGGAAAGCGCAAACTTGTGCTAAGGCGAGTAGAGTCGAGAACAGGCGCAGTGGCTTTAGCCTCCCGGTGGCTGTTGGGGTGCTTTCGCAGGGCCCGCCTCAATCCGGTTTGGCGTAACTCTGTTTCCTGTTCCCGCTCATCGAACCGGACTGGCAGATTTCCCGCATCCGGCTCTCGGAAAAGACACACGATGTTCCGTGTGACGCCGTCTGCAACTTCTGAACACAAC
>OCZU010002466.1_pt1 | contig 11802 bp, 11 predicted proteins | sample 1539001 | NCBI WGS metagenome assembly OCZU01 (sample SAMEA3539306, study PRJEB22396) | soil metagenome | biome: tundra; feature: field; material: soil | place: USA | collected 2010-05 | depth 0.15 m
TCCGCGCGAGTAGTTGCCGGGCTGCGGTGAGGTCGGTGTCGAACATCCCGGGGTTGGCAGCGGCCAGCTCCTGGTAAAGGCCGGTGGCCTGCTCGATGGCCTGGAGCGCGGGCTCCCAGTCGCCGTGGCTGGAGCGATGGCCGGCCAGGCTGAGCAGGGCGCTGGCCACCAGTTCCCGGAACACCGGTGCCGGGTCGCCGCCGAACCGGTCTGCCAGCTCCTCAAAGACCGCCGCCGCCGCGTCCGGGTGCCCTGTGGTGAGCAGGGCCTCCGCCTGGCCGTGCATGGTCCGCGCGAGTAGTTGCCGGGCTGCGGTGAGGTCGGTGTCGAACATCCCGGGGTTGGCAGCGGCCAGCTCCTGGTAAAGGCCGGTGGCCTGCTCGATGGCCTGGAGCGCGGGCTCCCAGTCGCCGTGGCTGGAGCGATGGCCGGCCAGGCTGAGCAGGGCGCTGGCCACCAGTTCCCGGAACACCGGTGCCGGGTCGCCGCCGAACCGGTCTGCCAGCTCCTCAAAGACCGCCGCCGACTCTGCGTGCCGCTCTAGCTTGCTCAACGCAAGCCCTCTGTGCAACAGGGTCCTCGCCACGTCCTCGCGCAGCGCGGGCGTGCTGAGCAGTGACTTGCGGAAGAACATTTTCTCGTCGGATTGGCGGGTGGCCATGGTAATTACGTGTTCCTTGCCCAGCACCCGCCGCTCGTCTTCCAGGAGATCACGGAAGGCGGTTTCAGCCTCGCCTCGGCGCCCCTTCTGGTGGCGCACTGCCTGCGCCAAATTAAATCGGGTGATCAGGCTGGCGTGAGTGTCTGCGCCCAGCACTCTTCGCTCGTTCTTTAGAAGGTCCTTGAAGGCTTCCTCGGCTTCAGCCCATCGCTCCTGCCGGCACAACAGCGTGGCACGTTCGCGGCGGGTCGCCAGGGTAATGGGGTGATCCTCTCCCAGCACCCGTCGCTCGTCTTCCAGAAGGTCTCTGAAAGCGGCATCAGCCTCGTTCCAACGCGAAGGCCCCTGCGCGCCCACCGATTCCGCGAGGTTGTGCCGAATGGCTAGGTTGGCAGGGTCGTCGATAGCCCAGTAGCGCAGCTGCGCCTTTAGAACCACACGATAGATCTTCTCCGCCTCGTCGTCCCGGTCGCCGCGGCCGAACAGCATCGCCAGCTTCTGCCTGAGGATCAGGATGGTCGGGGTTGGGTGCTCACCGTGGCGTGCGGCATGGACCAGCGCAGAGGTGATCAACTCGATGCCGGACGCTGAAGTCCCCATCTGTCCGTACGCCATCGCGGTCTGTCCGGTCACTCGGATCAGGGTGTCGAGATGGTCGTCATCAAGCATGCCGGCGGAAGACGCGAGAAGCGCCTGCAGGTGCGGGGTAAGCACACGGAAGGCCGGCCAGTCCGCCGCTCGGTCAGCGGTGAGGGAATCGAGGACGGTGGCCAGAAGGTTGACAGCGGTCTGACGGACCAGAAGATGTGAAGGCTCGCGGTGAAGCAGGTAGAGGCGGTTGGTGTCGGCGATTACCGGATGGACGACCACGCCGGTTCTGCCGAGCACACCCAGCCTGTCCTGCGGACTGCGGGAGGCATCCTCGGCATGCGTACTAAAGAGCTGGGTCTGTTCGATGAGGCCAAGGCGGTCGAGACCCCGCAGCACCTGGTCTACGCGCCCCGGCTCCCCCGGATACGTGGACAGGTCAGCCGACGTATTCAGAAATGGGCCGACGAGCTCCGCTTTAAGCAGACCGAGAGGGATCGGGAGGGCGGGCCCGTAGCAGGAGAGCAGCCGCAGCAGCGGCCGCGCCCCAGGCAGCCCGCGCTTCGCCAGAACGTCCAGTGAGAGTTCCCACGTCAGCGTGACGATGGCGCGCTCGTTGATGGCTTCGGGATCGTCTGGATCGGGGGCGAGGTACTCGTACGCCTTAATAAGGTCTGAGTCAAGGACGCGCCGGTAAGCCTCGAAGCTGGCATCATCGACATCCTCGACAAACGCGGCACTCAGGTAGAGGCCGACCAGGTGCAGGATTAAGGGCAGCCCACCCAGGCGCTGGGCCAGGGCTTCAGCCTCGGCCTGGTCTCCAGCCTCCGGCGCCAAGTCGTGCAAAATTGCGGCAGCCTCGGTATCTGAGAGCTTTTTCACTTCGCGCAAGATGGCCCACGGGGGCCAGAAGAGCGGGTCACGCTGGCGGCTGGTGACCAGCACGAGGCCGCGTCGGCTCGGGCGCACCCAGCCGTTGCCGTCATTAACCGTCGGGGTTCTCTCAGCGCTCGGCCGCGATGGAGCGGCCAGAACTTGGGGATCGTCAGCATCGTCGATGATCAAGAGCCAGCCTTTAGGACCGCCTTTTAGGAAGTTCCATAGGCGCTCGGGGCCAGCTGGCGTCGGGATTGCGATGGCCAGCAGATCCGCTGTTGTGGCCCCTAGCTGGCGAGCGACACTGGTTAGGCCCACATTCAGATTGGCGCTCCCCCTGCCGCCGTCACGGTGACGATGGCCACCGTGGCCGAGATGGCTCGGATAGGGATCATCCCGGCGCGGCGCCGACCCGGACACCTCCCACGCCGGAGGCTGCGTTTCGCCATAAACCGCCACTGGCATCCGGCGGACCAGCTCACGAGCGACAGTCGACTTGCCCATTCCGCCCGTGCCGACCAGCACCACCAGACCACCCACACGAACCTGACGCTGGAGCCAGTCCAGGTCATCACCGCGACCTCTGACCTCATCAGGCAGCCGCTCCAACTGCACCGCTACATTGGCTTCCATCTCCACCCAGATAGGAAGGGCGTCTCGGGCGGACGACGGCCTTGGCGGTAGTTCACTGGCCCCCTCATCGATGACCGGACGCTTGCCACGCTTGATTATGAGTGGCCAGAGCGCAACACCGACACTGACGACGGTCGCAGCGGCACCTACAACAGTCGCAATCAGCACCAGCAGGTTCACGGCTGACCCGATTCAGGCGGGCTACTGACCCAGAGGATCCAACCGTCAGAGCCACTCGGCCTCGTCCAAACTGATCGCCCAGGCCTCGCCCAACAGTTGGCGACGACAATGGGACCTGAATAACAAAGCTGATATTCGCTGCTCTCCACACCCTTCCCCTCCCCAGGAGCGACGCCACCCTGCGATCCACTGCATCAATCATGATGCGCAGGTCGGCTCGCTTGCCACGAGAGCATGTAAGAAGCACTGCCGATCCGAACCCGGATCCCACGACCAGCGGACCGTGAGTCCAAACAGCCAGCAACCTTCCGACGGCATTGACCTGGGCAAACGCAGACAGAGCGGTGCCAGTCGCTCCCGCAAGGCGCTCGGACGCCGCCGATGCCAAGGCCTCCCGGAAAGTCACCGTCTCCGGCGAACCAGCCCGCGGCTTCCAGCAGGTTGGTCGGCTAAAGGCTGTCGGCCTGACGTGCCCTTGTCGTCTGGAGCCGGGACCGGCGCGTCGAAGAAGTACGCGAGAGACGGCGATCTTATGGCCATAGGGCCACATGGCCTGGTGGGTATGGGTGGGCCCTACTGTCGGCGCGGTGACGATCGACCAGGCCAGCTTCGAGCCGGTGTACCGGCAGCTGGCGCGGATCCTGCGGGACCAGATCCAGGCTGGTGAGCTGCGCCCTGGTGCGCCGCTGCCGTCGGAGGCGTCACTGTCGCAGTCCTTCGGTGTGGGGCGGGACGCGGTCCGAGATGCGCTGGCGTTGCTGCGCAGTGATGGCCTGGTCATCACGACGCGGGGGATCGGCACGTTCGTGCGGGAACCGGCCACAGATCTGACGGTGGTCCGGACGGGAGCGGGCACCCGGGTGGCGGCCCGGGTCGCGACCGCTGATGAGCGCCTGAGCCTGGGTCTCCCCGAGGGAACCGCCGTCCTGGTCGTAACACGGCCCGGCCATCCAGATGAGGTGCTGCCCGCGGACCGCGCAGTCGTCGAGTTCGACAATGACTGATCAAGCGCCGCGGGCCAGCGGGCACGCGTTAGCTGCCTGGGCCCGTGCAGCACATTGGGCCAGCCCGGTCATCGTCTGGATCCGCGGGATCACCCACAGCCCCCGCCGGGCCGCGCTGGCGGGATGCGCGGTCGTCTTGCTGGCTGTCGCAGTGATCGCGCCTCTGGACCGCGAGGATGTGATCGACTCGGTGCAGTTCAGCATCGCGTTCTTCGCGACCTTGCTGACCGGTGAGGCGGTGATCTTCGCGTTGTCATTCGCCCCGTCGAGCGCGTGGCCGTCGTTGCGGGAGATCGACTCGCACATCGCGTTCCGGGAATGGGTCATCGCCGGATGGGCCGCGGCCATGCTCACCGCGGGCGGCCTGCTCCTGCACACGGCGATCCCCGGCACCTACGGGGCGCTGCTGTTCCTGCTGGCAGATGTATTCGGCATGTTCTCCTTCGTGCGCCTGTTCGGCCTGGCCAGCGCCGACGGGCGCAAACGGCTCCTGCGCCGCACCCTCGCCGGTGCCCTGACCCGGGTGACGGCCCCTGCGGCAGGGTTGCAGCAGCGGATGCGCGAAGACCAGGTGTTGACCGCCTACCTGGGGCAACTCGGCGAAGCGGCCGCCCGCAGCGACGGCAACGGGGTCCGCGACCTGGCCGACGAGCTGGCGACAGCACCAGATACCGCGAATGGGACCGCCGCCGCTGTGCTGCACCTGGACGTCATCCACCGGCTGGCCAAGGCCGCCTTAGTCGGCGACTTGGATCCCGTGGTGGCTTCCGGTGCCGCGGAGGTCCTCATCGGCTCGCTGCTCACCCGCCTGGCCGCTCCCGACGAGCGTCACCCTAATCCGGCGGCCGCGCGTCAGGCGGCGGCGGTGATGGCGCAGGCCAGCCGTTACCTGGCGTGGCTGGCGAGCACATCGCTGACGTTGTCGGTGCAAGACGTGACACCGGCGGGCGCGGCCCGGGAACTGGTCGCCTTCAGTATCCGGACCCGTGATGAGATCCTGCGGCTGGCCGACCCGGATCCGCCCTACGCGGCGGGTGCGGCGGACCTGGGCACGCCCCTGTCGGACGTGGCGTCGGTGCTGGCGTGGATCAGCGGCTTCACCGAATTCCACGGGTCGCATCAGGCGGCGGGCCTATACCCGGTGTTTGAGATCTTGACCGGGGTCAAGTTCCTGGGCAACTACTGGGATGGTGATTCGGTGCTGACTGGCCTGCGGGAAGCACTGTTCGCCGCTGGCACCGCGGACGGGCCTGCGGCACAGGCGGCGAGGGTTTCGTTTGGCACGGTGGGGGAGTTCGACCGGATCTGGACGCTGATCTCGGCCAGCGCGCTCGCCACCCTGCGAGACGTGCGGGTGGCTCATCCGCCCGAGCTGATTCGGCCCGAGTTCAACGCCGACCCCCAGTTGCTCGGCGCATACGTGCGTACCTTCGCCTCGCACCGGTACTTCACCACCGCCAGCCAGGCGATGACCGCGCTCACCTGCGCTCTTGGGCATACTGGGCAGGCCGGGGATCTGTGGCATGAGGTTTGTGCTGCCACCGCGCCGATCAGCTGGAGCGTGCCGGTGCCGATCGTGGAGCCGCACCGCCGCCCGTCCGCGTGCGTCCTGGCGATCGCCAGCCGCCTAGCGCCGCTCACCGCCGGCGAGCCCGACCACCAGCTCCAAGCGTTCTTGACCAGGCTGCCCGGGCAGGTTCTGGACGCCACCGCCCGGCTCACCGCACGCACCCTGCCCGACCTGGAACCAGACGAGCACCACGACAGCGGCCCGGTAGAGATGATCATCAGTCGCCTGCGGATCCTGCAGCTCATCGGCACCCACCGGGCGAGCCCGCCATGACCCCCGCCGAGCCCGCCCCCTGGCAGGAGGCGCTGGCCGCCCTCGCAGACCCGGCGGTCACCGCGGTCGTGACCGTGCAGTGCGACCTGGACTGGCTACGGCCAGGGCCGGCGGCGCTGCGCGATGAGATCGATGAGGCACTCGCCGCGCTGGCGATGACCCGGCGGCCGATTCGGATCGACCGTCTCGTCTTGCACAACCTGCCCGCCATCGAGCACGTCCCGCCTGATGAGCTGGCCGAGCTGAACGGCGCCCACGCCGACTGGCAGTACCGGCTGGCGGTCGTTGGTGCGCTGCTTCCGGACGCCACGCGGCCGCGGGTGCACCGGCTGATCGTCGGCGGTGGGCAACGTAGTGTGGATGCGGTGGACGGCATCGAACTGCAGGTGAACGGCACCTGGGCGCATCCAGAGGCGGCCTTCGCTGCGCTGGGTATCGTGCGCCGCACTGGCGCCACGACCCCGCTCACCGGCTACGACACCGACCTGGACGGGCCGTCCGGCGATGCCGACCCCTCCGTTTACCTGTAGGGGAGAAGAAACAGCATGTCTGCGCACCTTGACGACGACGATCGCCGCTACCTCCAGCGCGCCATCGACATCTCCCGCCGCGCGCTGGATGACGACGGCAAAACGCCCTTCGGCGCGCTGGTCGTCGTCGACGGCAAGGTCGTCGGGGAAGGCACCAGCCAGGTGGTCGAACTCCGCGACCCCACCGCGCACGCGGAAGTCATGGCGCTGCGCGAAGCCGGCACCACCCTGGGACGGCACCTGCTCGATGACGGTGTCATGTACGCCAGCAGCGAGCCGTGCCCGATGTGCCTGATCGCTTGTTACTGGGCCCGGATCCCGCGCGTGGTCTACGCCGCCACTAGCCATGACGTTGCCACTTACGGGTTCGAGGACCTGCAGTTCTACCGGGAGCTCACCCGCCCGAACGAGGAGCGTTCCGTCCGGGAGGACGCGGTCGGCGGGGAGCTGCGCGAGGCCGCTGCCGCCGGATTGCGGGCCTGGGCCGGGCAGCTCCCATTCCCGGTTGAACCCAAATACTGACCCAGGCCCCGGCCGGGCCGCCCGGGCGCAGGCCATAGCGCCCTGGTGCTTTTCCTGCACAACGACCACCTACCCGATCCATCCCTTGCGATGAGCGGCGGCGCCCGCGGCGAACCGGCTGGAGACGCCGAGCCGGTTCATGATCGCTGTGATGTGCCGGCGCACGGTGGTGGTGCTGATTCCGGTCTCCCGTGCGATCTTGTCATCGGCCAGCCCTCTGGCCATCAGCTCCAGGACCTTCTGCTGGGCGGGTGGCAGCCGGTCGCCGGGCGATGCCGGGCGACCAGGTGTGAGCGAGGTCGCGCGTTCCCACAGCAGCTCGAAGTACTCCCGCAGCGCGGTGATGATCACCGGCGCCCGGATCACCAGCGCCCCTGCGGTCCCGGCCGGGGTCAGCGGGAGCATCGCCGTGGTATCCCTGCCGACTCTGCGCGGGCCATGCCGACTGGCCAGCTCGGCTCGCCGTCAGTACAGATCAGCCATTCTGGAGGCCAACGCAAGGGGCGGCGAGCCCAGGAGAACCCGCCCCTGACAGCGGTTCGTGATCATAGGCTTGGGGACCCGCGGCCAGTCGCGGAAAGCCACGGTCCATTGCGCCGCCATGGTGCCGGATCACCGACCATTTGTGCTGCTTGCGCCAGCTGGTCTGCCGCACTGTGCTCGCGCAGATCGCTCCGTTCGGACGCGCCGCCGGAAGAAACAGCGGATCGAGAGCAAGCATGGCTGGCCCCTAGTCACGCTGGGTCGTCAGGGCGTTATCCGGCAAGACCAGCGAGTCACGCGTCTCGCCCTGATCGGCCGGGCACCCAGGCAGCTCAGTTCTTGCATGAGTTGTCCTTGATCTCCTGGTCGGTGGGCTTGACCTCCGCCTGGTAATCGGAGACGTCGCTGGCGTAGTCGCCGAGGTCGGAGGTGAAGAAGGAGTCCCACTCGTCCGAGTCGGCCAGCGCCTTTATCTGAGCTGCCGCTGCCATGCACAGCGTGTAGTCCGACTTGCGGAACGCAACGCCGTAGAAGATGGGGTTGCCCATCGTGACCCCCGGCACGACCCGGAGCCCGGCGTTACCCGGCTGCTCCATGTAGCCGTAGAGGATGGCAAGGTCGGTCGAGAATGCTTGCACGTCATTGTCCCGCAACTCGTTCAGGCAGTCCGAGTAGTCATTGGCCGGCTCGGCGTGGGCACTCGGAACGAACTGCGTGAGGATGCTCTCGGACTCCGACCCGTTCCCGACCACGCACACGGTCTTACCGTTCAGGTCCAGCAGCGACGTGATCGGCGGGCTGTGCGGGCCGACCATGACGCCCTGCGCCGTAACGAGGTACGGCCCGGCCAGGTCGAATTCCTTTTGCCTGCCCTGGTCAATCGTGTAGGTGGCGGCAAAGAACCTGACCGCGCCGTCCGCCAGGTACGTCTCGCGCGTCGCGGAGGAGACGGGCAAGAAGGCCGGGTCTTGGCCGAAGAGCTTCTGGCTCAGGTACGTGGCAATGCCGACGTCAAAGCCGGTGTAATTATAGTTGCCCAAGCTATCACTATTGTTGACGTCGAGGTATCCGGTCCCGTACTGGTCCACCTTCACCCCGACCACGGGCGGCGCCCCCGCAGGCTGGGGCGTCGGCGCCACGGAGATTGAGGTCACGGCGGGGCGCGGCGCCGCGCTGGCCGTGGGGACCGGGACCACCGGCTTCTCCGAGGCGCAGCCGCACGCCACCAGGACGAGGGCGGCGGCAACCGCCGCCGGTATTTTGCGCATGCCTGGCACCGGTCCTTCCGTTGCTTTTGAATGGGCATCATGAGCGAAACTGCGCCGTGGCCACGTTGATGTCCTCGGAGCACTGGGTGAATCCGGGCTGCGGTATGAAGGTGACCAGCAGCTGGAACCGGCGGATCCCGGCCGACACCGGGACCGTGTAGCTTGTGCCGAGGCGCTTCCCGTCCCCGATTACGGTCACCGTGGAGCCGTACCTCTCGGCCACGTCCAGGGTCGCGCCGTTGATGCAGTTGTCGGAGCCCGCCGCGGCCTGCTGCGCCGTGAACGAGATCGTCAGGAGGCTGTGGCTCGCCGGGACCGTCGCGGTGAACGTGACCGTGGCGTCGGCGGCCACGCCAGTATTGTCTGACGAGGTAATGTCGGCGAGCGCGCTGATCGGGGACCCGGAGTGAAGGTAGGAGACCAGCCAGCTTAACGCCAGGGGCACACAGAAGCCGACCAGGAGAGCCAGGCAGACATGACCGAAGGCGAAGGACCTCCCGGGGCTGCCCGCGCGGGAGGCGCTTTGCGCGGCGCCTTCACCGTCCGGCGCATCCGGGTCCGTCGGCTCATCCGCGTCCCCGGCATTATCCGTGCCGTCCTGCCCGCCACGGCGCTCCGCGCCGCTGGGCGGCCATGTCTTGTCAAGGATAAGGACCACGATGGAGAATAGGCTGCCGATCACCGCGGCAGGCCCTGCCCAGCCGGGAGCATTATGCAATGCCAGCAGCACGACGGCCAATGCCGCACCGACTCCGGCCGCTCCCGCTATACGGCCCGACGGCCGCCATGATCGCCAGCCGCCCTCCAGCGCCCCCGAGGCCATGCATGCACAGTAGTATCCCTTTCGCCCGGCCGCATATTACTTAGCCTGGCCTTTACCGGAGCGGCGCGGATTAGGCGTCTCGTTACTCGCGTCATTCGCAGTCAGGGCCGCAGCGCCAGCCTGGATCGCGCAGGCGCCGGCGGCGCGCTCTCGGAGCGGATCAGCCTGCATGAGTTGGTATCGCTGCGATGCAGCTCATGGGCGGCGAACTCAGACCATCGCATGTCCCCTGCATACTCCCCGCCGCCGACAATCGATTCAGCGCCAACAGCAGGCACCAGTTCCGGCTACCGCGACGGCACACTCATTTGCCGCCGACCGAGTCCCCGGGTGCCGGGCCGTGCGATTACCGTGCGCTACAGGCGAAGATTGCCGGGCTCCCGGCCGCTGCGGCTGGCAGGCAGACTGGACCGGTGGAGATTCTGGAAACGCTGGACCTGGGCCGGGCCCGTGTGGCTCTCCGGCGCGCCATGGCCAGTGATGTGCCCGCGATCGTGGGCCTGCTAGCCGCTGACCAGCTCGGTGCCACACGGGACGGCATCGGCTGCGCCGAGGACCTGGCCGCCTACCAGGCGGCCTTTGCGGCCATCGACCGCGACCCGGCGCACTTGCTGATCGTCGCGCAATCCGGCCAGGACATCGTGGCCACGATGCAGCTTTCGTTCCTGCCCGGTCTTGCCCGGTCTTGCCGCCCTGCGGGCTCAGATCGAGGCCGTCCGGGTCCATGCGGCCTGCCGCGCAGCGGCGGAAGCTCGGGGAGCTTCGCCAGGGCGGACTAATCAGCGAACCGGAATACGCAGCGAAGCGTGAGGAGATCATAAGCCGCCTTTGACCAGGCACAACGAGGCCCGCTGTGGCATCGAGCCCCAGAGGAACGCACTAGCGGCAATCGGCCTCGGCGGCATCGACGAATGCGCGGGCGGCAGCCGAGAAGGCTACGAACAGCGTCCCTAAGTGTTTCAGGACGCCGCCCTGGTTCCCGCCCGAGTGAAGGCAGTCATTTATGGCCCATGCCGACTTCCGCGCCGTATTCGCTCTGGCCTTCGCTTGCTTGGAGCCGACAAGCAGCACAACCGTGTACGCGCGCTGGATTTCCCGGATCGCCTGGCCGGTAATGATCCCTATGCGCTTCTCGGCGGCCTCGTCCTCCAGGGTCTCCGGGGCTGTCCAGCTACGTTCGAGATGATCAAGGGTCAAGATCAGAGCAGCGTATGCCTCGCGGCGCCGGACCGCTCGGGCATCCCGTCGCACCCAGTGCTGGGCCAGCGTCGCGGAACCCGCAGCGATCACACCGCCGAGAGCGACACCGATAAGCGGGACTGTCTCGGCTGGGAGATGCATGGCCGGGATCATAACGGTGCGCGCACGCTGCTTGAGCCAAGCGTCATGGTTCACCGCTGTCCCTGAGGGCTGCTAGCCGAACCAAGTTTCGGAATATATGCGTAAGCTCTATGTCTAGTCAGGCAGTCTGGCAAGCGTGGGTTACCCGCCGCCATCCCGTGAAGTCTGTGTCCTGCATCCAGCCGAACCTCATCTTGTGAGCAGCCAGGCCGTGCCACTGCACCCGGCGGCGGAAGCGCAGGGTGCAGTTCCCGACGTCAAGATGATGGAATTTAAGCGCGCCGAGCTGCGGGAACACTTCGACGACCTCTACCGGCTGCTCAACCGAAAAACCGTCATCAAAGCGCGCGCCGAGAAGCTCGCCAGGCTCACCTCCAAGTAAACAGAATCGTCAGCATGATCTGCGTGAATATTCGATGTTCGGCGCCGGCATTAGACGGGTAGGCGCCTGCTTCTGCATCACGCCTGTGGCCGGTCTTATCTGCCTCTTGACGACCGTTTCCATTGAGTGGCCCTGCTGCTGTCGGCGGCGGCCTCTGGGTGTCCTGCGTTGATCTTCGTGCCGCTGGGTATGTTCCGGGTGGTCAGTGCCCCTGTGATGCTGTCGTGGGTATGCCTGCGGCAGGTGCGATGCGGGGACGCATGCCTGGGGCACAGAGCGGCATGTTCGGGGGGCTGGTCCGCCCGATGCTGGCGACGCTAGCCCGTGAGCTGCCTGCCGATGAGGGATCGTGGGCGGCAGAGTTCAAGTGGGACGGCCTGCGGGCGGTCGCCTATGTCTCCGGCGGTGCCCTGCTGTTGCGTTCCCGGCTGGACCGGGACATCACCGCGACGTATCCCGACCTGGCCGGCGTGGCCGGCGGGGCGGGGCGTCATCGGTTGATCCTGGATGGGGAGATCGTCGCGTCCGGTCCCGGCGGGAAGCCGGATTTCGGCGCGCTGCAGCGCCGGATGCACGTCCGCCGGCCGTCCGCGAGGCTGGCCGCGGCGGTACCCGTGACCTACCTGGTGTTCGACATCATGCACATCGCCGGGCAGTCCCTGCTGCAC
>OCZU010002469.1_pt1 | contig 11793 bp, 9 predicted proteins | sample 1539001 | NCBI WGS metagenome assembly OCZU01 (sample SAMEA3539306, study PRJEB22396) | soil metagenome | biome: tundra; feature: field; material: soil | place: USA | collected 2010-05 | depth 0.15 m
CTTGTTGTCGAACTTGGACTTGGTGACCGAGTCGTTGACGTTGATCGCCGGGAACTTCAGCGTGCCGGCCTTCGCCATCTCATACAGCCGGTGCACGCCGGTGGTGGTCTCCTCGGTGACGCCGAGGATCTGGTCTGCGGCGCTGGTCCACCGCTTCGGGCTCGATGCCAGGCTGGAGCGCAGCACATCGAGGACGACCTGCCATTCCTCCGGGTCATCGTCGGCCGTGGCTGGCACCGCGCCAGCGGCCTCGAACTCGGCGCCCTTGTGCACCAGCAAAGTGGCGTCGCCGCCGTCGTCGAGCAGCATGTTCGGGCCGTCGGCGGCCGACCAGGTCAGTGCCTGCCCGGTGCACCACCAGTATTCGGCCAGCGTCTCGCCCTTCCAGGCGAAGACGGGGATACCGCGCGGGTGCTCGGGCGTACCGTCCGGGCCGACGGCCACCGCGGCGGCGGCGTGATCCTGGGTCGAGAAAATGTTGCAGCTAGCCCACCGCACCTGCGCGCCGACCGCGACCAGCGTCTCGATCAGCACAGCGGTCTGGATCGTCATGTGCAGCGAGCCAGTGATCCGCGCACCGGCCAGCGGCTGGGAGCTGGCGTACTCGGCGCGGAGCGCCATCAGGCCGGGCATCTCATGCTCGGCAAGCCTGATCTCGTTACGGCCGAACTCGGCCAGGGCTAGATCGGCGACCTTGAATGGGACAGCTTCGACGGACATCTGCGCTCCTCGCTTGTCGGGCGTCACCGTCGGCTCACGACGCCGGTCCCGGCACCGCACGGCCCTGCCTTCTGACGGGCCTGGATGTGCCGACCTACTGAAAATACGGGACCGGACCCCCTGCGCGCACCCCCTGAGCGCTTATCCTGACAAAAATTTGTTAGAATCGTCGTTATGCGGATCACTGAAGCCTCGCAGCGTCTCGGCATCTCGGCGCGGATGCTCCGCTACCGAGAATCACTCGGGCTTCTCCCCGCAGTGCGCGAACGTCCGGCGGTCGTCAGTCCGGCCGCGCGGGCGGCCCAGGTCCGGCCCACGCAGCACCGGCAGTTCGGCGCCGCCGAGATGGACGCCGTCGCCCTCGGCCTCGCGATCGAGCAGCGCTACGACATCAGCCCCGGCGAGCTCGCGTTCGGTCTCCGGGTCCTCGCCGACCCAGCCGCTCGCGCCCAGGTGGCCGAGCTAGGCCGCCGGATCGGTCGGATCAGGCCACTCCCTGCGATGGCAATGGATTTCGAGAAGGAACGAGCACTCCGCCTGCTCGGCAATGCGGTCAGCATCCGGTGATTCTCATGTCTTGCCGCGGGCGGCGCGGACAGCGGGGTCGGCCGCGTCTAGCCTGGATGCCTGGTACAGATCGGGCTCCAGGAAGATCAGGCCTGCGATCGGCACTGCCGCCCGGATCCGGCGTTCGGCCGCGTCGATGGCCGCCGCGATGCTGTCAGCCGTGTCGCTGTGCCGGACCGCGATCTTCGCCGCCACCACCAGGGTGTCCGGACCCACGTGCAGGGTGCGCAGATGAATGACCTGCTCGATCTCCGGGCCGTCCGTGATCGCCGCCACGATCGCCCGCTGCATCTCGGGCCTGGCCGACTCGCCGATCAGCAGGCTCTTCATCTCCACGGCGAATACCGCGGCCACGCAGCCAAGCAAGACGCCGATCGCGATCGATCCGGCCCCATCCCACCTGCCGTCTCCCGTCACTGTCGTCAAGATCACCCCGCAGAACGCGAAGCCCAGGCCAATCAGCGCAGCGAAATCCTCAAGTAGTACGGCGGGAAGCTCGGGTGCCTTGGCGTGCCGGATGAATGCCCGCCAGCCGGATCGGCCACGGGACCGGTTCGACGCTTTGATCGCAGTCCGGAAGGAGAATCCCTCCAGCCCGATAGCGATGCCGAGCACAGCGAAGGCCACGACCGGCGAGACGACCGTCGCCGGATGCATGACCCGGCTGATGCCCTCGTAGAGCGAGAAGATCGCGCCCACCACGAAGAGAACGACGGCCACGATGAAGGCATAGAAATAGCGCTCAGCACCGAAGCCGAACTGGTGCTCCTCGGTCTCCTCGCGCCTGGCCCGGTTCCGGCCGATCAGCAGCAGCACCTGATTGCCCGAGTCGGCGACAGAGTGCACGGACTCGGCGAGCAGCGATGCGGATCCGGTGATCGCGAATGCGACGAACTTGGTCGCAGCGATCCCCAGGTTGGCGGCGAGCGCGGCGATGACCGCCCGCGGGCTGTCCGAGTGCTCTCCGTCCGATCCCGGTGCTGAGCTCATGGCCGAACTCGGCTAGCGGCTAGCTCGGCGCCGGGTCGCGTGCCTCATCCACGAGCAGGACCGGGATATCGTCGCGAACCGGGTACGCCAGGCCGCAGTCAGCCCCGGTGCACACCAGTTCGCTGGCCTGATCGTCGACGCGCAGCGGCGCATGGCATTTCGGGCAGGCGAGAATCTCGAGCAGCCAGTCGTCGATCTTCACCGGGTCTCCCAGGGGGTTGGCGGGGTCAGCTGATGACGCGGGACCTAGGAAGCATCATCCCCCACGATGCTCAGTACCTCACCCGTCACCTTAGCCAGGGTGGCGTCGTCATCGGCTTCGACGTTCAGCCGGAGCAGCGGCTCGGTGTTCGACGGCCGCAGGTTGAACCACCAGCCCGCGCCGGTGACGGTCAGCCCGTCCAGCTCGTCCGCGGTGACCCCATCCCGGGTGGCGAAGGCCTGCCGGACCTGCGCCGTGACAGCCGCCTGATCGTGGACCTCGCTGTTGATCTCGCCGGAAGCGACGTACCGTGAGTACTGCGCCAGCAGCTCAGACAGGGGCCGGTCCTGCTGGCCGAGCGCGGCCAGAACGTGCAGTGCGGCGAGCATGCCGGAGTCGGCGAACCAGAAGTCCCTGAAGTAGAAGTGACCGGAGTGCTCGCCGCCGAAGATCGCGCCGCGCTCGGCCATCACCGCCTTGATGAACGAATGGCCGACCCTGGTCCGCACCGGAGTGCCACCGTGAGCCGTCACGATTTCCGGCACAGCCCGTGAGGTGATCAGATTGTGGATGATCGTCGCTCCCGGCTCCCGGGTCAGCTCGCGGACCGCAATCAGCGCGGTCAGTACCGACGGCGAGACGATCTCGCCACGCTCATCGACCACGAAGCAGCGGTCGGCATCGCCATCGAAAGCGAGCCCGATGTCAGCCGATGAGTCGATCACGGCGCGCTGCAGATCGGCCAGGTTCGCCGGGTCGATCGGATTCGCCTCGTGGTTCGGGAATGATCCGTCGAGCTCGAAATACAGCGGCACGACGTCGATCGGCAGCCCGGCGAAGACGGTCGGGACGGTGTGCCCAGCCATCCCGTTGCCCGCGTCCACGGCCACCGTCAGCGGCCGGATGCCAGACAGGTCCACGAGCGTCTTCAGATAGCCGGCGTAGCCAGACAGCAGATCCTGGCTGCGGACCGTGCCTGGCGCCCCTGGGCCAGCCGGAACGCCGCCACTGGCCATGTCGCGCAGCTCCGTCAGGCCGGTGTCGGCACCGACTGGCCTGGCACCGGCCCGGCAGAGCTTGATCCCGTTATATCTCGCCGGGTTATGGCTCGCGGTAATCATCGCGCCTGGCATGTCGAGGCTTCCGCTGGCGTAGTAGAGCATGTCCGTCGAGCCAAGCCCGCCGTTTACCACGTTGGCACCCTGCGAGGTGGCGCCGCGGGCGAAGGCCGCGGCTAGCGGTTCCGACGACGCCCGCATGTCATGAACCGTCACCAGCGACTGAGCCCCGGTCATCGCGGCGAACGCGGCACCAACGGCCGCTGCAACGCCTTCGTCCAGTTCGGCGGGGACTAGGCCGCGGATATCGTAGGCCTTGAAGATCTTCGCGTAGTCAGCCACTCGGCTTACGTCTCCCGCCGTCCCGCGCGCGGCGCCCGGTTGGCGCGCTGCTCTGTCGCGAGAGACGAGACTACCGGCTAGTTACGACGTCCCGGCTCAGGCGGCGCCGATCGCACCACCCGCAGGTGGCCGCGCCTGCCAACCTCGACGCCCTGACCGACCGGCTCAGTGGCGGCACGCGGCACCGCAGCCTCCCGGACAGCGTTCGCCAGCGCCTCAAGATCGTCGGCAGCTGCCTCCTGCGACGGGCCGAGCGGCAGCCGGACGATGTCCCAGCCACGGGGCGCTGTCAGCCGGTCGGCGTGCGCGCTGCACAGGTCATAGCAGTGCGGCTCGACGACGGTGGCCAGCGGCCCGAGTACCGCCGTGGAATCCCGGTACACGTAGGTGAGCGTGCAGACAGCATCTCTCTTGCACGCTGGCCGGGAGCAGCGGCGACAACTCAATGACCCACCTCGCTCACTGCTGACGTCGCGGTACCGGTGTGGATGTTGCGCCGACATCGACCCAGCACCAGGCCGGGCAGCCAGCGCACCTGCACGTCCCGCTAACGGCAGGCCCGCGTAGTTCGATCACAACCGCTGACGGTATCGGTAGGGCAGGCGGTAACGCCATCACCCGGGGCACTCTGCACGATCGTGTCTTGCGCGTCTGCGCCCACCGCGCTCTGGGCTACGCTGTGTGCTTGTGCGCCCGGCCGAAAGCCAACCCCCGCCAGCTGCCAGACTCCGGCGGCGCGACCGGCACGGACGTGGCCTGCGCGGACCGCTCGCCCCTGCGGGTTCGCCCTTGTACCGCACCCGCGCCGAGCGATTCGATGACCTGGTGCTGCACGCGGTCGCCCAGCTTGAACCGCGGTGGGAGACCGAGCTATCCGGCGTCGAGTTCGCCGTCGAGGAAGTGCCGGCCGCCGATGTGCCCGCTGACGAACCAGAACCGGTGCCGCTAGCCCGGCTCGACCCAGGCTCGGCCGACCACGGGGATCCAGCGCGTCCAGCCAGGCCGGCCAGGATCGTCATCTACCGGCAGCCGCTGGTGGCCCGTGCCGACGGAGATGAGGAACTCAGCGAACTAGTGCTCGACGTCGTGATCGAGCAGTTCGCCAGGTTGCTCGGCATTGACCCGCAGGCGATTGATCCTGGCTACCCCGCAGAAGACTGATCTAGCCGACTCCCATTCACCGCAGGATGGCGATCAGCGACTCCCGCACGTCAGGGAGCGAGATCTGCGTGGGCGACGTGACCACGGGCAGGATCGTCTGGACCGTGACGTCCGAGAGGGCAACCCGCGCCGCGTAGACCGGGCCCGACCCTGGCATCGGCGTCACGACTACGGCAATCTGGGTTGCCTTCGCCAACCGCCGCGGCAGCTTGAGGCGAATCTGAGTCGTCGACCTGGCCGGAATCTGTACCACCTGGACCGGCTGCCCGGTCAGGTCGGTGCCTGGCAGCGCCACCGCGATCCTGACCTGCGCCGCGCGCTTCGGTGCGGACAGCACAAGCTCGGTCGACACACCGCGACCAGCCGGACTGGCGGCGACCACGCCCTGCCCCTGAATCGGGTCAGATCCGCTGATGAAGGCGCCGGGCGCACCAGCGGGTCCGCCAGAGATCTCAAGTACCGCAGTCACCGGGACGCTGGAGGAAACGCTGATCGAAGCCGGGATCCCGGCCAGGGACGGAATCGCGATCCCAGTCGTCAGATGGCCGAGCAGGCTGATCCCGTTCCCGCCCGTGGGCTGGTAGGACCCGCGCGACGTCACCGCGGTCACCTTGATCTGTGCGGAGGTATCTCCTGGCACAGCGACGTAAAGCTCGCGGGTTCCTGGCGAACCCGGCAGGCCAGCCAGCACCTGATGCGTCGTGGCCGCCTGGGCGGCCGGCAGCCAGATCCCCGGCTTGGCTGTACTGGCAGTCTCACGGACCGCCGCGACCACCCGGCCGACGCTGGTCGTCACGTGCAGGGATACGGCCCGGGCAGCGTGCACTAGCTTGTCCAGGTCCTGCACGATCATGGTGTGCGGCGGGACAACGATCCCGGAGTCCGGACTGCCGAGCATCGGGCCGCTGTCGGTCTGAACGCTGACGTCGGCGTTGGCTGGCTCGCTATCGGTGTTCATCAGGTAGAGCTGCAGGTGCAGAGTCGGTGCCGCCGGGCTGACAAACCAGAAGTCTGATCCTGGCGCCTGGCAGCGCGCCGTTGGCTGCCCCTGCGGACCCAGCTGGTCAGCATCGAGACCCTGGGCCATCGCACCGATGGCCTGGATGACCACTCCGCCCCGGCCCACGGTGGTGGGCACCAGGCCGCCGGCCATCTTCACGGTCGCCAGTTTCTTGGGCAGCGCCTTGGCCGCCGGGATCCGCGCGACTATCAGCTGACCGGGCTGGGTGAGAATATGCAATGTCGTTCCGACACTGTCACCAGAGCCGGTCCCCCCGGCCGCGCTAAAGCCGGTCATCAGCACTTGACCGGTAGTCGCTGTGGCTGGGTCGCTCGCAACGGCGATGCCGCCGCCGGTGCTGCCGCCCGATCCGGGCGCAGGACAGGCCACCAGCGCGGAGGTGACTGGGAGTCGTCCGGACGGACCGGCCGCGGCTGCGGAAGTCAGCGCTATCGGCCGACTGAACCCGGCTACGCCATACAGCGCCGCGAGGACAGCCAGCACGAGGACTGCCAGGATGACCCGGGTCGCCATCATGGCGTTCTTGGTGGGCCGCACCTTACGGCCCGTCACCAGCTATCTCCCTCGTACTCAGGTTCAGGGTCGGGAGTCGGCCACCGTGGCGCCGGGACCTGACCCGCGCCGAGCCGATCCCATTCTCCGGATTCCTCGGCGGCCGTGCCACGCTCGCGGTGGGCCCGGTCCCCGGCGAGCCGGTGGCCTCGGTCGCCGTCGGATGGCCGTCCGTCAGCCTGCCAGTCATCGACCGGACCGCCGGGATCATCCCAGCCGCTGCCAGGGTGCCCGCTAGCTGGACGCCAGCTGCCACGAACGCTCCCGGCCCGGCCAGGGCTGTCCAGTGGCGGCAGGGGTTCAAGGGAGTCGCCGCCTCCGCCTGGCCAGTCCCCCAGCGGATCAGCCGACCGCCTCGCCGCGCGGTCACCGTCATCACGGCGGGACGGACGCTCGCTGCTCCACCGACCGGACGAGTCGCCGCCCTCGCGGCTCACCTGCTCGCCGCTGTCCCGCCGTTCGGCACTGTCCCGCCGTTCGGCACTGTCCCGCCGTTCGGCACTGTCCCGCCGGTCGGCACTGTCCCACCGAGCTACCCGCTCGCTCCCGTGACGACCAGGCGAGTCACCACCACCACCAGCCGCCGCCGCGGGCCGCGGCTGCGGCCGCTGGTCCTGACCTCCAGCTTGACCCCCAGCCGGAGGCAGCGCCGCACGATTAGGACGCCCAGCCGGAGGGAGCGCCACCCGGCCAGGAGGCTCGGCGGGAGGCAACGCCCTCCGGCCTGGACGCTGCTCATTCAGATACGGCCGCGCCGCTGACGGCGTCCGCGGCGGGTCAGCAGGAGGAGCCGCACCCAGATAGCCGTCATCAGGACGCGGCCACGCACCGGCAGGGCTCCAGCCGGACGGCGACCTGGCCACCTGCCCGGAGCGCTGATCCGCAACCCGGTCCACCTCAGCCTCCGGATACGGCCAGCCACCCGCTGGACCGCGGCCAGACGGCGACCTGGCCACCTGCCCGGAGCGCTGATCCGCAACCCGGTCCACCTCAGCCTCCGGATACGGCCAGCCGCCAGACCGCTGCGCTGGCTCCCGGTCCACGCCAGCCACCGGCTGCCTTGGCGCGGGCTCTGATAGATCCAGCTCAACAGGAACCTGCTCGTCCAGATCGTCAGGGGCCGAATAGGGCCACGCGTCCGCCAGTCTGGCTCCCCGCTGACCAGCCGGCGTCGCGGGCCTGCCCGCAGCGGCTGCTGGTCGCCGGCCGGCCGGGGCCGGGACGGCGGCCTTGTCCCGTCCGGCCTTGTCCCGTCCGGCCTTGTCCCGCCCAGCCGCATCCCGCCCGGCTTTGCCTCGCCCGGCTTTGCCCCGTTCGGCTCTGTCTCGACGCGGGTTGCCATGTCCCGCCCGGCGCTGAGAGTGACTCGATCCGGTCCGGACCGACCGGCCGGCTGGGCTGGCCACCAGCCGATCCGCCTTGTCAGCTCCGTCGCCATCCTCGGCGTTGTTCGCGTCCTTGTCCGCACCCGCGTGCTGGGCGCCGCCGCCAGCCGACCGCGCCGCATCCCGACTCGGGCCGAGCCGCTGGCTTTCCGGCTCGGCGACGTGGATCCCCGGCAGGGCGAGGGCAATGACTGCCAGGAAGGCCAGCGCCTGCAGTAGCACGGCGAGTTCATGCCCGAGATTGGAGTGGCTGAGATCCAGGCTGCCGCCACCTGGAGGAAGCCTGAAGGCCTGAGCCCAGGCACCAGCGGGTGACGGAACCTGAGTCAGCGAATGACCGTTGAGCACCGCTTTCCAGCCACCGACGGGCTCAGCGAGCATCAGCGTCCCGCCGGCGGCCGGCACCTGCGCGCCGGACACGCTGGCCGGTCCGGACGAGACCGGAACCACGGTGCCGTTTGGCTCAATCACCGCGACCCGCGCCGGTGCGGAGTCAAGCTGCCACAAGCCGTAGCCCGATGTCGTGCTGTACGGGCGCAGGCCGGCCACATCGTCGAGTACGTTAGCCAGCTGCTGGCGCACCGGGGCCTGCACGAGCACGTAGCCGATGTCGAAGTCCGCCAGCAGCTGGCTCTGGCTTACGGCTCTGCCGCCGTCCGGCGCGAGCAGCGAAGCGACGGCTCTACCGAGCGCCCGCTGGGCATCAGTCGGCGGCGTCAGGGCTGCGTCCGCGAGGGACGGGCTAGGTCCGCGCAGTAGTAGATAAGAAACCTGATCGCCGACGGAGCGCAGTACCAGGGTCCGCACCTGGCGGCTCTGCCCGTCGGCCACTGCGATCAGCTCAGGCACTAGCTGGCTGCTCACGGGCCGGACCGGGCCGCTGACCCCGGCACTGACCCACGTCACCGCGGCGAGCAGCGGAGCCGAGCAGGCCACAAGGGCGATCAGCGCCGCCCACGCGCCGCGTGCGCCGACCAGGCCGCGCCAGCTGGTGCGGCCGGCCAGCAGTCGCCCAAGCGCGTCGGCCCCGACCGTGGCGGCCAGTAGCAGGCCAATGGCTGCCAGCGCCAGCGGCAGGCCGGCCCACACCACCACCGGCAGGCCACCGTCAGCAGGCGTCACTGTGATCCGGCTGACGACGATTGCCACCAGCAGGCCGGACATGGCGACGACCCAGCCAGCCATGATCAGCCTGCGGCGTCGCCCGGCCAGCAGGGCAGCTAGCGCGGCGAGCATGAGCCCGGCCGTCACCCAGAACGGAGGCAGTCCCGGTCCGCCAGGGCTCAGCAGCAGCAGCGACCGGGCTGGCAGACCGGCGGTGGCGGTGCCGGGCTGCTGCAAGCCAGCCTCAAGCAGTAGTTCGGCCGGATGGACGACCAGCGTCAGCGTCCAGGGCAGCAGCAGGACTGGTGCGGTCAGCGCCACGATGGCAAGGTTCGGCAGCATGCCAGGGCGGGTGTTGCGGTAGAAAACCGCGGCGAGCACCGATCCAGCCAGCGCCAGCAGCCAGAGCAGCGGCACGAACATGGCGCCGATGGTCACCAGCAGGCCAGTCGCCCAGGCAGCGCGATGAGCCTGCTGACGCGGCGATCCGAGAATGCGCGCCGCCTGCAGTGCGATCAGAGGCAGCAAGACGAACACCACGGCGGTGCCGAACCGGCCGGCGGCGATTACTCCCATCGCGACCGGGAGCAGCGCATAGGACAGGGCAGCCCAGGCCCGGACAGGTGCTGACTGGGTAACCCGCCGGACGGCGAGCATCGCCGACATCCCGGCGAGCGGCACGCAGCCAAGCAGGATGACGTCGATCGCCAGCCACGGCTTGCCGCCGAGCACAGTGGCGAGACCCGCGATCACCACCAGGTACGGCGGCGCCGGGGTAGTCGATCCGATCCCGCTCGGGTGGAACGCCTGCAGGTAGGCACGCCACAGATCGGCCGCACCGTCCCAGGCTGGTATCAGGGCGCCGCCGCCGAGCGGCCCCGATCCGAGCAGTGAGCGCCCGGCCACGAGCGCGACGACCACCAGGATCACGAACGTGAGCACGGTCGGGCTGGTCAGCAGCCGCCGGGTCAGCCCGTTGTCGACCAGCATCGAGTCGTCGTCGGTCGGATCGGCTGAGGCGTGGTGCGCGCCCGCAGTATCGACCTGCGCCGATTTGAACATCGCGGACGCGGCGAACTCCATCAGCCGCCGGACCGAGCGGCCCGGTGGCAGATCGGCCCGGATCCGGGTATAGGCCGTGCGCCGACCGCGCGAGCGGCGGCGGCGCAGCCGCATCAGCCTGACCGGGTGGCCGAGCGCCGCTACCAGAGCGCCGGCCTCGTCGATAGCCGCCGCCAGCCGCTTAGCCAGCAGGAAGAAGGCGATCCGCAGCAGCGACACAAAGGCGTTGCCCGCCGCGGATGTGAGCATCTGGCGGAACGGCAGATTGCCAAGCAGCGTGAGCAGCCCGTTGCGCCGGTCGAGCATCCGCACGCGGCCGACGGAGACCGGCCGACGGTGCTTGGCGGCGGCCTGCACGTGGTAGGCCACAGCATCGGTGATGACCCGGACCCGGTACCCGGCCGCGTGCACCCGCCAGCAGAAATCGATGTCGTCCATGAACAGGCCCATGGCGGTATCGAAACCACCGACCTGATCCCAGACGTCCCGGCGGACCAGCATCCCGGCGCTGCTCACCGCCAGCGCATCACGATCTCCATCGTGCTGGCCCTGATCGACTTCGCGCGGCTCGATGCCGGTCACCCGCCGGGCGGCGGTGTCCAGAGTGACACCGGCCTCCAGGATGACCTCGCGGTTGGACCAGTCCTTGATCTTCGGGCCTAGCACCGCTGCCGAGCTGGTCTCGGCTGCGCCGCGGAGCAACTGCTCAAGCGCGTCGGGCGCCGGCTCGCAGTCGTCGTGCAGCAGCCATAGCCATTCGATCCGGTCCCCTGCTGGTGCCCCGGCCGACGCCGAGACGGGAACGTTCGCCGTCCGGTGCTGCAGCGCCCTGGCGATGCCGGCCCCGTAGCCGGTGGCCCGGTCCATTCCGAACGCCGCCGTTGATCCGAACTTCGCGGCCAGCACCGCACCGCTGCGATCCCGGCTACCGGTATCCACGGCGACCACGCGCTGCACCGGCCGCGTCTGCCCGAGAAGTGCGTCGGCGACGTTCGGCAGCCAGGCGGCACCATCGTGCGCGACGATGACCGCCGTCACGACATGCTGCGGGTAAGACTCGTTCAGCGACAAGGCGTTCCGGTTGCTGCTCGGAGGGTTTCACCTGCGGGGCCGGCTCGTGCCGTGGCCTCCTGCAGGCCGGGTTACCTGTGAACGATACGCGAAGCTTAGGCAGCACCACTGCCTTACGCGATGCTTGGCAGACCGGCCTGCGCTCGTGATCGCTAGACCGCCTGCCGTTTGAGTCGCCGGCGTTCCCGCTCGGACAACCCGCCCCAGATGCCGAAGCGCTCATCATTCTCCAGGGCGTAATCGAGGCACTCGGCCCGGACCTCGCAGCTCCGGCACACCCGCTTTGCCTCCCTGGTGGATCCGCCCTTCTCCGGGAAGAACGCCTCCGGATCCGTCTGAGCGCACAGCGCCCGGTCCTGCCACGTAGGCTCCGCGGCCTCATCCGCGCCGATGCCAAACGCGTCGTGCACCAGCGTGACGATGGCGTCAGTCACAGCGCACCTCCACCCCTCCGAAAACCCCGTTGGCTCCCGTGCTGCCGTAGCGCACGAGAATTACACTGATGAAATTACACGCGCGTGTCTTGCCGCGCGTCAAGGCTGATACGTGATAAAGCCC
>OCZU010002470.1_pt1 | contig 11793 bp, 6 predicted proteins | sample 1539001 | NCBI WGS metagenome assembly OCZU01 (sample SAMEA3539306, study PRJEB22396) | soil metagenome | biome: tundra; feature: field; material: soil | place: USA | collected 2010-05 | depth 0.15 m
CCAAATTAGCAAAACACCTCAGAATCAAAATAAACTCGCGTATTCGAGCGAAAAACTTCCTGCGAATTTATCGCCAAAATGTGAGTAACAACAACGGCCAAGCGGCGTTCGGCGGAGACTTCGAAGTTGCTCCACCAACTTAAGGGCGATCTGGACTGGATCGTGATGAAGTGCCTGGAGAAGGACCGCACGCGGCGCTACGACACGGCCAACGGGCTGGGGATGGATCTCAAACGCCACCTGGAAACCGAACCGGTTATCGCCCGCCCGCCGAGCACCGCCTACCGTTTTCAAAAAGCATGGCGACGAAACAAGGCCGCCTTTGCCGCCGCCATACTGATCGCCGCAGTGCTTGTGGCCGCAACCGGGATCAGCGCCTGGCAGGCCGTCCGCGCCGCCCGGTCGGAGAATCTGGCTAATCAGCGACTTGCCGAGTCCGAAGCCGTCTCCAAATTTCTGACGGGAGTGTTCCAAAGTCCAGGTTCCGTGCGCGACGACCGCGCCGTTGCCATCGCCGAAACTCTGGGCGCCGCGGCGAAGAAGCTGGACACGGATCTGGCCAGCCAACCCGCGCGCCGGGCTATGCTGCAGGCCACCCTGGCCGACACTTACGATGCATTGGCTCTCTACGGGGAGGCCCTCCCGCTGCGAGAGAAAGTTCGCGATTTCCGTCTTGCTGCCTCCGGCCTGAAACACCCGGACACGATCGAGGCAATGCGAAAACTGGTGGGATCCTATGATCGCGCCGGTCGCCATGACGAGGCCATCAAGCTGTGTGAGGAAGTGCTCACGCTCAGCCGCGAGGTCAATGGTCCCGAGAGCCCCGCCACCGTCAAGGCAATCCTCAGCCTGGCGAGTTGCTATGGAAACGATGGGCGCGGGATCGAGGCGCTCAGGCTGCGTGAGGATGTACTCGCGCTTAGCCGCAAGGTCAACGGCCCTGAACACCCCGACACAGTCAACGCGATGGGTGCCCTTTCGGGATCCTACATCCAAACCGGCCGCCTTGACGAGGCTCTCAAGCTTCGGGAAGAGGTGCTCGCGCTTAGCCGGAAGGTCAGCGGCCCGGAACACCCGGACACGATCTTCGTGATGGGCCGACTAGCGCTTTCTTACGCCGCGGCGGGCCGCCGTGACGAAGCGCTCAAGCTGCAGGAGCAGGTGCTGGCGCTTCGCCGCAAGGTCAATGGCCCGGAACACCCCAACACGCTTAGCGCGATGACAGAACTGGCGCGCTCCTATGGGGATGCCAGTCGCCGTGACGAGGCGCTCAAATTGCGGGAGCAGGTGCTGGCACTTCGCCGCAAGGTCAGCGGCCCGGAAGACCCCGCCACACTCGGCGCGATGAGCAGCCTGGCGAGTTCCTACGACGAGGCGGGCCGCTACCAAGACGCGATTAAGCTGAGTGAGGACGTACTCGCGCTCAGTCGCAAGGCGAAAGGCTTTGAACACCCCGACACGATCAACGCGATGGGCAACCTGGCGGTTTCCTACCACGAGGGAGGTCGTCGGGACGAGGCGCTCAAGCTACGGGAGCAGGAGTTGGCTCTCAGCCGCAAGGTCAATGGCCCGGAACACCCCGACACGATTTGGGCGATGCAGTGGCTGGCCATTTCCTATGTTGGTGTCGGCCTCCACGAGGACGCGATCAAGCTGCGTGAAGAAATGCTGGCGCTCAGCCGCAAGGTCAACGGTCCGGAACACCCCGACACGATCAACGCGATGAGCCACCTGGCGGATTCCTACTACGAGGGTGGTCGCGAACAGGAGGCCGTCTCTCTTCTTGAAAAGGCTTGTGGACTGGATTCGAAGAACTTGGATTCGAAGAACTTGGTAAGCTTGGTCAAGCTTGCGGCCTGGCAAGCTTGGTCCGGCCAGGACGCTGATTACGAAGCCACCCGTCGCCGCGCGCTGCAACAGGCAGAGGGAACAGACAAGTGGTTGACGGCCCTTGGAGCCGTCAGGGCCTATTGTTTGCGGCCGTCCACCAACGCCGCCCTGCTGTTGAAAACGCTCAACTTCGCGCGGCAAGCGGTGGCACTCGGAAAAGGCGACGCGGAAGTGCCGTGGTGTGAACTTACGCTCGGAATTGCTGAATATCGCAACGGCCAATACGTAGAGGCCGAACAGACTCTGGCCGTCGCGGAGGACAGGGCGCTTGAGCGTGACGACTTGAAGGGAACCGCGCGACTGTTCCGCGCCATGAGTCTATTCCGGCAGCATCGGCCTGAGGAAGCCCGGAAGCTCTTCAGCCAGGTCGAGGCACAAATGCCCCCGCTGCCAAAAGACGAGAACAAGCCGTTCATTGACGGGAGACCGTTCTTCCACGAAGTAGAGCAATCGGACACAACGTCCGACGACGTGCTGGTTTGGTGGATGGCCTACAAAGAAGCCAGGTCCACGCTCAACGAGCCTCCCGCCACCACGCAATGAATGCGATTGCCGCCGCCCTTTTCCGTTGCCTGAGGCACGCGATTCGCCTAAAACGGATTCCGCCATGTCCGACGTCACCCAGTTGCTTAGCGCCATTGATGCGGGCGATCCCAAGGCCGCCGACCAATTGCTCCCGCTGGTTTATCAAGAATTGCGCAGGCTGGCGGCTTCGAAGATGGCACAAGAGAAACCCGGACAGACGCTTCAAGCTACCGCTTTGGTCCACGAAGCCTGGTTAAGACTGGCCGGTTCTAATCGTCAGCAATGGCGCGGACGTTCCCATTTCTTCGGAGCGGCCGCCGAGGCCATGCGGCGCATCCTCATCGACAAGGCCCGACACAAGGCCAGTTTGAAACGAGGCCTCGATCAGCCGCACGAGGAACTTCACGAATCCAGAATCGAACTGGCCGCTCCATCGGATGAAATTCTGGCTGTGCATGAAGCCCTCGATGCCCTGGCCGCCGAGGACACCACGGCCGCTGAAGTCGTCAAGTTGCGCTATTTCGTCGGCATGACCATTCCAGAAATCGCGGAGGCCCTGGAAATTTCTCCGCGCAGCGCCGACCGGCACTGGGTCTTTGCCCGGGCCTGGCTCAAAGGCGCCATCCGTGCCGAATAGCCAGTGATCTGTGGGCAGGATTTGGGAGGGAGGAGGTCCTCCGTGGATTTCAAGAAAATTGAAACTTCGTGGCGTGTTTTCCCGGCCGATTACGCCATGGCTTGGTAACAGGAAATAATATGAACGAACCAGACACATCCCGAAACCGTTCTGAGAAAGAAATCTTCTTCGAGGCGTTGGACAAGAATACCCCGGAGGAACGCGCCGCCTTTTTAGACGGAGCCTGCGGCAGGGATACGGCACAGCGGGCAAGGGTGGAAGCCTTGCTGGCCGATCATTTTCACGGAGACACTTTCATGAAGGAGCCAGCGGTGGCAGGAGTGACTCCCACGATCAGAGTATCCCCCGTTTCAGAGACTGCCGGAACTGTAATCGGGCGCTACAAATTGTTGCAACAAATCGGGGAGGGCGGCTGCGGAGTGGTCTATATGGCCGAGCAGCAGGAACCGGTCAGCCGCCGGGTCGCCCTCAAGGTCATCAAGCTTGGCATGGACACAAAAAGCGTCATCGCTCGGTTCGAGGCGGAACGGCAGGCGCTGGCCGTGATGGACCATCCCAACATCGCCAAGGTTCTGGACGCCGGCGCGACGGAGACGGGCCGGCCGTATTTCGTCATGGAACTGGTTCGCGGCACCAAAATCACAGATTACTGCGACCAGAACAATCTCTCGACGCGTGAACGTCTTGATCTTTTCAATCATATTTGTCATGCGATTCAGCACGCCCACCAAAAAGGCATCATTCATCGCGACATCAAGCCCTCCAACGTTCTCGTCACGATGAACGACGGTGTGCCGATGCCGAAGGTGATTGATTTTGGCATCGCAAAAGCGACGACTGGCAAGTTGACCGATCAAACTCTTTTCACGGCCTTCGAGCAATTCATTGGCACGCCGGCCTACATGAGCCCGGAACAGGCCGAGATGAGCGCGCTGGACATTGATACGCGCAGCGACATCTACAGTTTGGGCGTTTTGCTTTACGAATTGCTCACCGGACAGACGCCTTTCAACGCAAACAAATTGCTGCAAGCGGGCCTGGATGAAATCCGCCGCACCATTCGCGAGCAGGAACCGGCGCGTCCTTCGACCTGTTTGAGCACGATGCAGGGCGCGGATTTGACCGCGATCGCCAAACACCGGAAAGTCGAACCGCCCAGCCTGCTTCATTTGGTGCGCGGCGATCTGGACTGGATCGTCATGAAAGCTTTGGAAAAGGATCGCACGCGCCGTTACGAAACCGCCAACGGCCTGGCGGCCGATCTGAAGCGGCATTTGGACAACGAACCTGTGGTCGCATGCCCGCCCAGCGCGGGCTACAAGCTCCAGAAGGCCATCCGTCGGAACAAGGTCGCTTTTGCTGCAGCGATCGTAGTGGCAGGAGTGCTTCTCATTGGTATTGGGGTGAGTACCTGGCAAGCGATGGTAGCGTCGCGGGCGCGCAATCGCGCGCGCGAGGCCAATCAACAGTTGAGAGCCCAAATTGCCGAGACCGAATCTGCAAAACAGCGGGCCGATCAGGCAACCCAGTCCGAAAGTGAACAACGACGACGGATCGGAGGCTTGCTCGAACAGATGCAGCTCCAGAAAGCGGAAGAATTACTTTCGGCGCATCAACCATCTTTGGGCATCGCTTATCTGGGCCGGGTGCTGCGGGCGAATCCTTCCAACGAGGTGGCCGCCGCTCGCCTGGCATCAGCGATCCTGCGGCCTTTTATGACGTTGATGACGGAGCCGCTACGGCATGAAAATGCCGTCAGTTCCGCGCAATTTAGTCCGGACGGTTTGCGGGTTGTGACGGTTTCAGATAAGACTGCCCGGGTGTGGGACGCCCGCACCGGTCAGGCTGTGACCGAGCCGCTGCGGCATGAGCAGTGGGTGCGATCCGCGCAGTTCAGCCCTGACGGTTTGCGGGTGGTGACCGCCTCAGACGATAAAACAGCACGCGTGTGGGATGCCCGTACCGGCCTGCCGTTGGCTGGGCCGCTGCTTCATGATGGTGCGGTCGTATCCGCTCAGTTCAGTCCGGAGGGTTCGCGCATTGTGACGGCCTCAGACGATAAAACGGCAAGGGTTTGGGATGCAAGGACGGGTCAGGCATTGACCAAGCCGCTAATGCTCGGGTTTTCGGTTTTGTCCGCCCAATTCAGTCCGGACGGTTTGCGGCTATTGATTGCCTCCAGTGACGGCTCCACAAGGGTTTGGGACGCCGGGACGGGCCAAGCGTTGACCGACCCGCTAAGAAATGGGGGATGTGCAGCTGCACAGTTCAGTCCGGAAGGTTCGCGGCTCGTGACGTGCGGCGCGATCGTACGGTTCAGTCCGGAGGGTTTGGGGATAGGAAAGAACAACTTGAATGACAGGACTGCCCGGGTGTGGGACGCCCGCACCGGCCTGCCGCTGACCGAGCCGCTGCGGCATGAAGATTCGGTAATATCCGCCCGATTCAGTCCTGACGGTTTGCGGGTCCTGACAGCTTCCTTGGACAAGTCGGCCCGGATATGGGACGCCCGGTCCGGCCTGCCACTGGGAGAGCCGATGCGACATGAAAATAGTGTGTTGGATGCTGAGTTCAGCGCTGACGGCTTGAGAGTGGTCACGGCCTCTGAGGACAGGACTGCCCGGGTGTGGGACGCCTTTACGGGCTTGGCTCTGAGCGAGCCGCTGCAGCATGAGGACTTGGTCCTCTCCGCCCAATTCAGCCCCGACGGTTCGAAAGTAGTCACGGCCTGTGCTGACAAGACGGCCCGGGTGTGGGGCGTGCGCACCGGTATCCCTCTGACCGAGACCCTCCGGCACGAACAGGGGCTGTACTCCGCAGAGTTCAGTCCTGATGGTTTGAAAGTTGTCACAGCCTCTGCGGACAAGACGGCCCGGGTGTGGGACGCCCGCACCGGCCTGCCGCTCAGCGACCCGCTTCGCCATCAGGACCATGTGACCTCTGCCGGGTTCAGTCCCGACGGTTTGAGAATAGTGACGACCTCCAAGGACAAGACCGCTCGGCTCTGGGACGCCATGACCGGCCGGCCGCTCGGCGAGCCGCTTCGCCATGAAGACCAAGTGATCTGGGCCGAGTTTAGCCGCGACAGTTTAAAAATCGTAACAGCCTCCCACGACCAGACGGCTCGCGTCTGGGACGCTCGAACCGGCTTGCCATTGACTGGGCCGCTCCGCCATCACGGCCATGTGAGCTACAGCCAGTTCAGCCCTGACGGTTCGAGAGTAGTGACCGCCTCCTGGGACAAGACGGCCCGGGTATGGGATGCCAGCACGGGCCTGGCGCTCACTGGGCCGCTCCAGCATGAGGGAGGCGTGCATGATGCTGAGTTCAGCCCGGACGGTTCCCAGGTCGTGACAGCTTCAGACGACAAGACGGCGCGGGTGTGGGACGCCAGGACCGGTCAGCCGCTAATCGGTCCTTTCCGCCATGAGGCTGAGGTGCTTTCGGCTCAATTCAGCCCCGATGGTCTGCGGGTGGTGACGGCTTCCAACGATAAAACAGCGCGGGTGTGGGATGTCCGCAGCGGTCAGGAGGTAGGGGTTCCTCTCCGTCATGAGGCTGGAGTCAATCTTGCGCAGTTCAGCGCGGACGGTTTGCGGGTTGTCACAGCGTCTAATGACAAGACAGCCCGGGTGTGGGATGCCAGCACGGGCCTGCCGCTGAGTGAACCGCTTCGGCACCAAGACGAAGTGTGGTACGCTCAGTTCAGCCCTGACGGTTTGCGGGTGGTGACGGCCTCAAAGGACAAAACGGCCAGGGTGTGGGGGGTTGCTCCAGTACCCATGCCAGTTCCTACCTGGTTCCTGGATTGGGCTGAAGCCCAGGTGGGACGCCAGTTCGCAGGAGCGAACGAGGGTGGTACCATCCCGTTCAACGAACAGCGTAGGCTTCGCGAACAGATCCAGGCGCGCACCGACACCAATATCTTCACGCGGCTCGCTCAATGGGTTCAGGCGGACCCGAGCACCCGTCCCATCTCGCCCAACGCGTCGCTGACGACTTCGGAATACGTGAGCCGCCGGATCGCCGAAAATACGCCCTCCAGCTTGCAAGAAGCACTCCAACTGTCGCCCAACGATAGTTTGGCATGGGCCTGCCTGGCTAATCAAGTCAGCCACCGGATTGCGGAGAACACCCTCTCCAGCGGGGACAGACCACTCAGTCAATCGGACAGCGAGAGTGTGGCGTGGGCTTGGCAGGCACTTCGGGCGAAGCATGAGGATGGGGACCAAAATGACCTGCTCTTGACAGCGGCAGAACGGTCCGCCCACCAAGCCCTTCAGATGGATCCTCAACAAGCTGAGGCGTGGAAGGCGAGCGGAATCACGCAGTGGCTCAGAAATAGACCGACTGAGGCCCTCGCGAGCCTGGATCGGGCGCTTGCTTTGCGTTCTGACGCCGGAGAAACCTGGGAGCTAAAGGGTGACATCCTCGAACATGAAGAACGCCATTCGGAGGCCTTGGAGGCTTACAATCGGCGGATTGCACTCCTGCCTTTGACTGACAAAACTCAGGGTGGCCCGCGCCTGCGGGCACTCGACAAACACGCCGCCATTTGCCGAAAAATGGGCCGCTGGAGCGAGACTGTCGCCGACCTTCGCGCCGGCGGCGTCTCCGCGCGCGATCCGGCCGCCGAAGGCCGGTTGGTTGATCTCTCGGCGTTCTACAACCTTGAGTTGGGTGGTGATTTCGACTCGAAATTGCCCACCGGCGTTCGCGCGCTCGAAGGCACGCAGTTCGATGTCCGTGGGTTCATATTTCTGGCGAGCGGCAAGCTTTATCCCAACCGGGTTCCAGACCAAATGCTCGGCATTCCGGTGGCGCTGAAGGGGCGGCGAATCCACTTACTGCACGGAACTATTTTTGGCGGTTTCGATCCGCTGGGCACGCCGATCGGAAAGTACGTGCTGCATTTCGCGGACGGGACCGCCCTTGAGCGGCCACTGGTCCTGGGCCGGGATGTGCTTGACACACGAGCCGACCCGCCGCCGCCCGGTGCCGCGAATGCCACGATGGCGTGGGCCGTCCAGGATCCAAGGCCCGGTAAGGGGGACAACACAGAGCGTCTTTACGTCACCACTTGGGATAACCCACATCCCGAGACGGAAATCGTCAGTCTGGACTTCATTTCCTTTCGGACAACCGCAGCGCCGTTCCTCGTCGCCGTCACGATTGAGTGAAACATTCAGGGAGTTGCTCAATCACTTTTGCTGAGGCAGCCCGGCCAGGCGCTCGCTTTGGACGCGGCCAAAACCCTGCAAACCGTCCCTGATTGTTGATGCCAGGGTCCGCGCATATCGCCGGTCAAGCAGGCGGATGTTTTCCAGCTCGCCGCGCTGGAGCAATTGAGTGAGTTGGCGCAGACCACGACCGAGTATTATTGCTTCGCCAGTGGCATACCGGAGGTGCAGGCGTTCGGGTGGCGCGCTCTCAATTTTCTCGACCACAGAATTGGCGATGAGTTCTGCCTCACTGAACTGTGTGGTGCCGAAGATATCGCGCAAAGATTGCACTTCTATCACCTTCAATTCTGGCAGGCCGGTCATTGCGAAAATGACGCTACCTGCACTGCCTGTCACTACCAGAGACCGGCGGAAAACGCCGGTCGCATTTTGTGTAAAGATTGCACAAAAGGCGGCTTTCATTCGGTCATGCTGATTGCCGAATGAAAAAAACATCATACAAGTGCATTTCGTGCACCACATACACCCGCACGGTGCGGAGTTCTGCCAAACTGCCCTCAATGATCAATCTTAATCAACGCTTGAAAATCATGTGCTCGGCAAACTGGCTGTCTGCGCTCAAAGGAATCTAACCATCGCGTCGTATGAACAACGAATGCAAAGAACTGTTGAACCTCGCCACGCTGCCGGCTCGGTTGAACCGCACGCAGACTGCCGATTATCTTGGTTTTGAACCCGACCACATCACGTTACTGATCAAGGCGGGGCTGCTAAAACCACTTGGCCGGCCAAAGCCCAATAGCGATAAGTATTTCGCCGCCGTGAAGCTGGCCGCATTGCGGCAGGATGAAACATGGCTGTCGCGTGCGACGCTATACATTTGCCAGCACTGGACTGACAAAAATAACCGCAACTCCAGACACTCGAATCGGGCGACTCTGACAACGCAAGGATCGTGATACGGGCCAGAACCCATTTTTGCAATGCTGGCCATCAAACCCCAATTCAGCCTGAAAGATGCCCGGCAGTATTTCAAAGAACATCTGTCCGTCGGCGATTATTATGCTGAAGGCCAGCATGTGCCCGGACATTGGTTTGGGCAGGGAGCGGAAGACCTGGGGTTAAGCCGCGTGACCCACCTCGATGAGTTCGTGCGTCTGTGCGAAAATCTTCATCCGCAGACGGGCGAGAAATTGACGATGCGCCAGAACACCACGCGCACGGACATCGGGCGGGATGGACAGGAACATGAGAACAGCAACCGCCGGGTGTTTTACGATTTCACATTTTCACCGGCCAAGTCGGTATCCATCGCGGCACTGGTGGGCGATGATCCCCGGATGGTGGAAGCGCATGAGCAGGCAGTCAATGAAGCGCTGGGCCAGTTGCAATCATTCGCCGCGACACGGGTGCGCAGAAAGGGTGAATGCACCGACCGGCTCACCGGCAACATCGTGGCAGCAGTATTCCAGCACGAGACTTCGCGGGCGTTAGACCCGCACCTGCACAGCCACTGCATCCTGTTCAACGCCACGTTCGACCCGGTAGAGAAAAAATGGAAGGCGCTGCAAAATTACGAAATGCTCGCGGCACAGAAGTTTGTGGAAAATGTCTATTACCACGAACTGGCGCGCTCGCTGATGAAATGCGGATATCAAATCGAGAACAAACCGCGTGGCGATTTTGAAATCAAGGGCATCTCGCCGGAGCTGGTCAAAAAGTTTTCCAAACGGCACGACGAAATTGACCAGAAAACGCGGGAACTGCTGGAGCGTGAACCGGAAAAGGCCGGGGGCAACCTTGCAGCGATTCGTGAGAACATCGCGCACAAGGAGCGGGCGCGAAAAATTCGGGACATCGGTCTGGAAAAGCTGCAAGCGATATGGGACGGCCAAATGACTGCATCGGAAAAAGAATCGCTCCGCCGACTCACGAGCGGCCAACCTATCATTTGCGATGCGAGCAACGATGTGGTCGAAAAGGCTGTGGCTTGGGCCGAAGAACATTTATTTGAACGGCGGTCGGTCGTTCACGAGCATGAGCTATGGCGTCACGCACTGGAACATGCCAGAGGCCGGGAGGTCACGATTGCGGACATTCAAGCCGTTACGAAACGCCGCAACTATCTGCGCATTGACGAACAACCCGGCAAGGTGACGACGCGAGAGCATCTCCTGCGCGAATGGGAAATTGTCCAGACCGCAAAGGAGGGTTTTGGCGACTGTTATCCTCTGGTCTGGGATCCGCGTCCGGTTAATCCCCAACTGGACGAGGAGCAACGCCAGGCATTGGATGCGTTGGTCTCGAACACCAACCGGGTGTCGATTTTTCGTGGCGGCGCTGGTACTGGTAAAAGTTTTGTTCTCCATGAACTGGTCGAGCAAGTCCGCGCTGGTGGAAGAAAAATGGTTGTCCTGGCCCCGCAACGCCAACAGGTCGTGGACATGGAGCGCGCGGGTTTCCCATCACCGGCAACCGTCGCCAATTTTCTGATAAAACGCGAACTGGCCGAAGGCGCCGCCGTCATTGTGGACGAGGCCGGTCAGATTGGCGGACGGCAGATGCTGGATTTGATCCGGCTGGTGCGCGAACGAAATGCGAGGCTGATTCTGTCGGGTGACACGCGCCAGCACGGTGCGGTCGAGGCTTCCGATGCGTTGCTGGCCATTGAGCGATATGCGAGGGTCAGACCCGTCGAGCTGCACAACATCCGCCGGCAAGACCCGGCTCTCGGTCAAACCGTGGATGAGCGCGAATATATCAAACAATACCGGCAGGCGGTCAAACTGGCGGCCTCCGGTAAATTCAATGATTCGTTTTCCCAACTCGACAAAATGGGGGCGGTGGTGTCGTGCGGTTTGGCAGATCAAGCCGGCAGGCTGGCGGATGAATACCTCGGGTTGGCCGAGAAAAATGTTTCCGCCGTAGTGGTGTCGCAGACCTGGGCCGAAGTTCACCGCGTCAACGAACAGGTGCGGGACAAACTGAAATCGAAGGGATTGCTCGGCGCGAATGATGTGACGGTTCAAACATTGGAAAAGATTGATTTGACCAAAGCGCAGAAACGGGACGAAAAGTTTTACCCGTCCGATGCCGTGATTGTCTTCAATCAAAAGGTGCGTGAAGCCCAGGCTGGTGCAACCGGAAAATTACGCGGCATCGTGAAAACCAGCCTACTGGTGGAAGTGGATGGGCGGTTTGTCACGGTCATAGACAAGGTGCTCGACAAAATAACCATCTGCCGTCCGCAGGATACCAAGGTGGCTGAAAACGACCGACTGCATCTGAAGGCCAATCGCAAACTGGCATCCGGTGGCCGCGTGACCAATGGTGAACTGGTCACGGTCAAGTCAGTCGGTGCAGACGGGAAAATCAAGCTGGCCGACGGCCGGGTGCTGGACGCCAGCTATCGTGAATTTTTGCCCGGCTACGCCGTCACGTCCTACGGTTCGCAAGGCAAGACCGTGGATTATGTTTTGTTCTCGGACTCGACGATCAAGGCAGCGACGAATGCCTAACAGTGGTATGTCAGCATTTCACGCGGGCGGCGGGGCATCC
>OCZU010002473.1_pt1 | contig 11778 bp, 12 predicted proteins | sample 1539001 | NCBI WGS metagenome assembly OCZU01 (sample SAMEA3539306, study PRJEB22396) | soil metagenome | biome: tundra; feature: field; material: soil | place: USA | collected 2010-05 | depth 0.15 m
CCGGGAAAGAATTTCCGCGTCCGCGGGAACGCGGATTCGTGATTACGGGTAAACGTCAGGTGACCGGCGGCCGGTTTGTGCCCGACGCACCAGTTTCGGCTGGTGCGTGACCTGTGGCCGTGGGATGTGGTGTCTTGGGGCGTGTCCGAGCCGGGTCGTCGCCCAAATAAGAATCCGCTCTGCCCATAGCCAACACGACTTCTTCCTGGCTAAGTCCTGCTGCTGTCAGGGACATGGCGGCAACTTGACGCTCAGCGCCGTACGCTCCGCCAATTCCTGCCGTACGCTGCGCTTGTGTAGCTTCGTAATGTGGCGTGGCGCTCTCGGTTGACGGTCCTCCGAGCTGCACACCTGGTGCCTCATTTGTCTGGCCCAGCGCATCAGAGCCGAACGACTCCGGCCCGGTGCTCACCTGCTGCCCGTACGCGTCCCTCGTGGAGGCCACCGTCCCGGCCGGGGTCACCTCCGAGGCCAGCGTCCCGTTCGCCGCGTAGGAGTAGGTATTGGTGCCGTCGGCGGCCAGCTCGTCGCGGGCATCGTAGGTGTAGCTCCTGGACCCGGCCTGGGTCAGGTTCCCCGCGCCGTCGTAGGCGTAGTTCGTGGTCGTGGCGCCGTTATTCCACGACGTCAGCCGGTTCGCCTCGTCGTAGGTGTCTGCGCCGGTCCCGTAGGAGATCTGCGCGACCCCGTCCATCGAGTTGTAGCTGTAGGACAGCACCGTCCCGGTGGCCGGATCGGTCATGGTCGCCAGCCGGCCCGCGGAGTCATAGCTGTACCCCGTCGCCCCGGCCGCGTCATTGACCGAGGCGACCTGCCCGTCCCCGTTATAAGACATCGAGGACGACCCCGCCGTCCCGGTCGCCGACAGCAGCAGGCCCCGGTCGTCGTAGCTGAACGACTCCGACGTCGCGGCCTGCGACCCGGCCGCGGTGGTCGACGCAGACATCAGGTCACCCGCCTGGTCGTACCCGAACGTCCGGGCCGCCGTGGCCGCGCTCGCGCCCGCCCCCGACTGCCCCTTCAGGTTCCCCATCGAGTCGTAGGAGTCCGACACCGTCGCCCCGCCCGGCTGGGTCTCGGTGACCGGCCGGCCGTCCGCGTCGTAGGCCATGGTGAACGTCGAATTCGCCGCCGTCGAGTACGCCGTGGTGGCGGGCTCGACCTTGGTGGCGGGCAGGTTCCAGGAGTTGTACGTCGTCCACCAGTTATTGCCGTTGCCGTCGGTGTACTTGGTCCGGTTGCCCGCCGCGTCGTAGCCGAAGAACGTCGAGACCGACGAGGTGGCCGTCACCGGCTCGACCTCCTGGGTCAGCAGCCCGTCCGCGTTGTACGTGAACGTGGTCGCGTTCTTCCGGTACCCGTAGAAGTAGTTCGTGTCCCCGCTGGACGCGGTCTCGGCCCGGCCGATCGCCAGCGCGCCGGTGGATGCCGCCGGGGTGGCGTCGGTCGCCGTCCCGGACGCCACCCCGTTCACGTACAACGTCATCGTGCCGGTGCTCGCGTCGTACACGCCCGTCAGGTGCGTCCAGGTACCGGCCGTCGGCGTGGCCGAGGACGTCGCCGTGGCGAAACTCGAGGAGCTGGACGAGGTCAGCGGCCGGCCGAAACTCCAGTTAGCCGTCAGCCCGAACTGGCCGCCGCCGGTGAACCCAGGGTGAAGCCCGAGTTGCTGGGCGACGGCGGCGGGAAGGAGCCGCTCTGGGACTGCTGGCCGTCCTGTGAGACCGCCGTCTGCGCGGTATGTGAGGTATTCGCCGGGTTCACCCACGCCGACACCGTGAACGACCCGGTGGTGTCGAGTACCGGTCCGGCGGTGCTGACCACCCCGCCGTTCTCCGCGCCGCCGGACCAGCTCACGCCGCTGGCGGTGGCGGGGTGGCCGGTGCCCGAGGCGTCGGGCACCGTGTTGCCTGAGGTCTGGTTCAACTGCCACCACGCGGTCGGGATGTTGCCGCCGCCCTGCAGTGTCTGCGACTGCGAGGTCATGTTACCCATCGGGTCGTAGCCGTAGCTGACCGAACGGACCGGGGCGCTGCTGCCCGCCCCGGTCAGCGTCTGGCTGGCCAGGTAGCTGTCGGCGGTGTAGGCGTAGCTCGTGGTCCGGTCCGGTCCGGTCCGGTCCGGTCCAGGCCGGCCGGGTCCAGCGTCTGCGCGGCGGTGCGGGCATCGGCGTCCACCGTGTAGTTCGTGGTGGTCGCGCCGTTGCTGGTGGCCCGGGAGATCAGGTTCCCGGCCGCGTCGTAGGTGCTGGCCTGCTCGACGTACGACGTGCCTGCGGCCGGGTTGCTGCGGGTGACCGAGGCCACCAGCCCGTCGTCGGTGTAGCCGTAGGAGGTCACCCAGCCCATCGAGTCGGTGATCGAGGCCAGCCGGCCCGCCGGGTCATAGGCCCGGGATTCGGTGACCAGCGGCGCCGGCGAGGTGGGCTGGGCGGGGTTGCCCGTGTAGTTCTGCAGCGTGACGGTGAGCAGCTGCCCCTCGGCGTCGTAGGCGTAGTTGGTGACGTTGGCGGCCGGATCGGTCTCGGTGGCCAGGTCTCCGTAGGCGTTGTAGGTGTACCAGGTGGTGTTCCCGTCCGCGTTGGTCGCGGTGGCTTCGAGATCGTTGCCGTTGTAAGTGAACAACTGGGTCCGGGACGCGGCGCCGCCGGGTCCCCATCACCGGTCTCAGCCATCGCGGGCCGACTGGCGGCGGTGCGCCTGGATGCTCGCGCTCCCGTCGTCCCTGCGGCTGGCTGCGGGCCGGCCGCGACCCGGATCTCGTCATTCCGGCGTCCCCGTGACCAGGCCCGCGGCGCGGCCGCGGGCCACGATGGCCTGCGCCATCTTGCGGGAGGCCTCGTCGATCATCTCGTCGCCGAGCATGACCGCACCGCGCTGGTCCACGGTCGTGGCGTGGTCGTACGCGTCGATGATCCGGCCGGCCCGCTCGAAGTCGGCCTGCGACGGCGCGAACACCTCGTTGGCGCCCTCGATCTGATCCGGATGCAGGACCCACTTGCCGTCGTAGCCGAGCGCCGCCGAGCTGGCCGCCGACCGCCGGAAACCGCCGGTGTCGCGGACCTTCAGGTAGGGCCCGTCGATGGCCTGCAGGCCGTGTGCGCGCGCCGCGATCAGGATCCGCATCAGCGCGTAGTGGTAGACGTCGCCGCCCGCGTATCCCTCCGGCTGGCCGCCGACGTCCAGCGACCTGATCCCGACGCTGGCCATGAAGTCAGCGGGCCCGAACACCAGCGCCTCAAGCCGCGGCGACGCCGCCGCGATGGCGTTCACGGCGGCCAGGCCGCTGGCGTCCTCGATCTGCGCCTCGATCCCGGTCTGCCCGGCCGGCAGGCCCGCCTCCTGTTCGGCCTGACCGAGGAGCAGATCCAGCCACACCACGTGACCGGGCGAGGTCACCTTAGGCAGCACGATGACGTCCACCCGGCCAGTGCCCCCTCCCGTGACAGCGGAGACGACATCGATCACGTCCCGGTGCGCCCACTGGGTGGAAGCGTCGTTGACCCGGACCGCGAGGGTCCGGCCGCCCCAGTCACCCGCCACCGCCGCGGCCGCGTTCGCCCGGGCCTGCGGCTTGGCGCCCGGGGCCACCGCGTCCTCCAGGTCGAGGAACACCTCGTCGGCGGGCAGCCCGCGGGCCTTGGTGATGAACCGCTCGCTGCTGGCCGGCACCGCCAGGCATGATCGCCGGACCCGGTACGGTCGCTGCACGGGCATCGTCCCCTCCCTTTCCCCACCGGAGCGTAGCGAACTACGGGATAGATAATCGGGGACCGGTTCGAGGACGCTATCCCCGCAATCGAAATCCCTGCGATCGAAGTTTCTCTCCGTGAGAATGCGGTCATCGCGCCTAAACGGTCACTAACGATGACCGGACGGAGCGAATAACTCTCCAAGGTAATAAACGGAAAGATGGGACATTAATGACCGTTCCTACCCCAGAACTCCCCAGTCGGTAAGGAATTCCACCAATCCTTCGGTGAGCTCGAGGGCGGCTAGCTCCTCGGCTGCGGCCCAGCGGGCGTCGGCGGCGTCATCACCCGCGCGCAGCGTACCCCCGGTGACCGTGGCGGCGTAGTCCCTGATGTCGATGACGTCGCCGCCCGCGCCGGGCCGCTGCACCCGGCCGAGCAGCCGTCCCGGTTCCACGGTCAGGCCCGTTTCCTCGAGCATTTCCCGTATCAGCGCCTCGGCGTCCGTCTCACCTGGCTCGATGCGCCCGCCGGGCAGTGACCAGAGTCCCGCGCCCGGCTCGTGCCCGCGCTTGATCAGCAGCAGCCGCCCGCGGGAGTCCGTGACGACCGCGCCGACGCAAGGTATCCCAGAGCTAGACACGCCGCTAGGTATCATCAGCTTTCCTCCCATATCGGCACGAGCGTGGTAGCGTGCTCCCCAGTCACAGTCGTCACAGGGGTCGGTATGACATTAAAAGTTGCGATTCGGTCACGCCGGATAATTCGCGGTAATCCGCGTCAACCAGGTGACCGGGCCCCGCGTCTTCATATCGGGCAAAGGGACGAAAGCTCCGACAAGCTCAAGCAGATCAGCGCAAGCGGGTCAATCCGGTATCGCTGTTCTGGTCGAGGTTGAGGAAGCTAAACGGTCCAGCCCGGTGACCGCAACTCACCGGGCCGGACCTGAATCCCCGGCCTGCACAGAAGGAATGAGGATCTATGCACTATGCTAACCGCCAGCCGGTTGCCCCGTATGTTGTGATTTCAGCGGGTAATCGTGGCGTGACGCTAGTGCGAGATTTTTGTCCTTGTTCGTAGCAGTACGCCAATAGCTTCCGGGCTTGCCCGGGTCTTCTCTTTCTCGCCAGCAAGACCGATCAGGATGGCCGTTCCCATCCTGATCAGGCCACCGCGAGGCGGCGTAGCAGACGGAGTAGGGACCGTCCGGCTACGTGCGCGGCGGAGGTCGGCACAACAGCCGTGCGCAGGGTACGGCTGTGGTTCCACGAGAGGAACTCTCCCATGTCCATCAAGAGCAAGGTCTTCGCCGCCGCGGCGACGCTGACCCTGGTCGCTGGCGCCGGCGCGGTAGCCGCCACGTCCGCCAGCGCGGCCACCCCGTCCTGTGGCCCGATCTGCGTCGACATCTTCAACCACGACTTCGGCACGCACGCGCACCCGAACTTCGTGCTTGACACGCTGCGTCAGGGCGAGAAGCTCGGCCAGCCGCAGATCCTGTTCCGCGTGGCCAACAGCGACCCGGCGGAGGACTACACCTTCTCTTACCAGGGCACCGTGGCTGACTTCTACGCGGCCGGCCTCGTTTCCGCAGCCGTCGACCTGCACTACGGTGCGGGCGCCAAGGGCTTCCCGAACGACGCGGCGTTCGAGATCCAGTACTCGCCTTACGGCGTGGACAGCGGGCTCTGCACGGGTGTCGCCAGCACCGCCGTCTCCGGTGAGAAGGTCACGCTGGCGCCGTGTGGCGTCTCCGCCAAGACCGTGTGGATCGTCGACTCCGCGGACACCGTTCGCCACGGTTACGTTCCGCTGATCAACGGCTCGGACAGCAACTTCTCGCAGCCGTTCGTCCTCACCTACCCGTCCAGCGGTTACCCGACCGACAAGCCGCGGCCGGAGCTGTACGTCAGCAACCTGACTGGTTTCCAGGGCGCCGGCGGCTTCCCGCAGGGCACCATCAACTCCAGCCAGCTCTTCGGCGCTGACCTGGGCATCCTCGCTCCCTGAGGAATCCTTAGCTCACCACCTGAGTAATGAAAGTGGCGCCGGCCCCCGGTGGGGTCGGCGCCACTTTCATGTCCCGGTGATCGTCCGGCCGTGAGCGGGTTTGCGTCAGCAGGGAGTTTCCCCGGTTTGGGCAGAAAGTGGCGCTGGTCCCGTTATCGGGACCAGCGCCACTTTCCTGTTCGCTTACCACAAATGTGTCACAGATTGTGCAAGATCAATTACAGAACGTGTCAACCACCCGACCCTCCGCTGCGTCCTTACTTAGTGGATGCGGGCGGGAACCTCGGTTCCCGTTCCGCTCATATCGCTCAAGCGGGTACCGGACGGCTCAGCCGGCCGGCCTGCGGCGGCGGTAGCTCGACAGCCGTGCGCAGGGCACGGTTGCCGTTTCCAAGGAGGAACTACACATGTCTATCAAGAGCAAGGTCTTCGCCGCTGCGGCGGCGCTGACCCTGGTCGGCGGTGTCGGCGCGGTCGGCACGATGTCCGCGGGCGCGGCCACCCCGTCGTGTGGTCACAGCTGCATCGACGTCTTCAACCGGGCCTTCAGCAGTCACTCCAACCCCAGCTTCGTGCAGGACGTGCTGCGCCAGGGCGAGAAGGTCGGCCAGCCGATCATCCTGTTCCGTCAGAGCAACAGCGACCCGGCGGAAGACTTCACCGTCTCCTACCAGGGCCAGGTGTCGGACTTCTACGCCGCCGGCCTGGTGTCCCCCGGTCTTGACCTGCACTACGGCGGCGGTTGCGCGCTTTACAACCCCGGTCCCGTCATCCTCACGAACTGCTCCGTGTTCTACCCGAACGACTTCGCGTTCGAGGTGGAGTACTCGCCTTACGGCGTGGACAGCGGCCTGTGCGTCGGCGTGCCGACCACCGCGGTCAACGACACCTACGTCTCGCTCCAGCCGTGTGGCGTCACCGCCAAGACGGTCTGGGTCCAGGACGTCGACAACGCGACTGGCTTCGTGGGCAGCTACACCCCGTTCATCAACGGGTCGAACACGAACTTCTCGCACCCGTACGTGCTTGACTACCCGCACAACTCCTTCCCGACCGACATGCCGCGGGCGCAGCTCATCACCAATGAGCTTCAGCTGAACGCGCACCACCAGATCGTGCAGGACACCCAGGAGTGGTCGGAGAACTTCGGCATCCTGCGGTAAGTAGGCAGTACCCGTTTTACCCGAAGTGCCAAATGGCACCGGCTCTCCCCTGGGGAGGGCCGGTGCCATTGTTGTGCGTGGGATTAGTATGGCAAGGGGCGAGTGTGAGCTTGGACGGACACTGTGAGCTTGGACGGACACAGCGGACCAAATATGACAACCAAGTTAACACCTGACGCGTCCTAACTATGAGCGATCAGGCCAGCCGCCTCTGTCCCTGATCAGGTCGGCTCAGCAGCTGTACACGGGGTACGGCTGCAGGTCCTGAGGAGGAATCACGCATGTCCATTAAAACCAAGATCCTGGCGGCCGCGGCCACGCTGACACTCGTCGGCGGGCTGGGCGTCACGGGGGAGCTCGCCGCGAACGCGGCGACGCCGTCCTGCGGGAACCACTGCATCGACGTTTTCAGCAACGAGTTTGGTACGCACCACAGCCCTAACTTTGTCCTCGACGTGCTCCGGCAGGGTGCCAAGGTGGGCCAGCCGATCATCCTTTACCGCACCAGCAACAGCGACCCGGCGGAGGACTTCACCGTCTCCTACCAGGGCACCGTCGCCGACTTCTACGCGGCCGGGCTGGTGTCCGCCTCGCTGGACCTGCACTACTCGCACCTGTACGCGTTCGAGTTCCAGTACTCGCCGAACGGCGTCAACAGCGGCCTGTGCATGGGCGTCGGCAGCACCGCCGCCAACGCCACGCCGGTCGCCCTGGAGCCGTGCGGCGCCTCCGCCAAGACCGTCTGGGTGGTGGACTCCTACAACAGCATCACCGGGCACTACGTCCCGCTGATCAACGGCTCGGACACCAACTTCTCCCACCCGTACGTGCTGCACTACCCGGGTAACTCCTACCCGACGGACTCGCCGCGGCCGCAGCTCAACACCTACACGCTGCAGCAGTACTCCAACGGCACCGTGTTCAACAACGAGCAGTGGGGCGCTGACTACGGCATCCTGAAGTAAGCCTTAGATCGCCTCTAGTGGCGCCGGTCCCGTCCGCGGGGCCGGCGCCACTGCCATGACCGGCACCCTCTTGTACGATGGCAGTTACTTTCTGTTGCGATGGGGGCAGGCGTGGGTCAGGACAGTCGAGCCGACCTGCACGTGCACAGCAACGCCTCCGACGGGACGGACTCCCCGGCGCAGGTCATCCGGCGCGCCGCGCGGGCCGGCCTTGACGCGGTGGCGCTGACCGACCACGACACGGTGGCCGGTCACCCGCAGGCCCGGCGGGCGCTGGCCGGCGACCTGATGCTGGTGCCTGGGCTTGAGCTGTCCTGCCAGCTCCAGGGACGCAGCGTGCACCTGCTGGCGTACCTGTTCGACCCGGACGACGACGAGCTGGCCGCCGAGCTCGCCCGGATCCGCGACGACCGGGTGCTGCGCGCTCGCGCCATGGTGGACCGCCTGGTCGAGCTCGGCGTGGACGTCAGCTGGGATCAGCTGGCCGCCATCGCCGGGCCGGCCGTGATCGGTCGTCCGCACATCGCTCGCGCGATGGTGGCCAGCGGCGCCATCGCCGAACCCCGCGAGGCCTTCACCGCCGACTGGATCGCCGACGGCGGGCGGGCCTACGTGAGCCGGTACGCCCTGGACCCCGTCCGCGCGATCCGGCTGGTCCGGGGCGCGGGCGGGGCCACGGTGCTGGCCCACCCGCGGGCCGGCCGAGAAGGGGAGATGCCGGATGAGCAGATCGCCGGGCTGGCCGCCGTAGGCCTGGCCGGGGTGGAGGTCTTCCATCCCGACCACACAGATTCCGAACGGACCCGCCTGCGTGCCCTGGCTGCCGATCTCGGCCTGCTGGCCAGCGGCGGCAGCGACGATCACGGCGGCCTGACCGGTAACCGGATCGGCTGTGAAACCGCGGCCGATGGTGTCTGCGCGGCGCTCATTTCCATGACCAGCGGCGCGAGAGTCATGCGCGCAGGGGACGGCTGTGGTAAGAAGGGCGGCGAGTCAGGCCCACGAGGAAGGAACCGCTCGGATGAGCGCACGGATTGACCAGGTGCCGCCCGCGGCCGGAGGGGGTCAGCAGGCCAGCGCCTGGATCATCGGCGACGACGACGAGGTCATCGTCATCGATCCCGGCCGCGACGCGGCGTCGGTGCTCGACGCGGTGGGTGACCGTGAGGTGCTCGCGGTCATCTGCACGCACGGCCACGCCGACCAGGTCGCCGCGGCGATCGAGGTAGCCGAGCGGGACGAGGCGGCGGTGGCGCTGCACCGCAAGGACCGGATGCTGTGGCGGGAGGCCCACCCGCAGGACGAGCCGGACATCGAGATGGAGGACGGCGGCGTCTTCGAGGTCGCCGACGTCACCCTCGAGGTGATCCATGCGCCTGGTCACTCGCCAGGCTCGGTGTGCCTGTACTGCGAGGACCTCGGCGTGGTGTTCACCGGCCACGTGCTGCGGGTGCACGGACCGGTCCCGGATGACGGTGAGTTCCCCGACTTCCCCGGTCAGCTGACCGCCATCGGCGAGCACCTGCTGACCCTGCCGTCGGACACCCGGGTGCTGCCCGGTGAGGGTGCGGAGACGACGGTCGCGGTGGCCGCGAAAAAGTTCGACTCCTGGTTCGCCGCGGGCCCGGACCCTTCGTCGCTGTCCGGCCTGACCGGCTAGGACCGCAGATGGAGCAGCTGGGTTTCGAGGGCATGCCGCGCCGGCTGTACTCGTGCACGCCGACGCGACTGGCCAGCTGGCTCGACTGCCCCCGCCGGTACCGGCTGAGCTACCTGGACCGGCCCTCCCCGCCCAAGGGCCCGCCGTGGGCGCACAACAGCCTCGGGGCCAGCATCCACAACGCGCTGGCCGGATGGTGGCGGCTGCCGCAGGCGCAGCGGACCGTGGCGGCCGCGGGCACGCTGATCGACCGAGGCTGGATCGACGAGGGTTTCGCCGACGAGACCCAGTCGGTGCGGCAGCGTGAGCGCGCGATCGGCATGGTCCAGGGCTACGTCGCCGGGCTTGACCCCTCCGATGAGCCGGTGGGGGTGGAACGCACGGTGGCGACCCGCACCGACACGATCGCGGTCTCCGGGCGGATCGACCGGCTCGACGCCCGGCCGGCCGACGACACAGGAACCGAACTCGTGGTCGTCGACTACAAGACCGGCCGGCACCTGCTCACCGTGGACGACGTGCGCAGCTCGATGGCGCTGGCGCTGTACGCGCTGGCCGCCGGGCGGGTGCTCAGGCGGCCGTGCCACCGGGTGGAGCTGCACCATCTGCCCACCGGCGAGATCCTGGTCTGGTCCCACACCGACGAGTCGCTGGCCCGGCACCTCAGCCGCGCCGAGGGCATCGCCGCGGAGTGTTCGTCGGCCGACGAGCGCATCCGCGACGGACTGCCCCCAGGCGGCTACGACGAGGTGTTCCCTCCGCGTCCCAGCCCATCCTGCGGATGGTGCGACTACCTGCGCCACTGCCCAGAAGGCGCCGCCGCCGCCATCCCCCGCCGCCCCTGGGACGGCCTCGCCACCACTCCAGAGGGTGTCGCATGAACTCCTGGCTGTCCTGCGTCAAGGGAGAGCGGCAGCGATCTTAGGGCGCGCGTGCCAGGCTGCCGGCCGGGCGGTACCGCGCCCGGGACCGGCCCGCCCGGCTAGACCGGGGAGCATGCAGGCCCGGGCGCCGCAAGCAAGGGATCGTGGATCGTTAGCCCCGTATGGCGAAGGCGGCGATCCACGATCCTGCCCGAAGGGCAGCACGCATCACGGCGCGCTTACGCATCAGGGGCGCATGAACATCACGGGGGGAGCGGCATCTGGCGGGCGGGGCGGACTCCCGGGGCTAAGAAATCTCGGTGGTGGCGGGGTGCCGGGCGGTGCTGGCCTCGGCCGCGTCCCAGAAGTCGGTCAGCGCGCTGGCCGTCGTGGCGGGGGCCTCGACGGCGGGGGAGTGGACGGCGGCCGGGATGCACACCCGGCGGGCGCCCAGCCGCCTGGCCATGTTCTCCTGCGCGGCGGGCGACCAGGAGTTGTCGTTCTCGCCGTAGATGACCAGCATCGGCAGCTGGCTGAGCTGGGCCAGCTCAGCGGTCCGGTCCGCTGCGGTGAGCATGTGACGGGCCATCAGGACGAGCCCGTTCGGATCGTTGCTCAGCATCCGCTTGGCCAGGAACGCGACGATCGGAGCCGGGACTCCGGCCGCGACCGCCTGCGGCTCCAGGTGCGCCCGCCAGAGCTGGGAGATGCCAGCCCCGAGCGCGGCCTTGTCCGGCAGCTGGCCGTTCCTGACGCCGAGGGCGGCGAGCATCGCCCGCAGTTCCCTGGCCCGCGGACCACTGAGGGCGGCCGGGCCCGAACTCATCAGCGTGAACGACGAGAGCCGGGCGTCGGCCAGGATGGCCTCGCGGGCCACCAGGCCACCGTAGGAGTGCCCGACCAGGTGCCGGGCGCCCGTGACCGCCAGGACGGCGGCGATGTCCGACGCCAGCTCGGACGCGAGGTAGCCATCCGGGTCACCCGCGGCCGGCGTCTCGAACTGCCCGCGCATGTCGATCGCCACCACCTGGCGGCTACCGTCGGTCAGCAGGTCGAGGATCGGGAGGAAGTCTTCCTTGCTCCCCGTGTAGCCGGGGATGAGCAGAGCACCGTCCCGCTCGCATACCCCCGACGCCGGAATCCCCTCGAGCGCGGCGAACGAGCCGCGGCTGGTATGGATCGTGGTACGCCGTACCCCGCTGGGCAGATCCAGGGACGTTGGTGTGCTCACAGTGGCGAACCTTACCCGGCTCGGCTGAACAAAACCTAGACGTCAGCTCCGCGAACGGGTGCAGCCCGCCGGCAATGCGCCGATCAGGAAGCCTTGCGGGTTTCCTCAGATGACTTTTCCGCCCGCGCGGGCCGCCGCCGCCGCCGGCCGAGCTGCTTGGCCGGCTGCCCGCCGTCAAGCTGCTGCCCGGCGCCT
>OCZU010002474.1_pt1 | contig 11777 bp, 8 predicted proteins | sample 1539001 | NCBI WGS metagenome assembly OCZU01 (sample SAMEA3539306, study PRJEB22396) | soil metagenome | biome: tundra; feature: field; material: soil | place: USA | collected 2010-05 | depth 0.15 m
CCTACACGACGCTCTTCCGATCTGCATGACTTCTGCCCAACTCGCGCAGGCAGTGAAGGATTATTTCCATTCACTCGCCTCGCCTGCGCAGGCTCAGGAGAAAGGCAAGCAGCCACTGAATGTGACTGCGGCCGAAGACATCGGCGGCACCAGTCAGGAGCTTCCCGCTGAGGAAGGCCAGTCGCTGGTAGTGGAAATGAGTGTCCGATTACCTGAGCGGCGCGACCAGGCTATGCAGCAACTGGAGTCGATCACGCATGACCCGAAAACTGACAACGTGGTCGCGCGCCGCGCATCAGCCTGGGCCCACCTGCAGAAAAAAGAATACGACCGCGCCGTCGAAGAACTCAGCACTGGCGCGGACCTCAGCGTCAAGGACCCATGGCTCCATTACTATCTGGCGCTGGTCAAGCACGACCTGGCCCAAAGCGACAGACAGGCGACAGCCGGGCTTCCCAACATGATGCAGGATCTTCACCTCGTTCTGAACTGGGATCCTGAATTCGCCGAGGCCCGCAACATGCTCGCCATGGCTCAACTGGAGGGAGGTGGCGTCCACGCTGCGACCGATTCCATGCAGGCGGCCATCCAACTCAGCCCCCGCAACCAGCGCTATCTGCTGAACCTGTCGCAAATCTATTTGGCGGGAAAGGAATGGGATGCCGCCAGCGCATTGCTCGACCGGCTTAAGAACAGCCCGGACGCGCAGGTTGCGAAAGCCGCGCGCGAGCAATTGGAAGGCTTGCCCATGCTGAAGAAATATGGAGTTCTGCCGCAGAGCGCCACCAGTCCGCAATCCCAGCAGACGGCAGCCGCAGCAGCAGCGCCTTCACCCTCTGGGTCTTCGTCAACCACTTCCTCAACCGCCAAGAAGCCCGCGGCGCTGCAACCAAGAAGCGGGAAGCAAACTCCTCAAGCAGACGAAGACACGAGCGACGATCATCCGGACCAACCCCCGGCCCAGCCGCAGCCCGACAAGCGTGCCATCCAACATCTGAAAGGGAAACTGATGGCAGGGGATTGTTCGCAAGCCCCGTCGGCGGTCCTGACTGTGTCGGCGGGAGCGAAGGTGCTCAAGCTGCGGACGGAGGATTACAAGTCGCTCATGCTGATCGGCGCGGACGAATTTTCTTGTGGATGGAATGGCGTCACGGTGGCCGTCAACTATCGCGCGGGCGGAAAGGCGGACGGCGATCTGGTGTCGGTCGAACTCGAATAAGCCTGCAATACCAACGCGAAGACCCGGGCAACTACTCTTGGGAACAATTCGGGGACAGAACTGACCCTAATTTGTTCGTTCTAATCCGGAAATTCACTTCTTGAAACTACACCGCCAGGGTCGAAACCAACCGTTATGTGATACCTTGTCGCCTTTGTCGGGTAGTCAGAATTAGGGTCAGTTCCGTCTGTCCCCGAATTTTACTCTCAGAATCGTGGGTCGATGAAGTCGTCGAGTTCATGGCTTCCTCAGTATCGCGGAATGATTGATCGACTCCAGAAACGAACGTTTCGAACGCGGTCGCGGGCGGACGCGAGAGGATTAAATCAAGATGCCGCAGAAAACTGTGCCAAGCTTTATCCGCCGACATTCGCTGGGGGTTGCATCGGTGTCGATTCTCGTGCTGTGGATTGTTCTGTATAGCGTGTCCGATCCGGGGACGCATGTTGGATCATTCTTCGGGAACGCGATTGCGGATTGGGCGGGAGTCGTGGTCACGGTGCTGGCGACGAAGTACATGTACGAGAAAGGGTCGGCGGAGAGCCGTCAGCCGGCGGACAAGGGACTGAACCCGGTTCGCAAGCTGTTGCGCGATCATTCTCTGACGATATTTCTGGTAATCACGGGGGTTGGGTGGGTGGTGCTCTACGCTTACATGAACTCAGAGGCGAAGTGGGGCCAGGTGGTGGGAAATGTCGTGTCTGAGTGGACGCAGATTTTCGGCCTGGTGCTGTTGACGAAACGATTGATCGAGCCCCATTCCAAGGAAAGCGCCAAAGGAAACTGAAAAAACAAACCCTCTCAGGGGAATCTGAGAGGGTTTATGAATATCGGACTCCGGGTTGTCAGGCGCGGACGACGTTACCGGCCTGGAACCCCTTGGGGCCCTTCAGCAGATCGAACTCGACGGTTTCGCCTTCGTTGAGCGTGCGGTAACCATTCTCCTGAATCGCCGAGAAATGAACGAAGACATCCTCTCCAGTGAACCGCTGGATAAAACCGTATCCTTTAGCCCCGTTGAACCACTTTACTGTACCCTTCTCTCTCACAATGAACTCCTTTCGCCTCTGCTGAGATTAGAAAATTCCACATTCTTCGCGAAGCGCGCGCGTACTTCCCCCCTCAAAGCATGTGGCCGAACAGACTTGGGTTTGCAGTTGTCGAGAACTCCGCTCCAACAGGAAAGGCTCCTGAGTTCTGCGCCGTGAGTGGAGAGAACGGCGCAAAGCTCCGGAGCCCGTCGTGGTGGCGCGAGGTTTCGACTACAATCCACAGAACATCAACCCAAAGAGTGAACGTCGCTGCCGAGACTTCGGCAACGGCAGGAATAATATTCAGGAATTTTCTTTCTGGCAAGAGGAGAAATTAAAGAAGTGAAACGATTCAATGTGACCCGTGGTTTTGTGGAAGGCAGCAGCAGAGGAAATTTCCGGGATGAAACCGCGCAGGGTGCTTCCCCGGGGGGTCCGGAGAATACCTGCAACCCTCTGATAGTATTGGGAGAACCATTGACTGATCGTTCTACACCCACGCCAGCCGTTGCGCCCTCGGCTGCGACTCTGAAGCCTTCGGTGAAAGGCTTGGGTTCTGCTGGCGGATCGCTATCCTCCACGGTGAAATATCTTCTGCGGACGGAAGTGCACACCTTCGCGTTTTCGGTGGCGGCGAATGCGATTCTTTCATTCTTTCCTTTTGTGTTGCTGCTGCTGACGTTGATTCGGCGTGTATTCCGCTCGGCTGCGATGTATGACGTCGTGGTGCAACTGCTGCGCGACTATCTGCCCGCGGGGCAGGAATTCGTGATTCGCAACTTGAATGCGCTGGTCAACGCGCGTCACCAGGCGCAAGTGTTCTCGTTGCTGATTCTGTTGGTGACGTCGACCGGAATCTTCATGCCGCTCGAAGTGGCTCTGAACCGGATCTGGCGTTTTCCTGAGAATCGATCTTATTTGGGGAACCAAGTCATCGCGCTGGGCCTGACATTCTGGTGCGGAGTACTGGCGCTGCTCTCGATTGCCCTGACTGCGGAGAATGTCGGGCTGCTGAAGAGTCTGACCTTCGGGCATGACTTTGTGCTGGTCCGGCTGCTGGGCTTTGTGATCATGAAGGTTTTCGCGGTTGCCGCCAGCATGGCAATTTTCTTTCTGATCTACTGGCTGTTGCCGAACGGGAAGGTTCCGGCCCGGGCGGTCGTGCCTGCGGCTGTGATCATGGGATTGCTGTCGGAAATCCTGAAATATTGCTACATCCTAGCGCTGCCGCGGCTGGATTTCCAGGAAGTGTATGGCCCGTTTGCGTTGTCGGCCAGTTTGATGTTCTGGGCGTTTCTGTCCGGACTGTTGCTGCTTACGGGAGCGCACTTGTCGGTGCAACGGCAGAGCCGGCGAAAAGCTTAAGAGGGACCTCGCCAGCTACATCTCCCAGCATCTGCCGCGATTTCCTCAGCGGAAAATCCTCGTCAGTGTGACGACCGACACAGCCATTCATTCCTTCCGCGTGTAGTATCAGGTGAACCCCGTCAAGAGGCTGGCCTCGATTCAGAAGCGAGGCTTGCTCATGTTGTCGCGATTTTGGAAGTTGTTCGCCGTCGCGGTCATCCTGCTTTCGGTTTGCTGTCCCATCGTTGCGGAGGACCCGGCGAGGTCGGAACCGGCCAGAGCGGACTTGCCGGAACCGCCCTACCTGCCGCGCAGGCATCCCTTAACTCGAGGCTTAGGGTACATCTTCGCAGGCACGGTCAAGTCGGTTGAGCGGGCTGCTCCGAAGAGGAACGGCGTGGCCAGCGTGCTGATCAACTTTCATGTGGATCAAGCCATGCGAGGGGTGCGGACCGGGCAAATGCTGGCTATCCGCGAGTGGGCCGGGTTGTGGGAGTCCGGCGAGCGCTATCGTCCGGGGGAGCGGGTTCTGCTGTTTCTGTATCCCCCCAGCAAGTTAGGACTGACCAGCCCGGTCGGAGGTCCGATGGGGCGGTTCAAAATCGATCCCAGTGGCCGGGTCATCTTCAACCCGAGGTCCATCGGTTCCCGGTCGCGGGCTCCGGGGACTGCGGCTCGCTTCCGGGGCAGAACGTGGGTCAGCCCGAGTGAGTTGGTTCATTTCTTCCGGCTCGCGGAGGACGAGTAACCCATGCCGACAAGCCATTTTTTCTCGCCCTCACGAGCGCTCCCGTATTGGTTGCGGTTTCGTTCTCCTTTATTAGGAGTCACGGTCCTGCTGGTCACGCTGCTGCAACTGGCGCGAGCGGGGGGGCCGCGCTACATCGCCGGAGTGAGCTACTTCAATCAGGGGACGGCTGGTGTGCCGCTGACCTGGGCTCAGGGAGCGATCAACTACTACACCGATCAGGGCAGTCTGAGTGCAACGGTCTCGGGATCGCAGGCGGACGCGCTGGTCGCCGACGCTTTCAGCCAGTGGACTTCCATTCCAACCGCGGCCGTATCGGCCACCCGCGCCGGACAGCTCGCGGAGGACGTCAGCGGTGCGAACGTCTATCGCAACGGCGATGGAACCCTCACCATGCCTAATGACATCCTTCCGGCGGCGATCGGTACGCCGGTCGGCATCGTCTACGACGCGGATGGTACGGTCACCGATGCACTGCTCGGTCAGGGCGCCGGCGATCCATCCGAGTGTTTCTACGACGCAGTTTTCGGGGGGCTGGACAATTTTGGAACGGATGCGCACTTTCTCCATGGGCTGGTAGTGATGAACGGGAACTGTGTTGTGCAACTGCCTGATCCGGACGTGGAGTATCGGCTGGTGCGCGTGCTGGGGCAAGTGCTGGGACTGGGCTGGTCGCAGACCAACCTCAACATCCAGACCCGCGTTCCCCCGCCGAACGCCGACGACTATGTTGGTTTCACCATCATGCATGCCACGGATCTTCCCGGTTGCGTTCCCATTTCCTCGTGCTATTCCAACGGCGGTCTGGTCAACCCTTACCAGCCCAAGATGGACGATCAGGCGGCACTCTCGCGCTTATATCCGGGCCCGACCTTTTCATCGAATACAGCTCGCATTCATGGCAACGTATATTTCGCGAATGCGAACGGGCAGCCGGGGCAAGCTATGCAAGGGGTCAATGTCGTCGCCCGTTGGATCGATCCTCAGACCCAGAAACCTTCGGGAGCTTATGCGGCCGCGGCCGTGTCCGGATTCCTGTTTGCGGGAAATGTGGGAACCACTGTCACCGGTTTCAATGACAGTTCAGGACAGCCTTTCAACCGCTACGGCTCGAATGATCCCACGCTTGAAGGATTCTTCGATCTGGCCGGGTTGCAGATTCCAAACGGGAGCAGCGCACAGTACCAACTGACGACCGAGACTCTCGATCCTTTTTGGTCAGGAACCGTGGGGCCTTACCAGCCGTGGCAGGTGCTGCCGTCGGGTTCGTTGCAGACCATCAATGTGAACGTGACTCTCGGCGGAGACACTCAACAGGACATTGCCATGCAAGGCGGCGCGGCCCAAAAGTCAGATTGGTTTGGACCGACGACCTACAGCTCTCCCGCGCCTTTGCCGGTTGCTGGCGATTGGGCAGCCTCGCTTGGCCCGTACGGCAGCCTCGACTATTTCTGGTTTTCCGGACAGGCGAACCGCACGCTTTCAGTGTTGGTAACCGCGCTGGATGATTTCAGCGCCCCTTCGGAAAACAAAGCTCAGCCGGTAGTCGGTATGTGGGCGCTATCGGATCCAGGAACTTTCCCCGCCCCAGCCAACACACCATCGGCATTCAACTCCCCAATTTTCGGGACAACGATTCTGAACGCGCAACTGCTGGACTCGATCAGCTACCGCGTGGGGATCGCCGACATACGCGGCGACGGGCGCCCGGATTACCGCTACCATGCGCGCGTGCTTTATGGCGACCACATCAGCCCTGCGCGAGCCAGCGTGGCCGGTGGCACGGCTGTCGCGATTGCAGGTATCGGGTTCCAGGCGAATACCGGGGTCACGATCGCCAGCGGCAATGCCCCTTCGCTGGCGGTATCGGCGAACCAGTTAGTGGTAACTGCGCCGGCAAAAGCCGACGGGGTAAGCGATATTGCGCTCATTGATCCGCCCACGCTGGCCAGCTCAATTCTCAGCGGCGTTGTCACGTACGGTGCTGGCCCTGACGACATTCTTCGTCTGACGGCTGGGGCGAATCCTCGAACGCCCGTGGGCGGACAAGCGCCAAATCCAATCCGCGTGCAAGTTCTCGCGCCTGATGGGATCACGCCCGTAGCCGGGGCAAGCGTGTTCTTTGCTTCGAATCCCGCCGTGGCTTTCGCAGCATGTGGCGGTGGAGGCAGTTGTACCGTGCTCAGCGATCAATCTGGCCAAGCCTCGACTCTTGTCAGCGTGCTCACGGCCGGCGTCATGACGATCACGGTGCAACTGGCGCCCGCCTCGTATACCAGCCCACAGCAGGTGCAGACGACGTTAGTGGGATGCGTGATGTGCAACGGGACCCCGCTTGACATTGCTCTCGTTCCCCAAAATGAGTCGGTGGCGCAAGGCGCGACGGTCAATGTTGGGCTGACCACACGGGTACTCTCGAATGGAGCCCCGCAGGGCGGCCAGGTAGTGAACTTCTCCCTGTATCACGGAAGTGGCACGCTCATTCCCCCTTCCGCGATCACGGACAAATTCGGATACGCCAGCACTATCCTGCAGCTTTCGAATTTCGCGGCGGAGGTGGATGGAAACGCCTGCGTGGGATCAAACAACAACCCTTGCGTGGGGTTCCAGGTTTTCCCGGTACCTTCTTCGGCTCTGCGGTTGCAACCAATCGCAGGTACTCCCCAAGTCATCACCGTGGGGCAGGCTTTTCAGCCGCTGGCGGTTCGAGTTGTCGACAGTTCCATGCCTCCGAACCCGGTTCTCGGAGTCAGCGTGCTGTTCCAGTCGCTGCTCGGACGAGTCAGTAACGGCGGGCTGATTGTGTCGGGAGGAGACACCAATTTCACGAGGAATTCGATGCCGATCATTCTCGGGACATCGCAGGTCTCGGTGACGTCGGATGCGAACGGCCTTGCGACCATGCAGCCATCTACCGGCAGCTATCAAGGGGCTTTGGCAATTCTGGGCACGGTTACGACTGGACCCGCAAGTCTGCCCTTCGAGTTGCAATCGCTGTGGCCGATGCCGAAGTAGGGGACGACAGGGAACCTACTTCTTTGTCCACTGATCCACCCAGTCGTTCACCGTCCTATACCAGAGCTGGCTGTTCTGCGGCTTGAGGATCCAGTGTCCCTCATCGGGGAAATAGAGCATCTTCGATGGCACCTTCAGCCGCTGCAAAGTGGTGAAGAGCTGGAATCCTTCTGACACATCCAGCCGGTAATCGAGCTGGCTGTGCACCACGAGCGTAGGAGTCTTGAAGTTCAGCGCCGACAAATGCGGCGACCATTTGCGATAGAGCTCGCGGTTGCTGTAGAGCGGCCCTTTGAACTCCCAGTCCTGGAACCAGAGTTCTTCGGTGCTTCCCCATGTGGACTCCGTATTGTACTGGCCATCGTGCGACACGATGCACTTGAACCGGTTCGAATGCCCGAGAATCCAGTCGACCATGTAGCCGCCGAAACTCGCGCCCAGAGCACACTCGCGGTCTTTGTCGATGAATGGATAGGTGCGCTCGGCGTGGTCCAGACCTTTCATCAGATCTTCAAATGGAGCGCCGCCCCAATCGCCGTTGATGGCGTCGATAAATTTCTGGCCATATCCGGGCGAGCCGTGGAAATTGATCATGATTACAACGTAGCCGCCAGCGGCAAAGAGTTCGGCATTCCAGCGGTAGCTCCATTCGTCACCGATCGGAACCTCGGGCCCGCCATGAACGATGAATTTCAAGGGATACTTCTTGCCGGCATCGAAGTTCGGCGGCCTAACAAGGAAGCCTTCGACCTTCTCATTGGCCGCGCCCGTAAACCAGAAAGCTTCAAGCGGAGCCATCGCGACACGAGAGAGCACAGCATGATTGAGATCGGTGAGTTGGACTTCACTCTTTTCTACGCTGGCAGTCTTGCATCCCTCAGGCTTGATCTTCCCGGTCGAATCGGTACAAACTTCCTGAGACTCGAAGATGGTCGCACCAGCAGCGCCGGCGGCCGCAGGCTGTGACAAGGTGGCACGGAAGATCTCGTTCGGAAACCTGACGGACATGCGGGTAAATAGTAGAGTCTTGCCGTCGTGGGTCACGGCGAGATCATCGTTATGACCTGGCACAATCGTCATGACATTGTTTTTCGTAAGGCGAAGGCTGGTTTCATTCCCCGCGTCGCCGCCGATGACCGCAGTGTCCAGGGCGATGGAATAGATGGGAGAGTCACCCTTGTCGTCCGCGACGAAATAGATCTTGGAGGAATCCGGATCCCAGGTGTAGGTTCCCACCCAACGGTCGAACGACTCCGTCAGATTCCTGATGTGCCCGGTACGCCGGTTGTAAAGCATCAAGCGGAAGCGGTCGCTCTCATATCCCGGACGAACTTGGGCGCGATACGCGATGTACTTCCCATCCGGCGAATAAAGGGGCGACGAATCGCTGGCGGGATTGTCCGTGATCTTCTTGGCCGCTCCGCCATTCACGGAAACAATAAACAAATCATTATTGGTGCTGATGGCCTCGACCTCGTCATGATTCGAGGCATAGCAAATCTCCTGCCCATCAGGCGAAAACGCGTAGTCGTCCTGCCCTCCCAAGCTGAACGGGGGAACATCGTAGTCCCCGGGAGTGAGATCGCGACTGGCGCCGCCGTCAGCCGAAATTACCAGAAGATGATTACGCTTCCCTTCCTTGTACGCGTTCCAGTGGCGATAAAGCAGATGAGTAAAGATCTGCGCTTTGACGTTCGACTTCTCCGCATCCTCCAGGCGTTTCGCATTGCAGGCTTCATCGGGACAGTCAGGATAGACATTGGAAACAAAAAGAATATTCGTGCTGTCCGGCGACCAGATGGGGCCATCCGCCTCGGTAGCAATCGAGGTCAGCTTGTGCGTTCCGGTAACCGTTCCCTTGGTGTCATCGAAATCAGCGATCCAGATTTGCGAACCACCTTCTTTCGTTGACAGAAACAGGAAGCGCTTGCCATCGGGCGCCCAGCGCGGACGGTCCGATTCCTGAACCAGAATAATCTCGCGCGCTTCGCCGCCGGCCGTCGGCACCACCCACACGTGCGGTATCTTTGTGTTGGCTTCCAAGCTGACATCCACCGCGCTGAACAACACCCACTTTCCATCAGGAGAAATAATGGGTTCGCCAACACGCTTGAGCGACATCAGGTCTTCGAAGGTGAAGGGATGCTTACCCTGAGCCCAGGCGGGAAGAACAAATGACGCGATGAGAATCAAGAAGAAAAAACGGCGCATGACGGTGCCTCCGTGGGGAACGGGTAAGTGTAAATCATGCAAGCTTCAAGCGGCAGGCTTTCAGTTCTTTTCAGGTCCGGGGCTTCAGATTTTGGCCGGAGCAGTGGGCTTCCGCCCGTCCACGCACTCCAGAATTTCCGCTTCGCTAAGCGTATGGTCGGACGCCTTGGCGCGCCGGTAGATGCTCTCCACTACATCGTCGGAAGCCGGAATACCGCGCCGGTCCAGCCAGAACAACACGTTCGATTTGCCGCTCATAGGGCCGATATCAATGACCTGTTCCAAACCAAACACATGCGAGGGCACTCCCGAATACACTGTATTGGCGAGTTCAATGTCTTTCTTCTTGTAAGCCTTGATGACCGCGGCCGCATGCACACCGGTTGCAGTGCGAAACGCATCTTCGCCGACCACCGGATAATTGGCTGGAATGGGCACGCCCGTGGCTCGGGATACTGCCACGCAATACTCCTTCAGTTTGGTCAGATCCTGGTCCGCCCATGGAGGAATGCCCATGAGTTTGAGGTTCAAGAGCATCTGGTCCATCTGGGTGTTGCCGACGCGTTCCCCGATTCCCAGCGCCGTAGCGTGCACGCACTCTGCTCCAGCGACTAGCGCCGCCATGGAGTTGGCGATGGCGAGTCCACGATCGCAATGTCCGTGCCAGTCCACCCGAATCTTTTCGCCAGAGGGCTTCACCACTTCTTTGATTATGAACTGCACCAGCGCGAAAGTCCCCATGGGTGTGGCGTGCCCTGCCGTGTCACAAATGCAAATGGCCCGCGCCCCGCAATTGATCGCCGTCGAGTACAGCCGTTTCACCATCTCGGGATCGCAGCGGGTAGTGTCTTCGGTGACGTACATGACGTCGAGCCCAAGTGACACGGCATACTTCACTGCGCTCTCAGTGGTCTGCAACAGAAAGTCGTCGGTCCAGTTTTCCGTGTAACGACGGATGGGACTCGATCCAATAAATGCCGCCGCTTCGATGTTCAGCCCGGTACGCTGCACAATGTCCGCGATCGGGCGGATATCGTTCTGGTGAGTGCGGCACGCGCAGTTGGCGCGAACCTTCATTTTGTGGCCGACGATCTCGCGGGCCAAAGCCTCTACATGTTCCACCGCGCGCGGACCCGCTCCTGGCAACCCGAGATCAAGCGAGTTGATACCCAGAGTTTCCATCAGATGGAGTATCGGAATTTTTTCTTTGATGGAAGGATCGCGCACCGAAGGCGACTGCAAACCGTCACGCAACGTCTCATCGTTGAGCAGAACATGCCCCACCGGCCGCAGGGATGCGGGATGAATGTGGTTCCAGTCGTAAATAAGCTCGGCTTTCATTTCACGTGGAGCGAAGATCATTAACACAAAGGACACGAAGCACCACAAAGGAATTCGTTTCAACCGGTACCGATGGCTTCCTTTGTGTACCTTAGTGTCCTTATGTGGTTAACGCCTTTGACCTTCCCTCAAATCACTTCTTCGGTGGCACAGTAAGGCCGAAAATCGAAATCTGCCCGGACCCAGCCACGTTCAAACCACCCGACTCCTCAGAATTCGGCAAGTAAAGCGTCTTGCAATGTTCGCAGCGATAGACTTCGGCATCGCGCCCCCAAGCCTTCTCGACATCGCCGCAAGCCTGCTCCAGCACATCCGTGGTATAGAACCAGTGCTTGAGATGCCCGCCGCAAAACTTGCCTTTCTCGTTCTTCTCGTTGCAAGGCCGCTGTCCCGGCTTCTTGATTTTGACCTTGTGGTTGGGGAGTTGTGGCGGAGTCTGGGGCCCGGAGGTTACGGTTGTGGCCAAAAGGTTCACCCTCGTTCAAGCGGCTCATGCCGCGGGATTCAGCTGCGGACCTTTTATTCTACTCGAAGCCTTTTGCGGGATGCCAATCAAGATCTTCTGCCAGGCGGCTCAGACGCGATTACGAAATCACACTTCGGCACCGCAACTGTCTCATGCTAGAGCCGCCCTTTTCGCACATACGCTCCCGCCGACCGTAGCGCGCCTAGCAATCTCCGCCCCAGTCCGCGGGCAAACATCAGATCAAGAAAGCCTTCCATCTGCCACGTGAACGCTGCGCCGTATCCGTACCACCAGACTTGTTTCATTCGGGGCAGATGATCGGAGTCCACGTGCTTGATTCGCACCATTTCTTCCAGATCGGAAGAGCACACGTCTGAACTCCAGTCACCTTGTAATCTC
>OCZU010002476.1_pt1 | contig 11774 bp, 6 predicted proteins | sample 1539001 | NCBI WGS metagenome assembly OCZU01 (sample SAMEA3539306, study PRJEB22396) | soil metagenome | biome: tundra; feature: field; material: soil | place: USA | collected 2010-05 | depth 0.15 m
ACAGACCACACGCCGGGCGTCGCTGCGCCGCTGGCGGTGCGGGATGGCTTCTACGTGCTGCTCGAATGTGCTGCGCCGAGCGGCGGGGGCGAAACGCACGACGGCGACCTCGCCGAAACGCTTGAGGCACGTCTCGCCGAATGGCTGGAACAGGGGCTCGTCGACGACGCGGTGGTGGCGACTTCGCTGCGCCAGGCGCAGGCGTTCTGGAGTCTGCGTGAAGGGCTCGCGATCGACGCGCTGCCGAACCTCATCAACTTCGACGTCAGCCTGCCGATCGGCTTGATCGGCGAGTTTGCGGTGCGTTGCGAAGCGGCGCTGAAGACGCGCTGGCCACAGTCGCTGAACCTCTTCTTTGGACATATCGGAGACAGCAACGTGCACATTGGCGTTTCGGTCGCCGAGCTGCCGGGAGGTGGCGCCCATCAAGTCGACGAGATCGTCTACGGGGTCGTGCGCGAGATGGGCGGCTCGGTCTCGGCCGAGCACGGGATCGGGCAACTGAAGCGCCCGTTCCTCGGCCATACGCGCAGTCCGGAGGAGATCGAACTGATGCACAAAGTCAAGCACGCGCTCGATCCGCGCTGCATCTTGAATCCCGGGAAAGTTTTGTAGGTGCGGCGGGTGTTTCGCAACGAATACGCCGGTTTGATCGCTTGACCGCATGCCGGGCAAGCGCGATATATACAGCTGATGGGCCCCTGCTCCCAGCCCGATCGGCAGGAAAGCAGACTTCGCTGGACCAAGCCGAACGGACCGAATAGTTCCACCGAGGCTCGAAGCATGGCGGTTGCCGCAAGTGCGTCGCGGCCCCCGGACGGTAGCAGTTGTATTCGTATCACGATCCCGGGCGCCGGTGGCCGACGGTCAATCGATCGTCGCTCGAAGTTCACCGTCACTCCATCCATTTGCCGTTGGGCGCGCTTCGCACCCAACCATCGCTTCGCGACTCCCAAGCCGCCCGATGCAACCGGTCCGTTCCGCGCAAGGAAATCGAGAACTTTCCCGGAGCACCTATTCCGAAATCATCCCGATCGTCCCCAGCCACGTCTCCACCAACTGAGGCCATGCCGTGACCGGGAATTTCGTGCGCCGCAGCCCAAACGCATGCCCGCCCTGCGCATACAAATGCATTTCCACGGGAACGCCAGCCTTCTTCGGCCCAACGTAGTAGCTCAGCGAATCCTCTACGCGGTCTACATCGTCATCCTCATTTTGGAGCAAGAACGTGGGCGACGTCTGGCGGGCGATATGACTACGAATATCCGGATTCAACGCGATACTATTGTCGGCGAATGAAAGGTGCCCGGGATAAATAGCGACCGCAAAATCGGGGCGGCAGCTTTCTTTGTCAGCCGCGTCTACGGCGGTATACAATCGCTGCCCAAAATGCGTGCTGATGGCTGCGGCCAGATGTCCGCCGGCTGAAAACCCAAGCACTCCGATCTTGCGCGGATCAATGTGCCACTCCGCGGCGTGAAATCGCACTAACCCCACCGTCCTTTGAACATCCTCCAATGCCGTCGTTCGTCTCGGTGTGATCTCGCAGTCACATTGCGAGTCCCAATACTGTCCTGATCGCGGCACACGATACTTCAATAGCACGCACGTAATTCCCTTCGAGGCTAGCCAGTCGCAAACCTCCGCGCCCTCCAGATCGGTGGCCAATGTCATATAGCCCCCACCAGGAAACACGACGACCGCAGCGCCCGTATTGATTCCATTTGGTGAATAAACCGTCATCGTAGGCCGCGAGACATTGATCACCTGAACTCAGGGCCTGCCGGCAACGAGCCGGTCCTCTACAGTTCTCATTTCCTCCGAATCCTTGACAGGGTGGGCATCAGGAACCGACCCCTGGCCATATCGGCACTTGGGTATGTCCCGGAGATGGCTGCCAGGCATCCGCCAGCGCGCTTTCACTGCCGATCGCAACTGCGGCATAGAGAGCAAAGATCAAAGGCTTCATCACGATCCTCATACTTTGTAAGTTTTGCGCACATAATGACTCGCCCATTCCGGGTCATTCATCGGAAGATGTGAGAACTAATATACTTGCGTCATCGACCCGTTGTTGACGGTCATGAGCGGCAGCTCTTGGGAAGGTAAAGTGCGTGTCACGCGCTGTGCGTGCTCGAATATGCCGGGAGACCTTTCAGCGCCCTGACGGTATATGGAATCGGCTGTCGGTGTAGCCACGCGGGCATTGCCTCACGCTGGCATATCGAAGTACTCAACTCTGCCGAAAAGCTCGAATTCCTCGTCGGTTCCCGAATGCCGGATGAACGGACAGACGGTCGAGGCCCCTTGCGGTGTGATGTCGCACAAGGTTCCATCTTCGGTCTCTACGGCGCTGTGCGCCATCACCCGGATACAAGCTGCCTTTGGTCTCAAGTCCATGAAGATGAAGCCATGCACGTGCTTGTGCTGCGTATTTTTAGCCACCCAAATCGCTACATTGTCGTGGCAGCGATTTATCGTCGGGGTCCATCTCCCAATGTGAACAAGCTTGCGGCGCAGAATGACGGACTGATGCTGTCGTGTAACTACTAGTGCCGCTAGGCGCGCGATGGCGTCCATGTCCACTTGCATAATATTCTTAGCGGCACTAATAGCGCTCGATTCGTGCCTGTGCATCCACACAAGCGCGTCAATTAAATCGTCAATGCGTTGATGATGCTTCTTCGCCATGACGAAAGCATCGCGCGTACGGAGATGGGGATGCGACTGGGATAGGGATGTTCGCCGCAATTGCCGAGATATGCCGGCGCCACGCGGTGCTGGGCTGTGTATGAAACTGAATGGATGCCTGCCACGATCCGGTCGATGGACGGCTTCCGCTACGTTGCATAACGCACCCTTAGCTTGACACGACTAAGGAATGATGCTCCTGCGATCTTCGATTCGTTGCAACGCCGCCGTTGCAAAATCCCGCCGTCTGTCGCAGGCTAAAAAACGTTATGTCACGGCGGTCTGCTCGCCTCATTTCCATACTCCGGTCGATCCGCCGTCAAGGCGTGCATACGTAGGCGTAGATGCCTTGTGCCTAGGCGGTCCCGGCGCGCAGAGCAAAGGCGAGCGAGTCCCTTCCGCATTCTCACCGTCGCTCCCCTAATTTCTGCATCGCCGGGTCGTACGATAGTCGTACTGTCATCGACTCGCGGCAACGCTACAACTGCGCAAGCGCGTCGTATGTCGCAATCCGCGACGCGTTATGTCACGCGCAGTTAACTGGGCAGCTTGTCTCGAACACTCGCGCTCTCCTTTTTTCTGCCTGCGCGCAATAGAGCACTTAACCGCCAGGCCCGTAAAAAATCGGCTCTGACTGAATCCGCATTGCCCGGACGGCGGCAGCACAGCGGATGAGTCCTCACGACCCCGAATGGCCCGTCGCGACTGGCAGTTACCGGGAAGCGCAATTCTCCGCGGTGGCCACCGGCGCCTGCTCGAGCGAGGAGGTAGTTCACAAGCGCGGCACGGAGTCGCCCACGCCGCTTGCCTACGCAATCGCAGCGTCGTGGTGCTTCTGTACTCCGTCCATAATCATCTGCTTTGCCTTCGCCGCATCGCCCCAGCCGATGATCTTGGCCCACTTGTTGGGCTCAAGATCCTTGTAATGCTGGAAAAAGTGCTCGATCTGCTGGAGCGTGATGCTCGGCAGATCGCTATAGTTGAGGCACTTGTCGTAACGCTGGGTGAGGTGCGATGACGGCACGGCGATGATCTTCTCGTCCATGCCCATGTTGTCCTCCATGAGCAGTACGCCCACGGGTCGCACGCTGATAATGGCGCCAGGGGCAATAGCGCGCGTGTTGCAGATCAGCACGTCGCACGGATCACCGTCGCCCGAGAGCGTGTGAGGGATGAAGCCGTAGTTGCCGGGATAGCGCATCGAAGTATAAAGAAAACGATCGACCACCAGAGCACCGGCGGCCTTGTCCAACTCGTACTTGATCGGTTCGCCGCCGATCGGCACCTCGACGATGACGTTGACGTCATTGGGCGGATCCCTGCCTATAGCGATTTCATTGATGCGCATAGTGATCGTCTCCGGGAAATTGCAGATGTTGAGATCTTCGCAAGCGGCGGGTGGTGCGCCGTCAGTGCTTACCGGCGCAAAACTTAGTATCGCCACCGCGCAGAGGCACGCAGGCGCCTTAGCGCGTTTCTGAATCGAGCGGGCAAGCCTAAAGTCCCGGCAGCGCGCAAACGGGACAAAAGCGCAAGAGTCCGATCGCATGCCGCACAATCCCGATGCAGCCCCGCCCACCACCCTTGCCGAGTGCGGCGAGCGTGATAGGCGCGAGTCCCGCGATAATCCCGACGTTTGGTCGCAGTGGGTGTCATCTTGGGCCGAAAAGTAAGAGACTAACCTACACCGGCGCCGCGGCCATTCGTGCTTCCCCTCACGCACTACGAGATTTCCGCATGAATCAGTCGTAACGTCGCAATATATCGGGATCCTCTCGTTTTCCGTGCATTAACAAACGGTAGTAGTCTGCCAGTGGGTTCGATGGGCTTGGGTTGCGTCCCTTTCGTGCAAGGAGTCCCGCCGGTGTTGGGCCGGGTCAGAAATCCCTGCGACTCTCTATATCGCCATGCAGTATGAACGGCAGGGATTTCCCCACGATTCAGGACAGCTCAGCGGCAACTTTTGACCGACAAACGCCCATGGGGACGAACTCCGCCGCAGCGAACTTCGTTCGATCCAGTCTGGGATGACCGGAAGCGTGCGCGCGCTACTTCAGCGGCCCCGCCGCGTACGGTCGGATAGAACGACGCTAAACAGCCGTAGAAACGCCTTCGTGGCGTGAGCGACAGCAAATCTCGGTGAAAATGATCGGGCGTCGACGGCAATATTCTGCGCCGCCCAAGAACCGAGAATATTTAGCACCGGGTTTACCATCGGAACGATTCACTTCGTGCGGAAAGATGGCGACAGTCAGCGAAGGGTTAAATTTACCCCCACTCAATAATCTCCAGGCGTCGTAACTTGCTGATGTAACGGACATTTCACCCGGGCACTCCTTACAATACCGTCTGGAATATCGTCAGATCCAACAGAACTGAAATCCCCGAAAGATCCCAGAATGTACTGTTGCTTTTTCGCTTCCGCATCTCTCCATTGATTCTCCGCGTGCGGGCTGCGGAGCACGCCGCTCGAGGAGCTCACCGCGCCGGCGCCTCCCCGGATCTCTGTTTGGGTGCAGCACCGCGAAGCTACGGTGTCTAGTGGAACAATGACGCTCACTCTGGCATGGTGACGCCCCCAGTCATGCAAACTCGGCACCGTCACGCCAGGCGACCTGATGTTTTGGCTATCGTATTGTTGGCCGCGCTCATCTTTCGCGCCTATATCCCAGTGGGGTTTATGCCCGCGAGTGGCACCCCGTTCCTGGTGGAGCTCTGCCCGGACTACGTCGGTGGCGTCCGTGCCCACCATGGGCATCATCTCCATTCGCAGGATCATGCGGATTTCCAAGATTGTCCCTTCGGCAGTGCGCCTGCCCTCGGACCCGTTTCCCACCTCGTCGCTTTTGAACCCGCGGGACGAATAACCTCCCTTGTAGAAATTCCGGCCGAGCCAGGGCGGCTCGCTACTCGGCTGCTGCGCGCTCACCAGCCGCGCGGGCCCCCTGCTCTCGCCTGATTCCTATTCGCCGACGACCCAGCGCGCGTGATCGAAGCGTTACACGCGCTCGTGTCTATCCGTTTGCATTCAAAGGGAGAGTCTTGTGTCAACTGAATTACAGGGGATTGCAAAGACCGCTTTGCGGCTCCTAGGTTTCTTGCGCGAGTTCAGCGCAAAGTGGTGGCTCCTAAATCTCTTGCTGCCGGCACAGCTTTATGCCGCTGACGTCGGTGGCGTACGCGGGGTCGTTCACGACTCAACGCACATTCCCATCGCTCAGGCGCAAGTTGCGCTCAAGGCAGCCGCGTCCGAGTGGCTGCAGACCGCCACGACGGATTCACGGGGCGAGTTCGCGTTCATGACGGTCCCGCTCGGTGATTACGTGCTCACCGTCACTCACGCCGACTTCGCGACGACCTCGCAGGTCGTCACCGTGACCTCCGGCTCCTCGCCGATTGCGCACATACAGCTCACCAAAGGCCCCGCGCTCGCCCCGATCACCGTGACCGCCACGGTCGATACGGCGGTGCCCAACACGGCCACTCCCACGACCGTGGTGAGCCGCGAGGACATCGAGCGCACGCCCGGTGCGCAGCAAACCAACAATCTCGCCTTGATCACCGATTTTGTTCCCGGCGCCTACGTCGTCCATGACCAGTTGCACGTGCGGGGCGGCCATCAGACCACCTGGGAGGTCGACGGCGTTGAAATTCCGAATACCAACATTGCGAGCAACCTCGGGCCCCAGATCGATCCCAAGGACATCGATTATCTGGAGATCGAGCGGGGCAGCTACGAGGCGGATGAAGGAGATCGCACTTATGGCATATTCAACGTCGTGCCGCGTACGGGGTTCGAGCGTGACAACGAAGGCGAGGTCATCGCTAGCGGCGGCAATTATGGACAGACGAACGACTACCTGAGCATCGGCAGTCACTCCGAACGATTTGCTTACTATGCGAGCGTCAGCGGCAATCGCAGCGACTTGGGAATTCAAACGCCGGTCGCGCAGATCATTCATGATTCCGAGGATGGCTACGCTGCCTTCAGCACCCTTATATTCAATCCCACTCCCGATAATCAGTTCCGTGCCGTCTTTTCCGCGCGGCGGGACAGTTACGACATTCCGAATACACCTGGACAAATCGCGGACGACGTCCAGCGAGAGACCGATTTTTTCGCAATCCTTAGCTGGGTGCGAAAACTAAACGCTGACGCAACACTCACAACCTCTTTCTTCTTCCATCAGAATCGAGCCGATCTCGATGGTTCGCCGAACGACTTTCCCATCAGCACGACCGATCAGCGCTCTTCGAGCTACATTGGAGGTCAGGAAGCCCTGCGATGGCACGTGACTCGAAACGACATCCAGGTCGGTGTGACCGGCTTCAGCCAGCAAGACCATGAGTCATTCAATGTCCTCTTCAACGATGGCAGCAATCCGCCGATTTACGAGAACCAACGCCCCACCGGCTCGCTGGTCGCGGGTTACATTCAGAACACCTTCAAGGCGACGGATTGGCTGCAGATTGCCGGCGGCGTACGGCAAACGCATTTCGCCAGTGCTTTGAGCGAGGATGCCACGAGTCCCCGCATCGGCTCAACTGTGCGACTGCCGGGCCTCGACTGGATCCTGCGCGGATTCTGGGGAAAGTATTACCAGGCCCCTCCCCTCACCACACTGAGTGGTCCGCTCCTTCAATACGCGAAAAACAGCAATCTAGGCTTCCTGCCACTGCACGGTGAGCGCGACGAGGAATGGCAGGCGGGCCTCACCATTCCGGTGAATGGCTGGATCATCGACGCCGATCACTTCCACACCAAAGCGAAAAACTTCTTCGATCACAACAACATCGGCAACTCGGACGTCTTTCTACCGCTCACCATCGACGGCGCGCTGATTCAGGGCAACGAGCTCACCGTCCGTTCACCCAAGCTGTGGAGTGTCGGTCAAGCTCACGTCAGCTATTCCAATCAGACGGCCGACGGATACGGAGCGATCAATGGCGGCCTCACGGATTTCAGTCCCCCGGCGGGGTTCTTCGCACTTGACCATGACCAGCGCAACACGGCGAATATCGGTTTCGACGCGAACCTGCCGTGGCGAGCATATGCCTCCGCGAACGTGTACGTCGGCTCGGGATTCTCCAACGGCAGCGGAGAACCCCCGAGTCATTTGCCCAGCCATGCGGAGTTGAATTTGAGCGCGGGCAAAGTCTTCGCAAGCAACCTCTCGGTCTCCTTCACGGTGCTGAATGCCACAGATCGGCATTTGCTGGTCGACAACAGTCTGACTTTCGGGGGGTTTCACTGGAACGATCCGCGGCAGCTTTATGCCCAGATCGATTACAAATTCGGTTACTAGGACTCTCTATCCCCTCCTTGGACCCAGCCCGAAGTCAACGGACTGGGTCCAAGGACTTCATCTATCGACCGATGCAGGAAGACGTCTGATGCTCGGGGCTGGTAGAGGCGGCGGTCGCTGCCTGCGGGGACGAGAGCTTCATGCATGGCCTCGTGGGCCTTGGGCTGACCGGGAGGATGGCATCGCTCGCCGCACCTTGGGTTTTCCTCATCGAGCCGGTCAAGGATAAATTTCTACTCCCACTCGATGGTCGCCGGCGGCTTGCCCGAAATGTCGTAGACGACGCGTGAAATGCCGGGCACTTCATTGACGATGCGCAGCGCGACCCGATCTAGGAACTCGTACGGCAGACGCGCCCATCGCGCGGTCATGAAGTCGATCGTCTCGACGGCCCTGAGCGCAATCACATAATCGTAGCGTCGCGCATCCCCCATGACGCCGACCGAACGCACCGGCAAGAACACCGCAAACGCTTGGCTGACTTTGTCGTAGAGATCGCATCCGCGCAGCTCGTCGATGAACACGGCGTCGGCGCGGCGCAATAAGTCGACATGTGATTTCTGAATCGCGCCGAGGATGCGCACGCCGAGGCCCGGGCCCGGAAACGGATGGCGATAGACCATATCGGCCGGCAACCCGAGCTCAACGCCGAGCTTGCGCACCTCGTCCTTGAACAACTCCCGCAGCGGCTCCAGCAGTTTGAGCTTCATGCGCTCCGGCAGGCCACCGACGTTGTGGTGAGACTTGATGACGTGTGCCTTGCCGGTCTTGGCGCCCGCCGATTCGATGACGTCGGGATAGATCGTGCCCTGCGCCAGCCATTTGACGCCCGCAAGCTTGCCCGCTTCTTCATCGAATACCTCGACGAACTGCCCCCCGATGATCTTGCGTTTCCTTTCGGGATCCGTCTCGCCGGCGAGCGCTTCCAAGAAGCGCGCCTCGGCATCGATGCGTATCACGCGCACCCCCATGTGCTCCGCAAAGGTCGCCATGACTTGGTCGCCCTCGCCCAAGCGCAGCAGTCCATGGTCGACGAAAACGCATACGAGCTGCGCGCCGATGGCTTGATGCAGTAGCGCCGCGAGAACCGAAGAATCGACGCCGCCCGACAAGCCAAGCAACACCATGTCGGTGCCGACCTGGGCACGGATGCGTGCGAGACTGTCCGCGATGATGTTGCGGGTCTGCCAATCGCCGGCGCAACCCACGATTTCGCGGACGAAGCGCCGCAGAATTTCGCCTCCCTGCGCGGTATGGGTTACCTCCGGATGGAACTGCACCGCATACAATCGCCGCGACTCGTCGGCCATCGCAGCCAACGGTGCGTTCGCGCTGCTAGCAATCGCCGTGAATCCCGGCGGCACGGCAACGACGCGATCGCCGTGACTCATCCAGACGTCGAGTAGGCGTCCGCCGTCCGCGCCACGATGGTCTGCAAGCCCATCGAGCAGCCGGGATTTGGCCGTCGGCGTGATTTGCGCTTTGCCAAATTCTCGATGGCTCGAGGATTCCACCTGACCGCCGAGTTGTGCCGCCATGGTCTGCATGCCATAGCAGATGCCGAGCACGGGCACACCCAAGTCGAACACTACCCGCGGCGCGGCCGGCCCTGTCGAGTCGTAAACCGATTCCGGACTGCCGGAGAGAATCACGCCCTTCGGAGCGTACGCACGGATGTCGTCGGGATTCGCGTCCCAGGCGTAGATCTCGCAATATACGCCCAACTCACGTACGCGGCGCGCAATCAGTTGGGTGTATTGGGAACCGAAATCGAGAATCAATATACGGTCGGCATGAATATCGGGCATCAACCGATCCGGTAATTTGGCGCTTCTTTGGTGATCGTCACATCGTGCACGTGGCTTTCCCGGACTCCGGCGTTAGTGATGCGTACGAACTGGGGTCGAGTACGCATCTCTTCGATGTTGCTGCTGCCGGTATAGCCCATCGCGGCCCGCAATCCGCCGGATAGCTGGTGCAGAATCGCGACGAGGCTGCCCTTGTAGGCGACGCGGCCCTCGATGCCCTCGGGCACGAGCTTCTCGAGCTCCGTCGTGGTGTCCTGAAAATAACGGTCGCTCGAGCCGTGAGACTGCGCCATCGCACCGATCGATCCCATGCCGCGATACGCCTTGTATGAGCCGCCCTGGTAGAGTTCGATCTCGCCCGGCGATTCTTCGGTTCCGGCGAACAAGCCTCCGATCATCACGGTGTGCGCGCCGGCAGCCAGCGCCTTGGCGATATCGCCGGAATAGCGGATGCCGCCGTCGCCGATGACGGGCACGCCGGTTCCCTCCAAGGCCTTCGCGACACGCGAAATTGCGCTGATTTGCGGAACGCCGACGCCCGCGACGATGCGGGTCGTACAGATCGACCCGGGTCCGATGCCGACCTTGACCGCGTCCGCGCCATGCCTGACCAGATCGAGCGCCGCCTCGGCCGTCACGATATTGCCGCCGATGATCTGCAGATCGGGATACTTGGCTTTGATCTTTGCAACGGTCTCCAACACGCCGCGCGAATGTCCGTGCGAGGTATCGACGACGATCACGTCGACGCCCGCCTCGCGCAGCGCGGCGACACGGTCCAGCGTATCCGGCGCCGTGCCGACGGCGGCGCCGACGCGCAGGCTGCCGACGCTGTCTTTGCAGGCATTGGGAAATTCGGTGGCTTTTTGGAAATCCTTGACGGTGATCATGCCTTTCAATTCATGATCGCCGGCGACCACCAATACCTTCTCGATGCGGTATTTGTGCAGCAGCGCAAGCACTTCGTCCTTCGGCGCATTCTCGCGCACCGTGATCAGGCGCTCTTTCGGCGTCATGACCGAGGAGACCGGCGCATCGAGCTTGGTCTCGAACCGTAGGTCTCGATGCGTGACGATGCCGACCACTTTCGTGCCGAGAACCACCGGAACGCCGGAAATGTTCTTCGCGCGCGTGAGCTCGATGACCTGCCGGATCGTCATATCGGGGTTGACCGAGATCGGATCGGTAATGACGCCGCTCTCGAACTTCTTGACGCGATCCACCTGCCGCGCTTGATGCTCGATCGACATGTTCTTGTGAATGATCCCGATGCCGCCCTCTTGGGCGATCGTGATTGCGAGGCGCGCCTCGGTCACGGTGTCCATGGCGGCGGACATCACGGGTAAATTGACGCGAATCTCCCGCGTCAGCTGTGAACTCAAGGAAACTTCGTGCGGCAAGACCTCCGAATAGGCGGGGACCAACAGCACATCGTCGAATGTAAGGGCCTCTTCAAGAATACGCATAGGGGTAGCGTTCACGCAGGTTCGTCTAAGAGGCGGCGCATTCTACCTTGCAGCTGTCGTGCGGTAAACCGCAGTATCATGGGCCCGATGCAAATACCCCCGAGCGACAGCCCCCCAGCGAGCGATGCCGCCTCCCGACCGGCTCGGGATATCTACAGCGTTTCGCGCCTCAATCGCGAAGTCAGGGTCTTGCTGGAGCGCGGTTTTGGCAGCCTCTGGTTGGAGGCGGAAATCTCGAATTTCGCAAGGCCCGGCTCGGGACACTGGTATTTCTCGCTTAAAGATGCGACTGCCCAGGTTCGCTGCGCCATGTTCAGACAGCGCAATATGCTCGTGGCCTTCACGCCGCGTGATGGCCAAAAGGTGCTCGTGCGAGCCAGGATCGGGCTCTACGAGCCGCGGGGCGAATACCAGCTGCTGGTCGAGCACATGGAGGACGCGGGCCTCGGCGCGCTGAAACGGCAATTCGAGGAACTCACGGCCAAGCTGGCGGCCGAAGGCCT
>OCZU010002477.1_pt1 | contig 11772 bp, 11 predicted proteins | sample 1539001 | NCBI WGS metagenome assembly OCZU01 (sample SAMEA3539306, study PRJEB22396) | soil metagenome | biome: tundra; feature: field; material: soil | place: USA | collected 2010-05 | depth 0.15 m
GGTCCTTCCGGTGGATGACGCCGACGGCGGCTTCCGCCCCCATGACCGCGATCTCGTTGATCGGCCAGGCGAAGGAGAGGTCGGCGCCGATGGACCGGGAGTCCATCACGATGTACGCGCCACCGTACGCCTTCCTGAGGATGACCTGGACCCGCGGCACGGTGGCGTCACAGTACGCGTAAAGCAGCTTGGCGCCATGCCGGATGATCCCCTGGTGTTCCTGGTCCATGCCGGGCATGAAGCCGGGCACGTCGACGAGGGTGATCAGCGGGATATTGAAGGCATCGCACATCTGGACGAAGGACGAGGCCTTCTCCGAGGCATGGATGTCCAGGACGCCGGCTCGCACGTGAGGCTGATTGCCCACGATGCCGACGGTCTCGCCGCCCATCCTGGCCAGGCAGCACACGACGTTCGGGGCCCACTCCTCGTGCAGCTCCATGAACTCCCCGTGGTCGGTAATCTCCGCTATTACCGCGCGGACGTCATAGGGAAGTCTCGGATCGGCGGGGACGATGTCCAGGAGCCTGGGGCACGGCCGGTCCGCAGGGTCGTCCTGGTCGGCGGTGGGCGGCAGCTCGTGATTGTTGGCCGGCAAAAAGGTGACCAGGTAGCGGACGTCTTTCAGGCACGTCTCTTCGTCGTCCGAGACGAACGTCGCGACACCCGACGTCTGGCCGTGTACCTCTGCGCCGCCGAGCTCGGCATGGGTGACCGTCTCGCCGGTCACCGTCTTCACCACGTCCGGGCCGGTGATGAACATGTGCGTGTTCTCTCGCACCATGAACACGAAATCCGTCAGCGCGGGGGAGTAGGCGGCTCCGCCTGCGCAGGGTCCGAGGATCACGCTGATCTGGGGGATTACTCCGGATGCGCGGACATTGCGCCGGAAAATGCCACCGTACCCGGCCAGCGCCGTCACGCCCTCCTGGATCCGTGCCCCGCCGCTGTCGTTGAAGGCAATCAGCGGAGCGCCCACGGTCATGGCGAGATCCATGATCTTGTGGATCTTGGCGGCGTGTGTCTCCCCGAGCGAGCCGCCCTGGATGCGGAAATCCTGCGCGTAGGCGAATACGCGGCGGCCGTAGATGTCACCCGATCCGGTGACGACGCCGTCGGTGTAGGGCTGCCCGCCGGTCGAGGTGCCGGACGACGGGCGGCGCCTGAACAGATCGAGCTCAACGAAGGATCCGGGGTCAAGCAGCAGTTCCAGTCGTTCTCTCGCCGTCAGCTTGCCCTTGTCGTGCTGGCGCTGGGTGGCGAGCTGGTCACCGCGGACGGCCAGCTCACGGGTGCGCTGCATCCGGCTCACCTGGTCGCGCACGGTCAGCGCCCGCAGCTCCTGGGGCTGCAGCGGACCGCTAGCCGCTGGCACCGCGGTCGGCGATTGCACCGGCACCATGGAGTCTGACCTCTCGGATGTCATGTCCATCTCCGCAGCTGGCTAGGCAGTGAGTCGGTCATGGCGACCAGGCTCATGCCCTGCCTCCGACCCCGAGCAGCCCTGACCTGGTGCGTACCGGCGCACTGGCTGCGTACCGGCTGAGCGCGGCGCGCAGCGGCTCTGGCACCCGGGCGGCGGCGAGGTGCCCATCAGCTCGGTGCAGGCATGCGACCCGCTGGGAGCCGCGGGCCACGAGGTCCTCCAGACCTTCCCTGATGCGAACGTAGTCGAACGTCAAGCCGATCTGCGTCTGGGTCAGGTCTGCCATCCGCATCCGGATGGAGAGCTCATCAAAGGCCGCGATCTCGGCGATGAACTCACACTCCGACTTGAGCGTGAACAGCTTGAGGCTGGTGAGCAGGTCGTGGAGCACATCCGGGGCGTCCTCAATTAGGAACATTTCCCGGCACCGGCCCTGCCAGCGTATGTAATTCACGTAGTAGACGTTTCCGACGAGGTTGGTCTCCTCGAAGCCGACCACGTGACGGTACTCGTAATAGCGATCCATGCTAGCTGACGCCTTCCGTCGGGTCCCGGTGGCTCACAATTGGGCCTAAGGGCATTTGGTGCGCAAATTGTGAGCATATCCCAGAGTGGAGCATGCGGTCTGAGGTGTTTATCTCTGGTCTTGCGCAATCACGGTCGTGATTGCTGGGTACCGCCGCCGTCGCGGGAATCAACGGCCGCGGCCTGCCGCGCTCGTCGCGAGCTGGCGCTGTCCGTTGTGGCTCACCTGGTCGCGATCGTGATCTGTGGGTCCCCCGGTATCGAGCGCGGGGTCCCCGGCCAGGATGCGCTGCTGTAGCCGCTGGAGCTGCGGGCAGGGTTCCACGCCGAGTTCCTCCATGAGCACGCCCCGGATGTTCTGGTACGCCTTCAGGGCGCGGCCCACGTGGCCCGAGCGATACAGCGCGATCATCAGCAGCGCACAGAAGTTCTCGTTCATCGGGTTCTTCGCGGTGAGTAGCGTCAGCTCGCCGAGCAGGTCGGTGTGGCGGTCCAGGGCCAGATCGACCTTGATCCTCCGCTCGAGCACGCCCAGCCTGGCCTCTTCCAGCGATGCCGCGTCAAGCTCGAGTACCGGCCCGAGCCGCATGTCGGTCAGGGCGGATCCGTGCCACAACGCGAGCGCCCGGCCGAGCAGGTCGGACGCAGCCGGGTAATCGCCAGCCTCGACAGCTGCTCGGCCCGCCCGGGCGAGCCTCATGAACTCGGGCACGTCGGCCTGGCATGCTTGCGCCTCCAGCATGTAACCGCCGTGCCGGGTACTGATCATCGTCCGCACGTCGTTGTCGTCGTCCTCTTTCACCGCGGCCGACAGCCGGTTCCGCAGCTGCATGATGTACGTCTGCAGCGTGGTGGCGGAGCTGCGCGGTGGGGCATTCCCCCAGAGCTCCTCGACCAGCGTCGGCACCGTCACGACGTGGCCCGCGTTCAATGCGAGCAGGGTCATGATCTGCCGTTGCTTGGTGGCAGTCGGCGTGACCGATGTACCGCTGAGGTATATGGACAGCGGTCCGAGCAAGCGGAAGACTATTTTTTTTCCGGGCTCGTTGTTCATCGTGGTTACCTAACTGCGTGCCTCGATTATTGATAGATTCTGCCTACATCATCGGCCGGCTAGCCGATTCCGGCCAGTGCGTAGCTCATCAATCCGGCAATGAAATAATCATGTGTTCTCATCATCTGCCTTTAGTGTCAAATTCATGGCGATTTGTGAGATCTTCCTGTGATTGATTCACGCGGACCTGGTGACAAGCGCACTAGGAAGCCAGGTCAGCACGGGTGATAATGAGTTCGGTCATCGCTCATCCTCGATGGGAGCTCACAAATGGAGTCACACAGCAATCAGGTGGTAGCGGCACGACGCGCTGGCATCCCGGCCCACCCACCGCCGATGCAGGCAGCGACCTCGTGATCGTGGTCCTCAACGAGCTTGCCTGCATGGGCAACGTCCGTTCGTGTGTCTTGAGCGGTGCCGATTACGCAGGCGCGATCCCCGCCGCGTAACATCAGTGCGGAAGAGGAGAGCCCACACCGTACGAAGAACTGAATCCGATCCCGATATATCTGTGATGCAAGGACCATGAATAAAGATCACGGCCCGGATCCGGGTAGAGCGCACGAGTTGTGGTCGCTGCGCGAGGATGTCGACGTCGAGCTCAAGCTCGCCGGAGGTCCGGTGCGGCTCAAGAGCCCGTGGGGGGAGATCACGATACCGCAGCCCTCGCGGCCTGTGCGCGAGGCGCTGCACCGGATGAGCCTGGGACCGGTGTCGCTGGAGAATATCTCCGGTGTCGCGAGAAACGAGCATCCTGGGCAGCGGCGGCAATTGTTCCGGGTACTCGACCGCCTGCAGGCGGTGATTATCAGGTCGGTGAAGCGGGCGACAGGCGAGCCGTTGCTCTCGGTCGTCCCGCTCACCCCGCAATCGGTGTTCCACCCGGCCCCGCTGTCCCCGGACGTCCCTGTCCGGCTGTCATCTTTTGCCGAGCTGCGCACCGACGGGCGCGAGTACCGCCTGGAGTCCCCGCTGGCGATGCATCGAGTACTGCTGCACCGGGCCGAGGCGGTCCATTTGATCGGCATGCTCGCGGGCCCGTGCACTCCGGTCGACGCGATGGCCGCGCTGACGGAGTCTGAGCCTGCCGCGATGGCCGCGCTGGAGTATCTCATCGCCTCCGGCATAGTGACCCAGGTGAAGGCCCCGCCGGACGCGGAGGACCCGCCGGACCCGACGACGCCCATCTTCGATGAGGAAAGTGAGCTGGCCCTGGCCGGCTGGTCCCCGGCCGACTTGATGTTCCACGCCAGCAGCACGCTCGGCTGCCATGACCACTATTGCGGCGTCACGTAAACGATGGACGATGTCGGGGGTGCCCTAGTCGGGCCAGCCGGTCGTCAAGCCGGCCGGACTTGGTCCGGCCGTCACCTTGCACCGGCCGCGCTGGGATGACTTGTGTGCCAGCGACCCGCCGCTGGCGGTCGTGGTCGAAGGGCGCCGCTCGGTGCGCGATTACTGAGCACGGCCGGCGTTCGCGGCGGATCTCCGGTCGGCCTGTCAGATGACGAACGGCATCCGCTCTAGTTGCCCTTTAGCAGAATCCGAGCCGGATGAGCGACTCTTGGTACGGCCGGTGGTCCGGCAGCCCGTGCGGAGAGCCGCTTTGCGTGCATAAGCCTGTCAAGTCGACGAGCCCAAGAGGTAGAGATGACCAATCAGACATACGGACAACACTGCGGTCTCGCGCGCGCTCTAGACATCGTCGGTGAACCGTGGGCCATGCTCATCATCCGCGATCTGTTCTCGGAGCCTAAGACCCCGGCGGAAATTCATCAGGGCCTGCTGCAGATGCCCGCGGACGTTCTCCAGGCCCGCCTAGCGGAACTTGAGCGTGCCCAGGTGATCCGCCGCCGCGGGGCGGCCGGGGCGCCCGAGGCGGCCAATCTGAGCGTCTTCGAGCTGACCGAGTACGGGTCTGAGCTGGAGGATGTCGTCAACCGGCTGTGCCAGTGGGGCATGCGCACGATGGGCGGAATGCGGCGAGGCGAGATCTATACCAGCGACAGCCTCATTCTTACACTGCGCGTCACTTTCCGTCCGGCAGCCGCCCGCGGGGTTCAGGTGAACTTCGTGGTCGAGCTGGGGGATATCGTCGTCCATGCGTGCGTCGACGACGGACGCGCCGAGATCGGCAAGGGTCACCTGTCCGACCCGGATCTCATCATCGAGGCCGGGCCGGCGCTGAAACTCCTGCTGACAGGCGAGATGAGCCCCCGGGAGGCGCTGGAGAGCGGCGGGGTCAGGATCCGGTCACCCCATGGCGGGCCGGCGAACACCGGACTGCTTGTCTGGTTCGTCGAGCTGTTCCACATCCCGCCGCCCCCGATGCGCGACGCCACGGTCGCGCTGTTGCCGAGCATCAAGCCGACGTCATCGAGCCTTTCCGCCCGGACGGAGCACGCCGTTCCGGTGGGCGCCACCGGCTGAGGCAACACTTCTGGGTTTCGGCCCGCACAAACAACGGCCGCACGGCGCACACCCGCCGTGCGGCCGTACCATGCCTGTGACGCCGCCCGGCGCTACGATGCCGGGTCGGTCCCGAACACGATGTGGAACCGGTCCACCGACGCCGCCACCGACTTGTTCGCCGTTTCCGGCTGGTCGCCTGCGCCGATCATCATGGCGGCTATCTGCGATTCGAAGCAGCGGTCGGCATCGTAGGGATCGATCAGGTAGGCCCCGAGCTCGAGCGAGACCGTTCCGTGTACGCCTAGCCACATCTGGTGCGCCACGAGTCCGGGGTCATCGCGGCGGAACCGTCCGGCCTCGATGCAGCGCGCCGCGCACTCGGTGACCTTGGTCAGCGTGAAACGGCCGTACTGCCGGTCCTCCTCGGTCAGGGCGAAGCCCCCCAGCGATGACCCGCCGAACATGACCCCGAAGATCTGCCTGTGGGTGACTGCGTTGTGCCGGTACGCCCGGCCGAGCAGGACCAAGTCGGCGACCGGGTCGTCGGTCGGCTCGACCATGCTGAACACCTCCTCCAGACGGGCGAACCCGTCGTGGACGATCTCCCGCACGAGCTCGCTCATGCTGCCGAAGTAGGTGTACACGGCCATGGTCGACGTCCCGGCCTCGGTGGCGAGCCGTCGGGTGGACAGGGCCGCCGGACCGCCCTCGGCGATCAGCCGGGCGGCGGCCTCGATGAGGGCGGCGCGGACGTTCAGGTCAAGGCGGCGGGGGCTCATCCTGACAGTTTTGCATAACGTCGTCTTGACAAGCGTTATATAACGGCGCTATAGTAAGAAAAACAACAGCGTTATGCAATACAACCGGAGGAACCCGACCCACGCCGGGAACTCGCAGGAAGGACTGTAGTTATGACTGACCCCCGTATCCCCGCAGGCAGCAGCCGCCCGTCCCTGTACACCATCACCTCCGGCCTGGACCTGCTCGAGGACTGGGCCGTGGAGGCCACCCAGCCCCAGAAGAACACCGTCTACCTCACCCTGTTCGCCGTCGCCGACAAGACCGTCTTCACCGCCGGCACCGTCATCGACGACCCGGCCAGCCCGCTGGAATTCTTCGTCCTGGCCAAGAACGACATCGTCGTCAAGATCCGCATCGAGTCCATGGACTCCTTCGCCATCCTCTACATCGGCCCTAGCGACGCCGCACCAGGACTCGACGTCGCCCCCGCGACCGTCACCGAGATCCTGTCCGGGATCGAAATCAGCGCCCGCTTCTAGTGCGGCACTGAGACAGAAGTACCGGCGCATGCTTACAGAGCGTCCCGGCGGTAATTAGCCGCGTGTTTACCGCCGCGCAACCGCGACTAGTACTCCCCAGCCCGGCTCTACCGGCGCCTGCATCGCCGGTGGAGCCGGGCTGGTTTTTCTGGCTCTGGTTTTTCTGGCTCTGGTTTTTCTGGCTATTGACACGCCTCTGCGGGCCGGGTTAGCGTGCCATATCAGAGCTTGTATTCAGCAAAGGTGGAGAGGTTTAAATGACTGCGGCTGACATGCCTGGCGTTGACGTCACGAGCACTGCGGCTACCATGCCGGCCCTTGACGTGGCTACCATGCCGGGCCTTGACGTTTCGAGCAGGGTGCGGGCGCGCGATATCCAAATGGCCGGAGTCGCCGATGTCCGCCGCCGGGTCCTTATGATCTCGGGCGCGATCGACACAACGGACCATGACATTTCACTATGCGTTAACTTGCCGGAGCCTGGCCGGTGGCAGATCATCAAGTCGATGACTAACCTGACCGACCAGACCTGGGTCGCCATCCAGGTCACCACCGGCGAAGAGTCGAGCTTCGTGGACGACGGCGAGAACGCGGTAATTTCCCGGCAGTTCGCCAAGACCTTCATGACTCCCGACCAGCGGCGTCTCACGTTTTACGATGGCGAGGTCCGCCCCGGGGAGTCGCTGCTGAAGATGTACTCCCTCGAGACGTCGGCTCGCCGGCCCACATATTCCTATTCGCAGTACAGCCCGATCGCCGCGGACAGCATGGAGACCTCGGCCACGAAGCTGGGCCATATGATCACCGACGGCCTTCCGTCGAGGCCGGTCATCGAGCTGATCGTCCCGGTCACGGTCATCGGCTGACGGCCGGCGTGACGATCTTCATCCCGTCACCCCGGCTCCTTGAGTCCCCCCGGCATCGGCCGTGGACGACCTGGCCCCTGCCTGACGTGCGTCCCGTGGCCGGGGCGCCGCCGGCCACCGCTGATGTCGTCATTGTGGGCGCGGGTCCGGCGGGTCTGGCCACGGCCGCGGCGCTGTGGCACCGCGGGATACGGGATATGGTCCTGCTCGACCACTCCGGCCGGCCGTGCGGTCGTTTCTTCGACCGGATAGACGTCTTGCGGCAGCGTGTGCTGCGCTCGCCGTATGAGCATCATCCCGGCGCCGAGGGCTACCGGGACTGCGAGCTGCTGGACTTCGCACGGCTGCACTGGGGCATGCTGACGCCGCTGGAACGGCGGGAAATCCGGATGTCGCAGGCCGGTCACCGGTCGGTGGTGCCCGTTGACGTTTTCGAGGCTTACTGCCGGCACGTCGCCACGCTCCACGGCGTATCGGGGCGCACCTGGCGGGCCACCGTCCGGCAGCTGGACCCCGGCCCCGATGCCGTCCGGATCCGTACCGACGATTTCGAGCTGACCGCCAGGTTCGCGGTGCTGTGCACCGGAGAAGAGCGCAGGCCCGCCCCCGCGAGCTGGTGGCAGGACACGTCGATGGCCGACCCGCCCCCGGTGAGCTACTGGGACGAACCGGTACCCCCGGACCTTGACCGGCTCGTGGTCATCGGGGCCGGCCTTTCCGCCGCGCACCTGACGGCGAACGCGCTGAACGAGGGCCGGCGCGTCGCCTGGGTCTTCCGCGCCGCCGCCGAACGCTACCAGTGCTCCGACGTGAACGCGGCCTTCTTCCGCGCCGAGGGCCGCGCCAGGTTCGACGGGGTGACGTGGCAGACCCGGCTGGCGCAGATGCACGCGCAGCGCCGAGCGTCGGTGATGTTCGAGTTCCGCCCGCTCTTCGAGCGTGCCGAGGCAAACGGGCATCTGACGGTGCACCGCGGTCACGCGGTGGCCGGCTTGGCCAGCGGTCTGGGCCGCCAGGCGGGAGTGCGGCTGGCCGACGGCGCGGTCATCGCGGGGGATCATGTGGTCATGGCCCTTGGCACCCGCCTGCCGGCCGGCGCGGACCTGTTGCCGCCGGAGCTGACCGGAGCCCGGGACGGATGGCCTGACCTCGACGAGGACACGCTGGCTTACCGCCGCGCGCCGCGGGTGCTGGCCGTGGGCGCCGCGGCCGGCATGGTGCTTGGCCCGGCCGCCCGGAACATCGATGGACACCGGGTGGCGGCCGCGCGCGCTGCGGCGGGGGTTGTCGTCGGCCTGCAGGCTGGCGAGCGGTTCGATGTCCGGTACCACGAGGCCGGCCAGCAGATGCCCGCCCATGTATGATGAGTCCGCTCCTTCTGACACCCGCTTCTCGCTGCCGGCCTGCGATGATCTGCCGTCCACCGAGATCGGCGTGATCGTCATGGGGCTTACGGCCGAGCAGCTGCTGGCCGGCCTCGGCATGGCGGCGCTGGCCGATGACCCGGTCGCGGTCACCCTGCTGGTGGACCAGGTACGCCATGACGGCACCGTCGTCCTCACCCTCGGCCATCTCATCACCGTCGGCCAAGACCGATGGCGGGCCGTCCAGGCCGCCCTGGCCGCCGCTGGGCTACGGAGCCACCGCACCGCCTCGCTACGTCACTCGTGGGCACGGGCCTACGAGGCGGTGGGCGGGTGCGAGGCGGGCGCGATGGGTCCGGCCGCCGCCGTCTACCTCACCGCCTGCTGGCTGCGCGCCACGGAGATCGACGCGTTCACCGCAGCTAAAGCTGGTACCAGCTGATCCTTCCGACCTGCGCCGTCCCCGCTGATCAGGCCGCGCACTAGCGCTACCCTAGGCATGTTGCAGTAGGAATCGAGCTGCCTGGTGCATTGTTTCCCTAAACGTGGTTCGCAACGCGACATGGAAACGTTCGCTCGGTCGCCGTCAGACTGTCACCGCGGGGCTCGTCGGGAATTGTCACGAAATTCTCTGCGATCTGGCCTGCCGCTGACAGCCTGCGCGGAAGCTACGCGCTGTTTCCGAGAAAGGGAAACAGAGAATGAACAGCGCGATTGAGCGTTCAATTGAGTTTATCTGGGAACGATACGATGAGCCGCTGTCGCTCACCGATATCGCATGCAGCGCCATCCTCAGTCGTTTTCATTTCTGCCGCATCTTCAAGGAGGCCACCGGCGTCTCGCCCGGCCGGTTCCTGTCTGCGGTACGGATCCTCCAGGCCAAGCGGATGCTGCTGAACACCGACCTGAAGGTGACCGACATCTCCTTCGCGGTGGGCTACAACAGCCTGGGCTCGTTCACCAACCACTTCAGCGCCAGCGTCGGCGTCTCGCCCGGCCGGTTCCGGCGCGTGTCGGGAAACGTGGACTTCCAGCAGTCGGTCGTCCGGCCGCTGGGTCGCCCGGGGCTCGACGGCACCGTGACCGGTACCGTCACCAAGCCGGAAGGCTTCGGCTGGACCCGCGTTTACCTAGGCGTTTTCGGTGACCCGATCGTGCAGCGCCACCCCATCGCCGCCACCGTCCTCGATGTCTCGGCCTCGGACGAGCCGCACCCGTTCCGGCTGGCGAACGTGCCGAACGGGGCCTGGTTCATTCATGCCGTGGCCGCAGCCGACACCATGGACCGGGAGCCCTGGTCGCGCCGGACCGTACTCGTGGACACCAGGACGCTCGGGCTGCTCCGCCCGGGAGCGAGCGTCAGCGCCGATATCTTGCTCCGCCACCGTCGCCCGACGGACCTGCCCATCCTGCTCGCGTTGCCGGATCTGGAAACCCAGTCGGACCGCGCCGACACGGAGCTGGCCGAGATCGTCACCCCGCAGGTCCTGTCCCGTATCGCGTGATCCCGGACCGCCCCGGCCGGGGCCACGCCGACCCTAACCGCCTGGCCCTCCTGACGCAGCACTGTCCGTTCGGACATCTACCGAACGGACAGTGGTATCACTCATCCCGCCACCGCGGTGCTACGCGGTCGGCTCGCGCCACTTCACCGTGGGCCGGAGTGCCTCCAGCCTGACCCGGTGGGCGTACCGCTTGGTGATCTCGAACAGCGACTCGATCAGCGTGTCCGAGAGCAGGTGCGGCTCAAGGCCGAGATCGACCAGCTTGGTGTGCTTGACGTTGTAGTAGTGCTCGGGCAGCTCGACCCGCGGGTTGTCCAGGTGCTCGATCGTGACGTCTTCTGGGCTGGCGGCCTGGACCGTCTCGGCGATTTCCTTGACCGACATGGACTCGGTCATCTGGTTGAACACCCGGAACTCGCCCCGGTTGGCCGGGCTCTCACACGCCAGCTGGACACAGCGGACGGTGTCCCTGATGTCGATGATGCCGCGGGTCTGGTTGCCGCCGCCGTACACCGTCAGCGGGTGACCGATGACCGACTGGATGGTGAACCGGTTCAGCACCGTGCCGAACACCGCGTCGTAGTCGAACCTCGTCGCCAGCCGCTCGTCCCGGGCCGTCTCCTTAGTGGACTGGCCGTAGACCACGCCCTGGTTCAGGTCGGTGGCCCGCAGGTCCCAGATCCGGCAGGCGAACTCGATGTTGTGGCTGTCGTGCACCTTGGACAGGTGGTAGAACGAGCCCGGCCGCTTGGGGAACAGCACCCGGTCGGTCCGGCCGTTGTGCTCCAGGTCCAGCCAGCCCTCTTCGATGTCGATGTTCGGCGTGCCGTACTCGCCCATCGTGCCCAGCTTGACCAGGTGGATGTCCGGGTTGGTCTCGGCGATCGCGAACAGCAGGTTGAGGTTGCCCACCACGTTGTTCTGCTGGGTGTACACCGCGTGCGCCCGGTCAATCATCGAGTACGGCGCGGCCCGCTGCTCGGCGAAGTGGACCACCGCTTCGGGCTCGAAGTCCCGGATGATGTGATAGGTGAAGATCGGATCGGTCAGGTCGCCGACGTACATGCCGATCTTCTTGCCGGTCAGCTCCTGCCACACCGCGATACGCGTCTGCAGCGGCTCGATCGGCACCAGGGACTCGACGCCGAGTTCGTTGTCGTAGTGCCTGCGGACGAAGTTGTCGGCCACGGCCACGTCATGGCCCGCCTCCGACAGGTGCAGCGCTGTGGGCCACCCGAGGTACCCGTCCCCGCCCAACACCAAGATTTTCATTCTGCGGCTCCTACCGTGTCCGTCTGTGAGGTTGGTTTGACTTTTCCTGCCGTTGTGCAGGGTTCCGC
>OCZU010002479.1_pt1 | contig 11764 bp, 7 predicted proteins | sample 1539001 | NCBI WGS metagenome assembly OCZU01 (sample SAMEA3539306, study PRJEB22396) | soil metagenome | biome: tundra; feature: field; material: soil | place: USA | collected 2010-05 | depth 0.15 m
CGTTGTCGCGATTGACCGGCTCGTACACATGCCACTTGGCCTGCGGATAAATCTTCAGGAATCCACGCAGTTGATCGGCAAGCGTGGGGGAAGAAATAGTCGGCGTGAGAATGCGGATGCCCGCGCCCTGCAGCGCTTTTTGCGCGCTGAGCGGTCCGTGAATTGCGTTTAGAAGCGACTGCCAGGAGCGCTGGTCGCCCATCGACACCACGCTCTGAGAGCGGTCGGGATCATACAGGCCCAGAATCGACGCCTGCGCGAAAATATCGGTGCCGCCGAGCGATGCGGGATGCCGGTCGTTGCCTTCAATCTTTGTCGGACGTCCGAGATGGCTCTCGACCAGCAACGGGCTGGCGTAACCGCCAAGAGTCATAGCGGTGGCGTAGAACATGGGACGACCGGGAATCACGTCCTCAGGCTGGCGGACGTAGGGAACGATGGGCTCAAGCGGCAGGCGCACGCATCCGGTCATGCCAGCCAGAGCCATGGACGCGCCCATTACTTTGAGGAAACCGCGGCGCGATACGGAATCCACCCATTCGGACGCGCCCTTGGGGAATTCGCGGTGCAGGGCTTCCTGGAAAGCCGGACTGCCGGCGAGTTCTTCGAGGCTGCGCCAGTATTCCGGCCCGGCCTTCTCGCTTGCCTCGTCAATTTGCCCGCGGAGGGAGTCGAGATCGAGCTTGCCCTTCTTCGAGGGACAAACGTCTTCGCGTTTGGCAGGGCCGTCTTGTTCTTCGATCTTCATTGGTTATACATCACACCGTCAAAGACTGTCATCCTGAGTGCAGAGAGAGTTCGCGAAGCGAAGTCTCGCGCAGCCGAAGGATCCCGGTAATGTTGGTACCGCCACGAACGCTGCAAGGCATTCTCACGAGGCTGCCTGAGCGCGCGGGAGAACTCCCTGAACCGGCAGTAAACTGCCCGCATCGTTGGGGTCTTTCGACTCCGAAGTTGCTTCGCTTCGCGAAGCAACTTCTCCGCTCAGGATGACAAGTTCTCATAGTTCGCGCTTACCGATGACACGTGTTGCAACTCGTGATGTCTTTCACGCTCCGCACGTTGTACTTCTTCAGCAGCGCCGAGCCCAGATCTAGCTGGTCCGTAAAGCTCTGTCCGTCTATCACGACAGGTTTCGCGCTCGTGGGCTGCTGATACTGCATATTGAAAACCTGGTCGCGCGCCCGCAGATTCTTCTCCGGCGCGCGATGGCAATTCAAACACCACTCCATCTGCAGCGATTCCTGCTGATACATCAACGGCATCTGGTCGACCGGACCGTGGCAGGTGTTGCAGCCCACTCCCTTGTTGATATGAATGCTGTGATTGAAAAAGACGAAGTCAGGAAGCTGGTTCACCCGCGTCCACTGCAGGGACTCGCCGGAGCGGTAGCTGGCGCGGACAGGCTCAAGCAACTGGGCGTTCGTCCAGATCTGCGAGTGGCAGTTCATGCAAGTCTTCGTGGGAGGAATGCCGGCGAAGCTCGAGGTCTCGACCGAAGTGTGGCAGTAGCGGCAGTCAATGCCGAGTCCCGAAACGTGATGCTGATGGCTGAAGGGTACGGGCTGCGCTTTGCGCACTCCGGCATACGTGACGTAAGGCGAACGCTGGACCTCCATCGCCACCCATCCGAGCGCGGCAACTACGAAGACCGCGCCAAAAATGGTGGCCCGGGACAGGGTGTTTGTGCTGCGATGAAAAATCTGCGACATGCTTACGGAACTTCAGAACTTGCTAATGAGACCTCAGTTTAGGGAAGCTTCATAGTTACGACGCAAAAGAAAATGCCCACTGATTTTTTCGCGTCAGGTATGAGAACTGGGAATTATAAATATTTCGCGTGCAGTTGTCGCGTATTTTCCCACAGGAGCAGGAAAGAAACGATTCGCGTCTTTACCGCAGATTCATCACCAACAGTTTGGGCTCGGTCATTTCCTCGATCGCGTAACGGAGCCCTTCGCGGCCGAGGCCGGAGTCCTTCACGCCGCCGTACGGCATCTGGTCGATGCGGAACGACGGAATATCGCCGGCAACCAAGGCGCCGACTTCCAGTTCGTCGTAAGCCTGGAAGAGCAGTTTGACGTCGCGGGTGAACAAGCCGGCCTGCAAACCGTAGTTGGAGTTGTTGATTCGACGCAGGGCTTCGTCAAAGCCCTGGTACGGTTCGACCGTCACTACGGGACCGAAGATCTCCTGGCAGTTTACTTTCATTTCCGGCTTGGTACTCGTCAGCACCGTGGGATCGACGATCAAGCCCCGGCGGCCGCCGCCGCACAGCAAGCGAGCGCCGGTACGAACTGCTTCCTCCACCCAACTGGTGACGCGGACGGCGTCGCTCTCGCGTATGAGGGGGCCGACATCAGTGGATTCCTCCATCGGATCGCCCGTTTTCAGCTTCTTGACGCCTTCGACGAGGAGATCGGTGAACTTGCCGTAGACCGACTCCTGCACCAGAATGCGCTGGACAGAAATGGAGGTCTGGCCAGCGTAGGCGAACCCTCCGTTAACGCATCGATCGGCGGCGTAGACGAGATCGGCGTCGCTGTGGACGATGGCGCCGGCGTTGCCGCCCAGTTCAAGCGCAACTTTTTTCTTGCCGGCGCGGCGTTTGATGTCCCAACCAACAGGCACGCTGCCGGTGAAGCTGATGAGCTTGATACGCTCGTCAGTGACCAAAAGACTGGCGTCGTCGTTGGAAAGCGGGAGCACGTTGAGGCCGCCATCGGGCCAACCGGCCTGCTGCACACATTCCGCCAGCAACAGGGACGACAGCGGAGTTTGTGGCGCAGGTTTCAAGACCATGGAGCATCCCGCGGCAATCGCCGGCGCTACTTTGTGAGACACCAGATGCAGAGGAAAGTTGAAGGGCGTGATCCCTGCAACCGGGCCGAGTGGGAAACGCTTCACGATGCCCCAGCGTCCCGCAGTGAACTCCTGCCAGTCGAGGGGAAGATACTCGCCGTAAATGCGTGTGGCCTCTTCCGCCGCGACGTTGAAGATGAACACGGCGCGGTCGACTTCGATGCGCGCCAGCTTGATCGGCTTGCCGGCTTCTTGCGCTATCGTTCGGGAGAATTCCTCGCGACGCTCCGCAATCGCCTGCGCTACGCGCCGCAGCACGCGCTGGCGCTCGAAGGCGGGCAGTCGCCGCGTGGTTCCGAACGCCTTCACGGCGGCGGCGATTGCGGCTTCGGCATGCTCGCGCCTTGCCTGGATGACCCGCCCAACTACGCTGCCATCGAACGGGGCGCGGACCTCGACGATGTCACCGTCTTCCATCCAGCGGCCGTCGACGAAAAAACCGTGGGTTGCGACTGGGGCGAGCGTCATCTCCGCCATTTTTACCTCCCGTGGGCAAACAGCGATTTTGATTATAGGCCTCGGCTGCCGGTTGCTTTTTCTAATGGCGTAAGAAAGGTAAAGGCCTGGGGCGCGCCGAGTTCGGGAATCGGGCTTGCCGGTTTCACCACCCATGTCCAATCAACCCGTCCACTACAATGAGTGCCGATGCTTAACGCCGAAACCATCGTGGAGTTTGCCCCGCGTCTGCGGCGGAAGGAAATTTCTCCGGTTGAAGTGACACGTGCTTGTTTGGATCGCATCGAGAAACTCAATCCCGTACTGAATGCCTTTATCACGGTGACCGCTGAGTCTGCGCTGGAGGAGGCGCGGGCGGCGGAGATTGAAATCTCGCGCGGGGAATGGCGCGGGCCACTCCACGGAATTCCGATTGCGCTCAAAGACCTGATCGATACGGCGGGCACGCGCACCACCGCTGCCAGCGCGCTTTTTCAGGACCGCGTTCCCACCGAGGATGCGGAAGTGGTGCGGCGGCTGCGTCAGGCTGGCGCGGTCATTCTGGGCAAGAACAATTTGCATGAGTGCGCTTATGGCGGGAGTTCGCTGATCAGTTTTTTCGGCGACGTTCACAATCCCCGGAACACGGCGCATATTGCTGGAGGATCTTCCGGAGGTTCCGCCGCTGCTGTTGCAGCCGGGCTTTGCTATGCGGCGATTGGGACCGACACGGCTGGCTCCATCCGCGAACCCGCCGCGCTGTGCGGATGCGTCGGGATCAAGCCGACCTATGGCCGCGTGTCCGCGCGCGGCGTGATTCCGCTTTCGTGGTCGCTCGACCACGTTGGGCCGCTGGCTGCAACTGTCGGTGATGTGGCCGTCGTGCTGCAATCCATCGCGGGATACGATCCGCTTGATGTCTGCAGCGTTGATGTTGCTGTGTCCGATTACGTTTCTCCTCCGAGCGACAGAACCAAGACTCTCCGCATCGGCGTTCCGCGGGCTTATTTTTATGACGACCTTGACGGCGAAGTCCGGGCGGCGGTGGAGCAGGCTCTGGCCGTGATCGGGTCGCTGGTGGCCGAGGTTCGTGATGTGCAGATCGACGTACCTACAGACCGCACCGTGCAAACCGCCGAAGCTTACGCATTCCATGCCGATAATGCCGCTCGGACGCCTGAGCTGTACCTTCCGGAGACTTTGCGGCGCATCCGCAAGGGTGAGGACATTTCGGCGGGGGAATATATTCAGCGGCGGCGCGAGCTGGAGACGGCGCGGCGCCGGGCTCACGACAGTTTCGCCGACGTGGATTTGCTGGTTACACCTACGATTCCCATCCCGGCGCCTGCGATTGCCGATCTGAAGAAGGATCCCGATGCGCTTCGTCCGGCGGAACTTGTGTTACTGCGCAACACGCGGCCCTTCAATGTGTGGGGACTGCCTGCTGTCTCCGTGCCTTGCGGCTTTACTAGGGGCGGGCTGCCCATCGGATTGCAGATTGCCGGGCCGCACTGGCGGGAGGATCTGGTGCTGAGGCTGGCTCGGGCTTACGAATCGGCTGTGAATTTCTCAGCGAAATAATTCTCCACCGGCTGCAGCAGTGTGGGCTGCATTCTGCCGCCGCTTCGCGGCTTGCGGTTCGACATCCTGTTCAGAAATCTCACTGTTGCGCGGTCGCTGCTAATCCACCGTTCTTACGTCATCCGGGAGCGTGAGGACGAACGTGCAGTTGCCGGTCGTTGTGGAGCAGGAAAGGGTTCCGCGGCGGAGGATCTTTACCGGGGTGTCGTCGGGGAAGGTTAAGCGGTATTCGGCGGTGCGGAGAGCGTCGGTGAAGACTCTTAGCTTCTCATCGCCGCTGGCGAACCTTACGGCCTCTACTGTGGCATCAGAACCCTTGCCGCGACTTAGGAGCACGAAGAACTCGGCGCTGCCGGTTTCTTTCGCTACCTTGCCCAGGTCGATGGTGCGCGATTGCTGCAAGTCTTCTTTGTACTTCGCCACCGCGGCGTCTACGTTGGTCGTACCGCCGGTAAGCGAGGCCAAGCGGTCGCGAGTCTCGGGGCTGGGCCGCAGCGCGCTCAGGGAGAGGGCGTAGGCGCGCAGGGCCTGATCCTTGTCGCCGCGTTTTTCATAAATCTGACCGAGATGGTCGCCGACCTCACCGTGGTAGCCCAGGCTCCAGGCTGCGGCGACATATTTCTCGGCCTTGTCCAGGTTGCCTTCGCTGAAATAGACCCAGCCCAGCGTGTCCCAGTAGGCGATTAGGGAGTTCACGAGGGGCAGATCCTGCACGGTGAGCCGGTCAAGCGACATATTGCGCAATGCAGCTGTTGTTGCCGAGACCGCGGATTCGGCATACTGCTGAGCACGATCCAGATGAGTCTTCTTCAGCGAAAGCTGGTAGGCGATGTTGTTCCACACCATCGGCGTGGCCGAGATCTCGACCGCGTGGTCGAACGTAGCCAGCGCTTTGTCATCCTGGCCCAGATTCAGATAGGCGTCACCGAGGCTCACCTGCAGCTCGGCATTGTCGGGAGTGAGTGAGGCAGCCTTCTCCAGTTCCGGCGCGGCTTCGGCGTACTTGTGCCACTCGGAATACATTTGGCCAAGACCGGCGTGAGCGAACTTGTCGAGGGGATTGATCTCGATCTGCTTGTGGAACGCGGTGGCGGCGTCTTCATACTTACGATCCTGCCAGTAAGCGCGGCCCAGGGCGTTGTAGGCGAACTCGTCGTAGGGATTGAGTTCGATCTGCTTGTTGAGCGCCACGATAGCGTCGCTAGTCTGGCGCATCTCGAGGTATGCCTCGGCCAACAAATACCAAACGTACTTGTTCTTGGGGTCCACTTCCGTAGCGCGCTTCAGGAGTTGAGCCGCCATGGGCAGGTTGCCGCTTGCGATCGCGGCCCGGCCACTTTCTACCAGGTCATCGGCCTTCATATCGGCCGGCGGCGTGAGCGTGCCCGCTACCGTATTTTCGACGGAAAGAAACTGACCAAGATCAGAGCCTACGGCCCGGCGGAAAGCCTCATAGTCTGCGGCGCGCAGGGCAGGCAGCTCGTCCTGCCGCAGCGTTAGCTTTCTTCCGGCGGTGAAGGTTGTTCCTTCCAGCTTGTACGTCGCCTCGTACTCGGCGTAGTCGCGCTTGAGAGAGAAGGGCAACGGGGAGTGAGCGGTGTACTTGGCGGGCAGTTGGAGCTTGATCTTGTAGATGTACTCGGCCTTGGGGCCGAGCTTCAGCGACTCATCTGCATTGCTGTCGTCATCGCCATTGCTGATGTCGGGCAGGTTGAACTGACAAAGCGGCAGCGTCAGGTCGGATTTTTTCTTGGACCAATCGAGGAAGTTCGGCCGGGAGACATCGTAGGACATGGTGAACGGCTCGCGAGTCGCCGCTGGATCGCTGACCTTCACGTTCGTGATGTCGCCGCCGACTCCGGCATTGACATTCTCCACCACGCGCTGCCATTGCGACTCCGGGACGCGGCGGAACACAGAGCGGAGCATCAGTTCTTCATCGCCGACGAAGGTGTAGTGCACATGCGCTTCGAGTTTGCCGATCTCGTTCACTTTTGCATCGATTTCGGAAACCTCGCTGTCGGGCTTGGGCGTATCGGCGCGCGTTTCCTCGAGATGCGGCGTGCCTTCGGCGGGAACGACCAGCGCGAGCTTCTTGCGCAGACTGAAGGCCAGGAGCCGAAAGGGGGCGACTTCGCTGGTGGTGTCCATCCAGACTTCTTCGTGAGTGACCGGCATGGGCAGCAACGTAATGACGTGATCGAACTGCGAGGGCGAAGGCACATCGGGATCGAGCTTGCGGCTGGAGTTGATCAACACTGAAGACGCATGCAGGCCCTCGGCCTCAAGCAAGGAGGCGAGCAAAGTGTGTTTGTCTTTGCAGTCGCCGTACTGGTTGTGAAGGACCTCCCCGGCAGCGTGAGGCTGGTAGCGGCCCGCGCCCAGCGACAAACTGACGTAGCGGAAATTCTTCGCGACGAAGTCGTAGAGAGCCTGAATCTTGTCCATCTGCGTGTCGAGGCCTTTGGTGAGTTCGTCGGCCTTGGCGCGAACTTCCGGCGAGGGAGCACGCCGGTCTTTTTCCAGGCTCGCATACCAGCGGCCGATCTGTTCCCAACTGACGAACGTGGTCAACTGAACGTCGGGATGCTCCTCATCGGCGGCCTTCTTCTTTCTTTTGGCTTTGGCGTTCTTATCGTCTTTGTCTTTGTCCTTGTCCTTTGCGTCGTCTTCGCGCTCCAGGTGAGAGCTCGTCCAGTGGTAGACGCGCCGTCCGTTCTCTTCGGAGATCTTTGGATCCATGCCTGGCTTGTTCTTCAGCTTGAGGGGGCGATCGGCAGGGACATCTAGGTCGAGTTCCTCATCGAGCATGATGTTGTTCTTGTCGAAATCGTATTCTGCCCAGAACTGCCCCGCAGCCAGAGGCGTGTGAATCACCGTGACCACGTCGTACTCGAGCACTTCCCCCGGGCGCAGACCGGGCACCGTGATATGCTTCTGGCGGTAGTCGGTGTAAACCGGCGCTTCGTGCTCCACGGGCGCGCTCAGGTCCTGCACCGCATCGTCGCCCGCCTTGACCACGCTTCCGTCTTCTTTCACCACACGGACGTAGGGAATCTCGACTCGTTCGTTGGCCGAGTTGTAGCCGATGGGAATCTGTCCCCACTGCTGGACTCCGGACTCGCTCTGCACGCGGATACGAGCGACCGTCTCCCTGCGTCCTGTGCCGTCATTTTCAAAACGATAGCGCGAGCGGAACTGTTCGATGACGAAAGCCTCCTGGGAATAGTCGTGCTTGGGATCTTCCTTGGCGACGGCAGGGTCGGCGGGCTTCGGCTGGCTGGGCTTTTCCTGGCTCGCCTTAGTTCCCTTTTTCGCTTTCGCGGCGGCGGGCGGGGCGGTTGGAGTTTCGCCCGATTGTGCCGAGGCGGTGAAGGGTGCGGCCAAGATGGATGCCACAAGGACCGAGAGAAAGAGACTACGCATAGGTTAATAGTAAGGCCTGCGCCGCCTGTATCCCAAGGCGGAGGTCGCATGAGAGCAAGATGTCATCTGTGGAGGGGCGCTGAATCGATTAGTTTCATGCGGCGCACGGGCGCAACCATGTTGTCATATTGAGAAAATAATTTCTCACCGGATCGGTGTCATCTTGATCATATTTCTTCCTCTGCGGCCTTAAAACCATAGTAAACTTCCGTCCAGATAGTCTTGCCTGGCCACGATGCCGGGCAGGCGTGACGCATAATGTACTTGCGCCACGATCTTTCCGTTCGGAGGTTTTCTTGCATGGAAGATCGGGCCCCTGTCGTCTCTTCGGCTTCGCAGCAGTCGCTGTCCCAACCATCATCCAGCAAGCATCATGAAGGCCGCGGCGCCTGGGTTCTCACGGCCTACGGCATTTCTGGGCTGGCTCTTTTCGGGATCCTCGCTTACTTCTTCGCGGACTTCATCGCTCACTAGTTAAGGGTCCGGCAGCGACGAGCGGGCGCACGCGTCCGTGGGCGCGGTGGAGGTGTATTTGCAAGGAAGCGAGCCGAACGCGCGATTGTTGCGTCGCAAAGAACGCGACGCTTCGCGCGGCTCGCCCAGATCCCTCGCTACGCAAAGGACGCTTTGCTCGGGATGACAGATTGAGCAGAACACGCGATCCTCTTGGTCCAGCATCTCCCTTTGAACGTGTTACAATGAGCGGCCTTAGGAACTGCTGCTGCGCCAGGAACCCGGCGTTTTCCCACACTGAAGCACTGAGAAAGAGACACCGCGATAAGCCGTGGCAAAGAACCCCACATCCGCCTCACCCATCACCTACGCCGACGCCGGTGTGGACATCGACCGCGCCAACCGTACCAAACAACGCATCAGGTATCTGGCGCATAAAACGTTTACCCGGGGCGTGCTTAGCGAAATCGGAGGCTTTGGCGGCCTCTTCGCCGTGGACAAGACCAAGTACCTGGATCCCGTGCTGGTCTCAAGCGTCGATGGTGTAGGGACGAAACTCAGGATTGCGTTCGAAATGGGCCTGCATTCCACGGTGGGCGCGGACCTGGTCAACCACTGCGTCAACGACATCGCGGTGCAGGGAGCGGCCCCGCTGTTTTTTATGGACTATCTGGCGACGGGGAAGCTGGAGCCCACGATTGCCGAGAAAGTGGTGGAAGGCATCGCCGACGCCTGCAAACACAACGGCTGCGCCCTGATTGGGGGGGAGACGGCTGAGATGCCTGGCTTCTATCCCGATGGTGAGTACGATCTGGCGGGATTTATCGTGGGCGTGGTGGAACGCGACCGGATTATTACGGGTAAGGATGTGCAGATCGGGGACGTCGTCCTCGGCATGGCTTCGAACGGTCTTCATACGAACGGATATTCGCTGGCCCGCAAGCTGCTCTTCGAAGTGGCTCACTACTCTCCCGAAGACTATGTTAACGAGATCAAGAACAAAGTGGGCAATGAGCTGATGCGGACGCACAAGAGCTATTGGCCGGCGCTAAAGAAGCTTATCGACGGGCAATGCGTTTCGGCACTGGCGCACATTACCGGTGGCGGCATCACCGAAAATCTTCCGCGCGTGCTGCCCCGCGGGACTGCGGCCGCGATTGATCTCGGGTCCTGGCCAGTGCCACCCTTGTTCGAGCACCTGCGGCATCTAGGCAACGTTCCGCAAGACGAAATGTTGCGCACGTTCAACATGGGGCTGGGCATGTTGATGGTCGTTCCCCTGGCGAAATTCAAGAAAGCTCAGACCGTGCTCGAACGTGTGGGAGAAAAGGCTTACACCGTTGGCCGCATCGTTAAGGGCGAGCGTAAGGTGATCTACAACTAATTAGCAATCTGCAATTAGCAATTAGCCATCAACAATGCATTCCCTGGGCATTCTGCTTTCCGGATGCGGCTCGAACTTTGTCGCCATCGCCGACAGCATTGACGCGGGCCGCATTGCGGACGCGCGCATTGCCGTCGTCATTTCCAACAAAGCGGACGCGCCGGGGATCGCTACAGCGCGCCAACGTGGCTTGAATGCGCTGATGATTCCTGCCAAGGGTAAGCCGCGAGAAGAACACGATCGCGAAGTGGTCGCCGTGCTCAAGCAGCACAACGTCGAACTGGTCTGCCTCGCTGGATACATGCGCCTGCTCTCGCCTTGGTTCGTGCTGCAGTTCCCGCGGCGGATTCTCAACATCCATCCCTCGCTGTTGCCCGCGTTCCCCGGCCTCGAGGCGCAGGAGCAGGCTTTTGCCTACGGAGTAAAGGTCTCCGGCTGCACCGTGCATTTCGTGGATGAGGAACTGGACCATGGAGCCATCATCGTGCAGAAAACCGTGCCTGTGCTCGATAGCGATGACGAGCACTCGCTTGCGGTTCGCATCCTGGAGCAGGAGCATGTGGCTTATACCGAGGCTATCAACGTTGTGCTGGGTGGGAAGTTCGAGATCGTTGGCCGGAGATACACAAGCAAAAACTGAGAAGGAAAGTTCATTTCGTGAGGTTTCTGCCCAAGGGATGGGCTCGAGGGCGGCCGCGCCTGGAGATCATTAAGGCGGAGGCATCCGAGGTAGTTCGCCTCGCTCTGCTCGGCGGGACATCCGAGGCGGCTGTCGCCACACAAAATTCTGGTTCGAGTTGCGCCTCGACTTTTTCGCCATTCTTACAATGGGCAGGGACTCGCCGTTGCCTAGTGGGACTACCAGGTTTTCTAATGCCGCATAGCCTTTCGCTTGATCACTTCCCGTCCTTATAATGTCCTTTCCCATGTCAACCTTCGCATCTGTCGACGAACAACTAACGTATCTCAAGAAGGGTTCCGCGGAAATCATCCGCGAGGCCGACCTGCGGGCCAAGCTGGAGAAATCGCGCACCACGGGAAAGCCGCTGCGCGTGAAGCTCGGCATGGACCCGACTGCTCCCGACTTGCATCTTGGTCACACCGTCGTGCTGCGCAAGCTCAAGCATTTTCAGGATCTCGGCCACACCGCGATCTTTCTGATTGGCGACTTCACCGGCATGATCGGCGATCCCACGGGACGCTCGGTCACGCGTCCGCCGCTCACTCGCGAACAGATCGAAGAGAACGCGGAGACCTACAAGGCGCAAGTCTTCAAGATCCTCGATCCGAAGAAGACGGTGATCGACTTCAACCGGCGCTGGATGGGCAAGTTCACGCCCGATGATTTTGTGCGCTTGATGGCGAAATACACCGTCTCGCAGTTGCTGGAGCGAGAGGAATTCCACAAGCGATTCCGAGACGAGAAGCCGATTTCCGTACACGAGCTGCTTTATCCGCTGGTGCAGGGATACGACTCAGTCGCGCTGGAAGCGGATGTTGAACTTGGCGGCACCGACCAGAAATTCAATCTGCTGGTCGGGCGCGAACTTCAGCGTGCCTACGGGCAGGAGTCGCAGGTGGTGCTGACCACGCCGATTCTCGAAGGCCTCGACGGCGTGCAGA
>OCZU010002480.1_pt1 | contig 11756 bp, 9 predicted proteins | sample 1539001 | NCBI WGS metagenome assembly OCZU01 (sample SAMEA3539306, study PRJEB22396) | soil metagenome | biome: tundra; feature: field; material: soil | place: USA | collected 2010-05 | depth 0.15 m
CTATCTGCGTTTCATAGGTTCTTTCCACCACGGCATTGGTGACAATCACCACCTGTTGAGGTGTCGTCTGGAGTGTGCCGACCGATTGCGCCTTGGCGCGCAGGGACTGGATGGCGTCCATCAGTTCCGGCGGCTGTTGAAGGAAGGCCTGGCCCAACTCGACCGTCCAGCCCAGTTCATCGCTCATCTTTTGAATCACCGCGGGAAACCTGGCCACCGCTTTGACGTTCGGGTCCCATGGCTGATCATCGAGTTTCGCCAGGTTGTTGGTATCCGCCACGAAGCGTGCCGCCTGGACTACTTCCACGGGATACGCGGACGCCGGCAACATGACCGCAATCAATGGATCGGGATAAAGCGCTATTGGAGCAACCAGTTTCTCAAGATCGGCCGCGCTGCGTTGCGCGGGAGCGGAAGGCGGCGGTGCCGGCGACGCGTCTGCTGCCTGTTGGGCGATAGCCGGTGCAGTCAGCGCCGCGATGGCTGCGACCACGACGGGCATGAGAATTTGTTTTATCGTTTTCATGGTTTCTCGTGTAGTTATGATCCCGGAAATCCGTCGGCATCATGGCCGGCGGCCTTTTTGGCGGTTCAGTTCTCACAGTTTGGTTACATTCTATCGCCGTCTCAAGAGGCATCATGCACCTCTCACCAAGACGGCGCAAGGCGGTTGTCGCAATAGACAGGAGCGAAAGAAATCGCGGGCCGCGATTGCTCAACGCATATTGAACCGCTAGACTCCGCAGACTTTGATTATGAATTCTCTGACCATCGGTTTGATCAGCGCCGGATGCATCTTCGGCGGAGTGTTGCTGGGCTTGTTGCTCCGCAGCCTGCTGCCCGACCATCATCTGCGGGATGATTCGAAGGATACGGTGAAATTGGGGGCCGGCATGCTCGCCACGCTGGTCGCGCTGGTCCTGGGCCTGCTCATCGGCTCGGCCAAGAGTTCGTTTGACACCATGAACGCGGGGATCACGCAAAGCGGCGCGAAAATCATCCTGCTGGATCGCTTGCTGGCGACCTATGGCCCTGAAACCAAAGCTGTCCGCGAGCAATTACGCCGCAGCGTCGCCGCCGGGATCGAAATGGTGTGGCCGGAGGAAAAAACCGGTTTGCCGGGATTGACGGCTTTCGAGCGGGCCAACGGAATGGAGGTCGTTCAAGCGAAGCTGCGCGAACTTACGCCGGCGACCGACGCGCAGCGACAATTGCTCGCGCAGGCGCAACAGATCAGCGGCGAACTGTTGCAAGCCCGCTGGCTGTTGATCGAGCAGGCGCAGAACGCGTTGCCCTTGCCGTTCCTCGTGGTGCTGCTCTTCTGGCTCACGATGCTCTACGCCAGCTTTGGCTTGTTCGCTCCCGGCAATGCGACCGTCATCACCGTTCTGCTCATCTGCGCGGTGTCCGTGTCCGCCGCGATCTTTCTGATCTTCGAACTAAACCGTCCGCTGAGCGGCATGATCAAAGTTTCCAGCGCGCCGATGCTCAAGGCCCTGGAACATCTGGGGCAGTAGGGGCGGAACGTTAACCGACCGATTCGTCCCAGCCAGGCGAACCTTACGGTTTCTCGACCATAAGTGCAACTGCCTTCGTGGTTCGTATCACCACTTCCTCGCCGAGCTTCGCCTTGGTCAGGTCCACGTCCGGGCGAACCGGCACGGTCTTGGCGGTGCCATCCGGAAACAGGAGCATGACCTCGTGGCGCTTGAGGTCAATGGCCCCGACTTTGGCTGTGACTTCCATCGTGTTGGCCATCACTACACCGGGCTTGGCACCCTGCGGAGCCAGCGCAATCGCGGCGGCTTCACCGTCAACCGCCGGCTCGCCGGGCTTGCGCAAAAACACAACCAACTCCTTGGTCAACGTGGCGTTTACCTGGTCGCCAACATGAATCTGGTCGAAGTTGATTACCTCCGGCCCGGCCTTGAAAGTGGCCGTGGCACCGTCTGGACAGACGACAGTTACAGTGCGTGCGCCAGCATCTACGCCGGTCACAGTGGCGTTTGACTTGTAGGTCTCGACGGTCACCCCGCCCGGCACTCCCTTCTGCATGGCTACCACAGTGGTCTCCTTGACTTGGGCTGTTTTGGGTGTGGACGAGCACGAACTGAAGGTTAGCAGTGCCGCCGGAAGCAGTGCTGTAACCGCGAGTTTAAAAACTGTTTTGGCCATTGGTTTCTTTCTATTTTAGGAGTGTTACAAGGTTGTTTGGTTCTAAGGTTTGTCAAGCACGATCACGGCCGCCTCCGTGGCCCGCACCGACACGGCATCTCCCACATTGACATCCGCCAGATTGACGGCTTCGCTCACTTTGATCGTCTTGGTCAGACCGTCGGGTAATTGGAGAGTCACGGCGTCATTCCAGGCGTCAATGGCCATAATTTTTCCGTTGTAGTCCAGGGTCTGCACCTCCGCAGCGAAGGCTTTCACTCCACCCGGCAATTGGACGCGAAGTTTGGCGGAATTCTGACCGGCGCTGGCCGGTACGCTGTTCTTTCCAAGGAACAATGCGAGTTCCTCCGCCACGGAGACTTTGACCACATCTCCGGCTTTGATATCGTCGAAACCAAGCGCGCCCGGAAGCGCTTTGTAGGTGGACTGGCTGCCATTCGCACGTTTCAGCACGACCAGGCGTTTGGCGCGATCAACGGAAACCACCGTCGCGGTTTTCGAGATCGAGTCCACCACCACTTCACCGCCGAAACCGTCTTCGTTGGTATAAGGTGAGCCATTGTAGACCTTGGGCGGCCCCGCTGGAGCGGGGGTTGAGGAACAGGAGGTCAAGGCCAGCAGAACCGCCGGCAGCAATGCCATCGCTGCCAGCTTTGATATCTTCGTTCTCATCGCATTCATTTCTTCCTGGTTGTTTGATCTATAGGTTTACGGCTTGTTTGAAAGTAGTTCATCCGCTCGACACCGCCGACAACCCTCAGCTTGGTCTCGTTTGCTGCTTGGTCGTCATGGCGGAGACCAGCGCCGCCGCTTCGGCCATCGCAGTCGCCCAGCCCGGCGGGGTTATTTTGGTCACTTTCATTTCTGCAAATATTTGGGAAAACTCCCCGGCGTCGAGCCAGATGCCGCCGCACTTGGGACATTGGTCAATCTCGACCTTCTCCGCGGCGGAGAACCATTTGCGGTTGAGAACCTGTTCGGGACAGCGCGGGCAGAGGCGTGGTTCGGTAAGGGCGACTTTCTTGTGCGGAGCCGTCCAGACCGTGTGGAGACTCGTGGCGGCGCGGGCGTCCACGCGCTCAAGTTCATTGGCGTCAAACCAGATGCCGCCACACCCGCCGTAACAGATATCAAGAGTCATTCCGTTGGCGCCTTTTTCGCGCAGAGGATTTTTGCACGCAGGACATTTCATAATTAAGGGGGTTATTTTTGGTTTTGGTTGATACCACGAATCGGGTTTGCGATGGCCGGGGCGCGTCCAGCAATGCTTGAGTCGTGGATCGTTGCTGCTTTCATAATATTCTGTTTCGGTATTTTGCGGCGGCAATCCAACCGCCCGTCACCTGCGCCCACATGACCCGCCTTGGCGCCGTTTGTCCAGCACGAAATGATGTCGCGACCAGTTCCGACGCCGCCAGAAAGCAATTGTGCGAGTTGATTGTGTCAGCGTCGGCGGTCGTCGCGATAAACGGCTTGCGACTGCTGCCAGGATCTTTCGGCCGAGGCGCGAGCATAATAGTCCTGATCCATCGCCGCCGCCTCGTAAGGCCGATGATAGTCTCCGGCCATTTCGGCGGGGCGGTACGCGTTAGGGTGATCGTAATAGGCCGCGGTCGCTGGATGATAGGGATGCGTCATCGGTCCAATGGCCGGTGTCACATAAGCCCATCCACCTTTGGTGTCCGCCCGGTACCACTTGCCTTCTTGACGACGGTAAATGTCCCCATTGCCCGCGGCGTAGAGGTCACGCGATTCCGCCGATCCGACTTTGAGCGACTGAAGCATTGCCTCGTATCCTTTGGCGGTCGCCACCGGCATTTTCACATAAGGATCCACCAACATGGTCTGCGACGGCACCGTCATCGGCACGGCACGGGTCGCGCCGGCATAACGTCCATACACCGTGGGATAACCCACGCCGACCGCGCGATCCGCATTCGCCCGCGCCACGTAGGCGCTTCCCGAGTCGGCGCGCGGCCAGCGGTCGTACACACTCCTGGAGTTGACCGCGTAGAGATTGCCGACGCGACTCCACGCCGGCCGCCACAGCCAGCTGCTTTCCCACCAGCGATATTGGTAGCCGTAACCATACGGCCAGCCCCATCCATAATAGTAGTCACCCACCCAAGGCGTGTAACTCCAACCCGTGCCATAGACCGGACCGACGCCATCCTCATCATCGTACGAACCAACGTAACCGGGCAAATAGGCGGACTCCACTTCGTTGGTGTCCGCATAACCGATATAAACATAGGTTGCGTAGTAGAGCGGCGAGCTGGCCGGGATGCTATAAATCTCATCCGGCACCGAGGTCGCCACCGCCCATGGTCCGGTTGACGAAACTGAACCAAACCACACCCCGTTGCCGACGGCATAATAGCGGTTCTGGCAAAGCACAACCGCCTCCGCTGCATTGACCGCGTATTGCATGCTCGTGCCTGCAATCGATTTAAACTGGGGACTACCATCGTATTGAACATCGAAGCTTGCCCCGCTGCGCTGGATCGTCGCCATTTGCGGCAGTGAGTTGGCCACGTGCGCCGCCGCCGCCTGGGGAGTGCCGGGCACAGACGACAGCACAACTCCTTTGGGACCTTGCGGGATGATCTGGGCAAACGACGCAGGCAAATCCTTCGCAGCAACATAAGCCCATGGACCACCCAAACCCTTTGACGTGAACCATCGTCCCGAGAGCAGCAGGTAGGCGTTGCCACCCTCCGGATTGTAAAGCACCTGGCTGTCGGAGTTCGCGACGTACATCAGCCCGGAACCTTCTTCCGTCTGGAAATTCGGCGCACCCACGGTGTGCAGCAGTTCGGCGGGCCGGGTGCTCACAAACACCACCGGGCTTTGTGCGGACGGGCCAGCCGAATTGTTCGCCGCTGCATCCGTCGGCGGCGTGAGTTGGCTCACGGCGGCTGGCGGATTCGGCGCGACCGCCCAAGGTCCGGCTATCCCTCCGGCTTGGAACCATCCACTGTCACCAGCCAGATAATACGTCCCGCCACTGGGATCAAACAGGATCAAGGCCGCCGTGTTGATGACGCGCAGGAGCGAACTGCCCTTGACCGGGCGCAGCACCGGGTCGCCGTCAATCAGCACCAGTGCCGCCACCGCGTTTGTGCTCCAGATGACGATCGGCCCGTCGTGCTTGAGCAAAACCGTGGAATGCTTTGACCGGTTCTGGGCCATCACCGACGCCACCGTGAGCCGGTCCAACGCGATGGTCCTGGCTAACAGCGGCAGCGCATTGCTCATCACTGTCTGCATGTCCGCCTCCTCTTGCGCGACGGCGGAAAAACGGACACGGGGGATGGTGACATTCTCCAAAGCCACGAGCCGCTGGGCCTGGTCCAGCTTGGTGTCGGCGCCAAACCAGGCCACGCCGAGATGCGGATTCGAGTCGCCCGCCAGCGTGTCCTCCGCCACCGCGCGAGCTTGCAGGTGATTGTCCTTCCAGCTCTCCAATTGCGGCTGAAAGATCTCCACCCGATTGCCATTGGTTGTGGTCATCACCCGCGGCCAGCCGGTATCGGTTTCCTGGACCGCAGCGGCGGAAATCGCGGACTCGGCGCAGCGGCTCACCAACACCATCGCCAGGATAAACGCAAGACGGGTGTGGTTCCGGCTCCGGTTCAATTCACTGACGGTTTTCAGGGCTTGATTTCCTTTCAATGCTTTTTCGGAAACAACAGCGTCACCGCGAAGCGCAGACCCCAGTCAGGTCCGCCCTTGGGACCTTCCGCGTAGTAGCGATAACCCAGTTGAACACTGAGGGGCTGGCCTTTGATTTTCAGCAGTTGAGTGATCGTAAAGTTCAAGGGCACCGACCACTGTTCGGCCTGCCAGTTATAGGTGGACTCGGTGTTCACACCAAAACTTGTGTAGGTCTTGGTGGAGTAAGAGACAAACGGCTGGAGGAAAGTGGCGTTGACATTTTGACTACCCCAGCCGCCGTACGACCAGATGTGGTTGGCCAGCGCGCCGTAGGTCCAGCCGTGTTGCTGTTGTAACAGAACGATGGTCGGCCCGGCACCCCACTTCCCGCTGCCCAACGCACTGTCGCTCGCGCTGGGATAAAGAAACACCGGACCGCCCCCCAGGATCCAGCCTTTAACCGGCTCCTTGGGTGACAGGAAGAAGCTCTGGGTGATGTCACCCAGGCCGGAATGATCGCTCAGACCTTTGGCGGGCGCTTCCGCATAGATGATGGGCACGATCGTGCGGGTGATAAGATTCCAGTCCTTGTTCAACGTAATCGGAATGACCGGCTGCACGTTGGCTGTGAATTTCATCGCGTCCGCCGGGCCGATGCCGAAGTCCCAGTTGTTCTGGACCGGCACGCTGATCAGGCTGGCGACCGGGTTGAGCGTTTGTTTGACCAGTTCGGCTTCGCGGGCCTTCGCGTCATCCGCACTATCGCCGCCCGCTGCGCCTCCCTCGGCCGGAGCCAGGGAGAGAGAGAGGTTTTGAGACCACAGGTTCAGCGGCGAAGCGAACACAGCAAAGGAGATGAGCAGGGCAAACTTGTCTTTCATTTTTGTGTATTTTGGTTTGGAATTTTTGACCCCAGTTTAACTTTTCAAATTCTAGCCATGATTCGGTTACCTGCGGAAGCCACCGCCACCGCTGCGGGATCCGCCCCAGCCACCGCCACCGGAACCGCTCCAGCCACTGAAACGCTGCGAGCCGGTCGCTTGCGCCGAGCTTTCCTTGCTGGCCCAACTGGACTGGGCTGATGAAGAGGAACCTCCCCACGAAGATTGCCGGGAGGACTGGCTGGCCGCGTTTTCGCTTTGCGCCGTGGATTTGTTCTGAGAACTATCGCCCTGATTATAGTTGTAGGTGTTTCCGTTCTTGTCGGAAGTCATCGAGCCGTTGCTCCAGGAGGCCGAGTTGCCGGTTTTGGAATTCTGCGCGCTGCCGGAGGTGCTGACGTTCTTCGTACCGTTATAGACGTTGCCAGAAACACTTTTCTGCGCGGAAGCACTCTCGCCGGTCTGCGCGTTATTGTAGCTGCCCGATTTGTTGGCATTGTAATTTCCATTATTGGCATTGTAATTCCCGCTCCCTGAACCGCTGTAGCTCCCGCCGGTCGAAGGATTGTAGCCGGAGGACGACGAGCTGCCCGTATATTTGCCGGTGTAAGCATTCCCACTCACGCTGCGATTGGCGGTGGCCGTCGCTCCGCTGTATGGATTGTGCCAGGTACCGCTTTGGGCAGCGGCGGCGTTGCCGGTGTAGGGATTATAGGCGGCCCCGCCGCTCACCGTTCCCTTGGTTCCGGTGTACGGATTGAAGGTGGAGGCAGTGTGGCCGGAATAGGAGGTGCCGGTGTAGGCATTGTAGCCATGGATGCTGCTGGAACTGACGGCAGTGCCGTAGTGTGTGTAGTAGTTGCAGGAATTCACGTTGACGTGCGAGTAGCTGTAGCTGGAGCTGGAGTAGTAGGCCGTGCTGTAACAACCCCAATGCGGTTCGCACGCGCAGCTCGAACTTGATCCCGCGCAATACCCGAAGGCGAACCCGACGGCCGCACCCAGGGCAAACGACGCGCCGTATCCATAGGTGGGCGGATAGCTTACGTAGGTCGTGCCGACGACGACGGGCGGATAATAGTAGCCGGTGCCATACACCACCACGCCGCCCGGCGCGACGACCGTGCCCATGTAACCCGGTGTGTAACCCACGTAAACGACGGTGGGCGTGTAGCCATAAATATAAGCGTAGGTGACGTAATGGATCGGGCAGTTTGCTGGAATGGTGTAGATCACCGGCGGCACGGAGGTGGCCACCACCCACGGTCCGGCCGGAGTCACCGCCGCAAACCACAATCCTGCCTGACAGGCGTAGTAGCTGTTCGGACCGGCCATGATCACCGGCGTATCGGTGTTGGCGGCGTAACTCAGCGTGGTGCCGGCGATGGGGACGAAACTCGGTCCGCCAAGATAAACGACGGCCAGTTTGGCCTGGTCGCGCTGAACGGACGCCGTTTGGGGAATGGAGTTGGCGATCACCGCCTCCTGCGCCTGCGGCGTGCCGGGCACGGAAAGCATGACATTGGATTTAGCGTTGTCCGCCGGGATTTTCTTGAAATCGGAAGGCAACGAGCCCGGCGGAACGAAAGCCCAGGGACCGGTGAGCGCCGGCGACTTGAACCAGCGGCCGGAAACCAGCACGTAATATTTCCCGTCGTCCAGGTAGTAGAAAATCGCGTTGCTGCTGTTGTCCACGTAGAGCAGGTCGGTATTGGCGACGGAAAGAAGGTTCGCCGGTCCCGTGCTCTCAATCAGTTCGGCGGGCACCGATGAAACGAAGACTTGCGTCACCGTCGGAGCGCTCGTGTTCTTCGGATACATCGGATCAACCTGCTTCGTTGCGAGCGCGGCTGACAGGGCGACATCAATGCCGGGTGGAAGGTTCAAAGAAATGGTCCACGGGCCACCCAGGGCGGGCGCGGTAAACCATTGGCTGTCGGCGTAAAGGTAATAGTTTTGAAAGTACGGATTCTTGTCCAGCAGCAGGATTGCCCGCGTATTGACGACGCGCTGGTAATCGCCGGTAAGTTCTTTCAAGATCGGCGGGCCATCCACCAGAACCAAAAGCGAAGGCGTCGTTGCGTAAATGATCTTCGGGGGATCATTTTTCACGGACTGGACTTTCGCTTTGGCGATGTCCGCCGACGCGGCGAAGACGGCCTCGAGGTGATCGAGCGGGATGACCTTGATGGTCTGCGGTTGGAAGGATTGGATCATGGCGAGGTATTGCAGCTTCATTCCCGGCTGGCTGGGAAAATCCGCCTTCGTGATCTGGAAGTCTTCCAGGGTCACCAAGCGATTGACCTTGTCTATGTCGGTGCGCGTGGTGAAGAAGATGACGCCGTAGGTTTCGTTGCTGGTGCCGCTGGGCCGGACGGCGATGACGAGACGGCCATCCAGCTGGTTGCCGGGCCATTGGCTGATCTGCGGCTGGTAGATGGCAAAGTCGTAGCCGTTGGTGGTGTAAAAACGCGGCCACTCCAGAATCGAAGGATCAATTTTCTGGCCCGGTTGGAGTTGTTGCGCCCGGGACTCTTCCCGCGAGCCAAACACGAAGACAGCAAGCAGGGCCAGAAAAATGGTGTGGAGCCGGCGGATGGAAGCAGGTGGACATGGCGTTTTCATAAAATAAATAGTCGAGGAACAACCGGGCTGGAGGGAGGAACCGCTCCAGCCCGGTTGTTCCCATGAATCACACTGGGTCAGTTGTTCGCGTTGTAATCGTAGTTATGCACCTGGAGCGTGTATCCCTTGCCGGGCACCTCCACTTCCCCGAATTGCATGTGCGTCAGCCCGCCTGGGAGCGTCGTGAAAGTGGCCGAAACGGTCACCATTTCGCCCTCAAAGAAGGTGGTGATCTGCATTTTGCGCGTCTGGCGTGTCGTTGCCACCACCGACAAAGTGAACGAATCGCCGGGTACCACGACGCTGCTGCCTGTCAATTGCAACAATCCGTTGGCGTCCGGCGCCGAAATCTGCGCCTGGCTCACGAAATCGAGCACCTTGCCGGCTGAAGGCAGCGTGTACTGGTCGAGCAGCTTGCGCAGCCCGCCCAGGTACTTCTCGACCTTCTTCTTTTCATCTTCGGCAATCTTTTTGCGGAGAAATCCCCGGGGCAGTGGGGCGGATTGATCATTAAGCATGGTCCGTTGCAGCTGTCCGTCGGGACCGCAGGAGACCGACTCGATGCGCGTGTCCTCGACTTTTCCGTTATCCAGGAATTCTGTGCGGCTGTTCCAGGAATACGTTTTCAGCATGGTCCCGTTGGCCTTCTGCGCCTCCGTGATCAAGGTGGCCAGTCCCTGATTGGGAATCTGGGCGGAGCTGGGTTGCGCATTGCAGAACGTGAGCAATATCGTCGTGAGCGTCAGAATTTTTTTCATGGTTTTTTGTTTGTTGAATTTTTACGGCTGTTTTTGAGAGTTCGGCGGTCGGGGTTCAAATTCAACCGCCCGTATATTTAATCGCCACACCCACCACGACGCGCGCGGTGGTTTGTTGAATGGTGCGCCCGTACCAAGGGCCGGTGATCATGGCTCCCGTGACCTGGGTCTTGTCGGACACGATCACAACCGCGTCGGCGCCCATTTTGGCCGCTGCCTTGCGCAGCGATGCTTCGATCTTCTGTACGCTGACGTTATCGCCGGACGGTTCGGCTGTGACCTCTCCCAGCCGCACGTTTGGACGGCTCGGCGTCGCGCGCAAAATCTGAATCTGCGCCGGGTCGGAGGGCGCATAGATTGGACCGCCGAGATACTGGGTGTTGCTGGTGGAGACCGTGTTGCAGCCGGCCACCAGGAACAGGGCCGCGGCAGCCGCGAAAGATGCAAAGTAACGGAGTGTTGTTTTCATATTCGTCCTTTCGTGTGTGTTCCCGGCAGCGCTGGCTTCCGCGGAATCGGGGGAAAGCGCGAGGTTTTGCGTCCGGGAACTGGTGAGAAAGCAAACGTCGCCGACGTGGTGGGCGGAATAGTGTTCTTTTTCATTTATGTTACCTGCTTAGGAACTTTCCTTTCATCCCCGCCGAACGGCCCTGCTTGTTTTTTGAAATATTATTCCGAGATGAGGCGGCGTCAAGTCCCGCTTCTGTTAAAAACGACGCGCGCTAATTTTAACGGACAAGTGAAGCATGAATTTTCAGGCAACAGTGTGCCGTTTTTGGGGCGCGGAATTCATTCCGCGTTTCTTCTCTATAGTTTTTCCGGATGCGAGAGCAACTCGGCCACGCGCGCCAGCAACCTTCCCGCCGCGCCGCCATCCAGCACACGGTGATCGAAACTGAGCGTGAGATTTGCCTCCATTACCGGGACGAACTGCCCTTTGACCGGATCCCAATGCGGAGCGCGCCGCGCCGCGCCCATGCCGAGCACGAGCGTCTGTTCCGGCAATGGAATCGGCGTGGCCCATTCGAGACCGAAGGTGCCGAAGTTCGTGACGGTCGCAATCGAACCGCCGGTGGCATCGGCGGGCAATTTCCGTTGGCGCGCGAGTTCCACCAGTTCATTGTACGGGGCGACCAGGTCTTTCAGCAGACGTTTGTCCACGTGGCGCATCACCGGCACGAGCACGCCATCTTCAGCTTCGACCGCAAAACCAATGTCAATAGACGATGGATGCACGATGTTGCTGCCGACGAGCCGGCCGGCGGGGGCGGAGTTTTCAGAAAGCGCCACCGCGATCGAGCGCAAAGCGCAGAGCGCCGGGCCGGGCTTTGGATGGGCGACTTTGCGATAGGCGAACAGCGGATCGAGACAGACGGGCATACCCACGTGCGCGATGGGCCGCGTCCAGCTTCGCCGCATGGCGTCGGCCACGGCCACGCGCATGGTGGAGGCCTGGCTCAATTTTTGTTTTTCAAGATTCGCCAGAAATTTTTCAAAGTCCTGGATGGTCAGCCGCCCGGCGGCTCCGCTGCCGGCAATACCTGCCAGGTCCGCCGCGTGCAGGCCGAGTTCATGCATCCGCGCTTTCATGCGGGGCGACATAAAGCTCGCCCCGGCGGCGTTGGCCGGAACCGGCAGGCCGCGAATGGTGGGTTTGACT
>OCZU010002481.1_pt1 | contig 11756 bp, 11 predicted proteins | sample 1539001 | NCBI WGS metagenome assembly OCZU01 (sample SAMEA3539306, study PRJEB22396) | soil metagenome | biome: tundra; feature: field; material: soil | place: USA | collected 2010-05 | depth 0.15 m
TCATGACCGGCTGGCCTTTCGCATCAAGCTGCGGCACATCCATCATCACCGCCACGCCGTTGGTCATCACCGGTTGTCCTTTTTCATCCAGTTTCGGCGCTTGCACCGTGACCGCTACATTTGTGGTCACCGGCTGGCCTTTATCGTCGGTTTTCTGAACCTGGATGGTATAAGATTCGAAGAGCTTGGCTGTCGTGTAAGGCTTGAAATTTTGGATCATGCCCTGCGACACGAAGAACAGCGCCAGGACGACGCACACCGGCAGCAGCAAATAGTAGGTGATGCGCGTCAGGTCCACCCAGAAATTGCCGATGGTCTGCGCCGTGTGCCGCGCGATGCCGCGCACGAGCGCGCCCGCGACGGCAATGCCGACGGCAGCCGAAAGAAAATTGTGAATAGTCAGCGCGACCATCTGCGAGAGATACGACATCGTGCTTTCGCCGCCATAACTCTGCCAGTTTGTGTTCGTCACGAAACTGACGGCGGTATTGAACGCCAGATGCGGCGACAGCGCGCCAAGATGTTGTGGATTGAGCGGCAGATATTGCTGCAACCGCAGAATCGCGTAGGTGAACAGCAAACTTACCAGACTGAACAGCAGTATGGCGAATGTGTATTGTTTCCAGCCCTGTTCTTTCGCCGGGTCAACGCCGAGCAATCGGTAGGTGAGCTTTTCCAGCGGACGCACCACCGGGTCGAGCCAGGTGCGGCCGTTGGGATTGAGCACGCGGTTGATGTACAAACCGAGCGGTTTCGTGACGAGCACGAGCGCGCCGATGTAAAGCGCGAGTTCCAGCCATTGATGGGCATTCATAACAGTTAGTTAAAATTTTTCAGGCCGCACCATTGCGAAGATTAAATAGCCGCAAAGCGCGAGGGAAATGATTCCGAGAATGATGTTTTCCATAGAGTAAACTCCTAAAGTTTTTCGCAGCCGCGCGCATAAAGCGCGAACGCCGCAAAAAATAAAACCGCAGTGCCGATGTAGATCACGTCCAGCATAATTTGTCCAATAAACAACGCAGCCGCGATGAACGCAACAACGCTGCCACATTTTTACTTTGGGGTGAACTTGAGGCCGCGGACTTCGCGGATCAGAGGATCGCCCTTCCAATTGCCTGCGAGATTAGCTGTCGGGCTTGGCCTTGAAAGTGGCCTTGAAATCAGTTGCCTGACTTCGTTCGCCCCGTCCTCAATTGCTTGAGGAATTTGGGTCTCCCGCATCCGGCTCCAGGAAGGAAGCCGCATTTAGGCTGCAACGGGGGAAAGTAAATCACAGCCACCGCACTTTGTCAAGCGCCTCATAAACAGGCCGTTTTTAGCGAAAAAATTTGCCAAAACGTTGTTTGCCGCGTCTCATCTGGCAATGGCATGAACCGGAATCATTTTATTCTCGCCACAATTTTTTGGCTGCTGCCCGCGATTCTGTTCGCGGCGGATGATACCTTTTCCACCGGCAAAATAGTTCCGCCGCCGCCTGCCCGCGAATTTCGGGCCGCGTGGATCGCGACCGTCGGCAATTCCTGCTGGCCGTCCAAGCCCGGCCTCACCACCGCGCAGCAAAAGGCCGAACTCGTCGCCATCCTTGACCGGGCGGCGGGGCTCAAATTAAACGCCGTCATTTTTCAAGTCCGCCCGGCCTGCGACGCGCTGTACGCCTCGAGCCTCGAGCCCTGGTCGGAATATCTCACCGGGATCCAGGGCCGCGCGCCGTCGCCGTTCTACGATCCGCTCGCCTTCGCCATCGCCGAGGCGCACAAACGCGGACTGGAACTGCACGCGTGGTTCAACCCGTTTCGCGTGCACCATTTTCAAGCCGTCTCGCCCATCGCGCCCAGCCACGTCAGCCGCACCCAGCCGCAACTGGTCCGCAGCTACGGCCGGTATCTGTGGCTTGATCCTGGCAATCCGGCCGTGCGGGGGTATACCTTGCGCGTCGTCCTGGACGTGTTGAAACGCTACGACGTGGACGGCATCCACTTCGACGATTATTTTTATCCGTATCGCGAAAAAAATTCCGCCGGGACGGATATTGATTTCCCCGACGGCGCGACGTGGAGACAATTTGGTGCGAACAGCGGCCTGACGCGTGATGACTGGCGGCGTCAGAACGTGGACACTTTCATTCAACAGGTTTACCACGCCATCAAGGCGGAGAAACCGTGGGTGAAATTCGGCATCAGCCCATTCGGCATCTGGCGGCCAAAAAATCCGCCGGCTATCAGCGGCTTCGATTCCTACGCCGGGCTTTATGCCGACTCGCGCAAATGGCTGCGCGAAGGCTGGTGCGACTATTTTGCGCCGCAATTGTACTGGGGCATCACGCCGCCGCAGACGAGCTTCACTGCGCTGCTGGACTGGTGGAATGGCGAGAACGTCCGCCACCGCTACATCTGGCCCGGGATGAATTCGCTCAAGGTCGGCGCGGGCTGGGAGCCGGCGGAAATCGTCAATCAAATCAATGTGACGCGCCGTTATGCCGGTGCCGGCCAGATCCATTGGAGCATTGCGGCGCTGATGAAAGACGCCGCGCTCGATGCCGCATTGCAGCGCGACAGTTACCAGCAGGCCGCGCTCATCCCCGCCCTGTCCTGGCTGGACGTGATTCCGCCTGCCACGCCCAAGCTGAATGTGACCCCGTGGAAGAAAACCGTGACCATCCATTGGGAAAATGGCAGCACCGAATCCGCACGGTGGTGGGTTTTGCAATGCCGGACCAACGCCGTGTGGACCACGGAAATCTTTCCGGCGAACGAAACCGGCCGTTTCCGCGAAAACTTTTCCCCAGATGCCATCGCCCTTCGCACCGTGGACCGCACCGGCAACCTGAGCGAGCCGGCAGTCTGGACGCCAGTACCGGCCAAGAGCGCAAATAATCTCAGGTAGGAGACGACGTGAGGAGTCTCATTATTTGAGTTGGAATTTGAAATGAGTCTCGTCACCTCGACTGCTACGAAGATAAAATTGGTTTTGGAAGGGCTGTAAGCCGAATTCTGTCTGCGTCCTTGCGAACGGAGAGAATCATTTGTCTTAGCGACCGATACCCGAAACCTGTTTCGCTTTCACGAAACCCGGAGCGGGCCGCTCCTCGGTTTCCTATTTGGCCTTGCACCCGATGGGGTTTTCCGTGCCGTCACACTTACGTGGGACGCGGTGCGCTCTTACCGCACCTTTTCACCCTTACCACCTCAAACAGACGGCGGCGGTTTAATTTTCTGTGGCACTTTCCGTCGGAAAGTCTTCCAACTTTCCGCCCGAGTATATCCCAGCCGAACAAGCCTGGGTTACGCGGCATCACGCCCTGCGGTGTTCGGACTTTCCTCCCCCGACTCGCGCCGGGAGCGATTCTCCGCCCTTCCAAAACCATTGAAAGAATAATCGATGCTAAAGAAATCTCAAGCCCTGGAACGAAGAGATAATCTATGGATCAGCCAACATCGCCTTATATTTTTCCGCTTCGCTTACGGACATTTGCTTAAAAAGAACTCTTAACGTGTAATTGCCAACCATCTTACCGTTTTGCATATAAAGCCAATCACTGATGTCATCTTCGGGGATTAGAATTCGATCTCTCCTATTTTGACATTGTGAACAATTTCTGGGTCGTTGTTTATTGTGCCAAAAATCTTGCCATCATTTCGTTCAACATTCACAGCCCAAAAATGTTCTGCTTTGCCTTTGTCGGTGATTTTAACTTTCAGGCAAAAATCTGTTTCACCATGCTCATGATAATCAAACACCTGCCAAAATTGGGGAAGCAAACCGCGCGCCTTGGCAATCGCTGTCACGTCTGGATCATCCTCCGCAACATTGATGACCTTGTCCTTGTGGTCACTATCGGAACAGGAAGATAAAAAAGGTAATAATAATCCGAAGAATAACGTGATCATTGCATAAGATGCGCGTTTGATTGTCATTCATTTCTCCCCCGCCAACTCCATATCGCGCGTGTAATACAAAATCCGGCCGCAGCTGGAGCAGGTCACAATCTCCTTCTGCGCCTGGCACGTCACGATCAACTGCTGCTGCACTTTCATGTGGCAGCCGCCGCATACGCCGTGGTCAATGCCCACCACCGCATTGTCGCCCTTACTCTTCAAAATCCGGTCGTAGCGGTTGCGCGCGACTTCGTCCACGGCGGACGCCAGTTCTGCGCGGCCCGATTGCAAGGCGGCGAGTTCCTTTTTGAAGTTTTCCTCGCGCTGGCTGAGTTCGGCGATCTGGCTGTCGGCCAGTTTCTTTGCCTCGTTCGCCTCGCCATTCGCGCGCACGACTTCCTTCTGCGCGGCCTCGGCCTGCTCCATCAAAATGATTTCCGCGTCCTCGATCTTGAAGATCGCCGCCTTTGCCATTTCAATCTCGTGGGCGAGCGCCTTGTATTCCTCGTTCTTGCGCGTCAACAACTGCTGGTTGGCGTATTTCTCGATCTGGGACTTTTTGGCCTCGACTTCCAGATCGCGCTGTTTGCGTTCGGACTCGATCTGCTTGACGCGATTTTTCGCGGCGTCGAGCTGAGTCCGGGTGGCGAAGGCGTGGGAGCGCAGGTTTTCTCGTTCCGGCGCGATCTGGGCGAGTTCCTGCTGCAGGCGATGATTTTTGCGGTCGCGATCCTGCAAAACCAATAGTTTCTCGATGATTTCCAGCATTGTCGGACGAAAGCTAACGAGCGTTCGCGTCCAAGTCAATGCGCGGGAAAGCGCGGGAAAGCAGGCGACGAATGGTCGTGCGACCTTTTCCATGGCAAATTGATTTTGCAGTTTCGCGCCTGATCGATAACCTGTGCCTATGCGTTTCATCGGCAATGTCATCGAAAAATTGCAGCGGCACCCCAAGCGGGTCGTGTTCCCCGAAGGCGAGGAGCCGCGCATCTTGCAGGCGGCGCGGCAGTTTCAGGCGCTGCGGCTCGGCGCACCCATCGTGCTCGGCGCCGCCGCGAAAATAAAAGAGGTCGCGGGCGATTTGAACATACCACTCGAAGGCATCCGCATCATCAATCCGGAAACGAGCGAGGAACTGGATAATTTCACGAAACGGTTTCATTCGTTGCGCCGCGAGAAAGGCCTGCGCGCCACCGAGGCGCGCGAGGCGATGTTGCAGCCGAATTATTTCGGCACGATGATGCTGGCGATGCACCAGGCGGATGGCCTGGTTTCCGGCGCGTCGCACATCACCAGCAGCCTGCTGCGGCCGCTGTTCCAGATCATCAAGGCGGCGCCCGACATCAAAACGGCGTCGAGCTGCATGGTGATGGAGGTCGAGGACACGCGCATCGGCGAGGCGGGCGTCTTGTTCATGGCCGACTGCGGCGTCATTCCCGACCCGACCGTGGATCAACTCGCCGACATCGCGGTTTCGACCGCGCGGCTCGCGCGGCATTTGCTGGGCGTTAAACCGCGCGTCGCTTTGCTCTCGTTTTCGACCAAAGGCAGCGCCGCGCATCCGAGCGTCGGTAAAGTCCAGGCCGCAACCGCGCAGGCGAAACGCAAGGCGGAACAATTATTTTTGGAGGCGGATTTCGACGGCGAAATGCAGGTGGACGCCGCGCTCGTGCCGGAAATCGCCGAGCGCAAGCTGCATGACAGCAAGGTCGCCGGGCGCGCGAACGTGCTGGTTTTTCCCGACCTTAATTCCGGCAACATCGCCAGCAAACTCGTCCGGGTGGTCAGCCGTGCGAACGCCTACGGCCAGGTTTTGCTCGGTCTGAACCGGCCGGCGGCGGATGTTTCGCGCGGTTCGACGGCGCACGACATCCTGGGCGTCGCCGCGATCATCGCCGTGCAGGCGACCGATTATCAAAAACTCTATCCGGGCGCGGATGCAAAACTGCCGGGCGAATGACTTAAGTGTGAAGGATGAAATATGAATGATGAAGGTCGCGTGCGCATAAATCCACAGGCAATCGCCAGCCCTCTTTTTTTCATCCTTCATCGTTCATCCTTCATCCTTCAATGAACACGGCCACTCCGCGCGTCTTCATCGCCGCCACGCGCCAGAACGATGGCAAGACGACCACGTCGCTGGGCCTCATCGCCGCGCTGCAGAAACATTTTCCGCGCGTCGGCTACATCAAGCCCGTCGGCCAGCGCTTCGTCGAGATCGAGGAGCAGAAAATTGACGAGGACTCCGTGCTGATGGACGCCGTGTATCGCCTGAACACTCCGCTCGTGGATATGAGTCCGATCGCCGTCGAACCGGACTTCACCCGAAAATATCTCCAGTCTTCCAACAACGAGGCCCTCGTAAAAAAAATCCAAAAGGCCTTCGACCGCGTCGCCTGGGAAAAAGATTTTGTGCTGTGCGAAGGCAGCGGGCACGCCGGTGTCGGCTCGGTTTTTGACCTGTCCAACGCGCAGGTCGCAAAAATCCTCGGCGCGAAAGTCATCATCGTCTCGCAAGGCGGCATCGGCAAACCGATTGACGACGTTTGCTTGAATCAGGCTTTGTTTGAAAAGGAAGGCGTTGAAATCATCGGCGTCATCCTCAACAAAGTGCTGGGCGAAAAAGTGGATTACATCGCCGATTTCGCGCGGCGCGGCCTCAAGCGCAAGGGTCTGGAACTGCTCGGCGTGCTGCCTTACGAACAAATTCTCTGCAACCCGTCCGTGGACTTGATCCGCGAGGAACTCCACGCTGAACCTCTGAATTCGGCGCCGGCTTTGGATGTGCTGGTGACCGACGTCATCGTCGGCGCAATGAGCGCGCAGAACGCGATGAAGTTTTTCCAGCCGGGCGTCCTGCTCATTACGCCCGGCGACCGCGAAGACATCGTGCTCGCCGCCTGCACGGCGATTGACGCGCAAAGTCCCGAGAAGATGGCGGGCATCGTCCTGACCGGCGGTTTGCGCCCGCCCGAAAGCATTTTGAAAATCATCCGCGCCATGCCGATTCCCGTGCTACTCGCCAAGGCGGACAGTTATCAAGTCGCGTCCAGGGTTCACAACCTCACCGTCAAAACGCGCCCGTCGGACGCGGGGAAAATTTCCCTCATCCGCGACATCGTCGCCAAGCACGTCAACCTCAAGAAAATCCTGCAAGCACTGTGATTCCAACGCCCACCAACGTCGCGCTAAAAACTTTGCCGACATATCAACCCGGACGGCCGATTGAAGAAGTCGCGCGCGAATTGAACCTGCCCGCTAACGAAATCATCAAGCTCGCCTCGAATGAAAATCCACTCGGCCCCTCGCCTGCCGCACTCGCGGCGATGCAGAAAATTCTGGCGAATCTCAATTTGTATCCGGATGGCAATGCATTTTACCTGAAACAAAAGCTGGCAGAAAAACTGGGCGTCACGCCTGCAAATCTGGTGCTAGGCAACGGCTCGAATGAGATCATCGAGTTCGTCGGACACGCTTATTTCGCACCGGGCGTGGACGTGGTCGTGTCACAATTTTGCTTCGTGGTTTATCCCCTAGTCGCAAAAATGATGGGTGCGAACCTCATCACGGTTCCGGCGAAACGCCACGGCCACGACCTGCCGGCGATGCTTCGCGCCATCACACCGCAAACACGCGTCGTGTTCGTGGCGAACCCGAACAACCCGACCGGCACGCTCGCGCCGCGCGAGGAAGTCATCCAGTTTGTGAATGACGTTCCCGACCATGTGCTGCTCGTGATGGACGAGGCTTACATCGAATTTCTGGACGACGCGGTGGACTTGGTTTCGCTCGTGCGACTCGGCGCGCGCCAGAACCTGCTGTTGATGCGAACGTTTTCAAAAATATTCGGCCTGGCCGGATTGCGGCTTGGCTACGGCATCGGCCATCCTGATTTGGTGGCCGCGCTCGAAAAAATCCGGCAGCCGTTCAACATCAATTCCATCGCGCAGGCCGGCGCGCTCGCCGCGCTGGACGACGATGAACACATCCGCAAGACGCGTGCAAACAACACGCTCGGCCTGGAGTTTTTCTACCGCGCGTTTCGCGATTTAAAACTCGAATACATTCCGTCGTCCGCCAATTTTATTCTGGTACGCGTCGGTGAAGGCCAGCGCGTGTTCGAGGCGATGCAAAGGCAGGGCGTGATTGTGCGTCCGATGGGCGGCTACCAGTTGCCGGAGTGGATCCGTATTTCTATCGGCACGCCCAAGGAAAACGAACGCGGTCTTGGCACGTTGAAATCTGCCCTAGGCAAGAAATAATTGTTTGAATCGCACTCAAAACCGACTACTAATTTTGCGTCAAGCGATAGGTTGAAAACGCGATTATGAAATCTCCAGATTTAATCCAATCCACAGGGCTTCACAAAGTGGAGTTAACATTGGAAGCTGACGGCATTTCAGTTTTTGAAAAGAATTTCTCGCGTTCTAACAAAACACACATTTATTTTGAAAACATTCCACCGAAGTCTTCCGAATTTACCACAGGCTCCAAACGAGTCCTTGTTGGTGCCATTGTATTTTCCATTTTAGCTGCGGTATGCTTGCCGCTTGCCGCCTCTAAGATAGCCGCGTGGAGCGCTCCGTTGGTATGGGGTGTCGTGGCGGGGATTTTCTGGATTGGGTATTATTCTTCGCGTAAATCTTTGGTTAGGTTCATCCAGAACGGAGCTGGACTAAATCTCTATAAAGACAAACCATCAGAAAAGGCCGTAGACGAATTCATCAAGAAGATGTTTGAGTTCAGGAAAAAGTATTTATTGAAAAATTTGGTCGTTTTTTAGATGAAGAAAGTTTTGAAAACAAAATGAACCGGCTAAATTACCTCCGAGCACGAGATGTGATTAACGAGCAAGAATTTGACTCCAAACGTGAAGAGTTTTCAATGGGAATTAACAAACCTCCAGGCCCTGTTGGATTCGCACAGCAATGACACCAATTATAAAGCCAAAGTGAAACTGACCGACCTGCGGGGCATCCTGCAATACATTCCGCAATTCCGCGAGAAGACGTTCATCCTCGCGATTGACGGTGCGATCGTCACCGACGAAAACTTTGCCACGCTACTCCTCGACGTCGCGGTGTTGCGCTCGCTGAACACCCGCGTGGTGCTCGTGCATGGCGCGTCGGCCCAGATCAAGCTGCTCGGCGAGGAGCAAAAGGTGAAGCCCTCGGACATTGATGGCGCGGGCATCACGGACGCGGACACGCTCAAACTTGCGCTCACCGCCGCCAACCGGCTTACGCATGAAATTCTCGAAGGGCTCTCGGCCAACGATCTGCGCGCCGCCAGCACGAACGTCATCATCGCGCACCCGATGGGCATCATCCAGGGCGTGGATCACCAGTTCACCGGCAAAGTCGAACGCGTGGACACGGCGCTGCTGCAAACGCTGCTCGCACAAGACGTCGTGCCCGTGATTCCGCCGCTGGGTTTCGACGGCGACGGCCGGACGTATCGCGTGAATTCCGATGGCGTTGCGGTGGCCGTCGCCGAAGCGCTCAAGGCGATCAAACTGATTTTCATCACTTCGCAGGACGGATTGATTTACAACGGCCAGCTCATCCGGCAAATGCTCGTGGCCGAATTAGAAAAATTGTTGCAAACGAACAGCCCCGGTTTCGCGCCCGAACTTTTGTCGAAGGCGCAACATGCCGCCGCCGCCTGCAAAAGCGGCGTGCCGCGCGTCCATGTCATCAACGGCAAGGTGGACGAAGGCCTGCTCGCGGAAGTTTTTTCCAACGACGGCATCGGCACGCTCATTTATGCAAATGAATATCAGCAGATCCGGCCCGCGAAGAAAAAAGACATCCGCGCGATCCAATTGCTGACCAAGGCGGCGGTCGAGTCCGATGAACTGGTGAAACGCACGCGGACAGTGATTGAAAAAAGTCTCACGGATTATTTTATTTTTGAGATTGATAAAAATCCGGTCGCATGCGTGGCACTGCACGTTTATCCCGAACAGAAAAAGGGCGAGCTGGCGTGCCTTTATGTGAGTGCATCGCATGAAAACCAGGGCATCGGCCGCAAGCTGATCCAGTTCGTCGAGAACAAGGCGAAGGAACTGAACTTGAACGAACTGCTCACGCTCTCGACGCAGGCGTTCACTTATTTTCAATCCAAGGGCGGCTTCGCCGAAGGCACGCCCGACGACCTGCCGCCTGCGCGCCGCGAAAAATATGATCAGAGCGGACGTAACTCCAAGGTACTCGTGAAGAAATTGAAATGAAGCTGTCCGATGAAACTTTGTCTCGATGCCTGCTGTTTGAACCGCCCTTTCGACGACCAATTACAGACTCGCGTGCGTCTCGAAGCCGAAGCCGTGTTGAGCATTTTGGAAATGGCCGAAGCGGGCGAATTGGAAATAATCGGCAGCGACATCATTGACGACGAACTTTCACAGATGCCGGACAATGAACGGCGCGAGAAAGTTGAATTGTTTCTCGCACTGGCTTCGTCACAAGTTGCCCTGACTTTGGCAATCGAACAACGTGCAATCGAATTACAAAAATGGAACATCGCTCCATTGGACGCCTTGCATCTGGCCTCGGCGGAAAGCGCGCGGGCAGATTATTTTTTGACAACGGACGACGATTTGCTTCGCAGGGCAAAACGCGCCGGACTCAAAGTTAAGATTGAAAATCCGGCCAAATGGCTTATATAACAGACAACGGATGAAAACTGACACGCTCAATCCCGCTGAGCTGCGAAGCGCCGGCTGCAAGGCGCTGGCCGATGCGCTCGGCCCGCTGGGCATGGCCAGATTCCTGCGCCAATTCGCGCAGGGCAATGGCGACTACACCCGCGACCGCAAAAAACTGCTCGGCAACCAATCCCTTCAAACCGTCACGCGCCGCATCCGCAGCCGGAAGAAAAACCGTCTCTGACCCAAACGTGCGAATCCAACTTCCCTTGTGCCGCCCGCGCGCCGCGAAAAATACGAGCAGAGCGGAAGAAATTCCAAAGTGCTCGTGAAGAAATTGAAATAAATCCCTTAAATTATGAGTTGGGATGTTTTCGTCCAACATTTTCCGCCGGATATTAAGTCTGTGGCTGAAATACCAGACAATTTTGTTTCACAGCCAGTCGGAACTAGAGAAGAAATTATCACAAAAATAAAACAAATTGTCCCAACTGCTAATTTTTCTGACAAAGCTTGGGGAATTATTGATGGTTCTGACTTTTCAATTGAAGTAAATCTAGGCAACAAAGATTTGCTTACAGGTTTTGCATTTCATGTTCGTGGCTCTGACACAGCCGCCGCTTGCGTCATAGAAATTTTGGAACTTTTGGATTTGAGAGCTTTTGACACGGCTACTGGTGATTTTCTAAATCCAAATCAAGCTGCCAAAGGTTTGCAACACTGGAGAACGTATCGAGACAAAAGTTTGTCGCAAAAAATCCAGTGAAAGTTTTTTCTTCCGAATTAATTTCCCGCTGCCAAAAGTTTGGCATTCCACCGACTCAATTCGCCCTCATCGTCAACATCGCCGAACAAACCGTTTCACTTTTTGAAAAAGGCAAATTCGTAAAAACATTTCCCTGCTCCACTTCGCGTTTCGGCATCGGGCAAATCGAAGGCTCGAATCGCACGCCGCTCGGATTGCATTGCATCGCGGAAAAAATCGGCGCCGGCGACCCGGCGGGAACGGTTTTCAAATCACGCCAGATCGTCGGCCACACGTCGCAGCCTGAATTTGCGGATGCCAAAATCACCACGCGCATCCTGTGTCTCGCGGGGCTGGAGCCGGGATTCAACGAGGGCGGCAGCGTGGACACGCATGACCGCTACATTTACATCCACGGCACGGGTGATCAGGAAAGCATCGGCCGGCCCGATTCGCACGGCTGCATCCATCTGGCTGATGCTTTCCT
>OCZU010002482.1_pt1 | contig 11751 bp, 8 predicted proteins | sample 1539001 | NCBI WGS metagenome assembly OCZU01 (sample SAMEA3539306, study PRJEB22396) | soil metagenome | biome: tundra; feature: field; material: soil | place: USA | collected 2010-05 | depth 0.15 m
CCCCCAACCACGCACCCGTCCCTGTTTACTGGTTCGTTACTATGGAGGACGGACTTTTTTTCTCCTACCTCCTATCCCGTCAAGAGGGAAAAGGGGGCGGAGGCAGGACGTCTTGAAACTGCCTCCATGATAACTAACTAGTAAGACCGGAATGCATGGCGAGGTTTGGCAGCGCTGGGGATGCGCGCGTGGGGCGGGGCGTGTGCGTGCGATGGCGATTTCTGTGCGCCGGGATAAACCGGTATGAAGCAGAGAATGCAAAATTCAAGAGGGAAATGCTTTTGGAAAGGGCCGCCGAGCGCATAAAGCGACGAGTTGAATGCACGAGGACCTCAGGGGCTGAAGCCGTGCCCTTCCGACGCCCTTTTCTGGAATCGTTTGGAACGGCGCTACGGTTGGACTGCTGGTTTCTCGGCTGGCCGCTCGAACAACTTCGGATCGACCGCTGGATTGAACTCCAGCGATGTGTACTCCGCCGTACTCGAGTCCTGGCCATTCTGCTTGTTGTGGCGCGTGAAGGGAACGTTCAGGCCGTTCACCGGCTTCCAATCGTCCAGGTCGGTTTCACCCTGCACCGGTTGACCCTGGCTGAGGGTTCGATAAGTCTCTTTTAGAATGTGACCACTCTGCGGATCGACAAACCAGCGAATGGAGGCACCGGCGGCATTCACGTCCACAATACGGGCATCCGTGTCGCCGACCTTCTCGGTTCCGGCGGCACGGAAAAATACGTTGGCGTCCTTGGCATGCGAAGCGATGAAGATGGGATCGCGCTTGATCTGCTCCAGCGTTTCCGCCTTCTGAGAGGCGGGAAAGTCGCGCATGCCCTGGCCGGGAACGGCCATGAAGGCAGCATCTGGTGTGACTACGATGTTCATGGCGCCGCCGGGAGTTTGCATTTCGGCGTGCAGATGATCGGGGTAAACGATGACGGTTTCCATTTGCATTGGAAACTCGCCTTGCGGCGTCTTCTGGGTCATGGTCAGCTTGGCCTTTACGGACGTGATGGTTGCCAGTCTGGCTTCGCCGCCCATCGCAGCTACCACCTTCGCAGCCAGGGCCTTACCTTCTTCATTCGATGCTGTCGGTTTCGCGCTCTCTTCTTCCTTGGCCCCTGGCGGAGGCGGAATGGTGATATCGATCTCCTTGACCGCTCCCATGGACGAGAGAGGTTTGTCGAACTCTTTGTTGTTGCCGACCACCAGGACCGCGAGTTGATCGCGGTGGAGATACTTCGCGGCCACGCGGTTTACATCCGCAGCGGTCACCTTTTTGATTTCGACCTGGTATTTGTCCAACCAGTCGGGAGGGTATCCGTAATACTCGTAGGTCACGCGCTCGCCGAGAATCTTGTCGGGTGAGTCGAGACGGAAGATGAAGGCGTTCAGAATCGCGTCCTTAGCGCGATTGATTTCTTCGTCGGTGATCGGGTGCTTGGCCAGATCATCGATATCCTCGTCGACCGCCTGTACCGACTCGATCGTGCTCTGGCTCTTCGTGCTCATCACTACCTGCAGAATCCCGGGATGCCCGAAGTTGGTGCCGATGCCCCCGCCCACGTTGTAGGCGAGGCCGCGTTTGGTGCGGATGTCGTTGAACAAGCGAGACGAGAAGCCGCCGCCGAAAGCTTCGTTGAAGACGCTGATGGCGTAGTAGTCGGGGTTGTCGCGGGTCGTCCCCAAGGCTACCATGTGGATGCTGCTCTGGTTTACATCGTCTTTGGGGATGAGATAGTAGCCCGGCTTGGCCGGCTGATATTGAATCTCATCCTTGGGGAGGGCCGGGCCTTTGGGCCAGGACTCGAACGCCGCGCGCAAGTTGGCTTCCATCGCGGACGCGTCGAAGTCTCCGCTGATACCCAGAATGATGTTATTGGGATGGACGTAGGCGTGATGCCAGTCGACTAGATCCTGGCGCGTCACTGCGCCCACTGTGGCATACTCCGGGACGCGTGCGTAGGGGTTATCGGCGCCGTACGCCAGCTTCACGGATTCGCGGGCCGCGATTCCGCCGGCCTGATCGTTGCGCCGCGAGATGCCATCCTCGATCTGCTTTTGGGCGAGGTCGAGCTTGTCGGCACGGAACTCGGGATTCCGCAACAGGTCTGCGAAGACTTTGAAAACATCGTCGAAATCGCCTTTCAGGCAGCTTAAGCCGATGGTGGTTGAATCAGCTCCCCCGCCAGTCTCGACTTTGGCAGCGCGCACTTCCAGAAAGTCGTCGAGTTGATCGCCGGTTTGCGTCTTAGTGCCGCCGGTGCGCCAGACTTCACCGAAGATCTCCACGAGTCCAACCTTGCTGGCAGGTTCGTCGCGCGAGCCGCCGCGGATGCGCGCCGAGCCTTCAATCAGTGGCAGTTCGTGATCCTCTTGCAGGAAGATCACCATGCCGTTGGAAAGTTCGATGCGCTTGGGCTGCTGTGGTTTGAAGGCAGGAAGAGGAGGGATCGGGATCTGCTGCCAACCCGCGGCTTGCGCCGCCGCTCGAGGAAGGGAGGCGAACAGTGTCGAGGCAAGCAGCAGAGTAAGGAAGGATATCCGATTCATTGCGCACCTCCCGAACCCGATTCCCCTGAACCTGATTCTCCCGAACTTGGTTCGCCTCCACCCCCGCCCGCCGTCTCAATCACACCCACGGTGCGGTTGGTGTCGACGAAGGTTTCGTTGGCGACGCGACGAATGTCAGCCTTGGTCACCTTGTCGATTCGATCCACCGACCGAAATAGCTCGCGCCAGTCGCCATAGCGAGTCTGGTTGATAGCGAGTTGCTCGGCTAGTCCAGAGTTCTCCGCCAGGCCTCGAATAAGATTGGCCTTGGTGCGGGTCTTGATCATCTTCAACTCGTCGTCGCTGATGTCTTCTTTCTTCAGGCGTTCAATCTCGACGTGGATGGCGTCAGCTACTTCCTGTGTCGTGTGTCCCGGCAGCGGGAAGGCATAGAAGGCGAACAGATGCGGATACTTGATGCCGGGCAGTCCGCTGAATCCAGCGGAGAATGCCGCGATCTTCTTATCCCGCACCAGCGCGCGGTAAAGCCGCGAGGTGCGACCTTCGGACATCAGGTCGGTGATGGCGTCGTAGACGGCATCGTCTTTGGTTTTGAAGTCAGGCCGGTGATAGCCCTCGAGATATAGGGGCTGCGATTTTTCCTTCAGTACTACCTTGCGCTCGGAGTTCTGTGGAGGTTCGGTGGTGGTAGCTTCGTCGGGGTGCTCGCGGGCCGGCAGGCGGCCAAAATACTTTTCGAGGATCGGCATAGCTTGTGCCGCCTTTATGTCACCCGCGACCGCGACCACCATATTCGACGGCACGTAGTATTTGTCGTAGAACTTTTGCGCGTCGGTAGCGGAAAAGGAATTCAAGTCGGACATCCAGCCGACCGTGGGCCGGTGATAGGGATGGGCCTCGAAGGCGGCAGCGTCAAACTGTTCCAGCAGGCGTCCGATCGGATTGCTGTCGGTGCGCAGGCGCCTCTCCTCGATCACCACGTTGCGCTCTTTGTAAAACTCCCGCAGCACCGGATGGAGAAAACGCTCGGACTCGAGGTAGGCCCACAGTTCCAGCCGGTTGGCGGGCAGAGAATACTCATAATTCGTCGCGTCATAGTTAGTGGACGCGTTGACGTCTTCGCCACCATTCTGCTCGATGATTTTGCTGAACTCGTTGGACTTGACGTACTTGTCAGCATCGGCGATGGCGTCTTTCCAGGCCTTTTCGAGCTGCCTCAACCTGGCCTCATCGCGGCCCACGTCTTTGTCGCGTTCGACGATGTAAGCGGCATAGGCGACCTCAACCTTGGCGAGCAAAGGCTGTTCGGCAGCGTAATCGGTAGTGCCAATCTTGTCCGTGCCCTTGAACGCCATGTGCTCGAACATGTGGGCAAGGCCCGTGGCGCCCATGGGATCCTGTGCCGAGCCTGCATCGACCATGGTGAAGAAGGAAAAGACTGGCGCTTCGGGCCGCTCGCAGATGAGGATGGTCAGGCCGTTCGGCAGTTTCTTAACCGTGATGCGCTTTTCAAAAGACTCGACATCCTGGGCGGAAGCGACTGCGGCAAGAAGCAGAATGAGAGCCAGGGGCCTGAGCATGCGGTGTTTCATTTGGACCTCCAGAGGATCAAATGGACTTATTCGGTCCGACATTTTGGACAACCATGTTTAGACGGACATGAAGGGCAGAAGTTTGAAATTACGTGGCGGGCGGGCAGGTTGTCAAACGGGGTTAGCTAGTGGGTCAGTCGGAAAAGCCGGAGCATTTTCCCAGACGGATCCGGAGGGGGCTTCAAAGCAACATTTCGAAGTAGATCAACGGAACATTGCGATATAGTGCGCGGCCGACCTCTCGGAACCCGCACTTCCGGTAGAATTCGCCGGCGTCGGCGTCGTAGGCATCCAGCCGAATGGCGTCACTCGGCCATTTCCTGGCAATCCGGAGTGCTTCATCAATACAGAGCCTGCCGAGACCTTTGCGCTGCTTATCTGGACAGACTGCCATCCCCGTGAGATACAGCGGCAGCTTGCTCACGTTGAAATACTTCTTGTCGATGGCCCAGGGCTTTCTGGTGGAAAGCGCTAAGGTGGCGATCAGCCGGTTGCGATCCCTGGCAACCTACACTGTTGACCTTCGCATGGCGAAGAGCATGCCCTTTTCGGTCAACCCCGATGACCAGTGCCCTTTCCCATATTGCGATGTCAAATGCTGGTTAACCGCGGTTTGAAGGACACGAGGTCCGCAACATCAACGGGGGGGGCAATTTGGAGCTTTACTCGCATTTTCGCAATCTGTTCGTGAAATACGCGGGGCTGGGGCCAAGACTGAAGGCTTCGCCTGCTATACGAGATGGGAGTGTAGCATCGCCCTTCGGCAGCGGGTGATCGAGCGAGCACTTCAGAGACCATATTTTGTGTTGAGCGCGGTTTGAGGCACAATGCCTGCTGGAGCGCACCCGTAATGGATTCGATGGTTGAGGTTCAGGGAAAGCAACTCAAGCTGTCGAATCTGGAAAAGGTTCTGTACCCCGCCACGGGATTTACTAAACAGCAGGTCATCGACTACTACGTTCGCATTGCGCCGGCAATGGTGCCGCACTTGGCCGGGCGCCCGCTCACGCGCAAGCGCTACCCCAACGGTGTGGATGAAGAATTTTTCTATGAGAAGAACGCGCCCCAGCACCGGCCCGACTGGGTGATGACGGCGCCCATCTGGAGCGGAAGAAACCGCCGCACCATCCATTACATTCTGGCCGATGATCTGCCTACGCTGGTCTGGCTGGCGAACTTGGCCGCAATTGAGCTGCATCCATCACTCTCTCGCGCGGACGACATTACGTGCCCTACGATGATGGTCTTCGATCTCGATCCCGGACCGCCTGCCAACATTGTGCAATGCTGCCAGGTCGGGTTGTGGCTGCGCGAAATTTTCGAACACTTTAAATTGCAGAATTTTCCGAAAACTTCCGGTTCCAAAGGATTGCAGATCTATGTTCCGCTCAACACTCCAACGAACTACGAGTCGACCAAGACTTTTTCCCACGCGCTGGCGACATTACTCGAACAGGAACACCCCGAACTGGTTGTTTCGGACATGAAGAAGCAGATTCGAACCGGGAAGGTTTTCGTTGACTGGAGCCAGAACGACGAACACAAGACCACCGTAGGCGTTTACTCGCTGCGGGCGCGGGAGCATCCCACGGCTTCTACGCCAGTGACCTGGGAGGAAGTCGAGCGGGCTCTCAAGAAGAAAGACATAAATCTGCTCGTATTCGAAGCCAAGCAGGTGGTTGCACGGGTGGAAAAGATGGGCGACTTGTTCGCCCCGGTTCTGGAATTGAAGCAACGGTTGCCGAATGTTAAGGGAGTTGCGGCCTCCGCGACTGCAGACGAGCCCATATCGATCGCCGCTCAGGCGGAAGAAGAGCCCGAGGATGTCGAGCATCGGGCTGTGAGAAGAACCGCGAAGCCGCCTCGGGCGCGCAAGACTGGACGCAAGGTATAATCCCGTCCGCTGCGAATTTCGTCGAGACTGTTGCTATGCCTCAACTGTTTGCCGGAACTTCGGGATGGGCCTACCCGAGCTGGAAGCCTGACTTCTATCCGGCCAAACTCGCGCAGAAAAAGTTTCTCAGTCACTACGCCACGCAGCTCAACACGGTTGAGGTGAACTTTACCTTCCGGCAACTGGTGAAAGAGACCACCATCCAGAATTGGATCAACGAAACTCCCGCGCATTTTCGTTTGGGTATTAAAGCGCACCAGGTGATCACGCACATCAAGCGGTTGAAGGGGACGGAAGATTTTGTTCGGCGCTTCCTTGCGACGATTGAGCCATTGGCTGCTGCCGGCAAGCTGGGACCTGTGCTGTTTCAGTTGCCGCCGAATCTGAAAGCGGATGCCGCGCTGCTCAAGGACTTTCTGGCACTCCTGCCCCGTACCTTGCCGGCGGCATTTGAATTCCGTCACGACTCCTGGTTTGCTGACTCGACGTGGGATCTGCTGAAGTCGCATGGCGCCGCCCTGTGCGTGGCTGAGACCGAAGAGCGCACCACGCCGGATGTGGTCACCGCGGCCTTCGTCTACTACAGATTCCGCAAGCCGAGTTACACGGGGGACGAGCGTCGTGAGATGGTGGCACGCATCCGAGAACACATGGCGGCCGGCCGCGAAGTCTTCGCTTATTTCAAGCACGAGGAAACGCCGGAAGGGGCGCTGTGCGCCGTCCAGTTGCTGCGCGAAGTGCGTGGGCCGGAGGGAACTTGATTGCCATTTTTTCCGGTGGCCGAGCTCTCGTCACTGCAGTGTGCTGTGCCGCGATCAGCGCATTTGCTTGGACCCAGGATTCTGCGCCGCGCACTGTCCACGTCTTCGTCGCACTTGCCGACAACCAACATCAAGGCATCGTGCCAGTTCCAGCACGGCTGGGGAATGGCGACGATCCCGAACACAATCTTTACTGGGGATCGGCCTACGGGGTGAAGACTTTCTTTGCTCGGAGTCCGGAATGGTTGCTGATGGGCTGCAGCGGGAAGCCAAAGCCTGAAGTTCTGGAGCGATGTGTCTTCAAACACCGCAAGACAGATACCTACATGGTCGCCGATGCCTATCGGGGAAGTGAAATTCGCCAAGCCGTCCTCGATTTTCTTGACGCTGCCGCAGGGGCCAGTCCGGAAACTATCAACGTTCCACCGTCATCCGAACGGTTGACCATTCGTGGAGGTTCGAACATTGTGGCGTACATCGGGCATGATGGCCTCATGGATTTCAAGCTGCCTTTGATTCCGAAAAAGAAAAACGAGATCCGCCGCGAAGCGATCATCCTGGCTTGTGCCAGCAAGCAATATTTCGCCGAGGTGCTTGGTGCCGGCGGAGCCTATCCCCTATTGTGGACAACCAATCTGATGGCGCCGGAGGCCTACACTCTGAAAAGCGCGCTCGATGGCTGGATCCTCGGTGAGAATAACGAACAAATTCGCGATCGCGCTGCCGGAGCTTACGGCAAGTACCAGAAGTGCGGCTTGCGCGCAGCCCGAAAGCTCTTCGCCACCGGTTGGTGAGGAGGCTGCGGCACCCGCCTGATCACTTCTATCAGCGTCCGATAACGCGCATACTGCATTTATCCCTCATTATGGCTTCGGAAGCCAATTCGCGCCTGCTCTCCAGTTTCCTCGACTACTTGAGAATCGAGAAAGGATTGGCACCGCTTTCGGTCAGCGCTTACACCACCGACGTTTGCCAGTTCTCGGAGTTTCTGGAAAAACGCAAGCGTCTGCTGCTCACTGCGCGCCGCACCGATGTGCGCGACTTCCTGCAGCAGCTTTTTTCTCATCAAGTGGATGGCCGCAGCGTGGGACGAAAGCTCTCGGCGCTGCGGCATCTCTACCGCTACTTGTTGCTGGACAAGAAAATCGAACACGATCCCACGTTGGACATCGAGTCGCCACGACAATGGAAGGTTCTCCCGAAGGCGCTGGCTCGGGACGAAATGGAGGCGATGCTCGCCGCTCCGCTCGCTTTGCACATCGCGAATCCAGCGAGTAATAGGAAGGATTCGGCCGCCCTGGCTGCTCGCGATCAGGCCATGCTCGAAGTCTTCTACGCCGGCGCGTTGCGGGTTTCGGAAATCATCAACGCCAAGTTAGAGGACCTGAAGCTTGAGGCTGGGTACATGCTGGTGCGCGGCAAGGGCGACAAGGAACGTGTGGTGCCGCTAGGGAAATCGGCGCAGGAGGCGCTCACGGGGTATCTGGGACAGTCGCGCCCTGTGCTGGCGGCCGGGAAACGCATGGGAGTATCGACGGGTGCCGCGGCCTCCACCAAGGGTTCACCTCTGCTGTTTATCGCGCGGGGAGGGCACAAGCTGACGCGCCAGCGCATTTGGCAGATGGTGCGCGCGGCTTCGGCTGTTTCCGGCCGCGCTGCATCTCCGCACATGCTGCGCCATTCCTGCGCTACGCACATGGTAGAGAACGGCGCCGATCTTAGGACAGTACAGACCATCCTGGGTCACGCTGATATTTCCACCACGCAGGTCTACACGCACCTGGCGCTCGACCGGTTGAGGACGGTTTATCAGAAGCATCATCCGAGGGCGAAGGCTCGATGACACTCGCCACGACCAAGCGGGTCAAAACCACGGCCGGCAAAGCCGTCGGTGATTTTATCCGCCACCTGCGCGAGCGCAACGCCTCGCCGCACACCATCAAAGCCTACAGCCGTGATCTATCGCTCTTCGCCGCCTACGCCGGTTCGCGCGGATGGAAGCAGCTCGACCACATCGCGGTTCGCGGGTTTCTCTCGCAGCTTTATGAAAATGGATTGAGCAAGACTTCCGTTGCCCGCGCTTTGGCCGCTGTGCGGTCTCTCTACCGGTGGCTGGCGCGGGAGGGCGTCGTGGAGCAGAATCCGGCAAAGCTGGTCGCCACGCCGAGGCTTCCCAAGAAGCTTCCGCGCGTGCCTACGATTGAAGAAATGAATTCCGTGATCGACGGCCAAATGCCCGAAGTGGCAGCTTTTCCAGAACGCGACCGGCTGATGCTGGAACTGCTCTACGGATGCGGCATTCGCAATTCCGAGCTTACCGGGATCAACCTCGACGACATTCGGTTGAGTGCCGAGGCCATTCTGATCCGCGGCAAGGGGAAAAAAGAGCGCTACGTTCCGTTTGGGGATTCGGTGAAATCGGCGCTTGCAGCATATCTGCCTGAACGCCAGAGAATTCGCGGAGGGGACGGCAAGCATTCCGCCGCGTTGCTCATCAACCTGCGTGCCGGCCGGCTCACGACGCGCAGCGTCGGCCGCATCATCAAGAAGATTGCTGTGGCCAAGGGCCTTTCTCCCGATGTGCATCCGCACACGCTACGCCATGCCTTCGGCACCCACATGCTGGAAGAAGGCGCGGACCTGCGTGCTATTCAGGAATTACTCGGCCACGAACGCCTGGCAACTACCCAGCGCTACACGCAGTTGTCGATGAAGCACGTGCTGCAGGTGTACGACCAGACCCACCCGCGGGCAAAGTAGACCGAGTGCCGCCGGCGCTACGAAACCCATCAACGGCGCAGTTCTTCCCACATTTCGACCACTCGCTCTTTCGCTTCTGCAGTCAGCTTCTCGTAAGCGGATTCCGATGCTTCCCTCTCCGGCGGCGGCAGAATCGGATCACCGAATACCATCTTCAGCGGCGTGAAACCCTGGAACGGTTTGTTCCTCGGCCAGGCTTGGTAGAATCCCTCGATCGCCACCGGCACAAGCGGTACCTGCAGGTGAATGGATAATATGGCCGCGCCCTTCTTGAAGACTTTCGGAGTGCCGTCAATCGAACGCTCGCCTTCGGGGTAAAGAATGAGCGGACGCCCTTGCCGCAGACCGAATGCGCCGGCGCGCATGGCAGGAATCAAGTTTGCGTCGGGATCGACGACTACAACCCTCAGCGAATGCGCCAGACGCAGCATAAATCCTTCTCCGAAGATTTCGCTCGTGCCCACGGCAAAGACTTTGTCAAATACCTCCGGCGGCAGAATGCTGGCCAGGATCAGCGGATCGATGTAGCTCTGATGATTCCCCGAGATAATGTACGAACCACTCCGGGGCAGCTTCTCAATTCCGTGCACTTGCAAACGAAAGCGGTCGAGTGCGATTACCTGAATCAGCCGCGAAACCATGTACCAGAATGCAGCGCTGAGCTGCTGTGGCCGGACTAGAGGAAGAACGTCAGAGGGATCGGGATTTTCGGCTAAAATCACCTTCCAACCGGCAAAGGTGGTGTGTGCCCCCGGGCCGCCCGCGCCACTGGCCGCGCTTTGCAGAACGGCGTCGACCAGATCACGTACGGTGTAGATCTCGGCGAGTCGCGATTCTTCGACGTCGCCTCCCAGTTGTTCTTCGATCTGGCTGAGCAACTCGACGCGCTGCATGGAGTCGAGCCCGAGGTCGAGTTCAAGATTGTGAGTGGGTCGCAAGGCCGTTGGCGCCGTGCGGGCGGCCTCACGCACAATCTTCAGGGCTCGCTGCACGTCGGGCTGATCGAGCCATGCCGTCTCGTCGGCGGTTAGCGGCGCTTCGGCGGGTAACTCAGAATCGTCGTCGACACGTCGCGCCTGGTTCGCCTTAACTCGCTTCTCTACTTCGAAACGCTTAATCTTGCGCGTGGTGGTGCGCGGCAAGTCTTCCTGCCAGATTTCATAACTGCCGATGCGCTTGGTGGAGGCGATCTGCTGCGACAGGCCTTCGATGTCGTACCGGATCACTTCCTTGGCATTCACAATTTTTTTCTGGCGCAGCACATCAAAGTTGGGGACTATGACAGCGTGCAGCCGGTCGCCACCCTCCCCGGGCTTGCCCTCCAATCCCATCACTGCGAGTTCTTTGATGTACAGGGATTTCAGATAGTGGGCCTCAACCTCTTCGGGATAAATATTCTTTCCGTTGCTGAGTACGATCACTTCTTTCTTGCGGCCAGTGAGGAACAAGTTCCCGTCCGCATCGAAGTAACCGAGATCGCCGGTATAAAACCATCCATCGCGCAACACCGCCGCGGTCGCGTCCGGGCGGTTCCAGTAGCCCTTCATCACGACTGCACCGCGCAACGCGATTTCGCCCGTGGCAGGCCCGCCTTCTTCCTGCGGATGCGGGTCGACGATCTTGGCTGCCACACCCTTCATGGCTTTGCCGACGGATCCAATCACATTGTTGTCCGTCGAATTCGCAAACACGGCTGCGGTTGTTTCCGTCAGACCATAAGCCTGCAGCACATCAATGCCAAGATCGTGAAAGTCCTTCGCAATCTGCGGATCGAAGCGCGATCCCCCAGTGACCAGATAACGCATCTTCTTGCCGAGAGTTTCGTGGACCTTGCTAAAAAGAATCGCACCGGCGTTGATTCCCAACTTGCGCAGCATGCGGCTGAATCCTACGAGCCCCTGAAACACTTTCTGCGCGAGCGCTCCTCGCTTAGCGACCTCCTGGAAGATGCGCTCGTGAATCAGATAAAAGAATTGCGGCACTACGGCGAAGGCGGTGATATTGCGTTCGCGCAGAGCCCGCAAAAGCTCGCTTGTGTTCAGAGTCTCCAGATAAACGACGCGCGAGCCCTTCACGAGCGGCAGAAGCAGATTCGCCATCTGTGCCAGCACGTGAAACATCGGCAGAACACCCAGCAATGCGTCCGACGGCCCGATGTCGACCCAGTTAAATACCGCTTCCACTTCCCCTAGAAAGTTGGCGTGGGTAAGCATCACGCCCTTGGGGTCGGCAGTGGT
>OCZU010002484.1_pt1 | contig 11746 bp, 11 predicted proteins | sample 1539001 | NCBI WGS metagenome assembly OCZU01 (sample SAMEA3539306, study PRJEB22396) | soil metagenome | biome: tundra; feature: field; material: soil | place: USA | collected 2010-05 | depth 0.15 m
TCTCGAGAAATGGACGCTGACGGTCGAAGGCGACGTGCAGCATCCGGGCGAATACAAGCTGGCGCAGATCCAGGCACTACCGAAGATCAGCCAGAACACGCGGCATGTCTGTGTGGAAGGCTGGGACGTGGTGGGCTCGTTTGGCGGTGCGAGCATCTCAGATTTTCTCAAGCTGGTGGGAGCGAACACGGGCGCCCGCTTTCTGGAGGTGGAATGCGTAGACGATTACTACGAGTCGATTGACATGGCGTCGGGGCTGCATCCGCAGTCGCTGATGTGTTACGAGATGTATGGCGCGCCGCTCGACCGCATGCACGGCGCGCCCCTGCGGCTGCAAATGCCGACAAAACTCGGTTACAAGCAGGCCAAGTATCTGGATACTGTCCGTGTGACCAATGTTCTGAAGCCCGGCAAGACCGGCTACTGGGAAGACCAGGGCTATAGCTGGTTCGGAGGACTGTGATGTCGAACGAGGAGCAGAGCGGCCAGAAGAACGAACCGATACCAGAGACTCCTCCGTCGCCGGAACCAGCGCCGAGCGGTGAGGCGGGCCCCGTCGCAACGGTGGCAAAAATGGAGATGGTCGCTGAGGAGGCAGCGCCGCCTGTCACGGAAGAAGAAGCTCCCGTATTGGTCCGCGCAGCTTACGAGCATCCGCTGCCGATTCGGATTACGCACTGGGTCAATGCCATCAGCCTGTTCGTGATGGTGGCCAGCGGGCTGCGAATTTTCCGCGCCTTTCCCAGTTTCGGCCCCAAGATTCCAGAAAAAGTTCTGCTCGACATACCAAAGTCGCTGACCATCGGCGGATGGCTCGGCGGAGCCTTGCAGTGGCATTTCACTTTCATGTGGTTCTTTGCCGCCAGCGGAGTACTTTATCTGGCATATCAGATTTTCAGCGGCCACTATCGCACCATGCTGTTCACGCCCCGAGATATTTCAGGAGTGTGGCCGATGGCGCGGCACTATTTTTTGTTTGGCCCCAAGCCTCCTGCGACCGGTCAGTACAACCCGCTGCAGAAACTTGCTTACACTTCGACCGTCGGGTTCGGAGTGTTATCGCTGCTTACTGGGATCGTCTTGTTTAAGCCAGCCCAGTTTGCATGGCTGGCGTTTCTATTCGGTGGGTTTCATCTCACGCGGATATGGCATTTCGCGGCGATGTGCGGATTCCTTGCGTTTATTCCCGGACACCTGATCATGGTTTTGCTGCACGGCTGGTCGAATTTTTTCTCCATGCTCTCGGGATGGAAACGCGAGCCGGAGTATCAGGAGTAAGGGATCACTCCGCTGGAAACAGTTCCGCAAACAATCTGCGCAACAATTGCTGATATGCATGCTGGCCGTGCTCTTCTTGATAACGTAAGGCAGACGGCCGCATGGACATGAACGCCGACGTCGAGCTGCTGAACGTGAGAACTGGCTTGGCAGCTGGCGCCGGGTTTGCTTCCCGCTGTTTGTAGAGATCCGAAGCTAGAACTCGTTTCTGAACCCGCACCCTCGCGCTGCGCACGTTGCCAAACAAGTCATGCATGTCGTGAATAATCTTGAGCGCTTCGAGAGCGCGGCAGCCGTTGGCAACCTTGCCGTCCGCGCCGAGCGCATAAATCGGCATTGTCCAGATGGACTGGCCAAAATCTCGTTTCCACGCACCCAGGCTGGCGGTGGTGTACATCGCATCGCGCAGGTTGTGCAGTTCCGCGACGGTGACGATAGCTTCTTCGGGCGCATCGATCTCGCGGACGTACTCGTTCCAGACATCGACGATGCGCTGTTCGGGAATCTGGCGGGAAGGGTCGGTGGCCGCTTCATATTCCACATGAGCGACACGATGGCGAATGTTGCTCGTCGTCCAGGACATGTGATGACCGCCCGTCAGTTCTTCTGCAATCGCGTTCACGTAGGCGCGGGCGTCGGCCTCGGAATGAATATTGCCGGCGAGCTCGTTGATATGAATTGCCCTTTGGCGCGCCGGCTCGCGACTTTTCCTGAAGTCTTCCTGCTTTTGCCTGATCTGTTCGAGTTGCTGCGGCGTCCATTGGGGCTGCGCGGGATCGGTCTGCTGCGCAGATCCAAGCAGCAAAACCAAGACGAGTGGAATCGCGATCACCGTGCCCTCCTGAAAGAGGTTGGGATGTTTGGTGCGATGACGGGCAAATCACTGAGGTTACCCGACGGGTAAGGATAACTCACCGAGTCGCTGGTTGAAAGAGCAGGCGGGCGCCGAAGCGTCCGTCCCAAGTCGTGATGGCAACGGAATGTGCACGACGGGAATCTCGCAAAAGAGGGGTCGCGGCAAGAACTTAGTGCTTCATGCTGTCGTCATGCTTCATTTCGTCTTTCTGCATGGCGTCGTTTTTCTTTGCTTTCTTGGATTTCTTCTGCTTCTTGGACGGGTCTTTCGCCATATCGTCTTTCTTCATGGTATCGCCGGTTTTTGCCTTGTCGTTCTGCATCTGGTCGTTCTTCATTTGATCGTTCTTCATGTTGTCTTGCTTCATGGCGTCGCCCGACTGCGCGAAGGCCAGGGCACCGAACAGCATAACGGTGGACATCAGCTTTACCAACGTAGTTTTCATAGACACATCTCCTGGAGTTGAGTTGTTTACGAATTTGTCGCCCTGATTCCACAGGGCCAGACATGAGATGCGACGGGTGGAAAGAAGTTACAAGTCTCCCACATTATGGGCTCAAAGAAAAAAGCCGGCCATCAGATTTGCGCTGATAGCGGCGATCAAAAAAAGAGGAAGGTTAACTTGCGAACCTGAAGATCGAAACCCGAACTATGCGCGCCGCAGCTTTCGCCGCACAACTCCCAGGATGGGACAGATAGTCGCTAGTAATGATGGTTAGTAACTTCTAGTAATGGGAAAAGTAGGCGGCGCGACGAGATACTGAGATGGACTCCGAATGAGTTGCGTCAGGCCTTCAGCAATTCCCACCCTAAAGCAATTCCGTTCGAAATGTGTTCGCGCGTGGACCCTTCGCCCACATGCATGGCCAGCATTCCGGCAAAGGAACGAGGGTTCGACTGGAATACCTGCATGCAGCGCTGCCGCAGACGGCTGTGTTTGGCCATGAACAGCATCATGCGAGCCATCAGGGCGGGGCGGCGGAGCAACTTGCGATGACCCTTTTGATAGCGAGCCAGGTCTTCGCCCGCCAGGCATTCGCCGAGTAGCATGGCTTGCCGAAATGCGAGGCAGAGACCTTCTCCGGTGATGGCATCCACACTGCCCGAAGCGTCGCCCACCAGCACCGTGCGGCCGCGATGCACGCGCCGCAATCTTTGGGTGATGGTGATTGCGCCCCGTTCGCTGGAAGCGAGTTCCGCATTTTCGAGGCGGGCCGAAAGTTCCGGAAATTCCCGGAGGGCGTCTTCAATCCGCAGCCGCAATTTCGGATTGGATGAGATCAGCGCCACACAGACTTCTTCGTGGCTGACGGGCGTGACATAAACCTGGCAGTGATGGCCCCAGTGTAGTTCCATGAAGGCGGTCCAGGGCGTGACGCGATAGTGGCGGCGAAATGCGAAACGCAGGTTGTTGCTTCGGGGCGCATCCAGTGTGTGTGCATCCAGTCTTGCCCAGTTGCGAACGCGGGAACGGGTGCCGTCGGCGCCCACTACCCAACGGGCGCGCACCAATTCTCCCGCGACCATCGCGCCCTCCGCGTGAAGCCGGGTAACCGCCGCCTGCCACAGCAATCGAACGCCACAGGCCGCCGCATGATCCGCCATCACACGATGCAGGTGTGTACGCCGGATTCCGTACGCGGTTCCGCGAGGAAACTCAGCCTCGGCTTTCGTGCCGCCGCTCACGAAACGAATACCGCGGAAGGGATACGATTCGCCCGCAGGGATCGAAATGCCTAGACTGTGCAGAGCCTCGACTCCGTCGGGCATCAGCCCTTCGCCGCACGGCTTGTCGATGGGCGGAACCGCGCCATCCGCCACCACCACGCTCAAACCATGGCGTCGCGCCGCGATGGCTGTCGCCAGACCGGCCGGTCCGCCGCCAACTACGAATACGTCCCACGGTTTGGGAAAACGAGTCTCCACAAATTTATTAGCGATCAAGATGTGATGCGCGATTTCTTGCCAGTGCCGCCTACCATTCCAGCAAAACGAATTCCGAGCAGAACCCCGGACCCATGGCGGCCAACAGGCCGATGGTGCCCGGTTTGGGGCGCCGATTTTTCATGACTTCTTCGAGCACCACCAGCACTGAGGCCGACGATAAATTGCCGGTCCGGCGCAAGCAATCCCAGGAAACCTGGAGTTCGCCATTCTTCAAGCCGAGCGCCTCGGCGGTCGCTTCAAGAATCTTCGGCCCACCGGTATGCAGCACCCAACTGCCGATGTCAGCGCGAGTCAATCCGCGCTCGGCGAGAAAGTCGTCGAGATCGTGCGCCAGATTGGCACGGACCAGATTTGGAATTTCGCGAGAGAGAACAATACGAAAGCCCTTTTCCGATATATCCCATCCCATCATTTCTTCGGTGTCGGGATAGAACACAGAGCGGGTCGCGAGAATCTTGGGGCCGGAGAGTCCGCAATCGGCGCCGGCCACGATCACCGCGGCCGCGCCGTCTCCGAACAGCCCGGCCGAAATCATGTTGGCCATCGAGATATCCTCGCGCTGCAGCGTAAGAGAACAGAGCTCGACCGACAGCACCACCGCAACTTGATCTGGATAAGCGCGCACATAATCGGCGGCGCGCGAAATAGCCGCCGCGCCCGCCACACAGCCCAACCCGAAGATCGGAACGCGGCGAATATTTCTGCACAATCCCATCCGGTTGATGAGCAGCGCGTCAATCGATGGACTACAGATGCCGGTCACCGAAACAAAAAAGAACGCTCCCAGATTTCGGCCATGCAAACCAGCGTCCGCCAGAGCCGCGGTCACCGCTTTCTCGCCCAGTTCTTTGGCGGTGCGAATCCAGTGATGGTTAGCCTCGCCCCAGGTTCTCATTTTCAGATATTCTTCTTTGGGAAGGGAGAGAAATCGTCCGTCGACACCCACGTGACGATGCAAACGCCGCAGCACGTGCGGGTTCTCGATCTGGTCGCCCCAGTACTCCTGCAGCGCCGCCAGTAACATCTCCTGGGAATAGTAGTGCTGGGGAAACGCGCTCGCTGCGCTTACAATTCGCATGTTCGCTCTTGCCTCCGGGGACGGGGCCAATCCCGCCGCCCGGCCACCCCAAATTGTATGCCGATTAAACTACTTTAGATGCGGATTCGTGATGGTAGAGTATGGAATTCAGAAAGGCAGGAACCAACCCGTGAAATTCATAGCCGGACTGCTGCTCGGTCTTATCCTTGTGCCCCTGGGGGCCTACATGTATTTCACCGGCGGCAGCGCGCCCATTGCCACCACCGACTCCGACATGCCCTTCGAAACGTTTCTTGCGCACAAGGCTTTGAATGCGCGCATCGCGAAAGACATGCCGAAGATCGTTCCCATTCAGGCGACAGAAGCCAACTATCTGGCCGGCGCCGAACTTTACAAGCAGGATTGCGGGGTTTGCCACGGCTTGCCGCTGTCGCCGAAGACGGCGATTGCGAATGGAATGTATCCGCGGCCGCCGCAGTTGTTCCAGGAAAAAGGCGTGACTGACGATGAGCCGGGTGAAACTTACTGGAAGATCTTCAACGGCATTCGTCTGACCGGCATGCCCGGCTTCAGCAAATCGCTTTCTGAAACTCAAATGTGGCAAGTGGCGATCCTGCTGGCGAATGCCGACAAGCTGCCAGCCTCGGCAAAAGCGGCGCTGGTCGCTTCAATCGCGGCCAGCACAGCAACGACAACCGCGCCCGTCGTGTCGCCCGTACCGCCCGCACCGGCGTTTCCGAATTCCGTACCGCCGCCAAAGTGAGCCAACTGAAGAAGCTTAAGAATTCGTCGTCGTTCCAAGCAAAGCGCAGCGAGCAATGAGCAATGGCTGCTAACCTCCAAGCCTCTTCTCGCGTTATGGTGTAGGCATGGCGTTCGGGCGTCCCAGAAAACTTTTCACCGAAGCGGAGCTTTACGACTACGCCGTAGGTGCGCTGGCGCGCCGCATGCGCTCGGTCGCGGAACTGAAGCGACTGTTGCGAAACCGCGTGGAATCCGATACCGAGATCGGCAAGACGCTGGTGGAACTGATCGTCGTTCGCCTGAAGGACCAGGGCTATCTGAACGATGCCAAGTACGCGGCGGCCTTTTCGTCCTATCGCCGCGACAACGAGAAATTCGGGCGCATGCGCGTCGTCAACGACCTCAAAGCCAAGGGAGTGCATGGCGACGTAATCGAGAAGGCGGTTTCTTCCGTCTATGACGAGGTGAAAGAGGAAAATCTCGCACGCGCCTATCTCTGCCGCAAACGCCTGCAGAAGCCCAAAGACAAAGACCAGAAGCAGACAGCCCGCATCTTCCGCCAGTTGATGCGCGCCGGCTTCGGATCAAGAACCATCTTTACGATTCTGAAGAAGTGGGACGTAGACGAAGAAACTCTAACCGAATTGGAGAGCGAGACTTCCGAGGCATCTTGACGAACTTAAGACGCCATCAAGTTCCTCGGTTGCGCCTAACGCTTATACTCTGATACGACCTTGCAACTGAAGAACTTTGCAACCCTGCATGGAGGAACTATGAAAAAGACGTTCTCATTGATGATGATGACGGTCGCAGCTGCATTGCTGGCTCTGACCGGGTTCTCGTACGGTCAGGTTGGAACCGACGTGAAGAACGCGGCCGACGATACTGGCGAAGCAACCAAGAAAGCTGCCATGAAGACGGGGCACGCGACCAAGAAAGCTGCCATGAAAACCGGCGATGCCACTGAAAAGGCCGCCGACAAAACTGGATCTGCAACCGAGACAGCCGCGAAGAAGACGGGACACGCAACCAAGAAAGCAGCCGTCAAGACCGGCGAAGCCACCGAAAAGGCCGCCGACAAGACCGGCGATGCCACCAAGACCGCCGCCAAGGATACCGGCAAGGGCGTGAAAAAAGGCGGCAAGGCGGTCGGCCACGGAGTGAAGAAGGGCGCCGAGAAAACCGAAGACGTAGTGAAGTAGTGGAGCGACGGGCATCCTCGCATGTTCATTCTGCTAAGTGTGGGGCGGGCGTCTTCGCCTGTTCTATTGCGTCGCTTGTCGATGCGACGGGCGGAGGTGCGCGTATGTCCTCGTCGTTATCGTTATCCTTCCCCATTGAGTCTCCGCAGACCTTAGCCGAACAACCCCAGCGAACAGTGGTTATCGTTTAGAATTTAATCTTTAGCGATTTACCTCCCATGCTCACAGGTAAGCTCACAGGCTCGGAAATTCGCCGCAAGTTCCTGGACTTTTTTATTCAGAAGGGACACCGCGAAGTGCACTCCTCGTCGCTGGTCCCGGCCAACGACCCGACGCTGCTCTTCACCAACGCCGGCATGAACCAGTTCAAGGACGTCTTCCTGGGCCTCGAAAAGCGCGACTACTCGCGGGCGACGACTTCGCAAAAATGCGTGCGCGCCGGCGGCAAGCACAACGATCTCGAAAACGTAGGCTTTACCAATCGTCATCACACGTTTTTCGAGATGCTGGGAAATTTTTCGTTTGGCGATTACTACAAGGAAGAAGCGATTAGTTTCGCGTGGGAACTGCTGACCTCGCCCCAGTGGTTCGGCATTCCCGTAGACAAGCTGTACGTCACGATTTTCGGCGGCGCACGAATGGAACCGAGTAACGAAATCGGGTCAGACTTCTTGGCTCAGCGGTCATGGGAATGGGTTGGAGTTCCCGCTGAGCGGATTGTCCCTTTTTCTGGCGAGAGGGGCCTCAAAGAAAACTTCTGGCAGATGGGCGACACTGGTCCGTGCGGACCGTGCAGCGAGATTCACTACGACATGGGTGTAGCTGCCAGCGACGGACTCAAGCCGGAATGTGCCGTGGGCAAGTGCCAATTTCCTTGCGATTGCGGCCGCTACGTCGAAATCTGGAACTTGGTTTTCATGCAGTTCGACCGTGATACCAGCGGCAAACTGAATCCGCTGCCGAAGCCGTCGATTGACACCGGCGCTGGGCTTGAACGGTTGGCAGCGGTAATGCTGAATATCAAAGACGCGACGAAGATATCTAACTACGATAGCGATTTGTTCACGCCGCTGATCAAGAGAGCAGCGGAGTTGACTAATGTTGAGCACTCCATTCGATTTGGTGCGGGCAGCGCCGGACTGCAGGCGTCATTACGGATTATCGCTGACCATGCCCGTGCGGCCACTTTCTTAATCGCAGACGGGGTTGTCCCTGGTAATGAGAAGAGGGGTTACGTGCTCCGTAAGATTCTACGGCGTGCAATTCGTCACGGACGTGCCTTAGGACAAGAGAAACCGTTTATGTATGAAATGGTCTTCGCAGTGCGCGATGAGATGGTTTCTGCTTATGGGGAATTGAACGAGACGGTCAACCAAGTTGCGACAATCGTAGAGCAAGAGGAGAGACAATTTGCCAGAGTGCTTGAGCTTGCTTCCCGTAAGCTCGAAACAGCAATGTACGACGCAAAACTAAACTACTTTCGAAACGTGGCTCTTGGGTACGCCAGCGAGAAAAATACTAATGTAGCCGCCGGCGCGGTCGAAGCAGTTGCGAGGCAATACGCCGGGCTGTTCACAAGAGCACAAGAAAGGCATGCCGCAGCTAGTTCCCTGGCCTGGGCTGGGACATTCAACCCGATTGCGCAAAAGGAAGTCAGCAAACTGCTTGATGAGTCTATGGCTATGCTCGACGGAGAGACGGCCTTCAAACTCTATGATACGTTCGGCCTTCCTGCTGATTTCATTGAAGACGCGGTGCGCGACGCTGGCGTAGTGCTGGATCAGGCAGGCTTCGACCGAGCCATGGCCGAACAGCGCGAGCGCGCCCGCGCCTCTTGGAAAGGCGCGGCCAAGCAGACGGCCAATCCGGCCTACCAGCAACTCCCGAAATCCGAATTCGAAGGCTATCGCCAGACGCGCTCCGACAACTGCGAAGTTCTCGCCATAATCAAAGGCAGTCAAGGCGCGCAGGAACTCAAGCCGGGCGACTCTGGCGAGATCATTCTCGATCACACTCCTTTCTATGCCGAATCCGGCGGGCAGGTTGGCGATCGCGGATGGCTCTACTCCGACGATCACAACACGGTCGTTGCCGAAGTGACTGGATGCTACTACCCGGTGCAGGGCGTACGGGCGCATCAGGTTGTGGTGAAGAACCCACCCTCCGCAAAAAACGCGGAAGGGTGGGGCACCCTCCGTGTTGGGCAGAAGGTCGATGCCGTCGTCAATACTGACATCCGCTCGGCCACGATGCGCAATCACACGGCCACGCACCTGCTCCAGGCCGGGCTGCGTGAAGTTCTGGGCAAACATGTGAAGCAGGCGGGATCGCTCGTCGCTCCCAACCATCTGCGCTTTGATTTCTCGCACTTCACAGGAGTTGCCGAAGAAGAGTTGCAAGATATCGAAGACATCATCAACAAGGAAGTTCTGCGCAATGAGCGCGTCGAGATCATCGAGAACGTTCCGATCGACGTGGCTGTCAACGAGTATCACGCGATGGCGCTGTTCGGCGAGAAATACGGCGACAAGGTGCGCGTCATCAAGATCGGAGATTTTTCTACCGAACTTTGCGGCGGAACGCACACCGGCGCTACCGGCGAGATTGGCCTTATCAAGATTTTGAAAGAAGGAAGTGTGTCGTCGGGCGTGCGGCGCATCGAAGCTGTGACCGGCGAAGGTTCGCTGCGCCACTTCCGCAAAGATCACGAACTCGAAGGTGTGGTTGCTAGTCTCGTTGGTCCCACCCTTGCGCAAAGAACGCGCAAGGATGGGGCACCCACGCGCAAGGATGGGGCACCCTCGACCGAAGAGACTTTGGCTTCTCCGGCCGAGGCCTTGAAACTAGAACTCGAAAAGAAGGACGCCGAAATCAAGCGTCTGGGGCGCGAACTCGATCAGGCGCGGATGAAGTCCGCATCGTCGAGCACGGCCAACATCGGTGAAAAAGTCAAAGAAGTTCGCGGCGTCAAGGTTCTGATCCATCGCGTGGACAACCTTGAGCGCGCGCAGATGCGTACGCTGGTCGATCAGCTACGCGACAAACTCGGCTCCGCCGTAGTCGTGCTGGGCTCAGCTTCAGAGGGTAACGTCTCGCTGATTGTCGGCGTAACTAAAGACCTCACCAGCCGCATTCAGGCGGCCAAAGTCATCGGCCCCATCGCGCAGAAAGTTGACGGCAAAGGAGGCGGTCGTCCGGACTTGGCCGAGGCCGGTGGCAAGGATGCCGCAGCGCTGGACTCAGCGCTGGGCGAGGCTTACAGTGTCGTGGAGTCCCTTTTAAAATAGATTTTCTCTGTGCTCCCTGCGGTTGAGACAGTTTCACGACAGGGACCCAGAGGACCACAAGGTACTCAGTCCCGGGGCGATCTAAGTCGCAATTTCTCTCCTTGGAGGTGCTTCATGGGTCGACCCCTGGTGAATAGCGAAGCGATTCTCTATGGCTTGCTGGTGCAGGGCGCGTATGCGATGTTCAAGCGCGATCCCACCAACCTGCGCCCCGAACCTCAGCTTGGCGACATTCCCGATCCTTATGAGTTCGTCGCCTGGATTCACATGTCCGATTTCATTTTCGGCCGCACGGAGTCGAGGTTCTACGGCTTCATCGCGCGCAACAAGAATACTCAGGAAGATTTCGCGGTTGCCCTTCGCGGCACCGAAGGCTTTGCCGAATGGTGGGACGACGCTTCGTCCTATCTGGTCCCCTTCGCGCAGGTTCCGCACTCGGGCCAGGTGGCGCACGGTTTCGACAAGATCTATAGTACGTTGCAGATCTAGCAGCATCCCCGCACGGCGGGGCCTTTGATGGAGGCCGGCGCTCTGCCGCAGTTGCAGGGATCGTTCGGCGACCAGTTGGAGGAGTTGCACAAGCGACTGGAGAGAAGCAGCACGAAAAGAGCGCTAGTCAACGAAAGGAAAGGCCGCCCCGAGCGTCCCTACATTGTCACCGGGCACAGTCTGGGAGCGGCGCTGACTACCTTATTCGTGATCGAGAACGTGGAGAAGCAGAAGTTCGATATCACGACGTCGTGCAAGTTCGCCTCGCCCCGCGTCGGCAACATGATTTTTGTGGGTGCGTTCAATCTGCTGCCCATTGCATCGTGGCGCATCGTCAACTCCTGGGACTTGGTTCCCAAGCTTCCGCTTCACTTCCCGGTTGGCTTCGACTATGGACACGTGAATACGGCGTATGAGTTCTCTTCCGAGGGGTTGGCGAGGATGAATCCGGTGTGTTGGCATTCGATGGAAACCTATTTACACTGGCTGGACCCGAACCTGCCCGTTGAAGCACGCTGCAAGCCGTAAGAATTTGTTTTCGCTGGTAACGCTATGGACGATCGCATTAGTTTCGTTAAGCACCACGGCAAGCCGATTCTGCTGCTGGATTTCTCGCATGCCAACGCCCACGAGATGCAGCTTCTACTCGAGCATGTGCGGATCACCGTGGCGCGGCACGCGCACGAATCGGTAGTCACGCTCGCCGACTTCACTGGCGCCACCGTGGATCACGCGGTGGCTACCAGAATCAAAGAAGTGCTGACACTCGACCGGCCATTTGTGAAGAAGACGGCGTGGGTCGGCGCCGAGAGCATCCCGCACGCTTTCATGGAAGGCTTCCACAATTTTTCCCAACGCGAGATCGTGACCTTCAAGACGCGGGAAGAAGCGATGGACTGGCTGG
>OCZU010002486.1_pt1 | contig 11743 bp, 7 predicted proteins | sample 1539001 | NCBI WGS metagenome assembly OCZU01 (sample SAMEA3539306, study PRJEB22396) | soil metagenome | biome: tundra; feature: field; material: soil | place: USA | collected 2010-05 | depth 0.15 m
GGGCTGGTGGCGCGGGTGGCCGCCGGGTCCGGGCAGGCTATCGAACTGGTCCGGCCGCCGGACCCGGACGGCGCCGGCCCTGGCGATCCGCGGTTCCATCATTCATGGGCGCTGTGGTCGCCCGGCCCGCACGGCGGCGCCTGGCGGGCGGAGCGCCTGCTCGGGGTGACCCGTGCGGCTGTCGGTACGCCGGCCCGGCGGCTGGGGCCTGGCGACGCCGGCCTGGTGGTGCTCGATGACGCCGGGCTCGGGTTCCGGGACAGGCCGGACTGCTGGCCGGCCGCTATCACCCAGGAGGACTCGGGCCCGTGGGTGCTGGTGCAGATGAGCGCGCCGGTCGCCTCCGGCCCGCTGTGGGAACATCTGGTGCGCTGGCACCGCGACCGGCTGGTGGTCGTGGTACGGGCCGAGGATCTTCGCCGCAGCCAGGTCCAGATCAGCCGGGGCCTGTCCTGGGAGCGCACCGCGCAGGACCTGGCGTGGGAACTGACCAACAACCCTGCTGTCCGTGACCTGGCCGGCTGCGCCCACGTTGTCGTCTTGTTCGGCGCCGCGGGCGCCGTCATTGTTTCCCGGCAGGACCCCGCGCTGGCTGCTGGCGGGCATCCGGCGTTCTCGCTGATCTTCGACCCGCTGGTGATGGAGGGCGAGTGGGAGTCTGACCGTCGCGGTTCGGTGATCGGCGGCACTGCCGCGGTGACGGCGTTCGTGGCCGCCGCTTTGATCGGCGGCCAAAGTCATGATGAGCTGGCCGGCGCGGTCGCCGGGGGACTGACCGCGCTGCGCGACCTGCACGAGGGGGGTTATGAGGCGGGTGACGGCGGCGAGCTGATGTTCCCCGCGGCCCGGGTCGCCACCGCTGGTGCGCGGCCCGGCGGACCCTTCGACCAGGTAGCGGTGCGTGACCCGGCGCGGCTGCTGGCTGGCCCGGCTTCCGCGCCCGGCGAGCCACCGCGCCGCGGTTTCTGGACGATCCTGGAGCAGGCCTTCCCGCTCGAGCTGGATGACGTCGCCCGCCAGGTAGTCATCAGCGGCCCGGGCGTGCTGCGCGGCGTGCCGCACGGCCGGTTCGGCAACCTGCTGACCGTCGATCGGCACGAGATCGAGGCGCTGCGGGCGATCCGCGGCCTGATGGAGCAGTACTGCGGCCTGGACCACCCTGGGCAGCCGCTGTCGATCGCGGTGTTCGGCCCGCCGGGGTCAGGCAAGTCGTTCGGCGTCGCCCAGCTCGCCGCGAGCCTGTTGCCCGGGCGGATCGGCAAGCTCGAGTTCAACCTGTCGCAGCTGCGCTCCCCCGATGACCTAGCCGACGCGCTGCACCAGGTCCGCGATACCTCACTGGCTGGGAAGATCCCGCTGGTGTTCTGGGATGAGTTCGACACTTCCCTGGACGGCGAGCCGCTGGGCTGGCTGCGATACTTCCTGGCCCCGATGCAGGATGGCGCGTTCCGTCAGGGGCAGATCACCCACCCGATCGGCCGGGCTCTGTTCGTGTTCGCGGGCGGCACGGCCGCCTCGATCGCCGAATTCGGCAGCGACCTGTCCGCCGAGCGACTGCGCGCGGCGAAGCAGCCGGACTTCGCCAGCCGGCTCCGCGGCTACCTCGACGTCCTTGGCCCCGACCCGCACCCCTCCGCCGGGGAGCCTGGGGACGACCGGTTCCACCGGCTGCGGCGCGCCATCCTGCTCCAGTCGATGCTGCGGCGCAAGGCTCCCCAGCTGGTCCGGCGGGCCAGCGGCCAGGAAACTCTGAGCCTGGACCCGGGCGTGCTGCAGGCGTTCCTGGAGGTTCCCGGCTACCGGCACGGCGCCCGGTCGATGGAAGCGATCATCGACATGAGCCAGCTGACCGGGCAAGCCTCGTTCCAGCGCTCCAGCCTGCCCTCGCAGGCCCAGCTCGACCTGCACGTCGACGGCCGCCGGTTCCTCGCCCTGGCGCAGCGCCCCGACCTGTCCGGACAGCTGCTGGACGAACTCGCCGCCGCCGCCCACGACGTGTTCCGCCAGGACCTGCTCCGCCGCGGCTACCAGCCCGGCCCGGAGCACGACGAGGAGCGCAGGATCTCGCCCCGGCTGTGCCCCTACGGCGAGCTGCCCGAAGAGGACAAGGAGCAGAGCCGCGGCACCGTCCGCGACATCCCCGGCAAGCTCGCCCGGGCCGGCTACCTGATGGTCCCGGCCAAGAGCGAGGAAGCCAGCACCGGCTTCCCCGGCGGGCTCCTCGACGCCCTCGCCCGCGGCGAGCACGACCGGTGGATGACCGCCAAGACCGCCGCCGGCTGGACCTACGGCCCCCGTACCGACGATACGGCCAGGCAGCACGAGGCCCTGCTTCCCTGGGACCAGCTGCCAGAAAGCCAGAAAGACAAAGACCGCGCCCTCGTCACCGGCATCCCCGCCATCCTCGGCCACTGCGGCTACGCCATCATCCCCGTCCCCGAATAGCGTGAAGAGCGGCGCCTCGGCTCGTGGTCGGCGTCCGGGAGCGAAGAACACGGAGATGTCAATTGGGGCTCGACACTTACGCGGCCAACTCGGCGGCGGGTGACCTTCGGGAGGAGGACGAGCAGGCCTTTGACACGGCTGGCCTCTATCTGTGTGGCGGGCTGCACAGCGGAACCGGCGGCTCGTTCCGCGGCAAGGTCTACGCCGACGTCATCAAACACGTGACCGGCGTCAGTCTCTACGAAGACTGGATCCCGCCTGACACGGTGGCGGCCATGGCGGAGGCGCTCGATCTATGCGATCCCGAAACCGTCGAGAGCGAGATGGCGGACAGGATCCACGCCACCACGGTCTTCGAGGTCCTTGAGTTGCGAAGGTTCTTCCGTATTTGCGCCGACCGTGGGCTCGGCCTCGTGAGCTGGGCGTGACACGCAGGACGTGCCGTGGGCGCCCTCTACCTGGGGGTGCAAAACCTCAGCCGCGAGACGGGCAACACCAACCTCTTCGCTGCCGTGCTCGGAGCAGATCTGCCGTGAGCTCCGCGAGAAAGCAGACCTGGCGGTGACGCTTGGTCTCAAGAGTCTCATCCTCGATGAGCGCGACAGGCTGGACGAGGCGATGGCACTGTACAAGAAGCAGGAGGCAATCCGCCGTGAACTCGGAGATAGGTCCGGGCTAGCGACATCGTTTCAAACCCAGGCGGTCACCCTCGCCGAGCGAGGCAGGCCAGATGAGGCGATGGCCCTGCTCGAGGAACTGGAGATGATACGGCGCGAGCTCGATGACCACCAGGGTCTCGCGAGCTGCCTGATCAGTCAGGCCTTCATAGACTTGTCGCTGGGTCGGCCCCGGGAAGGATTGCCCAAGGTTGAAGTGGCCTACCAGGTGGCAAGCCAACATCAATTGGGGGCGCTAGCCCAGCGGATTCGGCCGGTCCTCGATCAACTAAAACAAGCACGGCCGTAACCGCTGCGCCCACGCTCCCGGCCGCACCCGGATTGCTTCCTTTGCGCTAAGTCCGCGCAGCTACAGTAGCCGGTCGCGCCCGGCTGACGATGCGTAGGCGCGGTTCCATTTCCTGGCGGTCCGGTACGCGTCCACCATTCCCCAGAGCCAGACCGGCGCGGCGAGGACGTCCCCAAACCCGGTCGGCATGCCCGTCATCGTGCCGAGGAAACCCCCGCCGATCAGGAGCGCCGTGGCGGCGGAAAAGATCACGATGGCCCGGCGGACGACCGCGGACCGGTCCGGCTGGTCGTGCTCGGAGCCGCCGAAGGTGCCAAGGCCAGGCACCAGGAACGATGCGAGCAGGCAGGCGAACGGGCTCTTTCCCTTACCGCGCCTCCGCTCGCTCCGGCTCTGGCGAGGCACGGCCGGGCGTGGAGTGGCGGGGCCGGGCTGCTGCCGGACAATCGCACAGAAGATACCGCACTTAGGGCATAGCGAGTCCACGAATCGATCAGGATGCCCGACGAATCCGCACTTCGCGCAGCGCATGCCGCGCAGCATGGCGTTGCAGTGCGGGCAGTACGTGGCGTCCTTGCTTACCGGCCAGTTGCAGCCCCCGCATGCGTAGGACGTTCCGTAAATCGCAACCATGGCTTCCTCCTCCCGTAATGGATCGGCGGGCCGGTCCACCTTTCATCGTTCGTCACGACGCATGTCCGCCCCAGAGACGTTTGTCATGAACCTGCTGGTCGTTGGGCCCAGGCCGGGCGGCGCTCGCCCTCGAGCACCTGACGGTCAGGCCGAGCAGGATATGTCCGAGAATGCGAAGAGTGGCATCACTGACCTGCCTAGGTTGCGGCTGGGAAGGCCGCGATTGCCCGGTCGTAGTCCGCGATCAGCTCCAGCACCCCGTTATAGACGGCGGCGCTTTCTGGGCCGACGCTGGTCGTCACGGCGACGCGCTTTGCCTTGGCTTCGAGGTAGGTGAAGTCGGTCAGCACGGCGAACAGGTCGTCCCAGCGCTCGGCCTGGGTCAGGTGATAGGGAAGCTCGGCGAGTGCGTGCGTGCTCCCCTGCCACTCGCGCGCGCCCGCGGCCTTCCCGCGTGCCAGCCTGCGCAGCACGTCCGCGAGCACGCCGTGCATGTGCGGCGCCCGCCCGTCGACATAGCGCGTACGCGCCACGTCAGAAAGTTCGCGGTGGAAGTAAGACAGCAGCGATGCGCCTTCGGAGGCTCGTGGACTCAGGTAGGGCGCCAGGTCGAAGTAGAGCCGCGACCACACGACGGCTGGCAGTTGCCGCACGAACATCCCCCATCGAGCGCCAGCGGTGAACTCCGCCCAGGTCTCCTCGTCGCTCGCAAGCGCATCGAGCAGCTCCTCCTCAGTCAGCCCCTGCCGGTCGTAGGCACATGCGAGGAAACCGAGAGCGTGCGCCACCAGCTCGGCCCCGTGCTCGGTTTCGAGCCGGTCGTAGAGATCCCCGATGATCGCGCACTCGTCGGCGCCGAGGCGGACATCCTCGAACGAGGATGGCCATAGGCGCGCCTCCTCGAATGCCAGCCGAAGGTAGAGCGGCGAGCCGCACACCGCGAAGCGGCCGAGAATCTCGTCGCGCTGCCGGTCTGTGAGCGTGCGGCCGTTCCTTCCCAGCCAGGTGTCCAGCAGATCGGAGCCTTCGCCGGGCGGCATCTTCTCGAGCTCGACCACGAGCCTGGCGGGCAGGCGGCTCACGAGGGTGTCGAGGAGCGGGCCGGGCCTGCTCGCGGTCACGACCCGGACGTTGCCGGGCAGGTCCGAGGGCAGCCAGGACAGCGTTCCGCCGCCAGGAAGTTGATCCAGCGAATCCAGAAAGACGATAAGCGGCTTGTCCGTCGTTGCCAGCTGGAATCTCGTGAACAGCTCGCGCTGAAGATCCTGGAGGGTGGAGGGGACGGGCTCAGCCGATCCGTAAGCGTCGCCGATCTCGCTGTACAGGTCCTGCAGCAGCGAGCGAAGATCGGACGACGCCGGGGTCACGCCGATGAACCGGGCCACGACAATCGCATCCGGATGCTGCTCCGCCGCGGCGGTGGCGCCGCGTGCCATCAGCGCCGACTTTCCGAGGCCGCCCGCGCCGAGCAGGCACAGGGGATGGTCGTCGCCGCTGTCGAGGTAGCTGGCGATAGCGCCGAGGTAACGGGCGCGCCCGATGAAATCCGCTGAATACTCGTCGGCAAATGCGCGGTGCGCGGCACGCTCCTGCTCCAAGTGGGAGTAGGCACCGAGCCGGTCGATCTCGGCATCGATGACGCGGGTCAGCGACGAGAGCATGTCCGCGCAGAGCTCGTCGATGTGGCCTGTGCTCGGCTCATCACCGGCCCACTCGGCCTGATAGCCGAACGCATTGCCGGCCAGCCGCGCCCGCAGACGTGACTTGAGGTCGGTGAGCAGGACGGCGGCCTCGTCGTCCGGCGTCCCGTCCGGGTTGAAGTCGCGATAGTCAGCAGCTGGTGCGCTTCCGGGGACCGGGGGCACCTGGTCGGGCAAGCCGGTGAGGTCGCGCAGGAAGCAGAAGACGTGTTCGCCCGCATCCGGGACCTCGAACGCGCCCTTCAGGATCTCCTGCTCGGTCGCCGAGACGATGTACTTGGCGAGCTCGGCATCAGAAAGCCCGGCGCGCCGCGCCGCGTCGGCCAGCGCCTCGCGAAGCGCGTCCGCGTCGTACTCCGCTTCGCCGCGGGCTCGGAGTACGTACTCCGGGCGCGGGTCAGCGTTGTCGTCACGGTAGTAGGCCGCCTCGGCGGCGAGCCGGTCCGCAGGGGACAGAAGCGCCTGGAGGGTGACGAACTCCTCGCCCTCGATGACCTCGGGCAGGGGGCGCCAGCCGTAGCGGTCGCCGAGCAGCACGACGAAGTTCGGCCGCGGCGACATCTGCTGGCAGCGCGCGACTTCCGACAAGCAGATGCGAACCGTACGCTGACCAGCCGAAGCTTCCTCACCGATGCCCCAGCGGAGATCGACTGGCTGGAACCCGTAGCCCTTCGCCGCGCAACGCGCGCGCAGCTTGGGAAAGACCCGCTCCTGCAGCGCGTCGCGCTCCGCCCTCATGTCGCGGAAGGTGGAGGACACGAAGACGCGGAAGACACGAGTCCCGAGCATGGTCAGCCTCCTTAACGGGCTCCTGCGCGGTCGCTGTCGTCAGGCTCGATCGCAAGAAAATCGACCAGGTACACGCACCCGCTTTGGTCGCCGCAAGCGGCGCGAAGCAGTGCGGGGTGGGCGGCAACACAGCTCAAGCTCGCCGGGAGCGGCAGGCGCTGCAACTCGCGGCCGGTCGCCGCGTCCCAGAGCCGGAGCGTCCGGTCGGCGCTCGCCGAGACCACGAACCTGCCGTCAGCTGTGACCGCGCAGCCGTAGACGGCGGAGCCGTGTCCGGCCAGCGTCCGAAGCTCGCGCCCGCTCGCCGGATTCCAGATCTTCAGGGTGGTGTCCTCGCTGGCGGAGACGATGAAGCTTGTATCCGGGCTGACCGCGCAGCTCGTGACCGCCGCGGTGTGCCCCTCGAGTGAGCGAAGCTCCTTGCCACTCTCGGCGTCCCACTGCTTCAGCGCTCCGGCACTCCCAAGATCGCCGCCACTGCCCGAGATGATGAAGCTGCAATCCGGGCTGACAGCGCAGCAGTACACCATTTCGCGGTGACCGGCAAGGGTGCGCAGCTCGCGCCCGCTGGCCGGATCCCAAAGCTTCAGCGTCTGGTCGAAGCTGGCCGACACGATGAAGCGGCCATCCGGGCTGATCGAGCAGCCCCGGACCACCCCGTCGTGACCATGCAGGGTGCGCAACTCGCGGCCGCTGGCCGGATCCCACAGCTTCAGCGTCTTGTCAAAGCTCGCGGAGACTACATAGCTGCCATCAGGGCTGACCGCGCAGCCGCTGACCATCTCGCTATGGCCGTCGAGAGTGTGCAGCTGGCGGCCGCTGGCTATGTCCCACAACTTCAGCCTGGTGTCCACCCCTGCCGAGACGACGAAGCTGCCATCGGGGCTGATCGCGCACCCGGAGACTCCGTAGTCGTGCCCCCAGGCGGTGCGCAGCTCCCGGCCGGCCACGGTCCATAGCCTCAGGGTCCCGTCGCCGCTCGCCGAGATGACCGAGCGGCCGTCCGGCGTGAAGGCGCAGTCGTCGACGCCCTCCGTGTGACCCTCGAGGGTGCGCAGCCCGCGGCCCGTTGCCGCGTCCCACAGTTTCAGCACTCCGTGAACTCCCCAGAGACCACCGCCTGCGGAGACGATCCGGGTACCGTCTGGGCTGATCGCACAGGCGTTGACGACCTCGGTGTGACCAGAGAGCGTGCGGAGCTCGCGGCCACTTCCTGAATCCCAGATCTTCAGCGTGTGGTCGCCGCTCGCCGACACGATGAAGCTGCCATCCGGGCTGATCGCGCAGCCGGTAACGGCCTCCGTGTGACCCTCGAGTGTGCGCAGCATCCGGCCGGTCGACGCCTCCCAGACCTTGAGCGTCTTATCGGCGCTCGCTGAGACGATGAAGCTCCCGTCCGGGGCGATCGCGCAGGCGCAGACGGCGTCGGCGTGGCCGTTCAGAGTGCGAAGCTCCTGGAAGGTCGCGCTGTCCCAGAGCCTGAGCGTCTTGTCCGCGCTGGCCGAGACGATGTAGGTACCGTCGGGGCTGATCGCGCAGTCTAGGATCACGCCGCTGTGCTCGCAGATGGTTCGAAGCTCACGACCGCTGGCCGCATCCCAGAGCTTCAGCGTGCCGTCGAGACTGGCTGAGGCGAGCAGGCACCCGTCCGGGCTGATCGCACAGCCTCTGACCGACAGCGAGTGACCTTCGAAGGTGCGGATCACCCGGCCGCTCGGCAGGTCCCACAGGTGCAGCGTCCCGTCGCCAGTGGCCGAGACAACTGACTGACCGTCCGCGCTGACGGCGCAGTCGCGAACGGCGCTCTGCTCTTCGAAGATGCGGCTCTCCTGGGTCACCGCCGGGTCCCACAGCTTCAGCGTCTTGTCCCAGCTGCCGGAGACTACGTAGCTCCCGTCGGGGCTTATGGCGCAGGCGGTGACGCCCGAGCCGTGCCCTTTGAAGGTGCGGAGCTCGCGCCCGGTGGCCGAGTCCCACAGCTTGAGGGTGTCGTCGCCGCTGGCCGAGACGAGGAAGCTCCCGTCGGGACTGACAGCGCAGTCGTCGAGCGCGATGTGGTGACCCCAGATCGTTCGCAGTTCCGAGCCGCTGGACGGATCCCACAGCTTGAGGGTCTTGTCGGTGCTGGCCGAGACGATAAAGCGCCCGTCCGGGCTGACAGCACAGGCGGCCACCGCGTCGGCGTGGCCTTCGAGTGTGCGAAGCGGCTGCCCGCTGATGGGGTCCCAGAGCCTCAGCGTGTGGTCGTCGCCGGCCGAGACTACGAAGTCTCCGTCCGGGCTGAAGGCGCAGTCCTGGACCGGCTCTGTGTGGCCCCGGAGCGTGCGAATCTCGCTGCCGCTCAGCGAATCCCACAGCTTAAGTGTGTGATCGTTGCTCGCCGAGAGGATAAAGCGCCCGTCCGCGCTGGTCGCGCAGGCTCTGACCGCGTCCGAGTGGCCCGCCAGGGTGCGCAGCTCCCGCCCGGTTGATGGATCCCACAGCTTCAGCGTCCGGTCGAAGCTCGCCGAGATGATGAACTTGCCGTCCGGGCTGACCGCACAGTCGGTTACTCCTTCAGAGTGTCCCGCGAGGGTGCGGACTTCGGTGCCGTTTGCCCGATTCCAGATCTTTAGCGTCTTATCGAGGCTTGCCGAGACGATAAACCGGCTGTCGGGACTGACGGCGCACGCGTAGACCGCCGACATATGGCCGAGCAGCGTGGCGAGCAGGCCGCTCGACTCGCGAAAGGGCGTCCGCATGCAGAGCCACGGATTCGCTCCGGAGCGACTACGCTCCACGAGTTCCGGCTCGAGGGCCTGCGACACCGGTGTCTGCTCCCACTGCAGCCGGTTGTACATCTGCTGCCAGAGCAGGTCGGGCTGCGGCGTCAGATGATGGGCCTCGCGGACCAGATTCCGCTGGAACGCCTCGAGCACGCGGCGCTGAGTACTTCGGTCAGCGGCCATTGCCCCCTCCCCAGGTTCTCGTCGGCGGCGCGACCCTGGCCCAGCCAGCGAAATGACATGCGACATGCTTCGCGCGCGGTTGCCTGGCATATGAATCGCTCCGCCCGGCAGAACCCCACTAGAACCCGGCCAGGGCGCCCGCCCCGCAGTCACGATCCGCCGATCAGCCGTCCGCCGTCAGGGCGGTAAGGCCTGCTGCGGCCGGGTCCTTGGTCCTGTTCTGGCGCTTTCTCGATCCCCGGGGCCGGCCCCTGCCGTGTGGATTGGGCCGGTGGCGGGGTGCGGCATGATGGTCTGCGATGTCTGAGCACAGGGATATGGCTTTCGAGGCCCTGCGGCACTACGACGTGTCGCCGCAGAGGGTCAGGCTGGCGGCGGAGTCGTTTAATAGCGTCTTCCGGGTCACCACCGCCTCGGCGGTCTACGCGCTTCGCGTGGGGGCGGTGCTGCAGATCCATCCCGAGGGAACGGCTGCCGTCGAGGCGGCCTGGCATCGCACCCTTGGGCGGCACGGGAGACCGTACCACTGGAGGAGCGTCTCTTTCGGGGGTCGCGGCTGCTGGCGGCAACGGCCAACGGCGCGAGGCACGGTCCGCGGCCACGCGGGATTCCGGGCCGTGCGACAAAGCCAGAACCGGGCTATTCATGGCCAGTCTTCGCATCATGCTCCCGGATCGCGGCTTCCGGTGGCCAGCCGGAAAGGCGCCGCAGCCCGCCTTCGTCACCCTTAGTGACTAATAGTCAGGACGCTGGCACGGCCGGCGTGATCGCGATGGAGACGGGGCGGCTGGCGACAGCGATCGCCGTTTCGGCCTTGCCGGTGGCGAGCCGGATCGGGGTCACCGTGCTCGAGCCCGCGTTCAGGACGTAGGCGGTCTTGCCGCCCGGCGCTATCACGATGGCGGACGGGTACTTTCCGACCTTGATGGGCCGCCCGGCGGTGTTGGTGGCGGTGCTGATCGGGGTCACCACCCCTGACTGGTGAGCCCGATGACGCTGGCGACGTAGACCGTCTTCCCGTCCGGGGCTATCGCCATGGCGGTGGGATTGGTACCGACCCTGATGGTCTTTCTGATGGTGTTAGTGGCGTTGTCGATCACCGTCACCGTATCCGCCGTCGCCATGCTGCCAACGGCTCCGTTGGCGACGTAGGCGGTCTTCCCGCCCGGGGTGAACACGATCGCGTCGGGGCCGAGCCCGACCGTGATGGCCGCGCCGAGGGTGTCGGTGGCCGTGTTGAGCGGGATCACCGTGTTCGCGCCGGTGTTGACGATGTAGGCGATCATGGGGTGAGCTGGCCGGTCACTGGTGCCGGGTCCTGCGCGGGCAGCGGCGCTTGCTCCGGCTGCGCCCGTTGCGGTGAGCGCGGCTGCCGCTGTGACCACGAGCAGAGCGCGCCTTAGATAGGTAGCCATTGTCAGGATCCTCCTTGTCCCCCGCGGATCGTTCAGAACGTGACCGGGTGCCAGCTGCGCCCGGCGTCGGTTGTCCGCAGCAGCTGGTTGCCGCTGCCCTGAAGCGGCAACCCGCCGACCACGACCAAGCCCACCGTGGGGCTCACATAGGACAGCGAGCCCAGGTTCACCCCGCCGCCGGTGCCGGGGACCGCGACCTGCGCCCACGTCTTCCCGCCGTCGGCGGAGCGGTACAGGTAGCTCGTTCCCGGCGTGATGACCGCGATGGTGATCACGTTGCCGTGGTGGGGCGGCACGGCGATCTGGCCGTTGGTGTCCCCGCCGACCGGGGCGTGCCCGGCCAGGTGCTCGGTCCGGCCGCCGTTGACCGAGCGGAGCACCGCCTTGTCCGTGCGGAACATGCCCTGCGGATTGGTGCACGCCAACGCGAGGTGCGAACGGCTGGCCGCGGCGAGCCCGTCGAGACCGTACTGGGCGCCCGGGCAGCGGAACGGATACTTGTGCCAGCGCGCGCCGCCGTCGGTGGTCGCCCACAGTCGCGTGCTGCTGCCGAACCAGGCCGCCGTCCCGGACACCGCCAGGCTCGCGAACGGGTCGCCGGTCATGGTGCCGACCCTGGCCCACGTGTTCGTGCCGACCGGGCTGGCGTACAGCTCGTCGGGCTTGCCGTGGAACGGGTCCGGCGAGACCACCGCGTACGCCGTCCCCCCGGACGCGGCCATCGCCACCACGCCGCCGCCCAGCCGGGGCACGATGTTCCCGCGCAGGATGATCCTGCGCCAGTGCCGGCCGCCGTCATGGGTGGCGTACAGGCCAGGGCCGTACAGCCACCCGTCCCGCCGGCTGG
>OCZU010002488.1_pt1 | contig 11738 bp, 11 predicted proteins | sample 1539001 | NCBI WGS metagenome assembly OCZU01 (sample SAMEA3539306, study PRJEB22396) | soil metagenome | biome: tundra; feature: field; material: soil | place: USA | collected 2010-05 | depth 0.15 m
GCGGACCACGATGACGTTGACCTGGTCCGCGATCCGGGCGGCGGCGGACTCGATCGCGGTGCCCAGCAGGACGGCCGTTCCGGCGCCCGGTCCGAGCGCGATCAGCGTGGCGAGCTGGCGCGAGTCGACCGCCTCGCAGCCGTTGATCCAGATCAGACAGTCGCCAGGGGAGGCCTGGGCTGTGCGGTCGGCCAGGTTCGCGATCAGGTCGGCGACCGCCAGCCGGGCGATCATCGAGGCGGCCCGGCCGTGCGCCCGTCGGTACAGCGGGAACAGGACGACCTCACGAGCGGTTATGGCCGACCCAAAGCTGATCTGCGTCTCGTCGCCAGCCGGCCGCCGACGCCGGACCGGTCCGGCGAAGCTCGCCTGATCCAGGAAACCAGTCGAGCCGTCGAAATCGAGTGGATCCGCAAAGCCAGCCGAGCCCGCGAAACGAGTCCGGCCCGCCAGGCGCCGGCCCACGGCGCGGGCGGGCCGTAGCCAGTGTCCGAGGGCGGTCGACCGCAGCCCGGTGAGCTGGGTCGCCAGCGGGGCGAGCGCGGCCGGATCGGCCTCAAGCTGCCGGACCAGGTCCGTCACTCGGCGGGTCAGCGCCTCCAGGCCGGGCGAGTAGCCCGGCAGCTCCCGGAGCCTGGCACGGAGCGCATCCGGCTGGAGCAAGCCGACTAGCTCGCCGAGGTCAGCTATCGGCTGCCCGGCGGCAGCAACGGCGGCGGCTGCGTGGAGGTAGTCCGCGCAAAACCGTCGCTGCCCGTGACTCACCCCGCTCCAGTCGATCATCGCCAGGACCAGGCCGGCGGCACGAGCCGGATCGGCGGAACGGGGCGGATCGGCGTCGGACAACGGCTGGTAGCACCCGCCCGAATCGCCATAGCAGCGCAGCGGCGCCCCGGCTTCGGCACAAGCGCGCGCGATCGGCTGAGCCAGGCCGGTGCTGCCGACCGAGTCGATAATGATCACGGCCTTGCGAAGCTGGATCGCGGCGAGCGCTAGCTCAAGTCCGGTGGCGGCGACGGCGGCGGCGTCCTGACCGGCGCAGAGCACGCCCGACTCAGCTTCGCGCCACGAGATCCCGGCGCGCCGACCGGTATCCGCGACGACTCCGATGCAGCCGCCGTCGCTGGTCGCCACCTCGCCGCGTCGGATCATCGCGGCCAGGTAGCGGCGCCGGACTGCGATGACGATCCCGCGCCGGTGCTGCTCGCGCCGACCGGCGCCCGACAACGCCTGCAGGCAAGCTGCCTCGGCGGCGGCCGCGAGCAGCGCTACCGGGAACTGGCGCGGCAGCCACCGTGGCCAGCTAGCGAACGCCGCAGGCAGATGAGCCAGCCGGACCAGCAGCGGACCTGGCCCGGTGAGGTAGCTGATCACCCGGGCGCTGCCGGCCAGGAAGCCGCCCAGCGCTGGCCGCAAGCCGATCGTCAGCACCCAGCTCAGCCCGACCGCCGCCGGGACTGCCAGCCATAGCGGCCGCCACCGGAACAACCTGCCGATGACCACGAAACAGATGAGCAGCGCCAGGGTCAGCTGCGCAAGCAGCACCTGCGCGAGCAGGGCCGCCACGGCAGCGCCGGCAGCTAACTCGGTACGGGTCGATGCACGGTGCGCGAGACGGAAGCGGGCGGGCATGCGCTCCGCCGAGCTCTCCAGAGTGGGCCGCATACCAGCCTAAGATAGCCCTTCTTGCCTGTCGCCGGCCGTAGCTTGGGCTCACTTGGATCAACGACCGGTGTCGCCGATCCAGCGCGATCCGATTGTCGCTCGGCCGACCCCGCCGCCGCTGCGGGTGCGGAGGGGCCAACCGGGTGGCGGCGCCTGGCGTCTTATCGGTGGGTCACGTGGCGTGATGATGGACCGCTGGCCGGAGTCTACGAAATGGATGTGGCGCCAGATGCGGGCAGGCCAGCGGCTGATGGCGCGAGGCGTGGTGACGGCTGCGACGCTGATGGGCGTGGTCCTGACGGTCGCAGTCCCTGCCGGAGCGACTGGGCGACAGCGGCCAGCTGGCAGCCGTGTCGTGCGTCCAGCCAGGCCGGTGCACAGCGGTCGGCGGTTTCGTCAGCCAGGCGGGCAACGACTTCGTGCTTGTGCAGGAGTGGAACGGCGCCAGCTGGCGGCTGCTGCCGATCACCAGCCCGGATCCCCAATTCAGCGCTCTCTACGGCGTCTCGTGCCCGCTGGCCACCCGCTGCGCCGCGGTCGGCGAGACCGGCGCCCAGCGCACCCTGGCCGAACGCTGGGACGGCGGCGCCTGGCGCAAGCTGCCGACCCCAAGCCCCTGACCACTGTCAGCCACAAGCGGCTCGCGGGACTCCCCGCACCGGAATCAGGTATTCGGCCGGGCTGGCCCGGTACAGCTGACCATCCGGCAGCTGCCGGATCAGGCTGGTCAGCAGTCATGCGCGGCCGGGCTACGGGTGGCAGTGGCCGTCGGTCGCCCGGACGCCACGGCGGCGGGCATGGCACCCGGCGTGACCGGCTCGCTGGCCCCTCGCTGCGCGGGATCAGTTCTCGCCGGTCGACCGGGGTATACGGGCGATCCTCGACGCCTCCCGCGCGGCTAGCCGCAGCGGCGTGCTGGCCGAGGGCATCTGCTGGCGCACCCGGCGCCCGTCGCTGATCACCCGGTACCGACGGCTGGCCCGCGCGCTGGCAGGTGATGACGAGTGAGGCCAGGGACACGCGTGGAACTGGTTGCCGTGACCGGCGACTACCGCGCGTTCCAGTTGCACACCGGCGAGGTCGGGTCGGTGGCGTTCACCGACTCTCTGGGCACGATCCACGTCGAGTGGGACAGCGGGCGGCGGGTCGGGATCGACGCCGGCGACGCCGACCTGATCCGGCCGACCAGCCCGTGACCGACCCCGGCCCGCCGCAGACTCCGTCCGTCTACGCCTGCCACGGCGCCCGGTGAGCCATCAGGCGCGCCGCCGGGGACGGGTGGACCGCTCAGCGGATCATCACCGGCACCAGGATGCGGCTCGTCAGCGCCGCCACCGAGGCCGATCTGATCGCCCGACTCCCGAGATCGATGCCGAGACAGCAGCCGAGGCCAACTAGTGCCCCCGCCAGATCCGCCGCTATAGCCGCCTTTCACGCCGCAGTGCCAATGAGCGCAGCCGTTGCCTTGCCCGATCCGGCCTGCGAGGAAGCCGCAAGATCAGCGGCTCAGGCGGTGACTGGCCCATGCACGCCAGGCAGCGACCCGTGAATGGCCCGCCACCAAACCGGGAGTCAATGTCGCATAAAGCCTCGTATGCGAGGCCCCAGCGTCCAACAGATACAGGTGAGTCGTGGCCCGTTGCCTGTATTGCCTCGGCCTCAGGGGCTCGGACGGCCCGCTCGGGCGGGCCGGCACCGCTCACACGGCTCGCAGCGCGCCAGATTCATCGTTGGCCGACTGGCGCGGGCGCAGGCCGACCGTAACGGGCGACTCGACCACGATCCGGAACAAGTCAGCTCGCAGCGCTGCCACGGTCAGCGCTACCGGCTGCGCGGTCACCGGATCGTCGAACCGCACCGTGATCATTGCGGCTGGCTGGCCGACCGCCAGCCGCAGTCCCCTCGCGACCGACGAGGAAGGTGGCTGCATCTCCAGGTGCAGCGCTCCAGGAATACCCACCGGAGCAGGCGCTCCGCCGGAGTCAGTGATCTCGGGAGCGCAGCTCAGCGGCAGCACTCGCACCGAGGTACCCACCGGATCTGCCGCATTCGTCATCTGGCCAGCGGCCGTGCGGGTCAGATAAGTGGTCGAGATAGCGGCCGGCTCACCGTTCACCGCCCACTGGCAGCGGACCGCGCAGAGCGTGTCGGCCGGGGCCACGCGCAGCGCCCAGCCGATGTCCTCAGGAACCCGTCGCCACGAGACCTTACGGCTGCGGCAGGTGACCTCGCTGCCCATCGGATCGACATGGGCCTCGAGCCGCGGAACTCCTTGCACCGGAATCAGGTATTCGGCCGGGCTCGCCCGGTAGAGCTGGCCATCCGGCAACTGGCGGATCAGGTGCCTCGCCGTCAGCTCGCGGACGGCCTCTTCGATCTGCGTCGGCTGGACATTATAGCGGCGCGCCAGCGCGGTCGGCCTAGGCAGTCGCCAGCCTGGCTCGTGATGCACGAGCGCCGCAGCCAGCCGGTCGGCCAGGACACCCGCGACGTCCACCTGATCGCCGGAGTATGTCACTGGATGCCCTTCCGCCTAATTCGCTGACCCTGCCAATGTCGCGTCATGGCGCCTGCGCCTGATATTCAGTTCTAAGCAGCTGAGGTAACCAAAAGCTGAACGGCAGGTGGAGCGTCTCGCAACGAGAACCTGCGAACGGGCGACAATGTCAGGCCGGACTCCGCGTCTCCGGTCGCGAGCGCCACGGTCATTCATTCGGAGTTGCGACGAGAAATGGCGACGACCGCTCTCCCGGCGAGGATGATCAGCAGCACCATGACCAAGAGGATCAGTGCTGCATCGTAGGAGACGATGTTCGCCGACTTGAACGGCTGATTGGTAGGAGCAAAGGCATAGACGAAATAGGTGAGATAGCCGATCGGCGCGTGAGTGAGCGCCAGCGTCGGGTTCGCGTCCGATGTGCCTGCCGTGTACAGGAGCGGTGCGGTCTCACCGACCGCTATCGCCAGCGCCACGAGCAAGCCGGTGACGATGCCCGGCAGGGCGGATTTCAGCACTATCTTGCGCAGCGTCCAGACAACCGGCAAACCGAGTGCTTCGGCCCCTTCGCGGTAGGAACTCGGCACCTGGGCGAGAGAACTCTCAGTTGCCTTCGTGATGTAAGGAATCGCCAACACCGAGAGCGTGAGCACGCCAGCCAGCAGACTGAAGTTCCAGTGCAAGCCCAGCACCAGTGCGACCAGCCCGACATAGCCGAGCACGATGGACGGGATCCCGGCCAACACCTCGTAGCCGCCGCGCAGCACGGACTTGTGCCTGCCCTTGGCGAACTCCGTAAGGTAGATCCCTGTTAGCAGGCTAATCGTGCCCGCGACGACCAGAACCCCGGCGGCGATCAGGAGCGTGCCGAGGATCGCGTTTTCAAGGCCACCGCCGAGACCGCTGGTGTCGGTCGTGAGCACGTTCCAGTGGAAGTTCGGCACCGCGCGCACCACGATCCCGGCTGCCATCCAGAGAGCTGGAACGATTACAGCGAGCAAACATGCGAAGCAGATGATCCAGAACGCCGCGTTGACGATCCTTCTGCGGACCGGCACCGTTGGCCACCGGACGGCTCCTGCCGCGCCTGCGTTAGCTGAGTCTTGCGGCACCGAAAATGAGCCCGACGAGGCCGGTGATCCGCTGCTCTGTGTGCTCATCCCTAGAGCCCCCTACCGACAGGTAGCGCGGTACCAGAGACCCGCCGGACCAGCACCCTGGCAAAGACATTGACGACTAGCGTGATGACCATCAGCACTAGGCCGAGCTCGGCGAAGGAGCTCAGCGCGAAGCCAGTGGCGTCCTGGAATGCCCCGTCAAGCTGAGTCACGATGGTGGCGGCGATGGTAGTCATCGCGCCGTACAGGTTCGTCGTAACCGAGCCGAGGTTGACAGCGCAGACCATCGCGACCGCGATGGTCTCGCCGAGCGCGCGGCCCAGGCCAAGCACGGCAGCACCGATGATGCCGCTACCGACCCACGGCAGGGTCACTTTGCTGGCGCACTCCCAGTCAGACATGCCTAGCGCGACCGCTCCCTCCCGTGGCAGCAGAGGTACCTGACGGATCAGGTCGCGCGCGGTAGCAGCGATAATTGGGATGATCATGATCGCGAGGATCAAGCCAGAGGTCAGCAAGCCCTGGCCGTTGCCTACCGGACCACGGAAGAAGTTGAGCACCGGCACATCGGGGACGTGATTGGCGATGAGCGGCGCGATATCATGGGCGATGAAGGGCCCGAATGTGAATGCGCCCCAGAGCCCGACGATCACGCTCGGGATCCCGGCCAGCATTTCGAGGAACAGGCCTACCACCGAGCCGAGCTTCCCGGGCAGTCGCTCGACGATCACCAGCGCGGCGCCGATCGAGACGGGCACCGCGATGATGAGGGCAATCGCCGACGTTTCGAGCGTTCCCACGATCTCCGGCAGCGCCCCGTACGAGGCGCCAGGCGGATGTGCCACCCCATTCGTCTTCACCGTAGCGCCGTAGAACGAACCCTCGTTGAAAGCGCTGCCGGTAAAGAAGTGCCAGCCGTTGATCCTCATAGCCGGCAGCGCCTTGACGATCAGCGTCGCCAGGATGAACGCGAGCGCGAGCGCAGGGAGCACTGCCGCAACCCGACCCAGCCAGCGAATGATGTCGCCATTGCGCATCCGAACGGTCAGCGCCCGACCGAGCCGACGGAGGAGCAGAGCCTGCGCTCCCCCGTCCGGCCCGTCGACACGTGATGTGGCAGCCACCAAATCAGCCGCTGATCGAGCTGATCTGGGTCTGCGACAGAGTCTTCACTGCGGCGGGCAACGGCTGGAAGTTAACCGGCCCGAGGAAGGTGGCGGAGCTGCCCGTGGTCAGCGTCCAACCGAGGAACGCCTTCAGGGCGGATGCCACTGCGGCACTTGACTGACTCTTGTTCACGATCACGTACTCATAGTTGATATCCGGATAGCCACCAGCGGCAGAGGTGTTAATGAGCGGCTGGGTCTCATTGGCCGGAGTCGAGGATGCGAACTGCCCGAGCGCGGCCTGGATCGACGAGGCCGTCGGGAGCTCGAACCCACCCGTTTTATTGGCAAGCTCGCCTTCGCCGAGGTGCGCTGCGGTGGTCTGGGTGAGGTAGCTCGTGCCGACGTAGGCAATGCAGCCCTTGGTGGTTCCGCATGCGGCCACCATGCCGCCGTTGCCGAGCTCGGCGCTCGCACCGGGGGCGCTAGGCCAGCTCACCGTTGTGCCTACTTGAGCAGCGGGCCAGTCGGTCGGGTCCTGGGCGTTCAAGTAGGAGACGAAGACGAATGTGGTACCCGAGCTGTCGCTGCGGTGCAAGGTGACGATCTTCATGTTCGGCAGGGTCACGCCCGAGTTGAGCGCCTTGATCGCGGGATCGTTCCAGTTTGTGATCTTGCCTGAGTAAATTTCGGCCAGAACCTTGCCGTTGAACTTAAGATGGGCACTGACGCCGGGGAGGTTGTAGCTAATCATCACCGCGGAAACCGCGAGCGGGATATTGAGCAGGTTGTGATTCTGCGACGTCTCAGCGCTGGACAAGTAGGCGTCAGATCCGCCCATGGTTACGACGCCCGCGGTCGCGTCCGCGATTCCGGTGCCGGACCCAGTGCCTGCCGTCGTGATGTTGACGTTCGTGACCGTCTTGTTGTACGCCGTCTGCCAGGCTCCGAACAGAGGAAACATCAAAGTGCTCCCTGTTTCGCTGAGCGAGACGATGCCGCCGGCCGCTGGTGCAGAGGCAGACGCCGAAGGCGACGTGCCGCTGGAACTTGAGCTGCTGCAGGCCGCGATCAGTGCGAGCGGGGCCAGCGCAGCGGCGACGCATACTGCGCGGAGTCGTGTGGACAAGTGGGAATGCTCCTTAGGCCTTGCACGTTGTTACGTGCGCGGTACTGATCGCACGCGGCTGCGTGCGATGTGAGGCCAGCGCTCTCGCGCGGGCCTTGCTCCGGGCAGGAGGAGTGCCTTCCTCCTGCCCGGAAATCTCTGTCAGCCGAACCGTCCGCCGACGTAGCGGGCGGTCTCATCGTGAGTCGGGCTATCGAAGATCTGCCTGGTGTCGCCGTGCTCCACCAAGCGGCCGGCGTTGAGGAAGATGGTGCGGTCGGCGACCCGGCTCGCCTGGGCCAGGTTGTGCGTGACGATCACCACCGTGAGCGCGGGGACCAGAGCGCGGACCAGCGCCTCGATCGACTCTGTCGCCACCGGGTCGAGTGATGAAGTGGGCTCGTCCAGCAGCAGCACCTCAGGCCCGATTGCCAGCGCCCTGGCCAGACAAAGCAACTGCTGCTGGCCGCCGGAGAGGCGGAACGGAGAGTCTTTCAGTCGGTCACGGACGGCATCCCAGAGACCGACCTCAGTCAGCCGTTTCTCCGCGATCTCCTTCAGGCCGCTCCGGCCGGCCAGTCGGTGTGCTTTGGCCCCAGCTGCGACGTTGTCCATGATCGACATCGGAAACGGGTTCGGACGCTGAAAGAGCATCCCCACCTTGCGCCGCAGTGCCATTAGCTCGACGCCTGGATGCCAGATGCTGTGCCCGTCGAGCAGCACGTCGCCGGTGTGCCGGTAACCGGTGACCTTGTCGTTCATTCGGTTGAAGGTGCGCAGCAGAGTTGTCTTGCCTGAGCCCGTCGGCCCGATCAGCGCGGTCACCGAACCGCGCTGGATGTCCACGCAGACGTCGCTGAGGATCGCGCGCTGCCCGAAACTGAGGGTCAGGTTGACGGCGCTCAGGGCCGCCACTCCGTCTGGCGCACCCTCTTGGGCTGTCTGTGTCTGCCGCAGCTTGGAGCCAGCGACAGCATCAGGAACCTCCGACGCGGATCTTCCCCGACCAGTTCCCACCGACATCATCTGCCTCGTCCCGTGGCCTCGCATTGATCAGCTTCCGCGTTTCCGGCGGTCAGCATATGTCTAAGCCACCTAAATGACGAGAAGTTGAACGTGAGGTTAGTAGACGGAAACGGGAGAGAAACAGCATGATTCGGCGGGGGCTCATGATCGTGATGACGGACCGCAATCTTTCTCTCGCCACGCTTTGATCCCCGCCTGCAGGCAGACCACGGCCACAGTTAGTGCTACGGCCGGGTCAGCCCACCACAGGCCGAAGGGCGTTGGCACCCAGCCCGACCAGCACCGCGACGGACGGGTACGTGCACAGGATGTTCTGCTTGCCCACGATCGTGGTCGCAGGTGAGCTGGGCCGGGTGCCCAAGCGCTTCTTCTCTGTCGCTTCAATGGCGCAGTCCAGTCCCTGCCGACCAGGGCGACTGAGTTGGCGGTTAGCCCGGCTGTCATGCCGATCGCACCATCGATGGCGAGCCAGGCCATGGTCAGCCACGACAGCGCCTCGTGACTGCGACACCCGTAGGGCGGACCAATCGGTACCAACTGGCCAACCCGGACCTCGACAAGCTGGCACTCCTGATCGGTAACCTTCAAGCTCAGGCGCCCGATCGCGACCGTGTGTCAAACCCCTACCGCGGGCGTGCCCGGAGCGGTGACATGCACCGTTCCGCTACGTGACTTCCAGCCGCTGCAGCAAGTCGGTCACCCGTACTCTGATCTGGTCGCGGATGGGACAGATCTCCGCAGTGGTCCTACCGGAAGGGTCCTCGAACTCCCAGTCTTCGTAGTGCTTGCCGGGCAGGAGCGGGCAGGCGTCGCCGCATCCCATCGTCACTACGACATCCGCGGCGAGTACGAACTCGTCGGTCCAGGGCTTGGGAAATTCTCTGGAGATGTCGATTCCTGCCTCCGCCATCGCGCCAACGGCGTCCGGGTTAACGCACAATCCCGGCTCGGACCCTCCTGACCAGGCGATCGCCCGGTCCCCAGCCAGGTGCGTGAACCAGCCGAGTGCCATCTGGGAACGACTGGCGTTCTGCCCGCACAGGAATAGGACGGACGGGACTTTCCCGGCGGCGCGGCATTCAGCGTGCTCGAGAGTTTCGAGACGCTGACGGGTGAACCGCTCGGCGCCTAGGGTCAGCCATCTAGTGATGGTCGCGGCGGCGGCAAGTTCCGCATAGCTGTTGAGGAGGAGCGATTCGACTGTCTCCTGACCGAAAACGCCGCGGAACTGAGCGTGCAGGTCGCGGGCGGCGGACCGGAGCACCATCCTTGTCGCCGTCGTCAGGAAGTGAGCCTGCTCCATTGGTCCTCTGCCACTGGCACTCGGCCGCCACTCGTTCATCTCGCGAATGGACGAACCGGTCCAGCGCATCTAGCGGAGCATCGAACATGCGTTTCCTCAGTGGCGGGCTGTCACCTTGAGCTGGCGAGCCTGGACTGCGTGGTCCAGGTCTGGGCGCCTAGCTGGATGGCGTCCCAGGGGCTGCCGAGCGACGGGGTGTAGGACAGGTCGAGGTCGCTGATGGCGTCGACGGTGTCCTGCGGGAAGCCGGGATCATCCCCTGCGAACGCTGCGGCACCTGGGTCTACTACTAGCTCGGTCCCGGCGCGCTGGACCGGATGGCCGCGCTCCTGACCGCCCCGCCAGCTAGCCCCTGCCACGGCGGTGGCCGAGACGGGATCCCCCGGAGCCGTCAGCAATACTGGCCCGGCGGATCATCCGCCGGGCCCGTGACCGCGGCTGGCCGGACTAGCGCGCCCGCTGCCGCAGGAACCGGCAGACGGGTGGCACAGCGCAACCGCACCTTCTTCTTGCTAGCAGCAGCTGGCGGCCGGATCGGCCGACTCAGCGGACGTTGCTGGCGTCACCGCCGCCGCATTTGATTTTCCAACATTCATCGTTTATCGTCGATTAACGATGAATGAGTCAGCTCAGCCTCTCGACCGGACCACGGCCGCCGAGTACGCCACCTGGTTCCGGGCTCTCGCCGACCCGACCAGGATCCAGATCGTCTCCCTGCTCGCCCGCCATCAGGGACCGATGAATGTCGGCGAGATCGTCGCCGCCGTCCACGTCGGGCAGTCCACCGTCTCCGCCCATCTCAAGATCCTGGCGGACGTGCGGTTCATCCTGCCCGAGCGCCGGGGCACCGCCACTTACTACCGGATCAACAACCTATGCGTGGACTGCTTCCCCACTGCCGCCGACATCGTGATGGGACGCCCCGTCCCCGCCCAGCCAGCCCAGGCCCGCGCGTTACAGCCATGAGGAGCACGCAGTGACCGACGATCACACCGCAAGCGCCCGCAGCATGCGGGACGCCGTTATCGACCGCTACTCCGGCTTTGCCCGGACCGCCCTGGCCGGCGGCAGCCCCACCGACTGCGACCCCGGCGCGTTCGCTGACGGATGTTTCGGCGCCGCCGCATATCCCGGCGACGACGAGGCGCCCGAGACAGCGCTGCGGGCCAGCCTGGGCTGCGGCAATCCCCTGGCGGTCGCCAGCCTCAAGCCAGGCGAGACAGTCCTTGACCTCGGTTCCGGCGGCGGGCTCGACGTGCTGCTCTCCGCCCGCAGGGTCGGCCCGGCCGGGATCGCCTACGGCCTGGACGCCAGCGCCGACATGCTCGCCCTCGCCCGCGCTAACGCGGCCATGGCCGGCGCCACCAACGCTCGCTTCCTGCACGGCCACATCGAGGACATCCCCCTCCCCGACGGGCAGCTCGATGTGATCATCTCCAACTGCGTCATCAACCTGTCCGCCGACAAGGCCCGCGTCCTGGCCGAGGCCTTCCGGGTCCTGCGGCCAGGCGGGCGCCTGGGCATCAGCGACGTCACCGCCGACGAAGGCGCCGACCCAGGCCAGCTAGCCGACGCCGAGCAGTGGGTCGGCTGCATCAGCGGCACTCTGACCCAGCCGCGATACCTGGACCTGCTGCAAGCGGCCGGATTCACCGGCATCAGCATCACCAACACCCACACAGCAGGTGCTGGCCTGCACTCCGCGATCATCCAGGCAGCCAAACCAGCCACCCAGGACGCCTGACCTCCGCGCCTGACCCCACCGCGCGGGATCCGGCGCATAGCGACCCCTGAGCGAGCCGCCGGATCCCAGCACGGACATCGCTCCATGCGCCGGCGACGCTACGATCAGCCTTTCGGCGCCCAGAACGGCCGTGGCGACCTCGCGCGCGCCCATGCGCCGGAGGTCGCCACG
>OCZU010002489.1_pt1 | contig 11738 bp, 21 predicted proteins | sample 1539001 | NCBI WGS metagenome assembly OCZU01 (sample SAMEA3539306, study PRJEB22396) | soil metagenome | biome: tundra; feature: field; material: soil | place: USA | collected 2010-05 | depth 0.15 m
CGGTGATCCTCGGCGGGATGCCGTAGGTGCGGGCGAACACGTCACGCTCCGCCTCATACGCGGCGGTCGCGAGCTTCGTGGTGACCCGCTTGAGGGCCATCGCGGTCTCGTCGGCGCGGGCGTTGGCCAGGTCGATCGCGGCCTGCGCCTCAGCGTTCAGGGACGCGCCTGCGGGAACGAGTTCCTTCTCCGGTGCCACCTCGGCCACCGGTGCCGGGGTCTCGGCGTCGAGGGAGGCGACCAGTTCCTCGATCTGAGCGTCGGTCAGATCCTCCAGGACGTTCGTGTCGCCCTCTGCGGGCTTCTCCGGTGGCGTCAGGAGCGCCGTGAACTGCTCGTCGGGGAGGTCGAGCAGTTTGCCCAGCCTGGCCTCCTGGTCTGCGGTGAGCGCCATGCCCGTCTCCTTCGTTGCTGGTGCCGGGGCTTCCGGCGGGGTGGTGACTGCGGGCACGGCATCAGCCGTACCGGTCTGTGTGGCGTACTCCAGGGCCGTCAGGTCAACCACGTCGCCTTCGTCGTTGGCGGCGTCCACGGCCTCCCATGGGGCCATGCCAGTCATCCGGGGATCCAGGGTGCCGAGGACGTGCTTGAGGGCGCGGGTGAAGAACTTCCCGTCGGCCCTGGCGTAGTCCTCGCGGATCCGGGCTGATACACCGAGGCGCGGGTTGTCCCGGAGGACCTTCGCGCCGTCGTCACTGGCGGCCACGATGACGTCCAGGCCGTCGGCAGTCAGCTCCAGCGCGGCGATCTCGCCCCGGAACCGCTCGGGGTCGTCCGTGTGGGTGTTCTGCGCGTCGGCTAGCTGGAACGGCACCTGGTCGTAGGCGCGGTCGTTGAACGCCTTCACGAGACCCGCGAGGTAGTCCCGCGTGAAGTCGATGACGCGGCCTTCGTAGTTGATCTTGGCGATGGGCAGGAGCTGCTTGCGGAACAGGTTCCGCCCGGCCGGCTTGGCGTCTCCCCGGTCGTACGGGGTGAGCAGTGAGGTCTTCATTGGGCACCTCCCGGATGCTAAGATGCTGAGATGCCTAGGAGATTCACGGTCACGCTCGATGAGGACGACTACGCGGCCCTGCGGGCTCTCGCCTACGCCGACGAAGTGGTTGTTGCGGTCAAGGCGCGCGAGGTGATCCTTGAACGGATCAGGTCCGCTGACGCTGACCGCCGTGCCCAAGCGCAGCAATGAGCGCCGGGCAGGACACTGCGAAGCCAGTGATCACGATTGCTGATGAGGCACTGGTTGAGTTGCGCAAGCAGATCCGCTCGCTAGTCGGCCTGATCGACACTGCCCGCAGGCCGAACCCGGACGGTGTGATCCCATCAGGCAAGGACAATGCTGGGCCGGTGTGGACACCGTTTGACAAGTGGGTCATCCGCACGCTGCCGGAGGCCGATGATCCTTCGGACTTCATCTATGTGACCACGCCGCTGGACTGGGAAGGCGACTACACCGCTATGCGGCTGGAAGATGCTCGCGCGCTCGCCATGTCCCTGCTAGCCGCTTGCGAGTGGGCCGAACGCGGTGGCCCGTCAGTAGCCGGACGTTATCCAGCGCTGGATGAGGACTCCCGGCCGACGGGGCTCACTCTTACCAAACGGGGTGAGCAGTGAGGTCTTCATGTGCCGCTACAGTTTCTGAGTGAGCAACGAGATGCTGGAGGTCTGGGTCTACGTCTGCGGCTGGGAGGCAATTGGAGTCGCAAGCAGCGAAGAGCAGGCAGTAAGTCTCTACGGCTGCCAATGTGGCCGCGATCAGTCCTGCGGGGCCGAAGCGTTCACTGTCGACGCCCCGGCGGGTGTCTGGCGGCAGATTGGCGCCACCGACGGCTGAGTTACGCCGCCTTAGCCGGCGTCCCGGCCTTCTTGGCGTGCATCGCCGCGCCCCGCTTAGCGAACGCCAGCGCCGCCTTCGGTGACATGCCCTTCTTGACGAGCCTTGCGAAGATCGACGCGACCTCCGGTGAGAGGTTTGCTTTCGCGCTCAGCGCCATCGCGGGCTTGGATGCGGGCTTCTTCCCGGCGCTCATCGACGTGACCCTCGGCCCGTCCGACGCTGACGCCACAGTGACCGCGAGATCCACGGCTGCCTGTGGTCCCGCCGTGGCCGCGACCGATGACGGAGGCTTACCGGCCGCCATCCGGTTGTGGTAGGCGATTAGCCCGGCGAGGCCCGCAGACACGCTCGGCGCGGCCGGGAGTTTCTTCCCGCTGGCATGGGTGGCGGTCCACCCGCTCTTGCCGTCTGCGCTGGCGGTCATCGCGCCGACCTTCATGCCCGTCGACCGGTGCGTCACGTTCAGGGCGCCGGGACCGGTGCGCGTCACTGAAATGTCAGCGGCGCCCCGTACCATGGGCAGTTTCGCGGGCGTGGACAAGGTGATCGCCTCCGTGGTGTTGGATCCCTGGAACGCCCATGTGCCCTTGACGCCGGGAGCGTTGGTTGCGCCGAGTTGCCGTGCCCGCTTGATGATCAGCGCCTTGACCGCGGCCCGTTTGGACGGTGTGACCCGGCCGATGGAGCGGATGGCCTTCTTGAGATACGCCAGATCCGGAATCGGGTCGGTTCCATCGCTGAGAGCCTGACCCTTGGCCGCGAGTGCCTTCCGGCCCGCGGCGCGCTCAGGTGCGGGAGTCTTCGCCATCTGCCGCCTCCTGGCCTGCCGCGAGATGCCTCAGGGCGCTTCTCACCTTGGCCATACCCTGCGCGGCTTCCCCCGGCAACGACGACATCTCCACGGAGGTCAGATTCTGGAAGTGTTCCTCCGCCGCTGCCACGTCCTTAATGAACGCCGTCATCGGCTTTACGTCGGTGACGCTGACGTAGACCGTGTGCTCGCTTGGGATCACTGCCTCGCTTCCGCCAGCCGGTCATCCCTGCCCCACAAGTAGCCCGGTGGCTCGAGCACGGACCTGCGGCACATGGCCCGCTGATCCGGTCCCATCGCATTCACCGCGTCCGCTGTCTCCTGCGGGGTCGCGTACCGGGTGAGGACAGGGGGCTTCACTGTGAACTGGCCACCTTCAGGCTGTCCGGGCGGGACACGCTCAGGCTCAGCCAGGTCGATCGCTTCGGTGTCGTTCGACAGTTGGCGCGAGTGGGCCTGTTCCCAAGCACCGTGCGCCGTTGAGGCTGTTCCCACGTACGCCGTCACCGGCTGGCCCTGCGCGGAGGAGGCGAGTGCCCTGCTGTGCCCGTCGACCGCGAACAGCCGCGCCGACCCGGGCCTCCGGATGAGTACGACCGGTTTGCGCCACCCGGCCATGATCCGCTTGCCCATCACCTGCAGCTTGGCCTTGTCCGCCGCTGCCGCAGCCCAGTCCGTTGTGCCTGTGGTCCGGTCGATCTGGGTTACCGGGACCTTGACCGGCCCTGCCCAGGTGAGGCTGCCCACCCAGGAGAGAGCGCCGGGCGGGTAGTCACGAGCCAACTGAGCGGTGACCTTCGCGGCGATGTCCGTGACAGGTGGGGCCTTCAGGGATGCGGACGGGTCAGCGACCAGGGCGGGCATGCTCACCGCCTGGCCAGTAGCGTTGGCGAGATGACGAACCAGGTGTGCCCATGCGGAGCAGTCCACGAACTGAGCGCCGGGACGCGAGCCACGTTCGAGAACGTCACCGCTGGACTGCCGCTGACCGTGGTGGTAGAGGTCTCAGGCGTGCGCTGGCTCGTGCCGCGCATCTTCATTGCAGCCCACGGGCTGAAAGCGGCGGAACTGCCGACTCTGGCAGCCATGTACGGGTTCAAGCGCGATGACCGTTGAGGCCGTCCGGACTCTGCATGCCCCGGGCACAGCCGTCCACATCGAAATCTGCCCAGCGCACTCGTGGGACCCGCAAGCGCGCTGCCTCCCTGGCGGCTCGCAGGACTGCCCAGACTGCCACCGCACCTTCATTCCCGTGTGCTCATACTGCCGGGGTGGCCTTGAGGACTGGCCATGCCCGACGATCAGGGTGCTGGACGGCGACTGAGACCCGGCAGCACCGGAGCACCCCGACGTGGAGCCGACGCCCAGCACCTGCAAGCGCTGTGTACTGCCCCAGGTAGCGAGGGCGCACCCTCAACGACCGGCGGGTCATCCACGTAAAAGTTGCACCCGTTCGCTCGCCGGCAGCCAGCGGTCGTACGCGAGTCGAGCACCGCATTCCAGCCCAGCAGATTCCCGTGCGTCTCCGCCATGCCGTCCACGGCCGCGCTGGCAGACATCCGCTTCGTCCCCATCGCCACATGCAGCCCGTAGTACCGCTGCTCAGCCGTGATGGCCGCCTGGATCGCCGGGAACACCGGCAGGCCGTGAGCGTTAGCGTGGGCGACCGCCGCCTGCACCCTCCGTGACGCGCTGAGCATGAACTGGGCGCGTCTCAGCGTGTTGGTGCGCACTGCAAATCGTGTCGCTGGCCCGGTGCTTTCCATGACCGGCAGGGGCATCGACAGGACCAGGGCGATCGTGGCCTTTAGGGCCGCGTACCCGATCCCAGCGGCGAGCATGAGGGCGGCGAGGAGGGCGAACACGCCGGCGGCTGTGACCGCTGAGGCGAGCGCCGGGATGATGGCGGCGATCAGTTGCGCCTGGGTAGGTGGTGGTGGGTTCGGCTGCTGGGCTTGCTGCGGTGGTGCTGGCGTTGGTGCAGCCACGGCTCACCGCCGTCTGAGGTATCTGAAACGTCGGTGCCAAACTCGCAGGCCAGTTCCCTCAGCCCAGCGCGATGCCGGCTCCGTGGCAGCGTTCACAAACCGCGAGTGTTCCGTCGATCTGCCATTCCATTGCCCGGCCTTTCGGCACCGCCGTGACCAGGCCAAGCGTGGCCAGTTCGCTCAGGTACTTGATGGCGGTCGTGGGCGCCATGTCCGCTGCGGTTGCTACGCGGCGTCCAGACATCGGCCCCGTGGTGGCAGTTAGTGCCGCGAGCACGTGACGCTGACCAGCGGTCAGCAGGCCCAGGGTGCCTGCTGGGTCGACGATCGCGGCTAGTTCCTCGCTGGTCATTACGACGCCGGCAGGTGTACAGGCACGCCCTGCGGCGCGTGCCTGCTGTCAAGGATCGCCAGGACATCCCGCACAGCGCAGTCGAACCCGGCCGCGTGGCCGAGCGGTGCTGGCGGCACTGCTGTGGCCGTCCGGTGCATGCTCTCGGCCCACTCGCGGATTGTCGCCAGCGTGACCTCGGCTTCCAGGATTACCGCGTCCAAGGGCAGATCAGCCATGGCTAGGAGCCTACTCAGGCGCTGGCTGGCCCTTCGGCGACGGCCTCTAGGATGGCGTGCTCTGTGATGGCCTCATCCGTGCAGGCGTCAGCCGCGGCCATCGCACCTTGATCGCCCGTCCAGTTTGCGTAGATCGAGATGAGCGCCAGGTAGTAGATCGACGCCCTGCCCCACACTGGCGTGGCGAGGAAGTACACGAGGGTCACGACCAGGGCGTTCGCCACCCAGAACCGTGCCATCACCTTGTGTACGCGGTACTGGGTGCGCGGGTTGCCTTCCAGGTTCCGCAGCAGCGACCGAGCCCGGGCGACCACGGCTACGTCGTCGGGTTGATCGACATGTTCGGGACGTCGAACGGCTGGTTCACGTCCTCCGGCAGGGGCTGCTGGCTGGCGTGCCGCAGGGCCTGCTGCGCGATCTTCGTGGCCGCGCTCACGCCACCCGCGAGTTGCCCGATCCCCGCCGCCGCGCTCTGCGGCATCCCCGGGGGCGCCATGTCCTGCGCCTGCGCCGCCCGGTCCTTCGCCCCCTGCTGGATCACGGCCTCCACCGCGGTCACGTCAAGGTTCAGGTAGTTGGCCAGCCGCAGCGTGATCAGGTCCAGGATCCCCGCCGGCACCTGCAGCGTCGGGGTGACCGCCAGCGCCGAGAACATGGCCACCAGCTGCGTGTCGCTCTCGTCGGACAGCGGGCCGAACTTGAACGACGGGTACGCCGCGCCAGGACCGAAATTCAAGGTCACCAGCGGGGCGATGACGTCGTGGGTGATGGCCGATTCCATCTCAGCGGTGACAGCCTGGCGGGATTTCAGGAAGAAAGCGGACTGGTCCTGGGACAGCGCCAGTGATCCACGGCCTAGGGAGGCTAGGGATGACAGGCCCGTGAAGCCCGCGAGGACGCTGCTGGTCTGCCAGGTTTCGAGGAATGTGAGGGCGGCGTTGAACTGCTCCGCGCCCTTGCCGGATGACTCCAGCACCTCGAATTTCTTCTGGCCCTGCGCCGGGTGCTGGAACCCGACAACACCACTCGCGCGCATTGATGCGATGTCATCAGCATGGGCATTCGCCATTGTCTGGTCTTGCGCGTAAACCAAGACTTTAGGGAGGCTCTGCTGCTCAAGAAAATTCAACCAGAGGAAGATCAACTTCAATTTGGTTTGGTATGCCCAATAGGTAAGCTCAAGCTCAGAGATACCCGTTAGCGGCTGCCTATGCTTACCATTTATATAGACAAAACTTTTAACCTTTGGTATTTCGACGTAGCCCGGCGTCGTGCTCTTTGCCTGGGACTTGAGCATGCTGCCAAACTGCCAGATAGATTGGCGGAAACCGTCCTCAGCCGCCGTTTGCGCGTTCCGTTTCAGTTCACACGTTGCCGTTGGACGGAATGCAAGCTTCTCATAAACGAGCTTGCCGTCCGATTCCCGGATCTCCCAGCATTTCTCGTGGAAGGACATGCGAAATGTCTGTGCGCTCGTAACTTGGCCGATCACGTCCTGGAGCGGGGTCTTCATGCCGCCCGCCGTGGCAGGGGCCATCAGGACGGAGCGCACGAAGTCGCACTCGCCGCTGTCGTGCTTGGCCGCCTCGATCGCCCGGGACGCCTGCCGGATCGGGAGAGTGAGGACGGCCTCGATCGCCGCCGCCTGCCCGTCACGCTGGAGCATTACCTCAAAGTCACGGGCCGTGTACGTTCCGTAGTCGGAGGTAAGAAGACGTCACCGCCCTGGTACAGACCGAACAAGTGCTGCTGCTGGTCGAACTGGGTGCCGATCTCCCCCCGCAGCAAGTCGCGGCGCGTCGCCGGCTTCAAGTCGGGGAACGCCACGATCCGCGCGGTCTGAGGATCCCGGGGTGACATCTTCAAAATCACCCCCCGCCGCAATCAGTTCATGGATCGTTCCTGAGCCTGACGCGCTGCCTCACGCCAGCGACGGGCGCTCGCGCGGCGGCATGTCTTACAGATTCGCTTGTCACCGTGATGCACGATGGTGTTGTCTGGTGTGTACTCGTGGCCGTTCTTGCAGTGGGTCCGTTCGCGCTGAAAGTCACCACACTTTTTCCCGCTAGCTTTTGTCCGGCCGGCTGCCAGGACGCACGCCTTGCACTGCCGGCCGCCGCGCTTTCGCCGATAGGTGTTCTCCTCAGTGAGGAGATGTCCGTTCTTGCAGCGGACCTTGCGTATGCGCCGCACATTGTCGCGGGGCGTCTTCGGCTCCAGGTGTGCTGGGTTGACGCATGCTCGGTGAGGGCACTGGCTTGCGAGGCGACACTCGGCCGAGTCGTGGCACATGTGGTCGAGATCGAATCCATCAGGGATCGGGCCGACGAACATCAGATAAGACGCAACGTGCGCCCCGCAATGCTTTCCTTCGAAGTAGATGCGACCGTAGCCCTTGCGGGTGGAATCCTTGGGCTTGCGGTACCAGCAAGCATCCCCCGTGCCGATAGTTAGCCCGAACGCAAAGCGCTCCAGGGTACCGGGCCGCACCTTCATCCGGAGCGGTGGCAGCAGCGCGACGCTGGCGCGTTCCTCCGGTGTGAGTTGGCGGAGTTCCCACCTAGACCAGTCAGGCAGCCCGTGAGTCACCCTGAGCGCCTGCGTAAGTTCGGTCAGTGCTTTCCCGGGGCTGAACCATTCGTAGGGCCCGCGGGTGGGGCCTCGGCGGTCCGGGTTGATGGCGTGGTACTCGGCGAACTCCGCATGCCGCCTTCGCTCCAGGTCATAGGAGCCGGGCTCAACTGCGAGAAGTTCGTCAATCTTCAGTGCGACCAAGCGCTGCCTCAGCTGGGTCGTCGTGCCGATCTTGATCAGGCCGCCGCGCAAGACGTAGTAGACAAGCGGCTCATGGGTACGATTGGTCACGTCGGTCCTGCTTCCACAGGTCGTCCATGCCCGGGGGTGAGCCAGGGTGTTTGCGCACCCTCACCCGCCGGGGTAATGCATCTATTCTAGCAGGTACGCCACTGTTTTCGCGTACATGATCTAATTGCTCACACCAACGTGCATTCCCGGCATCCCCCGCAGCACGTTCGCGGGCGTGCAGGTGTCCACTGCCCCCGGCGACGCGAGCGCGATCTTCCCGGCGGCGAGGAGAACCGCGGCGGCAGCCACGGAGCCCCGGTTGGCAGTCTCCACAGGGAAAGTCTCACCGGTCGCGCAAGGCCAGGACGCGATGCAGGAGACCATCTCCAGGTCTACGAGGGCCGTGTAGAGGACAACCGCCACGGCACCTCCGTTAGCTCACTGGCTCACCGCACGCGCGGCAGAGGTTCGGGTTCTTGGCGTCACGACGCGCTTTCGGGTGCGGGCACTCCGGAGGCGACTGGAAGGTGACCGCTGGGATGGCCTGTCCGGCTGGCACATCGCGCAGTGAGGGCTTGGCCTCCGGGGCGCCGTTGCGCTGACGGGACGCGACATGGGCGTCGATGGCGGCGATGGCCTCGTCGGTGGCCGTGCGGCCTTCCGCGGTGGCGAGTTCCCGGAGCTCGGCCCAGAGTTCGTCGTCAACCCGGATGTTGCACAGCGTCTTGAGCGGGTGCTCAGCCTTGGGTATGTCACCGCCGGCCCGCCAGGCGTCGATCCTGGCCCTGAGCGCGGCCCTGACCTCTTTGCTCACGTCGCTGCGGTTCTCGTAGGCCAGGGCTTCAAGGGCGGCCTGGCGGTCACCGGGGAGCTTGACGGTTCGTGATCTGCTGTGTGCCATGCTCACACTATACACGCAGAACGTCGTACGGGCAGGCCGAAATGTAGTATGGTGGGGTCATGAGCGAAACAGAGCACGACAACGGGGCCGCGCGGGCTGACCAAGCTCGACGACAGCCCTTCGAGACTGAGCAGGAACGCCGCATTCGTATCCGCAGGGCGATCGACCGTACCCGGTGCCCTCAGTGCCGTGAGGCCCTGCGCCACGAACTTACGCGTCACCCCGGCGAGCCGTCATGACCGCCATCGGCTGGACCTCAGAAGTACCGGACACGGCTGGGATGGCCGAGGCCGTGCGCTGCACTCACTGCGGGCGCGTCTACGACCTGGACACCGTTACCAAGGAACCAGCGATGGTCGACAGGCATCGCAGTGGTGCCACTAAGTGGTGGGCTGCGCCCTGCTGCGGCGAGCACGTTGACAACCGCGGTGATGGGCCGCGAGCCTGGAGGCTGGTCGGGGACTACGTCCGGCTGGACAGGTCGTGACACCGTCAATGCGTGCTCGAGTGCTCCTCGGTGCGCTTGCCGTGGCCGCCATCATCTCGGCGGTCACAGACGCACTGTTCGCCTGGTCCCACTACCAGGCGACCGTGCCCAGGTGCGCGGCCCTCGGCCCTGCGAACGTGTGGCCACGAGGTTCCTGCAGCGCATCCCTGGTCACGTTCTGCGCAGAAGCCGACGCCTGGATCTTCGGTGTGGTCCTTGCCCTGGCGCTGGCCGGGTCACTGGCGGCGATCGTGCAAGAGAGGAAGCCGTCATGAGTGCCACTGGCCGGGCCGCACAGGTTGCCGCGCTCCGCGGCATGCCCAAGGACAAAGGCCGTGGCATCCGGCTCGGCGGCCTCGGAGTCCGCGTCCACGCCGGCCGGGTCATCGTCATGGGCCGCGACAAGGGGCCCGTCGCCGGTGCCTGTGCGGGGGCGGTCAGGCCCGGTGGCCGCTACGGTCACACGACCGCATTCGTCCAATTCGCGGACGGCAGCAAGCCCCAGGAGCGTTACGTCCAGTGGGGCATGGAGCAGGGCATCGGCCAGGAAATCAGGTGGTTCAACTATCTCGTCGACCAGGCGACGGCGGACCCGAGGCCGAGCATCCCCGCTCAGGGACGGCTGACGGGGATGCCACTGATACAACTCGCCGCTGACTCACAGAAGCGGGCCGCCGGGCAAGCCAGCGCGCCGGTGCCGAAGCCAGCGGCGGCGAAGCCCCTGATCAAGCCCGCCACGGTCGGGGGTGAAGTGCTCTCCCTGCGGTGGACGGAGACCCTGCTGCGGATCGCCATACTGGAGAGACGCATCTACCGCGGGAAGGTCGTCTCGCGGGACGCACGGGAAGCCGTAGCCAGCCAGCGTAGGACTGCTGCGGCGCCACCACCGGCAGCGAGACCGCTAGCCACGAAGGCCCCAGCCAGACCCGCCCGCGCCACGTCCGGCAGTCACCAGGTGGCAGCCGTGGCCGTGGCGTCCGTGATGCTCCTGGCGGTGGCCACCGTGCTGTCCGGGGTGATCGACGGGATCGTCGTGTTCGTCCACTACAACGTGACCATCCCCAGCAGGTGCGGCCCTGGCCCGGAACCGGGCATCTGCTCCACGGCGTCACTGGTCCAGTCGTGCGCCTGGGTGGCTGGCATCATCTACGGGCTGGTGTTCCTGATAGGAATCCCGGCGATCGTCAAGCAGGGTATGAGCGGGAAGAAGGCGGCATGAGCGAGATCGACAACACCACCAAGCGCCTGAGGGACCCCGTTGAGGCGTCCCTGTACCTGATGGAAGCGCTGGCCAACGAAGGACGGCCGGGTCAGATCGAGGCGATGGAGGCCGAGGGGCAGCGCCAGTTGGTGAACTCCGACCGGCTGCCGACCGACAGGAAGGGCGACTTCGAGGCGCTCGGCTTCACGTTCGGTGAGCCGGACAAAAATGATCCGATGTTCTGCCCTGCGACCCTGCCGCCCGGCTGGACGCGCAAGGGCAGTGACCACGCGATGTGGTCCTACCTCCTTGACGAGCACGGCAAGCAGCGTGTGGCGATCTTCTACAAGGCCGCGCCCTACGACCGCCGTGCCTTCATGCGCATGGCCTAAGACCACTGCTTGACGTACGGAAGGAAGGTTCAGTCATGATCGGCTTCATGCTCGCTCTCGTTCGCCCGAGAGCGCATGTCCAGTGCTTCGTCTGCGGGTGGAACGCGCCGCGCAGTCGCATGTGGCGCAACTGTCCCGGTGTGTACGTCTGCCGCAGCGAAGGACTCTGTGGATGGCGATATCGCCAGAACGGCGAAATCAACTGCGGTGAGCGGCTGCCATGGGAGCGGAGAGAGGGCTCGTCGTCATGAGCAACGCCGCGCGAGCACGCCGCACCCGGAACGCCGCGCAGTGGGTGGCCATTCACGAGCCGGGCATCTGCGACGTGTGCCGCAGCAAGTTCGTTCCGGCGGCCGAGGGGCAGCGGCGATGCTCGGATGAGTGCAGGGACTTCGCCCGGAAGAACCAGTACGCACCAACTGGAAGCCTTCCAGGACTCTGGGAGGAAGCGCAGAGGCTGATCCGGCCGTGCCCTAGCGGCAAAGTTAGGCACCAGACGAAACGGGATGCGATTAATTCCGCTCGGCGCGAAGCGAAGCGCCACTACAGCGGATTGCCGAACTGGCTGCGCGCGTACGAGTGCGAACTGTGCGGCGCCGGCTGGCACCTAACATCGAAGCCGCAGCGCGACTAAGACCACGACTTCACGTTGGGCCGCGATCCCTGCCCCACATCGTCCTGCGGCGCAAAGGTATCCAGATCCCACGCACCGGGCTGCCGGGTGGTGTTCTCCCCGTAGTTCCCGGCGA
>OCZU010002490.1_pt1 | contig 11733 bp, 11 predicted proteins | sample 1539001 | NCBI WGS metagenome assembly OCZU01 (sample SAMEA3539306, study PRJEB22396) | soil metagenome | biome: tundra; feature: field; material: soil | place: USA | collected 2010-05 | depth 0.15 m
ACCGGTTGGCGTATGGGCTACGGCGTGATGCGCGCCGACTTGGCGACACACGTTGCCCGCCTGATGACCAACTCCAACTCCTGCACGGCCAGCTTCACGCAAGTCGCCGGCATCGAGGCGCTGCGCGGGCCACAGGATTCGGTCGAAACGATGTGCGCCGAGTTCAAGAAACGTCGCGACGTGATGGTCGCCGGCCTCAACAAGATCAAAGGTTTTTCCTGCCGCTTGCCCAAGGGCGCGTTCTACGTTTTCCCCAACATCAAGCAAACCGGATGGCCATCGAAGAAATTGGCCGACGCGCTGCTCGACGATGCCGGCGTCGCCGCGCTGTCTGGTACCGCTTTCGGCGATTTTGGCGAGGGCTACTTGCGCTTTAGCGTGGCCAACTCGATCGAGAACATCGAGAAAGCGCTCGACCGCGTCGGGGCCTGGGCGGACAAGCATCTTCAATAGACAGGATTCACAGGATTTTGTGGATTGTTCATAACGGGTCTCTTACAAATCGGGGAAATCCTGTCTAGGAATGAAACGAATCTTTGCCACATCCCGCATCGGCGATCCTGCCGAGAACCGTCTGCGCGAGCACGGCTACGAGCTCGAAGTCTTCCAAGGCCCCGAGGCGCCGCCGAAGACTCTTGTCATCGAGAAAGTGAAGAGCGGCATCGACGCGTTGATCACCACGCTTCGCGATCCGATCGACGCCGAAATCTTCGAAGCAGGAAAGGGCTCGCTCAAGGTCGTGGCCCAGATCGCCGTCGGCTTCGACAACATCAACCGCGCCGACGCCAACAAATACAAGGTCCCATTTACGAACACGGCCGACGTGCTCACCGAAGCGACGGCCGAGTTCGGTTTTTTCATGCTCGGCGTGCTGGCGCGCAAAATGTATTCGAGTGAGCGCCTGGTGCGGGAGCAGAAGTGGCCGTCGTGGCATCCATTCCTGCCGTTCCTCGGCGACGAGGTCACGGGCAAGACCATCGCCATTATCGGTACCGGACGCATCGGCCTGGCGATGATCAAAAAGTGCTCGGGCTTCGATATGAACATGCTGTGCTACGACCCGGCGTATCACAACGACAAGTACATCGCTTCCATCCAGGAGTTAATGGACCTGCGCTACGCCACGGGAATTCAGAAGGAAAGGACCTGGATCAAGTACGTGGAGATCGAGGAGGCACTTAGCGGCGCCGATTACGTGAGCATCCACGTCCCGCTGTTGCTCGATATCGACACCGACAAGCCGACCTACCACTTTATCAACGAGAAGACGCTCAAGCTGATGAAGCCGACGGCGTACCTGGTGAATACCTCGCGCGGTCCGGTCGTGGACGAGAAGGCACTCGCCAAAGCGTTGAAAGACAAAGTCATCGCCGGGGCGGCGCTGGACGTTTTTGAGAAAGAGCCCCTGCCGGCGGATTCGCCGCTGCTCGATCCCGAAATCGCCGACCGCACGCGGCTGTTCCATCACTTCGCCAGTGGCGCGCAGATCACGCGGCTCTCGGTCGATCCCGACAAAGGCATGGCTGGGCGCACTGCCCAGGCAGTGATCGACGTGCTGGAAGGGAGCTACGGCGGCGACCCAACGAAGATGCCATATGTTGTGAATAAGGAAGCGTTTGAGAAGAAAAGCTGAAACGCTGAAAAAAGAGGTTGAGCAGTTGAGGCATTGAGACGTTGAGACGAACGAAGCAGAGGGAGAAGTACCTTAAAACTGCCTGGGGAAAACGTTACATCAAAATCGCCTCCGACGTTATCTCGAGGGGTAAAGAAAATAGGTCAGATCTAAACTCCGAAAGGTTTCGCGAGCAGGGCACTTAACATTTCACGGTGACAGCTCCGCCAGATTTGGGTTGTCAGCCGGGAAGGCGATCTAAAAGATCGACCTCATGAAATTCACCAAAAACATCGGCATGTTTCTGCTCGCGGTTTACTTGATCCTTGATGGCCTATTAGGCTTCGGTTTGAACATCGGACCAGCGGTTTTTCTGCTCTACATTGTGGCGCTGGCCGCCGGCGTCTTTATCCTTATCGGCAAATAGCGAAGGGGAAGTTGAGAGGTTGAAAAGTTGAGCGGTTGAACGGGAGACCGACCGGGTCGCCTTTGGTGCGCCCCGCTATGGTGTCTCCGAAGTAATTTTCAGCCAGCTCTTGTGAATGAAGCCGCTCTTGTCCGGGCCGAGAATGACGTGCGCCCAATCACGTTGCATTTGGTCGATCTCGAGCCGATCACCATTCTTCACCATCGCGACAATTTTCGCGTTAACGAATGGCTCTTCGCGGACAGCCGTCGTGCCCTGAGGATCTTGCACGATGCCATACATTGCTGGATGCACCGGGCTCGACCCCGGAATAGCCGAGGACGCGGGAGTGGATTGAGGCATTGACTGACCGACATCTTGCGTCGTCTCTTTTTCCGATCCGTTAACCGATGAGCGGAGAGGGCGACCATTGGCGGGCAAGAGGCCTTTCATGCTGTCAATTTGCCAACCATCGGGCGCGAGCACCAATTCGATCGGACCTCGCCATTGCGGCTGCTGGGATGCAGGATTGGCGTCTTGGAAAACTGCCGCGACGCTGACGCTGCGTTCGCTCTTCGAAACAATCGTGGCTTCCACCAGCTTGGCCCGCGGGGTGAGGGCGACGTTCCGGGAATATACTGTGAAGGCGAGATGGCTGCGGAAATTCGGGGACAAGAGGTTGAAGGCCGCGGTCGCATCTCGTTTATCCAACAGGTCAAAATAACGGTGCAACAACGCCAGCGTCGGCTCCGTCTGATCGGCCTTTGTCGTAGCTGCCGCTTGGTCGGCCGAAGGCGCGGCAGTCATACTTCCAGCGCCGGCGCTTTGGCTGCGTGATGGATTCTTTAAAACGAGAAACCCGATCACCCCGGCGACCAAGGCCAGCGCGACCACAACTCCTATCCAAAGTAAGGGTCGCTTGGGCGGGGGCGTCACCGGAGTTACGACGGTTTGCGATGGCGAAGCTCGATCCGGCTCCGCAGCCGGGCGGGCGCTCTGAGATTTCTCTACCGCCGCGAGGATTTGTTCCGCCGCCCTGATGATGGATCGGTCCCGGGCATCGGGCGCGATTGCCAGCCAGTGCACGGTCGCGAGAAGATAATCAAGGCTCTTGGAGGGCGTGGAATCATCGAACCGAACTGGAACGATATTGACGCCAAACTTTAGCGCGCGCTCCACTTCGCGCATCACGTGGGAAGAGACATTCGAGTTTTGGCTGTAAATCAGCACGAAACAACTGGCGCTCTCGATCGCGTTTAGGATGGACTCCGCATAAGAACCGCCCGCGGGCACGTCTCTCGGAGCCAGCCAGCAGACCACTTCGCGCTCCTCCAGCGCCTTCACCAGCAGCTGCGCGGCGGGTTCATCTTCGTGGGAGTGGCTTACGAAAACGTGTTTACTCATCGGTCCTGTCCATGAGCTGAGGTTTAACAAAGATGACGCGCGCGACCAGCTTTTTCAAACGCGTAGGCGGGCGACTAAAGAAAGTAAGATGGCCGAATTAAGAATTAAGATTATCTCGCGCCGCTTTCGTTATCATCCGGGGCGAGGAGATGGCCGAAGAGACGGCCGGCGATGAGGAAGATGATGCCGGCTGTTCCACAAAGTCCCGCGTGCAATAGCCAGAAGTGGGTTGCGGGCATTTTTTCGAGAAGGCCGCCAATCCAGCCGACGAGATTGTTCGCGGCGAACAGGTGCAGATAAAAAACGCCGATGATCGTGGCAGACAAGGCGGGTGGCGCGACCCGCGCATAGAGCGCAAGCGAGACGGGAAAAACGTTAGCAAAGCCGATGCTATTCAAGACGTGAAAGGCGATGAGCCAGCCGATTGAAACTTTTCCTCCCGCCGCGATCGCTGCGCCCATGGCGAGGGAGATGAAGCCGGTCACGGCCACGAGACTGCCGATGCCCATCTTGGTGATTTCCGCCGGCTCAGGATATTTTTTCGACCAGAGTCGCCAGAACACCACGGCGCCGGCGAGGAAAGTTACCGATACGATCGAGTCAAGAGTGATCAGCCAGGTCGTCGGCATTTTGCGGCCGAAGAAGATGAGGTCGCCGTGGTCCTGCGCCCAGATGAGATACGCGTTGAAGATTTGTTGATTGCCGATGGCCCCGATCGCCAGCACCGGCAACAGCGCGAGCAACGCGATGATCCCCATTCTTTCACGATGAGTCAGCGGAATTTTCGCGGCACGCTCACTTCTTCTCACAACGGGCGAATCGGGAGGAAGCCATTTCCGGCCGGAGAGATAAATCGTCAGACCGATCAACATGCCGACGCCGGCGGCGCCGAAGCCGTAGTGCCAGCCGTAAACTTCGCCGAGCGTTCCGGCGATCAGCGGGGCGGCGATGACTCCGCCGTTGATAAACAGATAATAAATCTGGAAAGCATCGGCGCGTCGGTTGTCGCCGGTCGCGTAGAGCGCACCGACCTGACTGGCGAGGTTTCCCTTGAAACAACCGACACCGATGAGGAGACAACTCAGCGCGACGAGGAATGTGAAATCAAACGCCATCAGAAAATGCCCGGCCGCCATGAGCAGTGCACCGATGGTGATGGTGCGGGTGCGTCCGAGCAGACGGTCGGCGATCAATCCGCCGCCGATCGGCGTGAGATAAACGAGACCGGTGTAGAGGCCGAAAATCGCCGAGGCGAGCGCCGTGACCGAGAGTGGACCGCGATAAATACCTTCGAGCAGATGGCGAAATGGAGCGAACCCGGCGACGCGCTCGATGTGTCCGGGGTGCAGCAGTCTGCCAACCATGTAGAGCACGAGCAGCGCTTGCATGCCGTAGTAGGAAAAGCGTTCCCACGCCTCGGCGAAGGCGATATAGCCGAGACCGCGCGGATGCCCGATGAAGCTACGATCCTCAGGATGGTGCATCGCCGGAGAGTGTTGGGTTGAACCTCCTTTGGCAAGCGCGGACCGGAGGCTCGCGGAATGAGTTGAGAGGTTGAGGGAGTTGAGAGTTGAGTGGCGGCATGCGTAGAAAAGGCTCGGAGCGATCACGCGAACGCGTAATACTCATTCGCATGCGTGCGTTACTCTTTATCATCGCGATTCTCACAGCGGTCAGCTCGCTTTACGCGGAACCCGTCAGTCTGCTCGACGGAAAACTGAAGATCGACACGACTGACGCTTTCGTGGCCGACACGGCGAAGTCATCGAAACAATCGATCGCTGATTTTAAGGGACGCAACAGTGACGGTTGGGGAGCGATCTTGCGCGGAACGCACGGCTTGCAGCCGGACGGGCTGACTAATTACATGGACAAGAAGGTGGCGGAATACACCAAAGGATTATCGTGGCTGCCGCGCCTCAACTGGTTGAAGAAGGAGATCGTGACGATCAACGGACGCAAGTGGGCCGATATCCGGTTCATCGCGCCGCGCGAGAACGCGAAAGACGCGCTCGACGGTCTTATGTACACGCGCATCCTGGCGACTTCGTACGGCGGGCAATTGCTCGAGATCATGTTCACCAGCAACACCGATCCGAATCGGGCGTTGAAGGAGAAGATGGACAAGGCGATCGAGTCTGCACGACTCGAGAATTAGAAAGTAGAAATTAGGAAGTAGAAGTCAGCTGAGTCGGTACGGCTGGAAGACTAGAGGAAACCGTTACGTCTTATATATAGACGGTCCGAGCCGGACAGGCGGTTCCAGCAAAGTCTGCCATTCGCCCGCATCCCGCGGCAGGGCTACAGCACGTGTAGTTCTACCACGCGCCGGAAGTGGTACCCGTAGATGGCGAGGGTCAGGGCTTGCGCCAGCAGGCGAGGTCGCACGAAGAGGGTCCACGCGAGAAGCTGCCAGTACTGGAACCGCTCGCGTCCGATGACGCCGAGACGCAGCGCGGAGCGCACCACCGCGAGGACACGCTGCAGGTCCACCCGCCGACGTACCGCCGGCTGCTTGTACTCGCGCAGGAACGTGCGTACACGTCGGTAGTAGTAGCGGGGCGCGTAGATGTGGGAGAGGAGTGCCCGGTAGTGTTCACGCAGCACTTCGAGCCCCATCTGCGGCCGGAGGTTCGTGGTGCCGTCCACATTGTCGCCGGTCACCTCGCTAAGCAGGCGCCCCTCGCGCGCCATGCGCTCGTAGAGTCGCGTACCTACGGGCGCCTGGAGCATTCCGACCATCGCGGTGACAATCCCGCTGCGCTGGATGAAATCGATCTGGCGCTCGAACGTGGACGGCGTGTCGCCGTCGAAGCCGACGATGAAGCCGGCGTATACCTCGATTCCCGCGTGCTGAATGCGCTTCACGTCGTCCACGAGGTTGCGACCGAGGTTCTGCTTCTTGTTGCATGCGGCCAGGGCATCGTCGTCGGGGGTTTCGATGCCGACGAACACGGTGTCGAATCCAGCGGCGGCCATCAACCGAAGCAGTTCGTCGTCGTCGGCCAAGTTCATGGAGACCTGCGAGGTGAACGGCATGCGCCGCTTGCGATGCTGCCACGCGACGAGCGCCGGGAGCAGGTCGCTCTTCACCAGGCGCTTGTTTCCAATCAGGTTGTCATCCACGAAGAACACCGAGCCGCGCCAACCGAGCTCGTACAAGCGATCGAGCTCGGCGATCATCTGCGCCGTGGTCTTGGTGCGCGGTCGATGCCCGAGGAGCGCCGTCACATTGCAGAACTCGCAGTCGTATGGGCAGCCGCGACAGAACTGTACACTCATGCTCGCGTAACGCCGGAAGTCCACGAGCTCCCACAGCGGCATGGGCGTCGTGTGCAGGTCCGCATATTCGGAGCTCGTGTACAGCCGCTTCGCTTGCCCGCGCGCGAGGTCGGCCAGGAATGCCGGGAGCGTCAGTTCGGCCTCGTCGAGCACGAAGTGGTCGACACCGGGAAATTGCTCGTGCTCCACCGTGAAGAGCGCTCCCCCGGCGACAACGGGGACGCCCGCCGCCTTGCATCGGGCGATGAGCCGACGTGCGGATTCGCGCTGCACGATCATGCCGCCGATGAAGGCGTAGTCGGCCCAGGCCAGGTCTGCGTCGGAGAGCGTGGCGACGTTGAGATCCACGAGGCGTTTCTCCCACTCTCCGGGCAGCATCGCGGCGACGGTGAGCAATCCGAGTGGTGGTGATGAGGCGCGCCGATGAATGAACTTCAGGGCGTGCTTGAAGCTCCAGAACGTGTCTGGGAACTCCGGGGCGAGAAACAGAATCTTCATGATGACCGTGCGCGCGGGTTAACCCATTATCCTACGCCAGGGCGCGGCTTCTGTCAGGAAATCGCCGACTCCCCACGGCTCGCGCGCTCCCATGCCGCAACTCCGCTCGCGCGTGACCGGCTTCCGATAAATCAGGATCAATGCCGGCGCTTTCCGCCTTTTCGGCATGGCGAACAATGAAGATTGTTGGTTGCGCCGCGGCCGCGGAACCGAAGAGTCCGACCAATAAAAGAGAAAGAACAAAGCGATTCATGGTGAAGGTTTAAACACTTTATCAGTGTAGGGAGGGCGTGTCCCCCGCAGCATCTTTTTATTTGCGGTCGCCGCGGCGACCGCCCCTCGGGTTTTGTGATCCATCTCGCGGCCTCCCGGCTTGCTTCATTCGCGAGTCGAAATCCACGAGGTGATTGAGTCGGTCCGGCTGGAGGAGTGAAGGGGAACGGGCGCTCCGTCGCGCGTTGTTAATGGAGTCGCGGCTTTGCTGCCATTTTAGCATCGAGCAAGGGACTGCTCGATCCACCGGTTGGATCACGCTCGTGCGAACAAATTAGAGGTGGAAAGTAGGACGTAAAAGTTTATAACGGGCACAAATGAAAGCCGCGCCTCTCCCTGCGATTGTGTTGGTCGCGGCGGCCAGCATGTTTGCCGCTCTTGTCCGGGCGCAAGAGAACAGGACGATTACCATCAGTAGCGATAGCTACGCGGCGATTGCCTATTCGCCGACGACAGGAAAATACACTTACGCGTACGATCTTCGAAGCCGATCGGCCGCAGAAAACGTCGCGCTCGAGAAGTGCGGTGAGGACGCGCACCTCGCTTGTTGGGTGAACAGAGGGTTTTGCGCGCTGGCTTTGGGCTCCGACAAATCGTGCTGGGGAATTGGTTATAGTTATGGAAACGGCGCCAACACCGATAAGGCGAAGAATGATGCGCTGGAGGATTGCCGAAACCGGACGAGCGGTGTGCACATTGCGGTGGTCCTGAGTTCAGACGGACAACACCTTTGGGATGAGAAGGACCACATCACGATCATCGATAAGAACGGAAACATCTATGATGGTCATGGAAATCGCCTGACTCCAACTCCTTCAGCAGGCGCGTCGGCGACTGACGAAAAATCTCCCGCGCCGAAATAAATTCCTCCTCCGGCCAAGGATGGTTCGTCTCCGTCCAAAACGCCGGACGGCCAAAACAAAAAGTAACTGTCTTTGCGAAATTGATTGAGTCGGTGCGGCTGGAAGAATGACAGAGGGTTGACAGGTTGAGTTGTTGAGAGGAATTATTGGCGCGGCAAATTGTTGCGAGCGAAAAACGACGCGTTCGCTTAATTGCTGCTACCATACCAACATGAAAAATTATTTAAAACTCGGCGCCCTTGCCGCTGTAGCCCTCTCGTTCGTCTTTATCCCGGTCCGCAATGCGACCGCGGAGGATGAGGAATATACATTCAAAGTCCACAATACGACGAAGGATACGATCAAGAGTCTTCTCGTGTCGGAGGACGGCAAGGAATACGGCCATTTCGATCTCGGCAAGGAAGGCATCAAGCCGGACGAGACAGTGAAGTTGAAGTGGGACAAATCAACCAACAAAAAGGGCTGCAAATGGTATATCAAGGCGGTGTTCGCCGACGATAGCGAAACCGAAGCCAAGAAGTTCGATTTCTGCGAAGAGGATCTCGAACTGGATTTCTAAACGAGCGCAGTACCCGAGCAGAGTAGTTGAGAGGGACAACGCGCCGTCCAGCGCATCGCCGGTTACGCTTTCCCGCCGAAGGTGACGTGGTCGTCGAGGTCGAGATAGTCGAACCAAGTTTTCACATCTTCACGCGTTTTACTGATGTCGCCGACGCGCTTGGTGAAAAACTCCAGCGTTTCCACGTCGCCGTCCGGGCCGCGCTCATTTAGATAAGCGCTCCACTGCTGAATTTCCCACGGCGTGTGTTGGTTTGGAGCGTTTTGCTCGATCCACGCCAGCATATCGCCGTCACCTTTTCCCGTCGCGAGTTCTGATTTCAATGCCTCCGCCGTGATTCCGGTAAAACGGAACCAATGATGGTCCATCGGGTTGTTGTATTTGTATTCGCCCGCCGTGCCCGCATGTTCGGCGCGGCCCTTGTCGAGAATGCGGGCGAGCATGACATAGCCGCCGAGACGCACCCGGGGACTGCGTGGCGGACGTTGCGTAAGATTCGGCGCGGGACTCGAGGGTGCATTCATCAGGCAATGTAACAGCGCTTATATATATTCTCCAAAGATAGCGCGGACGCATTCATCACAGAATCTGAATTTGGACAAACGGTAACGAGCCACGTCACTCCTTGGACTGTGAGTAACGCTTAAAAAAACTGAGCACCGCCCGCGTGCCAGACTATTTGTTCGTCAGGATGACTTTCAAGGCGCGTTCCTTCCCGGCATTGCCGAAAGTGTCATAGGCCTTCATGACGTCATCGAGCGTGAAGTGATGCGTGACGAGCTGTTTCGGCTTGAGCTTGCCGGACATGACCGTCTTGAGCAGCAGCGAAGTGGTCACTGCGTCGACGAGCCGCGTCGTGATGGTGATGTTTTGCGACCAGAGTTTCTCGAGGTGCAGGGACACGCTCGCCCCGTGCACGCCGATGTTGGCGATGTGGCCGCCGGCGCCGACGATTTCCTGACAGATTTCGAACGTAGCGGCTACGCCGACCGCTTCGATAGCGACATCCACTCCTTTGCCGGAAGTCATGGCCATGACTTTTTCGACGGCCTTGCCATCGGTGCTGTTGACCACCGCGGTCGCCCCGAACTGCTTCGCCACCTCGAGACGGTTGTCATCGAGATCGATGACGATGATGTGCGCCGGAGCATAGAATTGTGTCGTCAGCAGTGCCGACAGTCCGACAGGGCCCGCACCGATGATGGCCACCATATCTCCCGGTTTGACGCAGCCGTTGAGCACGCCGCATTCATAGCCGGTCGGCAGGATGTCGCTGAGCATCACCATCGCGTCTTCGTCTGCGGCCTCGGGAATGGGATAAAGACTCGTGTCGGCAAAAGGAATCCGGACGAACTCGGCCTGCGTTCCGTCAATCGTGTTGCCCAGAATCCAGCCGCCCTGCTCGCAATGGGAGGGCATGCTGCGCCTGCAAAACTCACACTTTCCGCACGCCGTGATGCACGAGATCAGGACTCGATCGCCCTTGTGAAAGCGGCTGACACCGGTTCCGACCTCATCGATGACCCCGATCCCTTCATGGCCCAAGATGCGACCTTCCGCGACGGTGGCCACGTCTCCTTTCAGGATGTGCAGATCCGTACCGCAGATGGTGGTCTTGGTTACCCGCACCACGGCGTCGGTCGCTTCGCGTAGCGAGGGCTTCGCCACGTCTTCCAACTTCTTCTTTCCTGGACCGTGATAAACGAGTGCTTTCATGGGGATGATTTTGCGTGACTATACCATGCGGCACGGGCAAGTGAAAATGGGTGTTACCCCGCACGCGATCATTGCGTGCCGAGCGCGGTCCCTCGGGCGTTGCTAATTAAGTCGTGGTTCCGCCGCCATACATAACATCGGTCCGAGCCTGGCTGGTGGAATCAGGCGGCGTGACGTTTTTCGATTACGACGAGCGCGATTCCGCCTAAGACCGCGATGGACGCAAACAGAAAACGCGGAGTCAGCGATTCCCCGAGCAAGAGAATCCCGCCGGTGGCCGCGAAGATCGGCACACTAAGTTGAACGGTTGCGGCGCTTGTCGCTTTCAAACCGGACAACGCAGTGTACCAGATGACGTAACCGAGTCCGGAAGCAATCGCTCCGGAGAGCACGGCATAGCCGATTCCTGCGCGATCGAGGCGTGCCCACGGGAGCAGAATGATGCTGACAATTGCAGCAAACGGAACGGCGCGGAGAAAGTTGCCGGTCGTGGCGGCAATTGCGTTGCGACTTTGCTTTCCGCGCAACGAATAAATTCCCCAAGCCACACCGGCACCAAGCATCAAGATCGAACCACTAAACGGCGGAGCCGAAAGACCAGGGAACAGGAGCACGATAAGCCCGCTCACGGCCAAGACGAGACCGACGATTTGGATTGCATGCAATCGTTCGCCTTTGCGCAGACCCCAGAGAATCATTGTGGCCTGGACAGCGCCAAACAGAAGCAATGCTCCCGTTGCGGCGGTGAGATTGCGATAGGCAAACGAAAAAGCAGCGGCATAGGCGAAGAGCGCCAGCGCGGACGGCCAGTTTCCAGCATCTTTCCATGCCGCGTTGCGCATCTGCATAATGAGCCAAAGCGCGGCGGCGCCGGAGAAGATGCGAATGAACGTAAAGCTGGCGGCGTCGATACTGGTTTGCTTCAACGCCACTCGGCAGAGCAGCGAGTTGCTCGCGAACGCGATCATCGCCGCTAATGTTAGGATGAAAATTCGTGTCGGTTTCAACGCATGGGGAAAGTTGAGTTGTGGAATTGTGGAGTAGTTGAGAGGTGGAACGGCTCCGAAAACTTTCGGGGGCGTTGCTAATTAAGTTCCAGGCTTCGCCGCCATGATGAGAT
>OCZU010002491.1_pt1 | contig 11732 bp, 5 predicted proteins | sample 1539001 | NCBI WGS metagenome assembly OCZU01 (sample SAMEA3539306, study PRJEB22396) | soil metagenome | biome: tundra; feature: field; material: soil | place: USA | collected 2010-05 | depth 0.15 m
GCGCGATGTGAACGAAACCCGTGCCGGTGTCGCTGGTGACGAACTCAGCGGCGAAGGCCTTGCCGGTGCGCCCGGGAATGAACGGATGTTGATATTGGAGTGCAGCGAGTTGCTCGGTTGAGACAGGCGATTCCGTGGAGTTCGCCCAGCCGCATTTTTCGGCGACGGCTGGAAGAAGTCCGCGAAATAAAATGAAATTCTCTTCGCCGACGCGGACCTGAACGTATTGGAGTTTTTCGTTGTAAGCCACGGCGAGGTTTGCGGGCAACGTCCAAGGCGTGGTCGTCCAAATCACGATGAACGTCTTCGGCTGTCCGATGACAGGGAATTTCACGAACACGCTCTGGCTGACGTGATCGTGATATTCGACTTCGGCTTCGGCCAACGCGGTGCGGCAGGGGATGCTCCAATAAACCGGTTTTTTGCCGCGATAAACGAAACCCTGCTCCACGATGTCCGCGAACAGACGCAGTTCGTCGGCCTCGTATTCCTGGCTGAGCGTCAGATAGGGATTATCCCAATCACCGAGGACGCCGAGGCGTTTGAATTGCGTGCGCTGGATGTCAATGAACTTGCGCGCGTAGGCATCGCAGGCCGTTCGGATCGTGACGGCGTCGGCACTGGTGTCGCCGGCCTTGCGCATCTCCTGCGAGACTTTGAACTCGATCGGCAGGCCGTGGCAATCCCAGCCGGGAATATAGGGCGCGTTGAAGCCGCGCAAGGTTTTGTATTTGACGATGATGTCCTTGAGAATCTTGTTCAGCGCGGTGCCTATGTGAACATCGCCGTTGGCGAACGGCGGGCCGTCGTGGAGCACAAATTTTTCGGCGCCGGCACGGGCGGCTTGAATCTTTGCGTAAAGATTTGCGGCTTCCCATTTCCTGAGACGTTCGGGTTCGCGCGTGACCAGGTCCGCCTTCATCGCGAAGTCGGTGCGCGGCAGATTCAATGTGTCTTTGTAGTCCATCAAAGGACGCGCAAACTAACAGCGGGTAAAAGGGGTGTCAACGAAGCGGCAGACTCGGCAGTGTCTCAATTTGGAATTTTGCGGAGCGCGGCTGTGCGCGAAGCGTCAGCCGCCGCGCGCTGAAAATGCTGCGGCTGGTCTCCGACACAGCCGCGCTCCGTTCAAAGCAAGACACTACCGCAGACCCGGGGCGGTATTGAAACTGCCGCTAAAAAGAAACGGAGCACGGAATTCATTCCGTGAGTTGCTTCCCGAACGAGGGACACGCGGAATAAATTCCGCGCTCCGGCCTTCCAGTTTCAGTCGCCACACGAGCCGGCGAAACTCCATCGGGGCTGCCGGATCAGATTTTTGCGCCGGCATCGCCCGCCGGATTCTCCGCAGCGAACAGATTGTCGGCGTGCGGGGGCCGGGGCGTTTCAGCGGCGGTGTAGGCTTGATGAACCAAATCGGCCAGCACCTCCGCCCGCTCGGAGACATCCGGAATCGTGCTGGATTTCCATGAATACATCCACTCAATGGTCCGCTGGCCAAGGGCGCGGTAACTTTCGAACTGCGATTCGCTGAACCACTGGTCGCTGGTGGATTCGTGCGGGAACTCCTCGCTTTCGCGCGAATAATTGTAAATGTCGCGCGGTTCGTTGCCCAGCAAGGCGGGTTTGATGTAGATGAGCGTTCCCTTGCGCCCGCCTTCGTCGGCAGAGCCGTAGTCAATTTCTCCGATGGCGCAGTATCTGCCTGATTTTTTTCCCTCCTCATCGGTGCGTGAAAAAATTTCAAATTTTTTGATTTCAATTTTCACGCCGAGATCCACGCGGATTTTGCGGATGGCGTTGCCGAGATCTTCGAGGCTGCACTCGGGATCGCAGCCGGCGTCGCTCACCACGATGAGGCGGCAGCGGCGCAGGATCATTTCGTAGAGGCCGAGATTTTCAAAGTGGCCGCCGTCGGAAAGATAAACGTACGGGCTGGTGCTGTCGGTCAAGCCGAGTCCTTCCTTGACCATGTGACGGACCGGCGAACGCGGCGCCGGGTCGTGAAAGGTGTCATGGCCCATCGCGCCGGGATTGCCGAGCCACCAGCCGAGCCGCACGTTAAACAGCGTCATGAGAAGCGCGACCATGGGCGAGGAATGGTAACCCTGGTTGGGGCTGGCCGCCGCGCCGGAAATCGCGACGGCGGTGCCCAGTGACAGGCCGTTTTTAAAATGGGTGAGCGCGTAGTGCTTCGTGAAACGATAACCAAGCCGGAAATTTCCGCAGTGCAGCGTGCTGGCGGTGAACGTTTCGGATTTGCGCTGCTGCCACGCGAGATTATCGCCGGTGACCAGGTTGAGCGCCATGTTGACGATGTGAAGCGGCCGCTGGGGAACCGCGGAGTTTTTGGGATCGCGCAGTTCCTGGAGCGGCAAATTGTCGGCGGAATCGAAGCCGGTGAACGGATTGGGATCGCGTTTGGAGTTGGATGCGCCGAGATAGGCGCGGACGAGACGGTTGCGGTAAATGGCGTGCAGAGAAAATTTGTTCACGTTGATGAGGCGCGAAAGCCCCAAGCCGATGAACGCGCCCACAAAAATAAATCCGGCGACCAGCCGCCAGGGCGCATCACTCACGACGTGGTTAAAATTGCTGAACGCCTGAGCTTGCGAGAAACCCACGATGTCCGAAAGAGCCGGACTCAACCGATGCGCCACCACCACCAACAGCCAGCTGGTGGCGAGCGAAAGCCCCGCCACCAACGCTGCCAGCGAAAGTGGCGCGGCCAGGCCCAGTGCCTTATCAAGCACCCGCGCGACCAGACCGTCCTTGGCTTTGCCTTCCTTGTTGGCCGCGGTGCCGGAGTTGTATCCGACAATCAAAGTAAACAGTCCGCTGCTGCCACCCAGCAGGCCGAGGATTTTCGGCATGGCGAGCAGGCCCAGCGGCCCAAACAAAACCAGCGTGCTGAACAGGCTCCAGCCAAGGACGGCGATGAGCACCCACGCACCCATGCGCGCCCACCATTCGCGATCCTCGTCGGAGGTGACTTTACTGGCTACGCCGATGAAAATGGTCGCGGTGAAAAGGAACAGCATGAGAAACAGCGGCGCGGCGAAGCAACCATACAACGCCAGTCCCGCCGGCAGGTTCGCAGGGGGAATCATCCGGGTCGCGGCGTTCCAGAGGAAAATGCCGCCGACCGCGCCGGTGATGATGGCCAGAGAAAATTCCCAGCGGAGCCTAGACCATTGGCCGGAACGCCAGCGCTTCAAAAATAACTCGGCCACCAGCCAGCCGCTCAAATGCAGTGACGCGCCCAGCAAACAATAGTTCAGAATTTTTGGCGCTTCCTTGCCGGGTGTCCCGCAGATGAACTGCAAGAACCATTTCAACGCGGCATTGGCAGTGTCACCGCCGGCTCCGCTTTGCGCCCACGCCCAGGAGGTCGTCAGGCAAACCGCCGCCAGGCACAGAGGGGCGAGACACCAACCGATGAAATTCTCCTGGCTTCGCCGCGCGAACCAGACGCCGCCGTGTTCCTTGAAATCCGCCCGCACTCCGGGGCGGTTCATCACGCTGTAAGCCAGCGCCCAGGCTGCGAGAACGCAGCCGGCAAAAAATCCGGTTCCGATCACCCAGTCGGGCTGGTTCACGTGCAGCAGAGCCACGTGCAGACGCGGCAGCGCGAACAGCGCGAGCAAAATGGGAATGAACACGAGCCAGTTCAACAGCAGGTTCCGCAAATACGTCGCCACGAGCGTCCAGGTGTCGGCGGAGAACAGGCCGAGTTTGGGCGTGAGGTAATTGCTGTACTTGCGGAGGTGGCTCAAGGGCGGCGGCTCCGGTTCAGTCGGCGAATCGGCCCTCCCGGCCTTGAGCGCGGCGAAGACTTTTTCGGCGCTGCCGGCGCGATGAATCCACGAACTGAGCCAGCTTCCGATGTAGCCGCCGCCGGAAACGGTCGAGAGATAATCGAAGTGTTCCATCACTCCGCGTCTGGCCAGTCCCTGCGCCACGCCCAGGGCGAAGGTCGCGCTGCGAATGCCGCCGCCGGAGAAACAAAGCGCGGCGCTGCCTGCTCCCGCATGGATGCGGCGGTAAATCTTCCCGAGGTGAATGTCCGCGATGGTTTTGAGATGTTCCGGAAACGCCTCTTCCAGCAACAGGCGGTTGAGCCGCGTGAGTTCGGAGGGATCCAGTTCCAGCCGCGTCATCGAGACGGTTTCCTTCCTCAATCCGGCCTTCGGAAAATCCCGGTCGTTGTAAAGACAGCTCGGTGTGTGCAGCAATTTGTTGAGCCATCCCGCCAGCTCCGCTTTGGTGCAGGTTTCGGGAACATTCGGCCGCTCCTCGGTGGAGAGCAGCGGCTTGATTTTTGCCAGCAGCCCGTTGACCGGCTCCTTCAGATGATTCGGCGCGAAATCCCAGGAAAAAACTGTCGTCGCGCCGCCGTGCAGCGCGGCATGCTCCTGATCCAACACCTCAAAGAACGGGGCCGGAAGTTTCCGCCGGTAGCTGGCAGTATGGAAAACTTTTGAGAACACGGGTCAGAGTGTTTTCATGTACTCCACCAAAGCCTGCTTGTCCGCGTCGCTCAGGTCCGTGCCATAGGTGTGGCCCTGGTTGCCGTCCCCGCGCACTTTTACGTCGTGCTTCCAGCCGAGCCGTTCGGCTTGCGGGCCTTGCGTGACGAAGCCGACCTTTACGGGATCATAGACATCGTAACCGACATAAAACACCTGCGTGCGTTTCTCCACGGGCTCGAGCAAGTCGCGCAAGTTCGGAACGGAACCGTTGTGCAGATACGGCGCGCGCATCCACAGGCCGTCCAGCGGCGGTGAGCAATAACCAAAATTTTTCACCATGTTCGGACGGTTGATGCCGAGACTTTTCACGGCTTCATTGGCCTCGTCGGCGGCGGCTTTGGTCCAGGTGTCCAGACGCTCGCGGTCGGTGCCGATCTCCTCGATGGGAATCACCTTGCTCGTCCGCGCTGCGCCGACATCGTGGCATTCGGCGCAGTAGTGCGCGTAAATCGGCTGGCCTTTGGCGGCGAGCATTTCGTCAATCGCGAACGGATATTTTGGCGGCGGCAGGGCGCTCAGAAAATTGTCGAGGTCTTCCATTCTTTTCACGAACCAATCGCGGCGCTTGAGTTTCCAATGCAGATTATCAATCGGATAAGTGAGCGGACTTTTTTTATCAGGCGCGGCGCCGAGGCCGAGCGCGGAGTCAATCAACACCGATCTTACGGCTGGCGTGTCGCAGCTCCAGTTGAGAAAAAGGTTCGGCCCTTTCCGCACTTGCAAATTCCAATTGCTGGGGAAATCCGCCTGACCGACGGAGTTGTCCATAGGCTGGGTGGTCATGAAATATTTCGTGAGATTCATCGGATCATCGCGGCCCGGACCCCAGTCGGGCCAGTTGGGGCGGTTCATCCACGTGAATTGTTTCTCCTGCCGTTGCAGCGCGCTGCGCGTCATCGGAATAAGCAGAAAGCGGTAAAGCTGGCGGTCAAGGAAAGACAGTTTGGTGTCGCGCTGAATCTCCGTGAGCAGCACGCTGGCGTTGAAACGTGAATCGCCGCTGACCTTCGTTAGAAAGCGGAGCATGGCCTGGACATTGACCGTGTTCGCGGGACTGGCGACCACGGCGTGCGGCACTTCCTCATCCTTGCTGCGCCAGGTGCCGACATGGCAGATGGCGCAATTGTTCGCGACGCGCGGAAAGCCGATGACTTGTTTCGTGAAGCCGACCGGCATTTCCCTGCCTTCCTCCCAAACCAGGCCGAAGGATTTGTATCCACCCGGCCCCGGCATGTATTCTGGAAAGACACGCGGCAACACTTCCCAAATCCAGTAGGGAATCCCCCGGCTGAATTCCGCACCGATGGAGCCGTACTTGAACCGCTCGGCTTCGTCGGCCCATTTCTGCTCCGGCTCTTCGCGCAAAAGTTTGTACCAGGCAACCCATCCGCCGACGACGCCGAGTAGCACCAGCACGAACAGCGTCTTGAGAATTTTGCGTTTGATTTTGGAACTCATAATTGCCTCTCGCCTGGGAGCGCCGGCGTCGCGCCGGCGAATTTTTCAATCCAAAACAGCCGCACGCCGGCGGGACGCCGGCGCTCCCAGGACATGTCAAGATTCCGGTTCGATTGCATGGTCACGGTTAAAATGTTTTCAAATACTCCACGAGCGCGTCTTTGTCCTCGGCGCTGAGATTGGTGCCGTATTCCTCCCCTTCATGGCCGGCGTTGCCGTTGCCGGGCAGGCGGGTGTCGAATTTGAAATACTTGTGGCCTTTTTCCTCCGGCACGTCGGAAATGAAACCGACCCGCTCGCGGTCAAACACATCGTAGCCGCGATAGAATTCCGCGCGCCGCTTCGCGGCCGGCTCGAGCAATTCGCGCAACGTCGGCACGGAACCGTTGTGCAGATACGGCCCGCGCAGCCAGAGGCCGTCCAGCGGCTGGCTGGCGTAACCGAAGGTTTTGCGGAAATGCTTGAAACGCTCGTCGGGATAGGCCGCATACAGCAGATTTTGATTCGCGCACAACTCTTCGGTGTACGAATCGAGGCGGTGGCGGTCCGTCTTGATTTTTTCAATCGGCGTCACCTGCCCGACCAGTTCGCCGGTGAAATCCTTGCCATCCTTCCCGTGGCAGCGCGCGCAATATTCCGCGTAAATTTTTTCACCGCGGCCGGTTTTCGCGAGGTCAATTTCATACGGCCAGCGCGGCGGCGTGTTGGTCATGATGAACCCTTTCATGCGCTGGAGCGATTCGCGGTCGAGCGTGGGCGGGATGGCGCCGGTGCCATAGGCGGCGCTGCGGTTGCGTTCATCCACGGAATTGTTGTTGCCATCCCAGTGCAGCCACATGTTGGTGCGCTTGGCCTGGTTCCAGATCGAGGGCAGGTCGCAATTCCCAACCCACTCGTTGGTCGGAATGGTCTCCATACGGAAATTCAGCAGCACCTTCGGCGGATTGAACGTGTCCACACGACCGGGGCCGGTGTCGGGTTCGCGGTCCATGAAGCTGAACCGCTGCGCCAGCGTGATCATGCGCTGCCGCGCGATGTCAACGGCGACGTAGCGGAAAAGCGCGCGGTTCAGCCAGTCGTCGCGTTTGTGCTGCGCGATCTCGTCCACCAGACGCTGCGGGTTGAAGTCCTCGTCGCGCGCGCACGCGAAAAGAAAGCGCTCGAACGCCTGCAAATCCATCCCGTTCGCGGGCATCCCGACGATGATGCGGCGCGGACTTTCGGGCGTGTCGCGGACGGTGCCGACGTGGCAGACGGCACAGTTGAGAAACACGCGGTCAACGCCCTGCACATTGCGCTGCGAGACGCCGATGGGAAACGGGCGGTTCGTTTCGTAAATGAAACCGAGCGATTCGAGTCCCTTGCCGGGCAGATATTTCCGGAACAATTCCGGAAGCGTTTTCCACAACGCCACCGGGATGCCCGCGTCCCGTTCGCCGCCGGTCGAGCCGTATTTGAACTGCTCCACGGCGCTGGCATAAACCACCGGCTTGTCGCGATTGAATCGAATCAGGAGATAAACTCCCACGATGACCAGGACCACAAACAGCAGCCGCCCGAGGCGCCTACAGCAGCAGCAGCACGACGATTCGGGGTCTTGTTTCATGGCGCTTTGTTGCAGCGATCAGACCTTCTTGGTGAATTTGAGCGCGAAATCAATCAGCTTCTTTTTGCCCCAATAAACGATGCCAAGATACACGCCGTCGCCGACCTGCCGGATTTCGTCGCGAATCCAATGGGCGAGGAGCGACGTGTGCGAGTAATCCAGCACGATGCACTCGTTGCCATCGTACCAGCTCTTGTCCTTATAGACTTTGGCGACGATGGCCTTGACGCCGACGGGCAAAATTTTATTTCGCAACTCGCCCGCCTTGGCGTCGAACACTTTTCCCTGCCACGCAAAAAAATGGATGAACTTCGAAGCGGTTTCTTCCAGTTGCGTGCCGGGGGCGATGATGGCCGTGCCTTCGGCATCGCCGTCGGGGATCGGCCCGGCGGGGCTTTGTTTGAACAGGTCATCCAATTGCGCCTGGGTCATCTTCATCAATTGCGGTATTTCAACGGCCATAGTTTTCCTTTTGCGTTTGGTTCACGCGCCCGGACGTGAACGGTTTTGGTTTGTTGTGACGGTCGCGCTAGAGAGTTTTCAAATACTCAATCAGCGCGAGTTTGTCGGCATCGGGCAGTTCACTGCCAAAATAATGTCCCCGGTCCTCGACAAAGTCCGGGCACTTGCTGACCTTCCACAAGGCGGGGGCGACTTCCGTTCTCAGCAATTCCTTCGCGGCGGCGGAATCGAGGTTCTGCGTTTTGATTTTTGCGAGCGACAATTGGATCTTCACGCACAGCGCGAGCAAGTCCGCCGGGTTTGCCTCACCATCAACGTTCGCCAGTAAATTAATCGGCGTGCCTTCGGGAATGTTACCGATGCGGAAGTACCCGTCCTGATCCGCGTGCGGCTTGAGCAGCGCGCGAAGGGGTTCGGGGATCACGGCGAGTTGAAGCTGCAACTTGCATTCCTGGCTGGTACGCCAGATGATATTGTCGCGTTTCTCCGGCCAGAGAAGTTTTTCGGCGGCATCGTTGAACGCTTCCAAGCGGCCTTTCACACTTGGATCACCAGTGAATTTGCCGAGCGAATTGTTGTGCAGCCACGGCGCGGACGACCAGCAACTGATCAGTGACGCCGTCCGATAATATCCCGGCCCTCCGCCCGGCATGGTGAATTTTTCCATGCTGCCGGAGTAAGGATTCGTCACCTCGATGTCGCCAACAGATTCAAGGTTCTTGTAAGTCTCGGACGAGAAGGCGGCCCAGATGTGGCCGCGTTTGGCGTTGGTGCCGCTGGCGCGGGCGGCGTTGCTCTTGATTTTCGTGACGGGATAACGATGGTCGTCCGAGAAGAAATTGGTGTCGCGAAAATCCGGTTGCATGACCGCCTTGCGGAAGAATTCCGTTTCATCTTCGCCGTCTTTTGGCCGCTTGCTGGAATGGCAACTCGCGCAATTCTCGGCGAACACCATTTTGCCGCGGGTCATCACCGCTTCGTCCTTCGTGATGTAATCCCGGCCGCCCGGCGCGTTTTCGAGCCGGAACGATTTGAGGTGCATGAAAAAGTTGGCGACGTTTGTGAACTTCGTCTGGCTGGCGAGCCAATAGACGGAGTTTTCCTGCGCGGTTTTGACGCTGAACGGCTTTTGCGGTGTCAGTCCGATGAGCGCGTTGTGTTGCTGGAGCCAGTGCTGCGAATAGCTGCCGATGTTGACATAAACCCGTAGCGTCGCACCCGGCACGCCAACGGAATCCGAGCCGTCCTTCAGAACGTGCGGCACCTTCATCTGCGCAGTGACACCCGGCAGGTTGAGCGAGTCGCCCGCGACCTCCTCTTCCTCGGCCACGGAAAGGCGCGCCCCGAGTTCGAAAATGGGATTGATCGTGTTCGGATTGTTGATGTGGTCGGTGGCAATGCGCGAAGTGTCGGACGTGCCGGGCGGCTGGGTCTTGAGCATTTCCCAAAAAAAGCCGCCGGGCTTGACGTTGTGAGCGAAGACGATGCCTTCGCGGATGTATTGATTCGCGATGGCGGAGGCAAGATTTTCCCATTTCGGATTTTCCGGATCGTCGGGCGGCTTGCAGGGATTAAAGGCGATGTGGCAGGAGCCGCAGGAAATGCCGACCTTGTAGGGCCGCACCAATTTTGGGCCGACCGCGTAATCGGGGTCTTTGTAGTATCGCTCGCCATCCCAATTCTTAACCGCGTCGCCCTTGAATTCGGGATTTTCAAAAAGCCGGAAGCCCATGATGCCCGTGGGATGGCCATAAACTTTCGGGTCAATGCCCGCCGGCTCGCCTTGCCCTGCAATCGGCTCGTCAATCCACAAACCGTATTGATCCGGTTTGGACGCCGGCCGGAATCCCGGTTCGTTGATGAGACCCATGGTGCTGAAACGATTCGGGCGGTTGCGCGAGTCAATGGTCTTGAGCAGGTCAATCATTCCGTAACTTTCGCGCGACATGCGTTCCCAGAATTGTTCGTCACCCGCGCACCACAGGTTCCAGGTGTTGCGGCCTTTGACCTCATCCTCGGTCAGTTCGATGCCGCCGTCCATCGGCTGGAAGACGTTTTGGGCGAGTTCCGGAAAATCCTCCGGCCTGCGTCCGCCCGCGTTGTCCACGAGCGAAAGCCTGTGGGTCACGCAACCTAACGCCAGGCACACCGTGAGCATGGCGAGGGCAAAACTAAAATGTACAAACTGTTTGAGTTTCTTTTTCATAATTGGACATGTCGAAGAAAAGACCGTCTGGGGATTGATACGGGGCGGTGTGGCAAATCTGTCGAGAGAAAGAACTTACCCCAAGGCCTGAGATACGCACCAGCCATTTCCACCCGACCTTATGAACGTCCATGCTCATGGTAACCACCTCTGAAATGCGTTTCCGCCCGGCCCTTTGCTTTCCTGTGTGTGACAGACAACGGAACATTTTTTAGCGTGATAAGGCAAATTACGTCAAGTGCTTTTATTGGCGCGCAGTTTCTTGGAGTCATGTTCGATGGAGGAGACATCAAAGAATCTTGCCCGGCGCGCAAAACGCCTTTAGCTTTTCCACTGTCCGATGAAGTGCGCGCTTAGCTCAGTGGTAGAGCATTACCTTCACACAATTAAAAGGCCGATTTTAGCCATTTTTAGCGACTTTTAACTCTCTTTTGCAACCATTGCAAAACCATTGATTTCATTGGTCAGTATTCACTTTTGTCTGCTATCTCCTGCTCTCTCACAAAATCCAAAATTTTTCAATCGGGTTACAAGTCGGGTGCAAGTTTTTAAGACAACCTCGCAAATTGTTCCAGTTCTTCTACGGCGAAAGCAAGCAGCCGACGACTGGCTGCCTCCAGTTGTTCCGCCGTTATGTGCGGAGATGAAACAGCGCAACCTACCCACACGATCAGGCCATCGCTTGACGCAATTCTCCCGGTGAAACAATTGAGATTTTCAGCCCACCCTGAACGCGCTCATACGACGGGCCGTTCAACGGACTGACGACGTAGTTTTTTCCTTTTGGATATTGTTCACGAAATACTGCCAGTCCGCGCGTCTCGAAGGCTTCGGGATTCCATTTGCATTCGATGGCGTCAACCGCGTCGCGCCCGTGTGGCACGACGAAGTCCACTTCGCGCTGCTGTTTGTCGCGCCAGAAATGAATTTTCGGCGCACCGGCGGCGATGAGTGTGTCCAGCACGAGATGCTCCCACAACACGCCGCAATCCTCCGTCCGCAGATGATCCCAGCCGCGCGCGTGGCAGACCAGCCCCGTGTCGAATCCAAACACTTTCGGCTGCGCGACGATCTCGCGCCGCCCGCCCGCCGAATACGGACGCACCAGATGCGCTGTGTGCGTTATTTGATAAACGTCCAGCCAGTTCGTGACCGCAGGCCGGCTAATCTGGCTTTCAGCGGCCAACTTCGTCACGTCCAGCATCCCGCCGCTCTGGCGCATCAGCAATTCCAGCACGCGCAAGAAACCGGTGCGCTTCTCCAGCCGAAAAAGCTCCTGCACATCGCGCGCGAAGTAGGAGTCCAGCCACTCAGCATAGAATTCTGGATTGTGTTCTTTCGCGAGCAGGGCGGGCGGCAGACCGCCGCGCAACAAGCGCTCCCGCAAATCCGTCACGCCGAAGGCCGGCAATTCCTCGTGCAACACCGGCACAAGCTCCACCACCCGTTTGCGCCCCGTCAGACTGTC
>OCZU010002492.1_pt1 | contig 11725 bp, 13 predicted proteins | sample 1539001 | NCBI WGS metagenome assembly OCZU01 (sample SAMEA3539306, study PRJEB22396) | soil metagenome | biome: tundra; feature: field; material: soil | place: USA | collected 2010-05 | depth 0.15 m
TAACGTAACGCACACCAATTATGAAACATTCAATATTTTGCCTGTGGCAAAAAAAAGAAGTCATAGTATTAAATATACAGTAGAGGGGGACTGGAGCAATGTAGCTTTCCTTTTGGTAGCAGGGGCTATAGCCGGGCAGGTAAGTGTAAAAGGTGCCTTGCTAGATTCTTCGCAGGGCGATAAAAAGATCATCCAGGCTTTGGAATCCAGTGGAGCCTCAATTGATATTAAGGATGGTGATATAATTGTAAAAAAGAGTAACCTCATTGCCTTCGCTTTTGATGCAACTGACTCACCTGATCTGTTTCCGCCGCTGGTAGCTCTTGCTGCCTATTGCAAAGGAACCACTGTCCTTAAAGGAGTGAACAGGTTGCTTCATAAAGAAAGCCACCGGGCTTTAACGCTTAAATCAGAATTTGCAAAGATGCATGTGAATATTGAGTTAGATAATGATTTCATGACGATCAAAGGATCTAAACAGGTAAAGGGAGCCAAAGTTAATTCCCACAATGATCACCGTATTGCTATGGCATGTGCCGCGGCAGCCCTGGGAGCAAAAGGAAATACCATTATACATGATGCAGATGCCGTTAAAAAGTCTTATCCCGGTTTTTTCGATGATCTGAAAAAGCTAAAAGTAAATTTGCAAGTTTCATAAGCGATACCTTTGCACCGGTCTTAATGAGACCAGGAAGAAAAATAGTAATGCGCAAAGTATAACCAAATGTTACCGGTTATAACTAATGTTCCTTGCGAAACTTCATACAGGTTACCAATCAAATAAATAAATGCCTTACACTATAGCTATAGCAGGCCGTCCTAATGTGGGCAAAAGCACTTTGTTTAATCGTTTACTGGAGCAACGAAAGGCCATTGTTGACGATATCAGCGGCGTTACCCGCGACCGGCAGTACGGTGTTGCAGAGTGGGCTGGAAAAAAGTTCAATGTCATCGACACCGGTGGCTTTGTGGCACATAGCAACGACATTTTCGAAAGGGAAATTCGTAAGCAGGTCCACATAGCTATTGAAGAAGCCAATGCGATTATTTTTATGTGTGATGTAACTACCGGGATTACAAACCTCGACCAGGAAATGGCTGACCTTCTCCGGCGGTCACCCAAGCCCGTATACCTTGTTGTAAACAAAGTAGATAACCATGCCCGCCTGCTGGAGGCTTCTGAATTCTATGGCCTTGGATTCCAAAAAATATTTTTTATTTCTTCCATCAGCGGCACAGGAAGTGGTGAACTACTGGATGAAATATGTAACCAGATTCCCGAAGAAAATCCTGAAGAGGAAACCGGTCTTCCCAAATTTGCCATAATCGGTCAGCCCAATGTTGGAAAATCTTCCTTGCTGAATGCCTTAACCGGTAAAGAAAGAACTATCGTAAGCGAAATAGCCGGCACCACCAGGGATTCAATCCATACCACATACAATCTATTCAACAAGGAATTTATTTTGATTGATACTGCAGGTATTCGCAAAAAAACCAAAGTGAATGAAGATCTTGAATTCTATTCGGTAATTCGCGCCGTGAAGGCCGTAGACGAAGCAGATGTTTGTCTGATAGTTCTTGATGCAGAAAAGGGAATTACGGCACAGGATCTTAATATTTTTTCGCTGGCTGCTAAAAAAGGAAAGGGAATTGTTATGCTGGTAAATAAATGGGATCTTGTTGAAAAGGAGACAAATACTGCGCGGGATTATGAAAAAGCCCTGAAGCAAAAACTGGCGCCTTTCAATGATGTTCCGATTTTGTTTATTTCAGCTACGGAAAAATTGCGCATCCTGCAGTCTATAGAAATGGCTCTGAAGGTTTACGAAAACAGGCAGCAAAAAATATCCACTTCCAAGCTAAATGAGGTGATGCTGAAAGCTGTGGAATCATACCATGCACCGGTTGTGCGGGGCCATGCTGTTACTATAAAATATGTTACCCAGTTATCAACTATAGTACCTTCCTTTGCTTTTTTTTGTAATTATCCTGATGATATCAAGACGCCGTATAAAAATTATCTCGAAAACCAGTTAAGAGAAAAATTTGAATTTTCCGGGGTCCCGATCCGTATTTATTTTAGGAAGAAATGATCATTTTTCAAATTTGTTAAAAAAAACTTATCTTAATTGGCTAAAAAATAATCTAATGAAAAAATTAATCGCAATTCTTGCTGTTACCGCCTTCATGATTTCATGCAATGAAGGAAGTTACCCCAAAACAGAATCCGGTTCCGATTCAACCATAATGGATAAAAAAATGGGTGCTGATACCTCCATGAACTCCATGTCATCTTCCTCCATGACTTCGACGATTGCAGAGGGAACGATGATGATGAAGGATGCAAAAATGATGATTATGAAAGACGGCCAATATGTATTGATGGATCAGCAGATGACTTGCGCTGATGGCTGTAAAGTAATGCCTAACGGTGAAGTATTATTGAAAGACGGCTCCAAAATGATGATGACTGAAGGAATGACGATTGACAAAGACGGGCACATGATGGATGATAAAGGTAAAATGATGATGATGGACGATAAGATGATGGGCGATCACAAGATGATGAAAGATTCCATGAAAAAGTAATTTTTGATATGTAATGGTGCAGAAGGCTCCCGAATTGTTCGGGAGTTTTTTTTATGAAAGAAGCTGGTAATTCCACATTTTAGTTATGAAAATGCAATAAAACCAGTAAAAGCATGATAATATTTGGCATTCCCAGAATATCAGTTACTTTTGCGCCCAATTTCAAAAAAAAAATCAAAACTCAAAAAAATGAAAAAATTTCTTGCTGTTATAGCTATTACCGCTTTTATGACCTCCTGCAATAATTCAGGATCTTCATCTTCTGAAACTACCGCTCCTGCAGATTCTTCCGCTATGTCTACAGGCGCTATGAAAGACAGCACCAGTGCATCCAATATGATGGACAGTGCAAAATCTATGGCGAATGATGCTTCAAAAATGGCAGATACTGCAGCCAGCAAAATGGACGCTGCTGCTGATAAGATGAAAGATGCAGGTGGAAAAGCAATGGATAAGGCTGCTGATAAAATGAAAGAAGGCGCTGACAAAATGAAAGATGCGGCTGATAAAATGAAACAATAATTTAGGCTACAGTTAAATAAATTTTCTTCTTGAGGAATGAATGATCCCCTGAATTTTTCGGAGGATTTTTTTTACCCGGAAATTGATACAATCCGGATAGTTTTTGCCCTCTAACTTTTGCCTTCGGGTGTGACCATTGGGCTGACCACAGGCGAAATAAACGGGGCTATGGAATTTGATAGCGAATGAGACCTTTCAGTTAGAAGGCTGTAAAACATGATATTTGAGTTATTGGAAAGGAGTATCGTTGCCAAAGGGAGCAATACTGATTCTTGTTTTTGCGCCAGGAAAATTCGGATTCTACATTTTCATCCCACCCATATCCATTCCTCCCATTGGGGTAGCCCCTTTCCTGAAAATATATTCACTTTGGAGCAGGTAAGCGCCTGAGGTTACTACTCTATCATTGAGTTGAATGCCAGATCTTATCTCTATCAAGTCACCGCTTTGCATACCCGTTTCGACCATGACACTTTTAAAGTTATTTTGTTTGGTTTCCATCCACACCATGGCCATTTTTCCATCCCGCAATACTGCATCAGAGGGAAGGGCCAATCCGTGAGATCCGGCAGTTTTAATTGTTACATAGGCCGCCATACCCGGTTTCAACAGGTTTCCTTTATTTGAAATGTCCACCCTTACAAGATTAATTCTTTCCGATGGATCTAATCCCGGATTCACAAATGAAATATTTCCCTGGATTTTTATTCCGGGAAGACCAGGAAATTCAACGGTAGCGTATTTTGCTTGTTCAAATTCTCCCATTTGGGATGCATACACCTGAGCTTCTGCCCAAAGAGTTGAAAGACCAGCGAGTTTTGCAATGGTACCTCCTTCTGAAACATAATCTCCTTCCTGCAGGGGTAGTTCTGTTAAATAACCAGAAGCGGTGGAATAGAAAATGGTATTAGGATTCTTTAAAGTTTCAACATCTATATTTCTAACCTGATCTTCGCTCATACCCCAAAGAAGTAATTTATTTTTCGCAGCAGCAATTAATTCATCAAAATTTACCAGCGAATTTCCTAGAGTAGCTTTTTTTTGTACCGCCAACAGGTATTCCTGTTTTGCATTGTTCAGTTCCTCACTGTAAATCTCATACAAAGGGGTTCCTTTTTGAACAAAAACACCAATTTGTTTATGATACAGTTTTTCAATGCGCCCGGGTACCCGGGCACTTATAGTGTTTATTTTCGTTTGATCAAAGTTCAGGCTACCGGTAAGGACTACCTGGTTGCTCAGACTTTCATCCCGGATCGTGTCCACCTTAATGTTACCCAAACGCATTTGCTCAGGGCTTAGTTGTAATTCATCATTATTTTTTTCCTCCATACCTTTTTTAACGGGCAACAATGCCATATGGCAAATGGGGCATATTCCCGGCTTTGATTCCACTACCTGCGGATCCATTGGGCAAGTGTAATAAATTATATCAGCGTTGTCCGTTATTTTAACGGGCTTATTCTTACAGGAAAATACGCCTGCTGAAAATGACACATACAATAATATTTTCAATAAATTATTCATAATTACTGTTTTACTTTTATAAATCCTTCACTGTCTACTAAGAACTGTGCATTTGCTGCCACACTATCCTTCTTCGTTAATCCGGCGGTAATCTGCACCAGGTTATTGGCAGCATACCCGGTGGAAACAGGATGTGCTTTAAAAACATCCCCTTCTTTAAGGAATACTATTTTAGTTAACCCCAGGGTAAGGACGGCTTCATCAGGCAACCAATTAGAAAAGGGCGTGGTCATCATAAGTGTTGCTGTCACCTGGCTTCCAACCGGCAATTTCAATTTTGAGTTATTAAAATAAACCCTTGCAGATATTGTTTTTGAATTGTCCCTGTAGAAAGGTTCTAAAAAACTGATTCGGGAAAGTATTTTCTTGCCAGGATCAGTTTCCGGGATAATGATAACCTTTGTCCCGACTTTAACCAGCGCTTCATCGCCAGGAAAAATGTTCAACCTTGCCCAAAGATTGTTCAGGTTATTTACCTGAAATACAGGCTGGCCTCTTTCCAAATACATACCTTCTTTGATGGATAATTCGGTTGTTTCATTTGTTGTGGTAACGGGTTGAAGAGAATTCATCTTATTTCCCGCTTCCTGAACAATTCCGGTAAAATTACTGTAGAGGGTTATACTGGCCCGGACTTCACCGGTTCTCATCAGGGTTTCTATTTGACTTTCGGTTATCCCCAATAATAGAAGTTTCTGCTTAGCCGCATTGATCAACATGGTATTGCCCGGATCATTTTTTGAAAGGAACAAAAGATTTTGCTCCCCGGTAAATAATTCGGGACTATAAATATCCATGATCTGTTCACCGGCATGAACTATTTGATAACGGTACTTAACATATAATTTTTCTATCCTTCCTCCCACTCTTGCAGCAATTGTTTTTACGAACCGGGTATCATATTCTAAACTCCCCAGGGCGGCCATATTAATTTCCTGCCTGGAATTTTGCATTGTAGTTACCGGTATGGAGGAAAGGACTACTTCATTCACCGGCTGGAGTAAAGTGGAAAGGTCGATTTTTGAGATTTCCCTTGCAGCATTTTCTTTCTTAACAAGTTTCATTCCGCAGATAGGGCAATTACCAGGTTGATGTTCTATGATTTGCGGATGCATGGAACATGTATAAATATTATTGGAGCTATCCGATTCGGCCTCTTTTGGTTTAGAAGATATACTCCTGCATCCGAAAACTCCCAATAAAAGTAAGGAGAAGCCTACTAAGAAACATTTGTAATATTTGAAATGGATTGTGCTTTTCATATTCATTTTATTATTGTTCCAGGACCTTATCCATTTGAACCTGAAGATTTAATAACTGTTGTAATTGATCCAGATAATCCACTTGGGTCATATACAGTGATTCCCATGCGTCGAACAATTCAAACAAATCCCCAGTATTCTGTTCATACGCTAATTGAGTAATTTGATAATTCTTTCTTAATGCAGGGATGATTTTCTCCTCAAATAATGCCAATTGCTTTTTTTTACTTCTGATTGAAACAAGAAGACTTTCTGCATCACCGGAAGCCTGGTTAAGAATTATCTGTTCTTGTTCATTATATGCCTGAGCCTTCCATTTTAAACTTTCAACGTTTGCTTTATAGCTTTCTGCTGACCATGGCGCAAGAGGTATTTTTACAGTTGCCATCAGAGAAAATAACCAGGGCGAATTACCAAATGCAAACATGTGATTATACTGGATTCCAAATTGAGGCAGTTGCTTTGCTTTTTCCAGGTTCAATTGAAGTTGATTGATTTGAAGACTTTGTGCAACCGCTTTCAGATCACTGCGGGATTGCAGGAGATAATTTGTGTCAACAGTATTGTAATCCTTTATGACATAATTCGTATCAATATCAAATACTTCATTTTTATCCCTATTCATTAAGGTGTTTAATGCTACCTGCTTTTGTAAAATTTCATTTCTTAATATTTCCCGCTGGTCTTCAATTTTACCCAATGCAGCTTCTGCCTTATAATAGGCATCTAATTTGCCCAGGCCATTTTTATACCGCAATTCTGCACTTTCGATCATGAACCGGAGAAGCTTTTCATTATCATTGAGGATTCTGATTTTTTTTTCAATAATCAGCCACGCATAATAATTTTCTTTTGCCTCAGAATTTAAATCATTCAAAACAACCTTTTTGGTTTCCTTATCTACCGAAGACATGGACTGCATTAATTGTTGGCTGGCATCCTGTTCTTTTTTATTGGGAAACATCTGTGAGGCTGATATCATGAAAGCGCCCATTCCTTCTTCATTAGTGAAAGCTTTTGTAAGACCAATATTATATGGCGTCATAAAGAAACCGGCTCCAAATTCTGGTGGCGCCCAGCTTTTGGCCCCTTTTGATGCTTCATCCAGAGAACGTATCTGTGCATCATACACCTTTATTTCAGGCTGGTCTCCCTGAATGAGTGAAAAGATGTCATTTAGTTTCAGTACCTCCTGGGCATGGGCATAATTTCCCAAAAAAAATAATAATGCGATTGCCGAAATATATTTTTTCATTGTTACTATTTAGTTATTACAACAATTATTTTTTGCCTGAACAGAAGGAAAAGGAAAATCTGCATAAGAACAAAAAACACAGCAGTCCCCGGCCTTCAGTTTTAGGATCGTGTTACATTGCTCAGATTCATAAAAAAACCTGCATGCATCTATAGGCATTATCTCTTCTTTTTTATGCCCGCAATGTGAGCAGGTAATGGTTGGTTTAAGAATGATTTCCATTTTATTTTAAGATTCAGTATTTTTTAAAAATTCATTCATATACAATCATCATTGACTTATTTCAGGCACCTGTATTTTGCCATACTTTTTCAATTCAAATTCCTTATTCATTAAGAAAATAATGGGTGATACCAAAAGAACAAATATGGAAGATGTGAAGACACCCCCTATCATCGGTAATACAATGGGTTTCATAACGTCGCTGCCTACTCCGGAGCTCCAAAGGATAGGTATCAGTCCGAAAAGGATCACGCAAACCGTCATTATTTTGGGGCGCAATCTTTTAGCAGCGCCGGCTATAACATATTCCTTTAAATTCTCCCGGGTAATTGTTTCCCTGGAATTGCCTTTAAGGGCTATTAATTGTTGCATTGCATCGTTTAGATAAATTACCATCACGATTCCCGTTTCGACCGCCAGACCAAACAGCGCGATAAAACCAACGGCCACTGCAACTGACAAATTCACTCCCCAGAAATAAATCATGTAGGCGCCACCGACAAGTGCAAAAGGAATGGTGATGAGACTGAACAGGGCCTCCCTTACTGAATGAAAGGCCATATACATAGAGAAGAAAATGACCACTAACACCATAGGTAAAATCACCTTCATCGTTTTCTCGCTGCTTAATAAATTTTCATATTGCCCGCTCCAGTCTATATAATATCCTTTGGGCAATTTGGTCAGCATTGTGTTTAACCTGTTTTGAGCCTCCTGGACAGTACCTGCAAGATCCCTGTCCCTTACGTTAAATAAAACCGTGCCGCGTAATAAGGCATTTTCAGAATTGATCATCGGAGGGCCGGTATTAATGCTTATATCTGCCAGGGCCTGCAATGGCACCGGTCCGTATTGCCTTGTTTGCACATGGAGGCTCTTCAATGCCTCCATGTTATTCCTGAAGTCCTGCGCAAAACGGACATTAACGGGAAAACGCTGCCTCCCTTCAATGGTAGTAGTGAGATCCATTCCTCCCAGTGCACTTTGAATAACCGCATTTACATCATCCACACTTAAATCATACCGGCTTATTTCATTCCTTTTTATGTTAATGTCAATATATTTCCCTCCAGTGATGGGCTCAACGTATAAATCTTTTACCCCGTCAATTCCGGTTAATATGCTTTTGATTTTCTGGGCAAGGGCATATATGCTATCCAAATTCTGGCCATACACTTTTACCCCCACGTCTGTTCTGATACCGGTTGACAGCATATTGATGCGGTTGATAATGGGTTGGGTCCATCCATTGGTAACTCCGGGAATTTGTAATTTTCGGTTAAGTTCATTTACAATATCCTCTTTTGTTTTCCCTGACCTCCATTCAGATTTTGGCTTTAGCAATAGGATCGTTTCAATCATGCTGATAGGTGAGTTATCTGTTGCTGTATTTGCTCTGCCTGCCTTGCCAAGGACATTTTTGACTTCGGGTACAGAAGCAATTATTTTATCCTGTACCTGCAAAATTCTTTTCACTTCTGCATTAGAGACGTCAGGCATCGTGACAGGCATAAATAATATAGAGCCTTCGTCAAGAGGAGGCATAAACTCTCTTCCCAAACTCAGGATCATTGGTACACTTATCAGCAAAGCCAGCAGGTTCAGTGTAAGGGTAGTTTTCCTCCATTTCAGACACCAGCGGATGACGGGCTCGTATATTTTTGTTAGTCCTCTGTTTAAAGGATTATGTATTTCAGGGGTGAACCTTCCTCTCATGAAAAAAGAAATTAATACAGGGGTGAGTGTGATAACTAATAAGGCATCTACTGCAACTATGAATGTTTTGGTGTAGGCTAAAGGGCTGAATAATTTACCTTCCTGCCCTGTCAATAAAAAGACGGGCAAAAATGATGCGATGATAATGATCGTTGAATAAAATACTCCTCTTGAAACCTGTTTGCAGGAGGTTTCAATAATACCTTTTCTTATGTCCTCAGGTATCTTTACATAATTCCTGGCTGGCAATATTTTTTTGAAAATTGGTTTCATTTTGAGTTTAATTTATTAGCAGGATCGTTTTGCCATTGCGATAGATTATGATAAGCGTTTTCAGACATAATGATACCGTTATCAACAATCACACCAATGGCCAGGGCAATACCTGTTAATGACATAATATTTGAAGAAAGTCCGAAAGTATTTAATAAGATGAAACTTATCGCGACGGTGATAGGAATTTGAATTATAATATTTAAGGCGCTACGCCAGTGGAAAAGAAAAAGCAGAACGATCAGCGAAACCGCTACCATTTCTTCTATTAACTTTCCTTTAATATTTTTAACCGCAGCTTCTATTAAGGTGCTTCTGTCATACGCTATATTAAAATGCACCCCTACCGGCAAACCTTTCTCCACAACTTTCATTTTTGCCTTTACTGCTTTGATTACTCTGTCGGCATTTTCTCCATAACGCATCACCACGATCCCTCCAACCACTTCCCCGTTTCCATTCTCATCGAAAATACCCAGCCTTTCATCCCCGCCCATTTGAACGGTACCAATGTCTTTCACCCGCACCGGAATTCCATTCTGAGTTGTGATCCCGATATTTTCTAGGTCTTCTTTGCCTTTAATGTATCCCAGCCCTCTTATGATATAAGACATTTCGCTCATTTCAAATTTCCTTCCACCTACATCATTATTATTAGCCTTCACCTTATTCATTACATCCATCAGGGATATATTGTAATACTGTAATTTCACGGGATTTACCACTACCTGGTATTGCTTTTCCAATCCGCCAAAGGAGGCAATTTCTGCCACACCGGGTACGGTTTGTAATGCAAATTTTATGTACCAGTCTTGCAAGGCTCGTTGCTCTCCCAAGTCCATATTTTTAGCATCCAGTGTATACCACAAAACGTGTCCTATCCCTGTTCCATCAGGACCTAAGGACGGGGTAACCCCCTGAGGCAGGAGGCGCTGTGCATAATTTAGCCTTTCCAAAACCCGTGTTCTGGCCCAATAAGTATCCACATTATCATTAAATATTACGTAAACAAAACTCATCCCGAACATAGAGGTACCTCTAATTGTCTTGACTTTCGGGATGCCTTGTAGGTTAGAGACAAGGGGAAAGGTGACCTGGTCTTCCATGATCTGCGGACTTTGTCCCGGCCATTCAGTAAAAACGATAACCTGGTTTTCTGATAGATCTGGTATGGCATCAATCGGGTTTTTTTGAAGTGACATGATTCCCCAAATGAACAGGCTGATGACAACTGCTAAAACCAGGAACTTGTTTCGTAGAGAAAGTTCTATTATTTTTTGTACCATGTCTTATTCCTTTGGCTTAATAAAAGTTCCTTCCTTCAGCAACTTTTCCTGGTCCGGAGTCATTTTTTGCTTAACGAGCGGCATGCCACATTTTGGGCAAACGGCTGAATGGTCGCTCATCACTTCATTATGCATCGTGCATGTGTATATTTCATTATTTGGCAGAGGGGTAAGGGCCAGGGTGGTTTGCTGTTTTTCTTTTGTATTATTTTCTTTTGAAGAATTGTTACAGGCAATAAAACCGGTAGTAAAACCTGCGCCAAGGAGTATTAACCATACAGTACTTTTCATAATTTAATTTTTAGAAAAAGTGGAAACAATATAAATTAACAGGCAATCAGAGATATGCCTTTAGTCCGGAAGAATACCGGGTAATAGAATGAAAGGAAATATCAAATACGAAAAACGCAATTGGTAATATAAACAGCTACCCCAGAATGCAATGGTGGAGCGTGGCTTCTGTTGCCCCCAATTTCTGCGGCGGACTTAACAACCCTATTGTCATTCCTTGATAGACAAAATGGTAAACAGCTAAAATCATGAGAAGCTTTTATTAGAATTGTTGATGCAAGATGACTCTGCTTAACTTTAAGGTATTGAGCTTTTGTTTTGCAGCACCTATCTTTATTATCGTCACCAATATTTTTATAATTGGCATTTTCATCCAGAGATATGGTTACTGCCTTTAAACTACCACAACAATAATATTCTTTTACAATAAATCCCAAAGAGGAAATTGCATAAAGACCAATTAAAAATATGGCTGTGGATTTTTTCACTTATAATGCAAAGGTAATAAAGGTTCTTGACATCGGACAATGTAACAAATTATTCTCTATTTTTTTTATCCATCTTCTTCTTTAACAGTTGTGCATTAATTTCTTTAAAATTACTGTACTTAAGCTCATTAAGATGGCACCCAAACAACAATATTACTTCATGCTAATTCGCCTGGATGAAATATCATCACCGTCAGGAAGAGGGCATGAGGTTTAAAATTAAATAGGGAATTGAAGGAAAAAGACATTTTCGGGGTTCAGGAAACTTGGCTGAATCTCGGGGTTCTGCTAAGG
>OCZU010002494.1_pt1 | contig 11704 bp, 11 predicted proteins | sample 1539001 | NCBI WGS metagenome assembly OCZU01 (sample SAMEA3539306, study PRJEB22396) | soil metagenome | biome: tundra; feature: field; material: soil | place: USA | collected 2010-05 | depth 0.15 m
GTTCAGACGTGTGCTCTTCCGATCTCCACCGAGATCTTCACTCTTTCCCTTCCCGCCGCCACCTGGCCCAGGCACGACCAGCAGCGGCCTGCGGGCACTCATCATCCGGCCGCACGGGCACCTTCCCGGCACCGCGCCGGAACGCCAGCTTCATAAAGACTGCAATATAGAGATCAGCGGGCTGGTATTAGCGTAAAGCCGCAGCGGAACCAGTGAATCTCGACAACGATGGCTAAATTCGGCCACTTCATCATGGCGGAAACAAGCGGACGTTAGCCGTTCACCCACCGTCGTTCAGGTAGCCCTTGAGCGGATATGACCGATTGGCAGCAGCGGCAGCCCCCACCTTCTGGTGGTGCTCCGCCCGGGGCCGTCTGATAGTGCTCCGCTGAGGAACACACCGCTGTCTCAGCCGAAATTAGGCGGCGGCAGCAACCCATGGCATCGCGCCCGACAGCCGATTCCCGTACAGGCCGTCGCTCTCTTCAGCGTCGCTGCGATCTTCAGTACCGGACCCCGCAGCAAGTCCACGATGAGTATCTGGAAAAGCAGTCCGCAGCGTGAATTAACCACAAATCCGCTGTCCGGAAAGCTCGGGGCAGATCAGAGCAACCAGACTGGCGAGGAACAACAGCAGCGCACCCCCGAAACAGCGGCACAGGCAGCAAGCCACGCAGGCGAGGATCGCGCAACGGCGGCAACGCCGGGTCACATGCAGCAAGATCGCATAACAAAAGGAGCACCGCAGACACAACGATGCCCCTCTAGCGCGTCGACCTGAGCCCAGCGAACCTCAGGGCAGGTCGAACTCACCAGCCTTGATCCCAGCAGTGAACGCTGCCCACTCATCCGGCGCGAACGCCAGCTTCGGCCCGTCCGGGTCCTTCGAATCACGCACCGCCACAGCGCCCGGCAGGTTGCGGGCAACCTCCACGCACGCACCGCCGTTGCTACCGCTGTAGCTGCTCTTACGCCACTCGGCGCGATCTACGCTGATGTCCATCGTTCCTCAGCTACCTTCCCGATCAGGTCGCGGGAGGCCCCACGGGGCAGAGCCTCAGCCCGCAGCCGATCGAATGCTAACGCCGCCTTGCTAACCAGCGCGGGTTTCTCGATCGTCTGACCCTCAACGGCCGTCTCCGCATACACGATACTTGGTGCGCTCTCGAAACCAGCGACGATAAACGCCCCCAGCAGGCCGGCGTGCGCGCCGGCCTCGCCAGGCACAACCTGAACCGTGATATTCGCCCGGCACGACGCGTCCGCAAGGTGCAGCAACTGCTCATACACGATCTTGCGCGATCCTATGAGCCGGTACAGCACAGCCTCATCCAGCACCACCCACAACTCAGGCGGCTTAGGCCGGTCAAGGATGCCCTGCCGCTCGATGCGAGCGCTGACCAGCTCCTCCAGCTCCTCGTCGGAGGTGCTAGCCGATTGCCACGCACGGAACAGCGCGCGTGCGTAGTCGGGGGTCTGGAGCAAGCCGGGTACCAGCATCGGCTCCCACCAGCGCAGGGACGACGCCTCCCGCTCAGCGTCCAGCCAGTCCCGAAACCACTGCGGGTACGGGCCATCCCACCTGCGGGCAAGCTCCATCAGGCGCATGAACAGCCCGTCAAGATGCGGGAACACACTGTCGCAGCCCGCCGCGAAACCAGGGGTAGGCGCACGCTCGCACGTCTCCACCTTGCCGACCAGATCCCCTGAGAAGCTGAGGTCCCGGCCTAGCTGATCCTGGCTCATGCCAGCAGCCGTCCGCGCCCGCCGCAACTCAGCGCCGAAGAAAGCCATCGGGCTACGCGTCGCATCAAGATCACGAGTCATTTTCCGACCACTTCCGACGCTCCGTAAACACAGCCGGACGCCTTCTGACGACAGCCTGCTATCGCTAGAGATCCTAGATCCGCGCAGGAAGGATAACCACCAGTAATCACGTTCAGCAGGGCAGGAGAGGCATGAGCGACACCACCGCCGCACCGCCGCTCGCCTGGTCCCGCGCCTTCACCGCCACCCCCGCGCAGGCACGGGAGGCACGCCGGTTCCTCACCGGACTCCTTGACGGCAACCTGGCAGCCGATGACGCGATCTTGTGCCTGTCCGAGATGGCCGCGAACGCGATCCTGCACAGTGATTCACGCAAGCCCGGCGGTCACTTCAGCGTCCGCGCCGAAATCCACGAAGACCGCCTGCGCGTCGAAGTTCACGACGACGGCGGCCCCTGGACCGTGCCCCCGCCAGACGGCGTGCAGCACGGGCACGGGTTACACATCATCAGCCAGCTAGCCCATGCCTGGGGAATCACCGGCGACAGCGACACCGGCTGGACCGTATGGGCAGAAATCACCTGCCCATGACACCCCTCTACGACGAGCAGCAACGCCGCGCAGCCGCCCAGGCTGAGCGCGCCCATCCCGGCTGGGCCGTTCTGTGGGGCACCCACACACGCATGTACTGGGGATTTCCCCGCTTCCAGGCCCCGCCCGGAACCATGATCGCCGCGCCCGACACCGCCGGGCTCATCACCCGCATGCAGCACACCGAACTCGCCGCACGCGCGCACATGCCACCACCAGCCAGCCCAGGGGGGAATGACAGTGCCTGGCACCAGCCCAGACGACGCCGCAAACCTGACCGCCCTTCTCTATGACTACGGCGGCCTCTGGCAGATCGCCAAGACCCCGCAGGGCTACCGGGCACAGCGGCGGCCCGTGACCGCATCCCCCGCCGTCTTGACCGCCGAGACCGTGCCCGCCCTGCGCGGGCTGCTGGAACACGGCTACGACACGGGCAAGCTCGCGGTTCTCATGCGGGACTTCGCCCAGTGGGAGATAGAACGCCTCGACCCCGGCTCAGCATGGGTCGCAGTCATCCGCGATGGTGACCCCGCACAGGTGATCACCGCCGCCGACCTCGACACCCTCCGCATTAGCCTCGGCCGCGCACCGGAACGACCGTCAGCCGGCTAAGACTCCTGTGCCAGCGCTTGCGGACCCCTTGTCCCCCAGGGGAAACGCGGGCGCTGGCACGGGGTTCCAGCGCGCAACGCCAACCGCCCCCCGGCCAGCGGGCGGGATTTCGTGGACCGGCTCGAGGCTGGCTGGCTGGACGCCGCGTATGCGGGGGGCCGGTCCCCCGCTGGCCGCCGTGACCGCCGCACCCTGCCCGACGTCGCCCTGCGCTACCGGACCCTGCTGTCCCGCCTCGGCCCCGCACTCGACGGCCCCGGCGTATTAGCGGACGCGGGCGCCTGGTATTTCGTGCTGCAAGACACCCGCGAGCAGAGCGTGGCCGAAGCGCAGGCGATGGCGTTAACCGAACTCGTCGCCCACACCGCCACCGCCCGCGACACCGAACCCCGCGCCATCCTGCTCGCCTGTGATGACTATTCCGCTGTCTCGGGCCGTGTCCCGCTGTGGCAGTTGCATGAGCGGGGCCGGTCACTTGGTGTCGGCGTGCAAGTCTCGGCCCCTACCGGTCGCCCGAGGATACGGCTAGCCGAGCCGTGCCGAGTTGATTAGGTTGGTTCCCAGCGCCACCCGTCGTTATCTTCGCAGGTAATGCGTTCGCCGTCGCCGGCCACACCGCTCGCTCCGTGGTCCGAGGCCCGGCAGTACTCGCCCGGCTCGTAGCACGTCCCTTCATTGCTGAGGGGGTAGCAACCGGCCTGCGTGGCAGGTGGCGCTGCTGCGGTGGTTGCCGGGGGTGACTGTGGAGGCGGTGCCGCCCGCGTGGTGGCTGGTATTGGCGGCGGGGCAGTCGTTCGGACAGCGCGTGGTGACGGCGGGGCAGTCGTTCGGACAGCGCGTGGTGACGGCGCTGCCGTAGTCGGTGACGGTGACGGTGACGGTGTCCGGGTAGTGGCAGCAGCGGGCGTAGCCCTGGGCGACGGAGTGCCCTTCTTGTTGCTGGCTTGGGCGGCAACGCTGATGACTACTAAGAATGCGATCGCGCCGAGCACGGTGAGCACCTTGTGCCCGCGCACCCACAACCTCCAAGGCGCTGGCCTACGGGGCGCTTGATATGACATGCCCGACATCCTGCCAGGGGCGGATCGCGCAAAGACATTCAATCAGGAAATACGCACGATCGTCTTTTGCGGATGTCTCCGAGTTTGCGGTCGGCCCCGATGCATAATTGGCGGAATGACGACAAGTAAGCTAAAATCGGGCGAAGTTAGGCAGAACCCGATTTTACCTTCCCTGGATATCCAGAAAAAATAGGCCGATGTCCGACAAACCATCTGATCTTTCTTACCGGGCATTGTGGCCGGCTCTGTGCCTGCTACTAATCGCCATCCGGCCTGTGGGAATGTCTGCAGGAAACTTCCGGTACGGATTGCTGGGGGCGTGGCCACTGCCAGCCGGGGCAGTTCTAGCCACGTAAAGCAGCAGCGGCGGTATGCCGGCACCCCCGTACCGTCAGCGTCCGCGAAGACGTCCTGCTCGGAGAGATCCGCCAGTTCTTCGCCGAGCGGATCTTCGGCCCCGAACGCCGCGCCCTGCTGGCCGCCCAGCTTCCCGTCAGCGAAGCCGAGGCCGCCGCCAGCGCGCCGCCGCCCGCGCCGCCCTGACGAAAGAACTGGCCCGCATCGACGTCGCGCAGCGCAACCAGATTCTGCAGATCGACGGCCTGTCCCCCGACCCCGCCGACAAAGCCGCCCAGGCCATGCGCGCCCGTTTCAGGTTTGGCACACCGCCCTATACGCCAGGAATCTTCCGCGATCATGGAAACGGCCCATGCTGGTCAGCCTGGTAGGTCAGGCCCTATTCACGTCAGGAAGGCGCGGAGCAGGGCGGCGGTCCCTTCCAGGTGCTCAGCGACCGCACGCTGCGTCTGCCCGGCGTCCCCGGCGAAGATCGCATCGACGATCGCGGTGTGCTGCGCCGCTGTGTGGTCGATGTTGTGCTGCAGCACCGGGATCGCGTTGAGCAGGTCGTTGAGCCGCATCCGCGCGTCGGCACACGCGGCGGCGAGCAGGCTGGACCCGGTTAGTTCCGCGATAGCCAGGTGAAAAAGGGTGTCCATCCGGCGGTAGTCGTCAGGTCCCGCGCCGTTCACGCTGGCCAGGCGCCCGAGCAGGACATCGCCGTCGTACCCTCCGGCGGACTGGGCCAGTACCTGCGCCGCGCCGGTCTCGACCGCCATCCGGAAGGTAAGCGCATCCGTGATCCGGTCGCCCTCCTCGCGGGCGATGCGCCGCACCTCACCGCGGTTCGGCGCGGGCCGGGTGTACGTGACAAAGGTGCCGCCGAAGCGTCCGCGCCGGGATTCGACATAACCAGCCTGCTGCAATGCCTTGATTGCCTCACGCAGCGTGATCCGGCTGATGCCGAGCAGCGCGGCCAGGTCCCGTTCGGCGGGAAATCGCTCTCCCGGCCCGACCACGCCCAGCTTGATGACCGTGAGCAGGCGCTCGACCGTCTCCTCGAACGCGTTGCCCGCCCGGACCTGCCCCAGCATGGTGGCCAGTTCAGGCCCGGCTGTCACCGAGGTCCGCCCGCGGGCCTGACGGCACCGGAACGCGGGTGCCCCGGCTTCACCCGCGTGCCGCCGCCCGAGTTTCCGCCCCCGGCCCGGCCACCTTGGGTTTTCACAGCACTGGGTCTTGACATCACCCGCACTCTAACCCTCAATGGTCTGATAATAAACCATTCGAGCTCCGGTGGCCGACCAACGCCCGCTCAGCTTCCGGCCCGCACCGCCCTTGGCCCGTCAGCAGGCCGCTCCGTTCCGGCCACGCCACAGGCCCTCTTGACGTAAGGAGCAGTCCGTGTCGGTCAACGAGCAAGCGGCCACGCTCAGCCAGGACGAGAAGCGCCTGCACGAGCTTGGCTACGCGCAGGAACTGCGCCGCCGGATGTCCGGTTTCTCCAACTTCGCCGTCTCGTTCACCATCATCTCGATCCTCTCCGGCTGCCTGACGCTGTACGGGTACGGCATGGCCACCGGCGGGCCCGCCATCATCGTCTGGGGCTGGCCCATCGTCGGCATCATGACGCTGTTCGTGGGCCTGGCCATGGCCGAGGTCTGCTCCAGCTTCCCGACCGCGGGCGGCCTGTACTACTGGGCGGCCAAGCTCGCGCCGGCCAGGAGCGGGCCGGCCTGGTCCTGGTTCACCGGCTGGTTCAACTTCCTCGGCCAGGTCGCGATCACCGCAGGTATCGACTTCGGCTGCGCGTTCTTCATCAACGCGCTGCTGAACCTGCAGTTCGGGACGCCCACCTACCACTGGGTCACGATCCTGATCTTCGCGGGCGTCCTCCTGGTGCATGGCCTGCTGAACCAGTTCGGCATCCGGCTGGTCGCGCTGCTCAACAACGTGAGCGTCTGGTGGCACATCCTCGGCGTGCTGCTCATCGTCGCCGTGCTGGCGATCGTGCCGTCGCACCATCAGTCGGCCAAGTTCGTGTTCACCTCGACCTTCAACACCACCGGCTGGCACAGCATCTTCTACGTGCTGCTGCTCGGCCTGCTGCTCGCCCAGTACACCTTCACGGGCTACGACGCCTCCGCGCACATGACCGAGGAGACGCACAGCGCGGCGCGCAGCGGTCCGCGTGGCATCGTGATGTCGATCCTGGTGTCGCTGGTCGCCGGCTGGATCCTGCTGATCGGGATCACGTTCGCGATCCAGCACTACACCCCCGAGCTGAGCTCGGCCACGGGCGTGCCACCCGCCCAGATCTTCATCGACGCGGTCGGGGCCACCGGCGGGAAACTCCTGCTGCTCGTCGCCATCGGCGCCCAGCTCTTCTGCGGCATGTCCTCGGTAACGGCCAACTCGCGGATGATCTACGCGTTCTCCCGTGACGGCGCGCTGCCGGGCTCCGCCATCTGGCACCGGGTCAACCACCGCACCCGGACCCCGACCAACGCGATCTGGCTGGCCGCGGCAGGAGCGCTCATCCTCGGCCTGCCCTATCTCTGGAACAGCTACGCGTACGCCGCGGTCACCTCGATCGCGACGATTGGCCTGTACATCGCGTACGTCATCCCGACTTTCCTGCGGCTGCGCCAGGGCGCCGACTTCAAGCGCGGGCCCTGGCACCTGGGCCGGTGGAGCAGCACGGTCGGCATCATCGCCATTACCTGGGTGGTGTTCATCACGATCCTGTTCGTGCTGCCGGCGGCGAGCCCGATCACGCTGAAGACCTTCAACTACGCCATCGTCGCCCTGCTGGCCGTCATCGGCTACGCGGGCATCTACTGGCTCGTCTCCGCACGTAAATGGTTCACTGGACCCAGGGTCCAGGGCACGCCGGAGGAACTTACCGCGATCGAGCAGGAACTCTCAACCTGACGCCGGGGCGCCCGGGGGACTGGTAGAGAACCGACGGAGACTGGAGACCCATGGAGAGGCAACGGGGCGGCGTTCCGCACAGCCGCCGGCGCGGCATGCTGACATTGGAGCAATTGCGGGTCGATGAGAGCGAAGGTGCCATCGACACCGTCGTGCTCGCGTTCACCGACATGCAGGGCCGGCTGCAGGGCAAGCGCCTCGCGGCGGACTACTTCCTCGACGACGTGGTCGGCCAGCACGTCGAGGGCTGCAACTACCTGCTCGCCGTGGACGTGGACATGAACACCGTGCCGGGATACGCCATGTCCTCGTGGGAACGGGGGTACGGCGACTTCGTGCTCACCCCGGACTTGAGCACCCTGCGCCGGATTCCCTGGTACGAGTCCACCGCGCTGGTTCTCGCCGACCTCAGCTGGCACGACGGGGCTCCGGTGGTGGCCTCCCCCCGGCAGATCCTGCAGGCCCAGGTGCAGCGGCTCGCCGATCGCGGCTGGCAGGCCATGGTCGGCACCGAGCTCGAGTTCATCGTGTACGCCACGTCCTACGAGGACGCGTACGCCAGCGGCTACCGCGGCCTCGTGCCGGCCAACCAGTACAACGTCGACTACTCGATCCTGGGCACGTCGCGGATCGAGCCGCTGCTGCGCAAGGTCACCAACGGGATGGCGGGCGCCGGGCTCCAGGTCGAATCGGCCAAGGGTGAGTGCAACCTGGGCCAGCACGAGATCGCGTTCAGGTACGCCGAGGCCGTCACGACCTGCGACAACCACTCCATCTACAAGACCGGGGCCAAGGAGATCGCCGCTGGTGAGGGCATGAGCATCACGTTCATGGCCAAGCCGAACGCGCGCGAGGGCAACTCCTGCCACATCCATATCTCGCTCCGTGGCGCCGACGGCGACCCGGTGATGGCAGGCGACGGGCAACACGGCCTGTCGCCCGTTGGCGAGCATTTCATCGCCGGGCAACTCGCCGCCCTGCCCGAACTGGCCCTCTGGTACGCGCCGAACATCAACTCCTATAAGCGTTACGCGCTGGGCAGTTTCGCCCCTACGGCCGCCCGCTGGGGTATTGACAACCGGACCTGCGCCATGCGGCTGGTCGGGCACGGCTCCTCGCTCCGGATCGAGAATCGGGTCCCGGGCGGCGATGTGAACCCCTACCTGGCCGTCTCGGCCTTGATCGCGGCCGGGCTGCACGGTGTGGATCACGAACTGCCGCTGGAGCCGGCGTTCGAGGGCAATGCCTACACCGATACCGGCCCCCGGGTCCCGCACACGCTGCGCGACGCCCTGGACACGTGGCAGAAGAGTGAGCTCGCCCGGGAATCGTTCGGTAGTGAGGTTGTGGAGCACTATGCCAACGGCGCGCGGGTGGAGCTCAACGCTTTCGACGCCGCCGTCACCAACTGGGAGCTGGAGCGAGGTTTCGAGCGCCTCTGAGCACACAGCACCGTCAAGCACGGCACCGTCAAGCACAGCGTTTCTGACCCTGGGATGGAGGCCTGCGCATGTCTACGTTCACAGTGCTCAACCCGGCCACCGAGGAACCGGTGACCGTGGTGCCGCAATCGTCAGCCGCGCAGGCTGATGAGGCTATTGACCGGGCGGCCGCGGCGGAACCTGGCTGGCGGGCCGTCTCCCCCGGTGACCGGGCCAGGCTGCTGCGCCGATTCGCCGACGTTGTGGACGAGCATGTCGATGAGCTTGCCGACCTGGAGGTCGCTGGCTCGGGGCACCCGGTCGGGCAGGCCCGGTGGGAGGCAGGCAACGTCGCGGACGTGCTGCGCTACTATTCCGCCGCACCGGAGCGGCTGTTCGGGCGGCAGATCCCGGTGCCCGGCGGCCTGGACGTCACCTTCCAGGAGCCCATCGGGGTAGTCGGGCTGATCGTGCCGTGGAACTTCCCCATGCCGATCCTCGGCTGGGGCCTGGGCCCGGCGCTGGCCGCCGGCAACCCGGTCATCGCCAAGCCCGCCGAGCGAACTCCGCTGACCGCGATCCGGATCGGTGAGCTGGCTCTCGAGGCCGGCCTGCCCGAGGGCGTGTTCCAGGTCGTGCCCGGGAAAGGCAGTGTGGTCGGGGAACGCCTGGTCGACCACCCGGCGGTACGCAAAATCGTGTTCACCGGATCCACCGAGGTCGGCCGGCAGATCATGGCCGGCTGCGCGCGCCAGGTGAAGCGGGTCACCCTGGAACTGGGCGGCAAGAGCGCCAACATCGTGTTCGCCGACGCTGACCTGGATCGGGCCGCCGCCACGGCGCCTTACGCGGTTTTCGACAACGCCGGGCAGGACTGCTGCGCGCGGTCCCGGATCCTGGTGCAGGCAGGAGTGTTCGACCGTTTCATGGAACTGCTCGAGCCTGCCGTGCAGTCCGTCGCCGTGGGTGACCCGCGTGCCGCCGGCACCGAGATGGGGCCGCTCATCTCGGCCGAGCACCGGGCCCGGGTCGCCGCCTACGTTCCTGACTCCGCGCCGGTCGCGTTCCGGGGCAGCGCCCCTGACGGGCCCGGATTCTGGTTCCCGCCCACCGTGCTCGCCCCCGTCCGGAGGGATGACCCGGCGTTCACCGACGAGGTGTTCGGGCCGGTGGTTACCGTGCTGCCGTTCGAGGATGAAGCCGAGGCGGTGTCGATCGCCAACGACACGCCCTACGGGCTCTCCGGGTCGATCTGGACACAGAACGTGGGCCGGGCGCTGCGGGTCGCGCGCGCGGTGGAGACCGGCAACCTGTCGGTCAACTCGCACGCCTCGGTGCGTTACTGGACCCCGTTCGGCGGATTCAAGCAGTCCGGGCTGGGCCGGGAACTCGGGCCGGACGCCCTGAACGCGTTCACCGAGACCAAGAACGTCTTCATCGCTACTGATGATTAGCTAGCACACTGATTAGCTAGCACGAGGATTAGGCAGCACGAGGAGTGAGCACGCACATGCAGCGCCTGCAGGACCGATGCGCCGTCGTCACCGGCGCGGCCAGCGGCATCGGGCTGGCCGCAGCGCGCCGGCTGGCCGCCGAGGGTGCCCACGTCGTCGCCGTCGACCTGGACGAGGAAGCCGGCAAGGTCGCCGCCGACGAGATCGGTGGGCTCTTCGTCCGCGCGGACGTGACCTGCGAGGACGACGTCCGGCAGATGTACGAGGTGGCAGTGGGCAGGTACGGCTCGGTCGATATCGCGTTCAACAACGCCGGCATCTCGCCGCCCGACGACGATTCGATCCTGTCCACCGGCCTTGATACCTGGCGGCGCGTCCAGGAGGTCAACCTGACCTCGGTCTACCTGTGCTGCAAGTACGCGATCCCGCAGATGCAGCGGCGGGGCAAGGGGTCGGTCATCAATACCGCGTCCTTCGTCGCGGTGATGGGCGCCGCGACGTCGCAGATCTCCTACACCGCGTCCAAGGGCGGGGTGCTGGCCATGAGCCGCGAGCTGGGCGTGCAGTTCGCCCGGGAGGGCATCCGGGTCAACGCGCTGTGCCCCGGGCCGGTGAACACGCCACTGCTGCGCGACCTGTTCGCCGCCGACCCGGAACGCGCCGCGCGCCGGCTGGTTCATGTCCCGATGGGCCGGTTCGCCGAACCCGAGGAAATCGCGGCCGCGGTGGCGTTCCTGGCCAGTGATGACTCCTCGTTCATCACGGCATCCAGCTTCCTGGTGGACGGCGGGATCTCCGGCGCGTACGTTACGCCCCTTTGAGGCAGGCGACTGTGCAACCAGCACTGGGTGAGGCCAGTACTATGAGGCCAGTGATGGGTGAGGCCAGTACTGTGAGGCCAGTGATGGGGAAGCCGGTCATTGGGCTCAGCGCGTACGCTGAGCCGGCCCGGTGGGCCGTCTGGGACTCCTCCGCCGTCCTGCTGCCCCTGGCCTACGCCGAGCAGGTGGTGGCGGCGGGCGGCGTTCCTGTGCTGCTGCCGCCGCTGGCCGGGATCGAGACCGCGGCCGGGCGGCTGGACGGGCTCGTGCTGACCGGCGGCGGGGACATCGATCCCACCGCCTACGGCGCCGAGCCGCATCCGCTGACCCACCGGGTGAGCCAGCAACGGGACCGCGCCGAGCTGGAACTGCTGGCGGCCGCCCTCGCGGGCGGGCTGCCGGTGCTCGGCATCTGCCGGGGGCTGCAGGTCCTCAATGTGGCCAGGGGCGGCACCATGCACCAGCACCTGCCGGACGCGCCCGGCCTTGACGGCCTCGCGGCGCATACTCCGGCCCCTGGCACTTATGGATCTCACCCAGTCCGGATCGCCCCCGGCAGCAAGCTGGCGGAGATCCTCGGTCCCGGCGCCAACGGCCGGGACCCCAACGGGCCGGGCACCCTGGAGCGGGCCGTGCCCACGTCTCATCATCAGGCGATCGACCGGCTCGGTGACGGGCTGACGGCGACCGCGTGGGCGGCGGACG
>OCZU010002495.1_pt1 | contig 11704 bp, 12 predicted proteins | sample 1539001 | NCBI WGS metagenome assembly OCZU01 (sample SAMEA3539306, study PRJEB22396) | soil metagenome | biome: tundra; feature: field; material: soil | place: USA | collected 2010-05 | depth 0.15 m
CGCTACCATCTTCGAGATCTCCCGCGACGAGCACGGTACACCGACAGCCGTCGGATGGAAGTACGCACATGAGGGCGGCGCGCTCCGAGCCGAGAAGACGGACCAGTGGTCGGAGGCTACGGCCGACCCGGAAGCATTCTATCGGCGCGTTGCGCCGAGGTTCATCGTCCGCACGCCACACCAGTTGCCCAGCGGGCTTCGCGACCTCCTGCCTGGCCCGCGTGAGGTGCCGGTCTACGAGTGCCTAGCGTCGCTGGGGGAACTGCTGCGTGCCGCGATGAGGGAGAGCCCGCTTCTGCTGAGCTACGAACTCGCGGTGCTCAAGCGCGTGCCGACCGTCCGCAACGGCGCCACGCGGCTCGTTCTCACCGGGCAGTCGCTCTTCTCGTCAGGCGAGACCCAGGGCCGCCAGATCAAGGTCCAGGTGAGATGCGAGCCGACGGACGCTGAGGGCATCGCATTCGCTGTCGTTACCCGCGAGCCGCGCCCCGATCTCCCGCGGCAGGCTCAGCGGCTGCGGCCACTGCAGGTTCAGGCTGCCGTCGTCCCCCCGGGCACCTACGTCCTGACGGCCGTGCTGACCCGGCCCGGGCAGGTTCGGTTCCAGGGGCTGCCAGTTCCGCTCGGCAGCTGCGGCCGGTCCTGGGACGACCTCAATCGCCTTGTGCCCGAAGAGCTGAGCGCGCAGCCGGCAGTGCACCTGGTATGCCTGATTGAGGTATGCGGCGGCGGCGACCGATTGCAGCAGCGCATTTACCGGCTTGAGGAACTCATCACCGAGGCGCAGCTTGGCGCCGGGTCACTGCGGGTCTCTGTGGTCGCCTATGGCGCGCACGGGGTCGCCTGGAAAGTTGAGGACAGACCGCCCGAGATCCGGGCCTGGGCGGCGTCGGGCGATGAGGCGATCAGAGCACTGCGCGGACTCGTCTCCCGCCGGGTGGACAAGCGAGAGTACCTGCGGGCGGCGCAGCTTGAATGCGCCCTCAGACTTGTGCGCGAGCGCCTGGCGACAACGGACGAGCGGCCGGTGATCGTGACTGCGGGCGGGCGGCCGGCCCACCCACCTGGGCTCGACACGAGGGACCAGATTATTCCCTGCCCCTGCTGGGTGGACGGGATGGCGGAACTCGGACGGCTGCACAGCCTGCCGGGGGTTACCTTCGGCGCGCTCCGCGATCCCAAGTGCCGGGGCAGGGTGTGGGAGCAGCTCGGCCGGCAAGCTGCGGCCACGGTTGATGATGCGGTGGATATGGAAAGTTTCGCGGCGGATCTGGGCCTGCGCATGGCATCGCAGACCGTCCCGTTCCCGGTGATCGAGTAATAAGGAACCTGACGTGGCGTATCGGATGAACGGGACCCAGTCAGGCGTCGCCATGCTTGGGCCGACGGAAAGCGGCAAGTCGACGTTCCTGTGCGCGCTCAAGAAAGCACTACTTGAGCAGGACGAGGACTGGATGATCTTCACCCGCGACCCGGCCTCGCAACGGACCCTAGATGAAATGTCCAGCGCGCTGATCAGTGAGGGCGGCTTTCCGTTGTCGACGACCACCGTCGACACCGTCGAGTGGATCCTGGGCGGAACGATAGAGCGCAAGGAGCGGACAAGACGCTTCGGCGCGGAGGCCAAGGTCAAGCACCGGGTCGAGATAACGCTGCGGTTGACCGACGCGCCCGGCGAACTTGGACGGGCCGACAAGATCGGCCTGACAGAACGAAATGCGCTGATTGAGCAGCTGGCCGAAAGCCGCGGCATCCTCTACATGTTCGACCCGATCCGAGAGTTCACTCACGGCGACTCGTTCCAGCAGGCCGACAGCCTGCTCGGCGAGCTTATGGGCGTGGTCTCCCAGCAGCCCGGCTTCGACGGCAGGCTGCATCATCACCTGGCGGTCTGCGTCACGAAACTCGACGATCCGCGCGTCTTCAGGACGGCACATGATCTTGGCATGCTGATCCCCGACGACGGCAACAAGTGGGGCTTCCCCCGGGTGCATGACACTGACGCTCAAGCTCTGTTCCACGCGCTCGGCGAGATAAGCAAGTCCGGGAACGGGGAGGTTCTGCCGAGGCTACTCGAACGGCATTTCCACCCGGGGCGGATCAGCTACTACGTCACCTCAGCGGTCGGATTCATGGTCAACAAGCGCACTAGGCGTTTCGACCCGCGCGACACCGAGAACGTCTACCGGATAGCCTCCGGCGAGGCCCTCGTCCGCGGCCCGGTGCACCCGGTCAACGTGGTCGAGCCGGTCCTGTGGATAGTCCGGCAGCTGGCTCCTCTAGGGTGAGGGTCCCGATGACCAACACGACGATCCCGGTCAGCACGCAATGGGCGCTGGAGGGCAAGCAGCCGGACGGCGAGGGGTACCGCATCCTGGCCTGTAGCACCGGCGATCTGGAGAGAGAGAACTTCGCGGACGCCCTGAGCAGGTTCCAGCTCGGCGAGCTCAGTGCCCTGCCCCAGGTATCGGTGAGTTACGCGCGGCGCGGCACGCAGCCAGGCCTGAGCTATGTGGCCTTTGCCATTCACTGGTACGCCACGGACGAGGATTGCTACGCCGACGGGGTCACGCAGCGGGATAACCAGGGTCGGCCGGTCGCGTATACCAGCTACTTCTGCCTGCCGTACAGACGCCTGGCGGAAGCGGCCATTGGCTATCGGGCCATGTACGAGGCGCTGCGAGCCGTCAAGCTAACCGTGGCGGACGGTCCGCTTAAAGAGGTGCCGATCGTGATGCCAACATCGCGGACCCCGGCGGCCGACGACCTAGCGGTACGCGTGGCCCCGCTGCTGCTGACGGGCCGACCCGTCTGTGTGCTCGGCGCGGAGGGCACCAGCATGCTGGAACGGCTGGGATTCATCGACAGTGTCATGGAGCTCCTGCCCTACGGCTTCCGGTCGCGGATGACCGCGGCCACCTTGACGAGGGCTACCAACCGCAACCACCGGTTCCGGCTCTTCTTCAGCAGCGCGCGGCGCACGGAGGAGCCAGACTACATCGTGAACTGGGGCGACGATCCTAACCTCGTGCCCATCCCCGACCGGGAAGCAGGTGAATACTTCGACTGGCTGCAAGACAATGTCGGCCCGCTCGCCCGGCTGGCCGATCTGACTACTGAGATGGGGTTCGGCCAGAAAGACACCCTTCAGGCGCTTGAGTCCGTTCTCGGCACCAGGCAGCGGCTGCAGCCTAGGGCCCGGCCGGTGGCACGCTCCTCGAACAACAAGCCCGGGCAGAAACCGTCGCCGCCCGCGACGAATCATGCCGACGCCGGCGAGGACGCTCTGCTTGCCTGCGCCGAGCACATGAAGTTGCTGAACCCGACTAGGCTGCGCTCCGACATCGCCTTCCTCAGGAAATTCGCCGAAGGCGAGGTCGGCGAGGACAGCCGCGTTCGCTACCAGGATCTGATCGCCAAACTGCGCCTTCTCCGGGTCAACCTGCTCATCAGGGACAGGAATGAGGAAAGGCTTTACGACGCGCTGCTCCGGATGGCCTTCGGGACTCCGCTCAGCTATAAGGCCTACTGCCGGGTGGAGAAGTGCGCGGGCGTCACCACCGGTGATGCCCCTCACCAAGGACTGCTCGGGGTCATCGCCCAGGCCGGGATGGCTGAGCCGTTGGTGAGTGCAATCGTCAACTGGCACCTGGGGAGGACTGATGAGAAGAAGCTCAACAAGTGGCTAGTCTCCGGGCAGGTGGACGCCATCCAACTGATCAACCTCCTGGCACTGGACCCAATACACGCGCACCACAGCCGGATCGTATGCGACGTCATAGTTGACTACCTGAAAAAGGCGCCAAAGCATTACCAACCGCGGGAACTCCGGCTCGCGCTATGTCAACACGGCTTCTTGGCGCGCATGCTGCAAATGCGCCATCTCGACAACGACCAGTATCAGGTCTATGCCCTGTACCAGTTCTTGAAAGCGGCGTACCCGCAACCGGCGGCCACGCCCAGGCAGGAGCTCAGCCGGACCGCCATTCTGGAGATTCTCAACGGTGCCGGCAACCCGCCCACGCCGGCGCTACTCAGCGCCGTGCTGATGCTGGTGCGCAAGCCGGAAACCTGCCAGTTGGCCTGGCGTGCGTATATTCGCGGGTCGCTCACTCTGGCCAATCTCAGCGAGGCAACTCGCGAGCGTCTGCGGGATCGAATCCCGTACATCGATGCGCCCACGACCAACGCCTCGGAACCGTTCGCGAGGACGGACTTTGCAGGATCGGGCGGAGACCTGACCAGGCCGGTTCCGAGCGGGCCGACACAATGACCGGTCCCCGCGTCGAGATGGACGCGCAATGGGCGCTGCGCGGCAAGAACCCCGAAAGCGAGGGCTACCACGTCCTTGCGTGCAGCACGGGAGCGCTGAGCAGGGCGAACTTCACGGACGCGATCAGCAGATTCCAGCTCGGCGCAATTGACGCCCTGCCCCAGGTGTCGGTGAGTTACGCGCGGCTCGGCAATCAGCCCAGCGTAGGCTACCTCGCGATGGCCATCGACGAGTTCGCGGCCGACGGCCATCGGACGGCGTACGACCGGAGGGGTAGACAGATCACATATACCAGCTACTTCTGCCTGCCGTACCGGTCCTTGGCGAAACTGGCCATCGGCTACCTGGGCACGTATGAGGCGCTGCGCGCCGTGACACTGCCTGAGACCGACGGTCAGCCGCTGCGGGTCGCCCTCGCCACGCCCACCACGCGTGTCCTCGCTATTGACCCGCTAGCCATGCGAGTCGCGGCCCTGATGCTGACTGGCCGTCCGGTCTGCGTGCTTGGCGCGGACGTGACGAGCACCGACGAGCGGCTGCGCTTCATCGACGCCGTTATGGACCTCCTCCCTTATGGTCTGCGCGCCAGGATGGCCGCCGCGACCTGGACTAGGGCCACCTATGGCGGCCATCGGTTCCGGCTGTTCTTCAGCAGCGCGCCCCGCCCGGGCACCCACTTGGACCAGGTAGTTACCTGGGGCGAACCCGCCCAAGTGCCTATCCCGGATGGACCGCCTGCTGAGTACCTCGGCTGGCTGGAAGACAAGGTCAGCCCGCTCGTCCGGCTGACCGAGGTAACCACGGAGATAGGGTTCGGCCCGAAGACCGGACCTCAGGTGCTCGAGCTTGCTCTCTCCAGCGCGGGCCTGTCACCAGCGCTGACAAGATCAGCTGCCCTGACCAGATCGGCCGCAACACAGGACCCCGACGCGCGGGACCCGGCCTAGCGGAACGCATCGGGGTCGGGAGCCGTTGAGTGTGGATTGGTCGGTGATGGGCAGGCCGCGGGCCGCGCCGGTTATCCGATCCGATCCGATCCGATCTGACCGACCGAGTCGGCCATGTCGTCGAGGCTCGGCGGCCCAGGTGCATCCCATCTAATCGGCTGGTTCGCGTCGTCGACTGGCGGGCGCTGTGCCGCCGTGATCATGTCCGCCAGACGGCGCTGACCGAAACTCCGCCGCATGACGCCTTCGATGCCGCGGGCGCGGCTGGGCGGCTCGTCGGCTGGACGGTGGAAATCCGGTTCGATCGCATGCAAAGCCGCCTGCAACTGACCGCGGATAACATCCAGGTCCACGGCGAACCCTTCCCACCACAATCGGAAGGCGATACGGTCGAGACGCCGTTCGTCGTCCCTGATCTGGCATAGGGCAACGACCTGCGTCGCGGTGCCAGGCGGATAGGTCGTCATCCTGCCGCGGGCCGCGATCACTGGCTGAGCCGGGGAAGCAAGGAAACCCGTGGCCGCACCCACTCTCAAGATCAAATCACCCGGACCAGTCACGCAGATACGAGCACCCGCATTTACGCTGCGATCGAGGCTTAGGCTACGAGCCCTGTGCGGTGAGGTCGACGGAAGCTGGCACACGAAAGTTGTAATATAGTCCTTGAGCGCTTCCACGTTCCTCGAGTGCTCTGCTCGCTTAAGTGCCGATTGAAGCGGTTTTGTCGGTGGGGGTGTTCGGCCTATGTCGGTTCCCGTTTTACGCCTGCCGTCAATTCGCCTTGCCCGGCATTGGTTGCTGACACTCATCGTTTCCATGCTGGCGGTGTTCGCGGCAAGCTACTTCTACTTCACGGCCATACACGCTTTCGAGGTCTTTGACACGGGGTCGTGCACGCCGTTGACTCTTGACTCTCCTCCGGGAAAATGCGTGTCGAGCCTGCAGGAATTGCTCAATGATGAACGTCCATATCCTGAGATCTTTGTCGACGACAAATTCGGCCAGCAGACGCAGCAGGCCGTCATGGACTTTCAATCTGCCCATCACCTGGCAGCGGACGGAGTCGTGGGGGATGAGACGGCGAACGCCATCAATGAATTTGCCCCGCAGCCGAGTATTCTCAGCTACGCAGCCGGGTTCGTGAATTCGCGGCTAACCCTGCCAGCCAAGTTGTGTGTCGCGATCTTGATGGTATTCGTGACAATTATGTGCCTCTTGCTGCGGGCTGCACGCGCCGCGTCCAGCAGCCCGCTTCGAATTCGCTGCGCCTTGGCTGCGCTTATTGCGGCCAATTCCGCTGCCACGGAGAGCCTGATACCCGAGGCGCATAGCTGGGTGACTAGATTGCTCTGCATCATCTTGGCCGCATTTACCGTCGCGCTGGTCGGGCTCCTCACCGAGATGCTTCCCAGCATGTCCGCCCTCTCGGTCCTTGCTGCTCCCCCGTCGCGGGAAACTCAGCCACAGAACACGGTCGGCTATGGAAGCTGACTGGTCGTCTAACGCTCCGACCCCTGGCAGTAGCTGGGAGCAGCAGCCCCCGGCTGTTACTCCGCCGTGGGAGCCGTCTCCGCCATTTCCGCGGCAGCAGCCGCCTCCGCAGCGGCCCTCTTACGGCCCGCCCCGACGAGGGCCACTGCGGCGCATCGGAAAAGCCTTGGCTTACCTGGCCATCGTGTGCCTCTGCCTCGACCTCGCCACGGAGGCCTATTTCATCAGCCTCAACTGGGTGAACCCGCCGGTAACCGCTTACATGCTGGAAGGCAGCGGCGAGCATCTTCACGATTACGTATCCCTCAGGTACGTGTCGCGGTACATGATCGCTGCTACTATCGCGCACGAGGATGCCCAGCTGCCGACCCGGTTTACCGGGATCGACTGGGACCAGTGGTGGAGAAGGGCCACCGCGTACCTGAATCACCGCGGGGACCCGTACGGTTCCCCGATCCCGGAACAGCTGGCCAAGAACCTGCTCCTGTGGCCGTCGAAAAACCCGCTCCGCAAAGCCCTGGATGCCATTCTGGCTGAGCAGTTGGTCCATGCGATCTCGAAGCAGCGAGTCCTGGAGCTGTACCTGAACGACGCGCAGTTCGGCCCGGACATCTACGGCGTCTGCGACGCCACCTGGTACTACTTCGACGAACCACCGGACTACATGAGCTGGAATGACGCGTATGAGCTCATGGGCGTGCTGCCCAGTCCCATCCACGCGCACCGCCTACCCGGCGGTGGCATCGACATGAATCCAGCCACCCCCGATGGCCTTATCGAGCTCGGCCTGATCCGAGGCGCGGAGATCTACGTACCGCAGGACCTCGGGATCGACGGGGGCCTTGAACTGGTCCGGGAGATGGGGATCACTGGCACGGCGCACGACCAGCCGAACGGTCCCGACTCCTGCCGGACCATGCCGCAGGACATCCGCCAGCTGATCGCCGCTAACCAGCGCCCGATCGCGGCCTCCGGGCAAGCACGCGCACACCGGCATGCCATCTCATAGTGCGGTGGCGCCAGGAGCGCGACGCGGGCCCTGGCATGGTCAGCACCGTAGCCGCGACCGGGGCACGGCTCTCCAGATGAGCGCGCGCCTCGGCGGCCCGCGCGAGCGGAAAAGGTCACCCCCCGATTCGGCTCCGGCAGTGACATCACCGTGACCGGCGTCGTCGCTGCGACCTTCGCCCAAATCATCTCCTCGCGGCACGATCTACTCGATCACCTACCTGACCATCATCCGAGCGCGAGCGCCAAACTTTCCGCGCGTCATCGGCGGCCACCGGGAATCGAGGACCTGCTGCTGTCATCTCGCGCCTCTCTGAACTCTGATCGGAGCGCTCCCCCGAACGCATCCGGCGAATTCCGAGCCTGCAATTATGGAACTTGGGAGAAATCTTGATTGCCACCGGAATCATCCTGCTCATCCTCGGCATTCTCGCCAAGAACGGGGCTGTCTGGACGATCGGGATCGTCATCCTGATTCTCGGCCTCATCGCTTTGCTGCTAGGCATGACCGGTCACGCCATCGGCGGACGGCGGCACTACTTTTGAAGAAGCCACGCGGTGCGGGATCCGGTTCCCGGCGTTGCACAAGCCCGTCAGTGCCCGGCCCGGAGTGGCAGGGGCTCCGTACTTAGAGGGCTTGCGAGTTATTTTAAGAGCAAACTGCCTAGTTGTGCAGTAAAGGAGGACAGGGTGCCGGGCGTAGCGGCATTGGCTGCCCGTCGCCGGGCTCCACTGAGTCTGCAGGGAGCGACGCTGGCCAGCCGGACTACTCCGATCTAGCGCTGCTGAATGATCTCGCGCAGCAGCCGCAGCTCGCTGCGCCAAAACCGCCTGCGGTCGGCGGAATGCGACCCCGCAGTGTCCTGATACCCATGTCACGGAACGTGACCGTTATAGAGGCGGAGACGCGCAAATATCCGCTGTTCGGCGCGGTCGGCGACCGCCGAGAGCTCATCAGCTGAGGCACGCAGATCAGGTCGATCTGGCGTGCCGTGATCTCCCGCGAGGGAGCCCCGGAGACTACCGCTCGTGCCGAGACGAGTGCTGTGATCTTCCCGGCGGCCGGTTCTGGCTGGCCATGTCTGAGCTGCTCATGGGATGTGCCGCGCTGGCAGGGCAATCCGGGAACTCAGCGGCCAGGCTCGCCGCGGCATCGGGGCGGGCGCCCCTTGTCTGGGTCGGGCCGCGGTGCTTTACAGCGGACACCCGAGCCCCTTGCAGGCCAGGCCATAGCCTGTGATTCCGGCCAAGGGGCGATCAGGTCAGCTTGCTCTTGGATTCAAGCAGGGCCTTGCGGACGTCGTTGAAGGCATTCTCAAGACCGCTGCGCACTGTGTCCGCCGCGCTGGACGCGGTCGAGATCGTGTCCTCGAACTGGCGCCGGGCGTCGGCCCAACTGCTGCGGAGCTGGTCCATCAGTCCGGTCAGCCTGTCACTGGTGTCCATCGCACCCAGGTGCATCTGCACCTCGAGAGCTTCAAGGCGCCCCTGCCATTGGTCGATCTGTGTCTTGGTCAGCTGCCTGTGCAAGTCGGCCTGCCTGGTCTGGAGCTTGCCGATCTGGGCTTCCAGCTTTGCGATGCGCTCGTCAGTCGTCATGAGTCGAGCGTCCCTTCCGAACCTGGGGTGCGGCCAGAGGCCAAAGTCCTTGGGTAATCGGCCTGGAGGACGGCGGGCCGTGGGGTCTGCCCGGCGTGATCGTCGGCGTGGTCCTTGCCGTTCAGGGCGTGCGCCGCAAGCCCGGGAAATAACCTGCGGACCTCCGAGATGAGCATCAGGACCCGCGGTCAGCTCCGCTCGCGGAAATGCGCCGCACCTGGCGCTCCGGCCGGGGCGTGCACGGCGTTTCACCGCCGAGCGCGAACCCGGCGGTAAAGCTGATGCTGTCACCGCTCCAGAAGCTGCCGACGTCATTCCAGTTCGCTGGGCGCCTGCACGGGAGGGATTCCCATGGCCCGGTAGGTGACGGCCAGCACCTCCGCGCAGTAAGCAGTCTCCAGGTCGGAGTCCTGCACCCGGCGCCTGACGGCCGGCACCCGCCCGGACAGCCACCGGCCCGCGAGCCGGACGGTGGAGGGGAACGGCGTGCCGTCCGTCCGCGCGATGGTACGGAGCACAGCATCTTCCATCTCGCGGGTGATCGCCGGATCCAGCTGGCGGAGCCATGGCCGCTGGCCGTACCTGGTGACCCAGGTCAGCACGGCCTCGCGCAGGTCATGCAGCTGAACCCCGCGGTGGCGGGTGCCTGTCCACACGTCGGGCAGGGACCGGCTGAGCTCGGCGTGCCACATCAGCGGCGGCAGGTCCTCGATGACGACCGACATCCCGACGTGGTTGACCGGCCTGTTGGTCGCCAGCTGAACGGCCCGATCGGCTGCCTTGTGCCCGCAGAACAGCCATACGTCGCCCGTGACCGTCACATCAAGGGCGGCATCAAGGGTGCTGCTCACGGCGGCCACGGTCGCTAGCGTAGGCACATGCGCTGGTGGAAGGTGGCGGGACTGGCCGCCTTCGCAGGCGTCGCCGCCACCGGAGTGGTGATCGCCCGGGCCGAGCGCCGCCGCCGCTCCTAGACGGCGGACGAGGTCCGGGAACGGCTGCACGCCCGGCTCGCCGAAGTGCAAGGCGACCCGCCAGCCGACCCGCAACCCCGGCCGTGACGTCCCGGCCCGGACGTCACGACCCGGCCGTCCGGCGGCCGAGGACATCGGGCAGCCTGCCGGGCACGGGCCTCACCGGCCCGGGCGCCTGCCGCCCCGGCGAATCCGGACGCCCACCAAGACGATGTCAGCAGCAAGGACAACCACACCGATGACCAGAAGGTAAAGCAGGCCCTTAACCACCGCCCCGGCTATCCCCAGCGCGATCGCCGCAATGATCAGCAGCAGGACCAGTGTCATCTTGCGCTCTCCGGAGTCTTCCCGGCTTCAGCGGCGCGCGAGACGCCGTTCGCCACCGCCGCCAGGAGAGTATTCAAGGTCGTAGTGCGTGAAGATCGCCTCTTCGTCACCGGCTGGCAGCTCACCGTCCGTGCCGATGGACGGTGCGTCCTTCACCTGGTGCTTGAGGTACGTGACCTTAAGGTACCCCGGACCCACGGTCGCTCCGGCGAGGGGTACGAAGACGAGCCGGTGCCGCGTCGGCAGGCCGACCGTCACGGTCGCGAACGCCGGCAGGTCGGTGCCGGTATCCACATAGACCGACTCCAGGGTCCCGATCTTGTGGCCACCACTGTCGACCACATCGTGGCCACGCCACTCCCGGATGTCGCCAGCCTCGAACATCGCCGTCCTCCAGTCCTGCCACCCAGCCAGCCCGGCCCAGACCAGCCGACATCAGTGTCGCTCCGTCGCCCCGGCCCAGAAGACTGGCGTGCAGACCAACGTGCCGCACCGCTCGCTCGAACACAAGACCCGGCTCATCCGCGACACGCCAGACGCAGCCAGCAATCCGGCCAGCCGCAGGGGTCTGCTGCCTGCGCTGCCCGGGTAGCGCCGGCGCTACCCGGAGCCGATGTCAGGCGAAAGGTCCCGGCCAGGCATGACGGTCGCCTCTTGGCAGCGGCGGCCATACGCCGGAGCCTTTAAGCATGGCTACTAGCTAAGGAGCTTGTCATGAGCATCATTGCCTGGATCGTTCTCGGCCTGGCCGCTGGCCTGATCGCCAACATTCTGATCCCCGGCCGCAGATCGCAGGGCCTCATCCTCACCTGCCTGATCGGCGTCGCAGGGGCCCTGGGCGGCGGCTGGGTTGCTGCCAAGCTGTTCCACATCCACTCGCTGCAGGGGTTCTTCAACCTGTCCAGCTGGCTGACCGCCATCGCCGGGGCGGCCGTCCTGCTGCTCGTCTTCCACCTGGTCAGCGGGCGGTCCAGTCATTCCCGCCGGTCCAGCCGGTTCGTGCACCGCTGAGGACTGCCGGGCTGCTCGGGCTCACGGGCGCGGCCCCTGACGGTTCCCCTCGGGACAGCAGCCGAACCTCCTGG
>OCZU010002496.1_pt1 | contig 11704 bp, 7 predicted proteins | sample 1539001 | NCBI WGS metagenome assembly OCZU01 (sample SAMEA3539306, study PRJEB22396) | soil metagenome | biome: tundra; feature: field; material: soil | place: USA | collected 2010-05 | depth 0.15 m
CCGGTCACAATTTTGACGAGGTTCTGAGCTTTCGAGACCGGCGGGTCGCCGAGCTCGGCATCCGGCTGGAAGTCGCGTCGGTGCAGGCGTCGATCGACGCTGGTCGGGTGGTCGAGGAAACTGGCCGGTGGGCGAGCCGCAACCGGCTGCAGACCATCACGCTGCTCGATGCGCTGGCCGAGCACAGGTTCGACGCTGTCTTCGGCGGTGCCCGGCGAGATGAGGAGAAGGCCAGGGCGAAAGAGCGGGTCTTCTCGTTCCGCGACGAGTTCGGCCAGTGGGATCCGAAGAACCAGCGGCCCGAGCTGTGGAGCCTGTACAACACCAAGATTCACCGTGGCGAGCACATCCGGGTATTCCCACTGTCGAACTGGACCGAGCTGGATATCTGGTACTACATCGACAGAGAGCGCCTGGAGATCCCGTCGATCTACTTCGCGCACCGGCGCGCGGTCTTCGAGCGGGATGGGATCCTGCTCGCCGAGCACCCGTACGTCAGCAGGGCGGAAAGCGAGGTCCCGCACGAGACGATGGTGCGCTACCGCACCGTGGGCGACATAACCTGCACAGGTGCGGTCGAGTCTTCGGCCGCTACCCTCGCCGAAGTGATCAATGAGATCGCGGCGACCCGGATCACCGAACGCGGGCAGACCCGTGCCGACGACCGGGCCAGCGAGGCCGCGATGGAGGACCGCAAGCGAGAGGGCTACTTCTAATGTCGGCGCAGCAGCACAGTGGCGGGGGGAGCGCGCCGAAAGAGGACCGGTCGATGGACATCCTGCGGCTGGCGACGGCAGGCTCGGTAGACGATGGGAAGTCGACGCTGATCGGCCGGCTGCTGTATGACTCCAAGGCGATCTTCGAGGACCAGCTCGCCTCGGTCGAGCGGACCAGCAGAGAGCGCGGCGAGGACTACACGAACCTGGCGCTGCTGACCGACGGCCTGCGGGCTGAGCGCGAGCAGGGCATCACGATCGACGTCGCTTACCGTTACTTCGCGACACCGCGACGTAAGTTCATCATCGCCGACACGCCCGGCCACATCCAGTACACCCGGAACATGGTCACCGGCGCGTCAACCGCCGACCTCGCGATTGTGCTGGTGGACGCCAGGAACGGGCTGACTGAGCAGAGTCGCAGGCATGCCTTCCTGACCACGCTGCTGCGGGTGCCGCACCTGGTGCTCGCCGTCAACAAGATGGACCTGGTCGGCTACGAGTCGGCCGCCTTCGAGCGGATCGTCGAGGAGTTCGCCGCGTTCGCCACCAAGCTGGAGATCGGGGACCTCACCTTCATCCCGATGTCCGCGCTGCACGGCGACAACGTGGTGGAGCGGTCAGGAAACATGCCGTGGTACAACGGCCCCTCGCTGCTGCACCACCTAGAGCATGTGCACATCGCGTCCGACCGGAACCTGATCGACGTCCGCTTTCCGGTTCAGTACGTCATCCGGCCACATCAGGCCACCGACCCGGAACTGCATGACTACCGCGGCTACGCGGGTCAGGTGGCTGGCGGTGTGCTGAAGCCAGGTGACGAGGTCCTGCACCTGCCGTCCGGGCTGACTACCACGATCAGGCGGATCGACACGGCTCGAGGTCCGGCGGACGAGGCATTCCCGCCGATGTCGGTGACGCTGCTGCTCGATGATGACCTTGACATCTCCCGTGGCGACATGATCTGCCGGCCGCACAATCAGCCCCAGTCCACCCAGGATGTCCAGGCGATGGTGTGCTGGATGTCGGACGCGCCCGTGCTGACCACGGGCAGCAGGCTGATCGTCAAGCACACCACCAGGACGGTCAAGGCCATCGTCCGCGACATTGGGTACCGGCTCGATATCAACTCGCTGCATCGGGACGAGTCGGCGGACCGGCTTGGCCTGAACGAGATCGGCCGGGTGTCGCTGCGGCTGACGCAGCCGATTTTCTGCGATCCGTATGCCCGCAACCGGATGACCGGCGGCCTGATCCTGATCGACGAGGCCACCAGCGCCACGGTGGGCGCCGCCATGATCGTGGACGCCAGCTAGACAGCTGCGCCCGGGCTGATGCCTCGTCGGCCCACTCCTACGTCGGCCAGGGCCACACCGGCCAGGGCCACACCGGCCAGGGCCACACCGGCCAGGGCCGCTGTCCTACCCGACCGCCCCGGTCAGGGGCCGATCTCGCGCTGAGACGCGCAGAGTCGCGCTGAGACGTGTCGGCCGAGGCTGCACCCGAAAAATTCTTAAATCGTCAGAAACCCTACATCTATCACCGTTTTGCCTACGCTCAGCCACCGGAGTATGACTTTTCGTGTCGTAACTACTTCCGGGATGGTCTAACCTAAGATCCACGGCAAGGTGGCTAAAAGATGTCAACCACCCTGTTGAGCTGAGCGTCATTCATGTTGGGCCGGTATGGGTGCCTGATGCTGTAACGCGCTCATCTGCGCTGGAGTGCTCTGTGCTAGAACGCTCTGAGCCTGAATGTTCTGCGGTAACTCGTCGGCGGCATCGATCCGTCGGTCTGTGGTCCGCTGACTGTCTAAGGGAGAGGGGAGCACGTGCGGCTGGTCCGATGGGCGCCAGCGCCCGAGAACTATGCGTGGCTCTTCGATCTCCTGTTTGCCCGGTCCCCGATGGTGACCTGGGCCGCGGAGGGTGAGCTGCCGGACGGCTTTGTGCGCGCTGAGCAATTCGCTGTCCTGCCTGGCGGCGGCGGTCGGAGCTTCATGGTGTCGCTCGCCAGCCGGCGTGGCTCGTCCGCCGCGCTGACCTCGTACAACGCGCTCAGGCCAGCCCGCCGTCGGCTCGGCCGCGCCGCGGCTGGCCTGGCACTGAGGTCCGGCCTTGGCCAGCGGATGCTGAGCAGCAGGATCGACATAGGCGTGGCCGCCGAGGCGACCAGCGCGCAGCTAGGGAGCGTGCTGCTCGGTCGGCACCTAGCCGAGCTGCTCGGCGGCCGGCCGGTCGTCATTGCCTTCGGCGGCGGCAGCGGCCCGTACCGCAAGCCGGTCCTGCAGGTCTTCGGTACCGACGGGACGCCGCTCGGCTACGTCAAGATCGGCTGGAACGAGTGGACCAGAGCCGCGGTCCGCCGCGAGGCGACGGCATTGCGTGCCTGCGCTGCCAGCCCGATGCAGCTCGGCGTCCCCGATCTGCTGCACCACGGCGGGTGGCAGGGCCTTGACCTCATGGTCACAGCGCCGTTGCCGAGCAGGGTGCGGCGGCCGGGGAACTCGATCCCCGAGGTCGGCGTGCTCCGTGAGATATGTGAGCTCTCGGCTGGCGGCGTGACCGAGCTAGCCGCCAGCTCGTGGTGGTCTGACCTGCGCGTCAGGATCTCCTGCGGCGTCGCGGATCAGGCCGCAAGGACGCGGCTTGATTCGGTGGCCGATGGGCTCGCGCACGCACATGGTCAGGTGCCGCTCGCGTTCGGGCGCTGGCATGGGGACCTGGTGCCGTGGAACATGGCGCGCCTTGGCACCCGGCTCTTCGCCTGGGACTGGGAGAGCAGCGCGCCGGACGCGCCAGTCGGATTCGATGCACTGCACTTTCACTTCCAGACCGCGTTCGTCGCGGAGCGGCTCCCGCTCGAAGACGCGGTGCCGCTGGCCGCGCGGGCGGCCAGGCCGGCCCTGGATGAGCTGGCGGTCGCTGCTGACACCGACAACCTGCTCGCGACCCTGCATCTGCTGGAACTGGCGGTCCGCCATGAAGAGGCGCACAGTGCCGCCGGCGACGCCGATGACCGCTTCTTCCCGGCCGTCCTGGACATTCTCGAGCAAGCGGCCCCGATTCAGCCGGGTACCACCGGCCTGCGACCCGCGGAGAGTGCCGCATGAAAGTGATGCTGGTCTGCTCGTCTGGCGGCCATCTGGCTCAGCTGTACCAGCTGCGGCCCTGGTGGCGTCAGCATGAGCGCGTCTGGGTGACCTTCCCGGGAGCGCACGCCGAGTCGCTGCTAGCGGACGAGAAGGTGGTGCCGGCTTTCATGCCCACTACCCGCAACATTCCTAACGCCGTGCGGAATCTCCGGTTGGCGATCGGCCTGATCAGGTCGATGCGTCCAGATGTGCTCGTATCAGACGGCGCAGGAGTTGCGTTCCCGTTCTTCGTGGTCGCCAGGATGCTCGGAGTGCGCACCGTGTACCTCGAGGTCTATGACCGGATCTCCCGGCGCACCATGACCGGCCGGCTCTGCTATCCGTTCTCCGATCTCTTCCTGCTGCAGTGGCGGGAGCAGTCCGCGCTTTACCCGCGCGGCCAGGTGATCGGATGCCTGCTGTGACGGGGCCGCGCATCGTGGTGCTTGTCGGTACCGACCACCACCCGTTCGACCGGCTGGTCGGCTGGATCAACGACTGGCTTGAGCAGCACCCCGCCGTGATCGAGTCGGCCTTTATCCAGTCCGGCACTGCCTCCCTGCAGCCACGCTGCGCCGGATCGGAGCTCCTGGACGTCGGCAAGCTCGACCAGCTGCTCGACGACGCGGATGTCATCATCTGCCATGGTGGGCCGGCCTCGATTGCCGACGCGTGGCGGCGCGGGCAGATCCCGATTGTCGTGCCGCGGCTCCGGCGGCTGGGTGAGCATGTCGATGACCATCAGGTCGACTTCTGCCTCAAGTTCGCTGAGCTCGGGCGGGTCCGGCTCGCACAGGAGGCCGCTGTCCTGGCTGAGCTGCTTGCCGAGGCCATGGCCGATCTCGCAGGTTTCCGCACCAGCGGCCCGCAGCCGGCCGTCGATGCGGCGGTAGCCCGGTTCGGTGCGCTAGTCGACGAGCTGATCAGCGGGCCGCGCCGCCGGGTGCCCTTGATTCACCGGGTCCGGCGCCCGCGCGGCGGGCCGACAGCCGGCGCCGATATCCCAGCCGATACTGGCGTCCTGCCGCCGGGCCTCCGCCCGGCAGCGCGCAATGAGGAGCTGCCATACAGGGTGCCAGTCTCAGCAAATATCGATAGTTTTGCCCAGAAGGGGGAGCGGGAATGAGAATGAGAGTACTTGTCAGCTGTACAGCGCTCGCGCTGGCAGCTGCGACGGTGTCGGTCGTGCCTGTGGTGCAGGCGTCGGCTGCTCCGATGAAGCCGGTCAGCCTGGCCAAGCTGATGGCGAAAGCGTCAGGTAGCGGACCAGGCCAGAATCTCAGTGCCGTGGTCTCGCCGTCCTGGCAGACGAACAACACAGTCTGGGCCATCGCCTCAGCAAACGGCGTTGTCTACGTGGGGGGCGAGTTCACGTCGGTGCGGCCGCCCGGCGTCGCGGTAGGCGGCACTGGTCAGGTGGCGCAGAGCTACCTGGCCGCGTTCAATGCCAGCACCGGCGCCCTGATCACTACCTTCAATCCGACTTTCACGCTGACTGGGGCTGCATGCACCGCAGGCGCCCCGTGCGGTGTCGACGCGCTGAGCGTGTCACCGGACGGCAAGACGCTCTACCTGGGCGGCAGCTTCAGCAAGGTGGACGGGTCAAGTCGTGCCTACCTTGCCGCGCTCGATATCTCCGGGGGCACTTCGCCAACTGGCGCGCTGGTCAGCACCTGGAAGCCGACCGCTGGCGCGCGGGTGCTGACGATCACCCACAGCCCGGACGGGTCGGAGATCTACATCGGCGGTGACTTCGCGAAGCTGAATGGCGTGGCGCGGGCCATGGCCGGGGCGGTCGACACCTCGGGCACCCTGCAGCCGTGGGCGCCGACCCTGAACGGCGACGTGACGTCTATCGCGGTCGCGACCGATGACTCACGGGTCTTGGTCGGCGGTTACTTCACCACGTTCAACGGCGTGACGCAGCAGTCCATCGGGTCGACGGACCCAGCCACCGGCGCGACCGAGCCGTGGGCCGCCACCATCGTCCCGAATAAGTCCGGGTGTATCTCCGAGGTCAAGGACATCGTGATCAGCGGGAGCACCGCTTATATCGCGGACGAGGGCACCGGCGGCGGCTGCTTCGACGGTGACTGGGCCGCCAACGTCAGTGATGGCGCCCTGGTGTGGCAGAACGACTGCCTGGGCGCCACCCAGTCCCTCGTCATCATCAACGGCTGGCTGTACAAGGGCTCGCACGCGCACGACTGCGTGTACTCGCCCGGCGGATTCCCGCAGACCAACCCAGAGACGCTGCACCACCTGCTCGCTCAGGCGCTGACCGATGGCACGATCGGGCACTGGACACCGAACACCGACAACAGCAACCTCGGCCCTCGGGTGATGGCGACTGATGGCACTCAGATGTTCCTCGGCGGCGCTTTCAATACGGTCAATGGCCTGCCGCAGGAGGGCTTCGCGCGGTTCGCGCCGACCCCGGACACCACGGTGCCGGGACGTCCGCTGGTGCCGACGGTGACCAGCACGTCGGCCGGGGTGGACTCGGTGTCGTTCAACGCCGTCAGTGATTCCGATGACGGCACGCTCAGCTACGCGATCTACCGGGACAGCGGCAAGACCCCGATCGCGACCATCACGGCGACGTCCTGGCCGTGGGCCGAGCCGGTGCTGCACTACCGGGACGCTGGCCTGGTGGCGGGTTCCAGCCACACCTACACGGTGACCGCCAGCGACGGCACTAACACCTCGGCCAAGTCGCCCGTATCGGCGAAGGTGACAGTCGCGTCGGTCAGCCCGTCGCTCAGCTACAGCCAGACGGTTCTCGCCGACAACCCGTCGTTCCTCTGGCCGCTGAACGAGAACTCAGGGACGACCGCCGCTGACGCCTCGCCCAACGGCTTTAACGGCATCTATGAGTCGGGTACCACTCAGGGCGCGGCTGGGCCGGTCACCGGAAGCGGGGACACGGCAACGACGTTCGACGGCCAGTCCGGCCTGGTGACGTCGGCCACGTCGGTTGCCGGGCCACAAGCGTTCTCGGTCGAAGGCTGGTTCAAGACGACCAGCAACACTGGCGGCAAGCTGATCGGGTTCGGCAGCAGCCAGACCGGGATGAGCTCCAACTATGACCGGCACATCTACATGATGAACGACGGCCAGCTGGTATTTGGCGTCTACAACGGGCAGGTGCAGACGATTGAGACGCCCAGGGTCTACAACGACGGCCAGTGGCACTATGTAGTCGCCACCCTCGATCCGACCGCCGGGATGACGTTGTACGTCGATGGTCAGCTGACCGGCACCAACTCGACTACGTCAGCGCAGAGCTACAGCGGCAACTGGCGAGTCGGCGGCGACAACCTCAACGGCTGGAATCTCGACCCGTGGGGCAGCAACAGCCAGGGCACCACAGAGCCGACCGGCTACTACTTCGGCGGCACCATCGGCGACGTTGCTGTCTATCCGTTCGCACTGTCCGCGGCTCAGATCGCTGCACATTACGCGGCGAATCAGCTGAGTCACTAACCACCTGAGTGTTACTACTACCTTTAGCCAGGAAGCTGACGTGCCAGTGGTGAGAGTGATCGCGACAGACCGCGACCAGGCTCGCCGCTGGCACGTCGGAGTCCTCGAGCCGACGACGAGTGCTCACCGGGAGCAGAAGTGAAGATCAAGAGTTTTGTCGGCTGCACAGCACTCGCGCTGGCGGCCGCGACGGTGTCAGCAGGACCCGCCATGCAGGCGTCGGCCGCCCTAGCCAGGCCGGCCAGCGGTGTCAAGGCGATGGCGCAGGCGTCGGGCAGCGGTCCTGGCCAGAATGTCAGTTCCGTGGTTTCCCCGTCGTGGCAGACCAACAACACCGTCTGGGCGCTCGCCGCGGCGAAAGGCGTCATCTATGTCGGCGGCCAGTTCACCTCCGTGCGGCCGCCCGGCGACGCGGCCGGTACCGGGGAGGTGCCGCGTACCTACCTGGCGGCGTTCAACGCCAGCACTGGTGCGCTGATCACCAGTTTCCATCCGACCCTGGACGGCAGGGTCAACGCGCTGGCGGTATCGCCCGATGGCTCGACGCTGTACGCGGGCGGCGCCTTCACCCACGCGGACGGGGCGTTTCACGGGTTCCTCGCGGCCTTCAGCACCTCGACTGGCGCGCTGATCGGCGGCTGGAAGCCGGCCGCTGGCGGGTCCGTGCTGTCGATCGCGCCATCGCCGGACGGGTCGGACGTCTACATCGGCGGTAACTTCACCAGGATGGACAGTGCCGCCCGGACCCGTGCCGCCGAGGTGAGCGCGGCTACCGGCGCGCTGCAGCCATGGGCGCCGAACCTGGACGGCTCGGTGACCTCGGTCGCGGTCGCTCCGGATGACTCCCGGGTTCTGGTCGGCGGCTACTTCAGCACTGTCAACGGAGTGCCGCAGAAGTCGGTCGGCTCGACCAACCCGACTTCAGGGCTGAGTGAGCCCTGGGCGACGAACATCGTCCCGAACAACCCTCCAAGCTGTGTCGCCGCAGTGAAGGACATCGTCATCAAGGGTGGGACCGCGTATATCGCGTCCGAAGGCACCGGTGGCGGCTGCTTCGACGGTGACTTCGCCGCCAACGTCAGCGATGGCGCTCTGGTCTGGCAGAGCGACTGCCTGGGCGCTACCCAGTCACTCGTCGTCATCAACGGCTGGCTGTACAAGGGCTCGCACGCGCACGACTGCGCCTATGCGGCCGGCGGCTTCCCCCAGGTCGCGAACCCAGCGGGAAGCTGGATCGTGCACCGTCTGCTGAGCCAGTCGCTCGTCGACGGATCGATCGGGCACTGGACGCCGGGCACAAACGGCAACAACCTCGGACCGCGCGTGATGGCGACCGACGGCAGCGAGCTTTTCCTTGGCGGGGACTTCACCACGGTGAACAGCAAGGGGCAGGAGGGCTTCGCCCGGTTCGAGCCGACCCCGGATACCACCACGCCAGGCCGTCCGGGTGCTCCGATAGTGACCAGCACGTCAGCCGGGGTGGAGTCGCTGTCGTTCAGCGCGGTGAGTGATTCCGATGACGGCACGCTGGGGTACGCGATCTACCGCGACGGCGGCAAGTCCCCGATCGCGACCATCCATGCGACGTCCTGGCCGTGGGCCGAGCCGGTGCTGCACTACCGGGACGCTGGCCTGGCCGCAGGTTCCAGCCACACCTACACCGTGACCGCCAGCGACGGCACCAGGACCTCGTCCAGGTCGGCGGCCTCGGTAGCAGTAAAGGTCGCCTCGATCAGCCCGTCGCAGAGCTACTGGAAGTCCGTGCTCGGCGATCATCCGTCGTTCCTGTGGCCGCTCAACGAGAAGTCGGGGACGACCGCCGCTGACGCCTCGCCGAACGGCTTCGCTGGTATCTACGAATCCGGTACCACGCAGGGCGCGGCCGGGCCGATCACCGGTGACCCGGACACGGCCACCAGCTTCGATGGGCACACTGGCCTGGTGACATCGGCCAAGTCGGTGACCGGCCCGCAGGCGCTGTCGATCGAGGGCTGGTTCAAGACGACCACGAATACCGGCGGCAAGCTGATCGGGTTCGGCAGCAGCCAGACCGGCATGAGCACTAACTATGACCGGCAGATCTACATGATGAACGACGGCCAGGTCGTGTTCGGCGTCTTCAACGCCGGGCGCTTCACGATCGAGACGCCCAAGATCTACAACGACGGCAAGTGGCACTACGTGGTTGCCACGGTCGATCCGAAGGCGGGCATGGCGCTGTACATCGATGGCCAGCTGATCGGCACCAGCCCGAACACCGGGGCGCAGAGCTACACCGGCTTCTGGCGGGTCGGCGGCGACAACCTCAAGGGCGGCTGGAATCTCGACTTCTGGGGCAGCAACAGCCAGGGCACCACGGAGCCGAACAGCTACTACTTCAACGGGACCATCGGCGACGTGGCCGTCTACCCGTTCGCGCTATCCGCGGCTCGGGTGATCGCGCACTACGCGGCGAACGCGCTGAGTCACTAAGAGGCCTGACTCTGTGCGGGCACTACTGTCACTTTCCGGATCGGAGATCGAGCGATGACTGGCAACGGGTCCCGGCGAGCGCCGGACGATAACGGCGCGGCGGCCGGACTAACCTGGCGGTCCGGCCGGGTGCGGGCAGCGCTAGCCGCGCTGATCGCGGTTGTTGCCATCGCCGCGATAGTCATCGTGGCCGCGCAGCTCAGCGGCAGGTCACCGAACGTGGCGCTGCCGCCCTCGGGCGGTCGCTCGACGGCTGGGGGGCACTCGTCGCCTACCGTCTCGCCAGGTAGGTCGTCGGCTGGGGCTGGGCACAGCAGCAGCTCGACGCCAACCGGATCCTCGCCTGCTCCGGGCCGGAGCAAGAGGTCGACTGGCCCGGAGCCTGGGCCGCCATCCACCCTTCCGGCGGTCCCGTCGGGTTCGCTGATCCCCGCCCACGGGGCGATGTTCGGTTCTTACGCCGAGCCCGCCGGCGGGGACAACTACGTCGCATTTGAGGGCGCGATCCTGGCTCTTCAGCATGAGCTGGGCCGAAAGCTTGCGATAGACAATCTCTACGACAAGTGGACGCACCCGCTGCCGATTCTCATCGCGCGCTGGGATCTGAGCCAGGGCATCCTGCCGATGATCTCGTGGGCCGGCGCGCGTACTAACCTGATCACCGCCGGCCGGTACGACCAGCTGATCCGGTCAAGCGCACATGAGCTGAGGGCGCTGCACCGGCCGGTCATGCTCCGCTGGTTCTACGAGATGGATGGCAGCCACCAAAGCCCCCTGGTGCAGTCGCCGGCCAGTTTCGTGGCGGCATGGCGGCACGTGCACAACATCTTCGTCCGGGCGGGCGCCACCAACGTCAACTGGGTCTGGTGTCCCAACGCCCTGCACTTCGTCGACGGGATAGCGCAGCGCTACTACCCGGGCGGCCGTTACGTGAACTGGATCTGTGCGGACGGCTACAACTGGGCACCCAAGCTCAGACGAGCATCGTGGCGGAGCTTCGCCAGCATCTTCTCCACGTTCTACCACTGGGGTAACTCGACGGGTAAGCCGCTGATGGTCGGCGAGTTCGGCGTCCTGGAGGGGACGCCGGGGAAGAAGGCAGCCTGGTACCGGCAGACGGACTTTCAGCTTCGCACCATGTTCCCGGCGATCCGGGCCGTCGTCTACTTCAACTCTGACCACGAGGGGTACAACTGGCGGGTGACGACATCACAATCCTCTCTCGCGGCATTCCGCGCCTTCGCCAGGGATGGGTGGTTCAGTGCCCGGCCGAGGCTCTAGCGCGACTGCGGGGCCAGCTGCCGCGACTACGGGGCTATCTGTAAGGGGGAATGTCACGAGCACGCCACTGGTGTACATCGGCGGTTCCGGACGCAGCGGGAGCACGCTGCTTGAGCGAATGCTCGCCTGCATGCCTGGGTACTGGTCGGTAGGTGAGGCTGAATTCATCTGGCAGCGCGGCCTGCAGCGAAACGATCGCTGTGGGTGCGGCGCCCGCTTCCGTGAGTGCGCGTTCTGGACGCAGGTGGGGGAGATCGGTTTTGGTGGCTGGGATCAGGTGGATGTCGACGAGGCCGTCAGGCTGCGCACAACGGTAGACCGGCACCGCAATGTTGTCCGGCTTGCCGGACCACGCAGCGGCGGCAAGCTGGCAGCGGACGTGACGGCGTACGCGCAGCTCACGGACCGGCTGTATCAGGCTGTGCGGGAAGCCTCCGGCGCGGCTGTGATCGTGGACTCGTCCAAGAACGTCAGCTATGCGCTGCTGCTGCGCGGCCTTCCCAGCTTTGATCTGCGCCTTGTCCACCTGGTCCGACGTAGCCATGGTGTCGCGTACTCGTGGTCCAAGCGGGTCCGCAAGCCGGGAGTCGGCGACGGCAGCGAGTTCATGAGCGTG
>OCZU010002497.1_pt1 | contig 11703 bp, 8 predicted proteins | sample 1539001 | NCBI WGS metagenome assembly OCZU01 (sample SAMEA3539306, study PRJEB22396) | soil metagenome | biome: tundra; feature: field; material: soil | place: USA | collected 2010-05 | depth 0.15 m
GCCAGCCAGGAGGGCGCAGCGCCCGGGCCGGCGCAGCCGGAGCCCGCCGCGCCCGCGGTGCGGCTGGCCCGCCAGGTGGAGCAGGAGCTCACCGCGGTGGACGATGGCGATGAGGCATGGAAGCGGGTGCAGGACGACATCGGCCGCCGTCACAGCGAGCTGGCCGAGGCGCTGTCCCGGCACGGCCACCATGCCGCGCTCAGCCTGGTGGACGAGCGGGTGGTGGTGACCATCCAGTTCCAGGCCAAAGACCGGGCACCCGGTGAGCTGATCACCCTGCTCAGCGACGAGATCGCCTATCGGGAGCGGATTCTTACCGCCCGCGAGCGCAACCTGATCGAGGAGCACCTGGTCAACGACGTGGCCAGTCACTTGCAGGAGCTGATCAGTGACGCCGAGGCCCAGGTGCAGGAGATGAACGCCGAGTTGTCGGAGCGGCCCACCAGCACCGGCATGCGGCTCCGGCTGCGCTGGGAGCCGTCACCAGACGGGCCGCCCGGTCTCGCCGAGGCCCGTCGGCGGCTGCTGCGCCAGGACGCGGAACTCTGGTCGCCGGACGACCGCGCCGCCGTGGGTGAGTTCTTGCAGGCCCAGATCGAAGCCGAGCGGGCCAGGGCCGAGGACAGCACGTGGCAGGAGCACCTGCGGCTGGCGCTGGACTACCGCGCCTGGCACCGGTTCGTGATCGAGCGTTTCCAGGACGGCAGATGGCGCCCGGCGACCGGGCCTGCGTCCGGTGGCGAGCGGGTCCTGACTGTGTCGCTGCCGCTGTTCGCCGCCGCGTCCGCGCACTACCGTTCGGCCCACAAGGACGCGCCGCGGCTGGTCACGCTCGATGAGGCGTTCGCCGGCGTGGACGACGACGCGCGGGCCAAGTGCCTAGGGTTGCTCGCCACCTTCGACCTCGACGTGGTGATGACGAGCGAGCGGGAATGGGGTTTTTACGCGACCGTGCCAGGCATCGCCACGCACCAGTTGGTGCGCCGCGATGGAATCGACGCGGTGCACGTCACCACGTGGGAGTGGAACGGCACCTCGCACCAGCGTGTTGAGCGCGAGTTCAGCGGCCATGCGCCGGCCCCACGACGCGACGAGTCGGCGAGCCAGGAGAACCCCGATGACGCCGGCCTGTGGTGATCGCCGCCGCCTTCCCGGGGACGATCCGCCGAACCGGCCGGGAAGCCCAGCGATGAGTGACGAGGAGCGGCTCAAGCGGGTCCTCGGTCCCCCCGAGCTGAGCTGGCTGCTGGACCGGGTCCGGGCCCGGATCGCCCGGGGTGCACCGCTGGACGGAGTGGTGACGCTGGCCGGGGCTACGCTGGCGCAGCGCCAAGCGGCCGGGCGCCTGCTCGGCCGCCCGCCAGGGCGCGGCTCGTCTCTTTCGGTTCCGCTGCCCGCGGTCGAGACTGCCCTGCGGACAGCAGGTCTCGCCGACGACCTGCGTGACGCGGTCGAGACGCTCAGCGGTGCCGTCCCTGACACGATGGCCGAGCGAGCACAGTTCGCTGAGCGGCGCGATGCGGCCCGGGCTGCGGCGATGGCGTGCCGGCACGCGGGCCAGGAGTGGTTCGCAGCGTGGCTGGCGGAACTGTCCGCGGACGGCACGCTCACCCGGCTGCTGCGAGCCGGCCGGGATGACGTCCTAACGCAGGCCGCTGCCGTCCTGGACCTGCTGCCCGCCACCGAGTTGCCACTGCCCGTGCTCGCCGAGCGGGCCACCGGGAACACCAAGGCCCTGTCCAGCCCGCCGCTGCCCGGTCTGGTGCTGCGCGCGCTCGCCGGATGGCAAGGCACAGATACGCCAGCAACCCAGGCCGCGCGGCGAGCCCTATGGGACGCGCACGGGGTCATCGTGGACGACCTGGCCAGCCAGGTTCTCGTACTGAACGTTCCAGCCAGCGGAAGCCCGCTCGGCGGCTGGCTGACCGAATCAGCGGCGCTCGGCGCGCCATTCCGTGTCACTCTTCACCAGCTCGCCTCAATGCCGATCACGCTTGATACCGCGCACTTGCGCGTGTGCGAGAACCCGGCGGTGCTCCGCGCCGCGGCGGCGGAACTCGGGCCACGGTGCGCCCCGCTGGCCTGCACCGAGGGGATACCGTCAGCGGCCTGCCATCATCTGCTTGGCCAGGCACCGGTGCTGCACTGGCGCAACGACTTCGACTGGACCGGGCTGCGGGTGATGGCCGCGGCCGTGACCCGTTACGGAGCGGCGCCGTGGCGGATGAACTCCGACGACTACCTGGCCGCCTTGGCCGGAGGGGAATCGGAGCCGCTGAAGGGGCCGCCTTCGGCGTCCCCCTGGGATTCCCGGCTAGCCACCGAAATGCGGATCTCCGGTCGCGCTGTGATGGAAGAGCGCCTGATTCCCCTGCTGCTCAGCGATCTGGATGGCTCTAGCCGCCGATAGCGGTGACGTAGGCGGCGATGGACTCGACCTGCATTCCCTGGATGTCGCCGTGTTCCATCCGGGAGACGCGGGCCGGGCTGATGCCCATCGCTTGAGCGACCTGGGCCTGGGTCAGGCCGAACCCGGTGTCGGCCACGCCGTCAAGTTCGTTGAAGTTCGAGCCTGTCACGTTGGAGCTGGCCTGAGCCTGGAACCCGGTGACTGCCTGCGCCATGGAGGCGACCCCGAGCAGGACTGTCGCCGCGAGCGCGGCGGTCCCTACGAACGCGGATCGCCGCCGCACCGGGCCGGTGGCTGTGGCCGGGTCGTCTGCGTTTTTCCGGCGCCGTGGGATGGCCTGGCGGCCGAGAGCCTGCGCGCTGCGCAAGTTCATTTACCCTCCTAGTCGCTGGGGAGCGAATTTCCTCTGACTAGCGTCGCCTGATGCCTCTTAGTTTTCTCTTAACATCCCCGCTCTCAGGCGACGGCAGCGGGCGGCCGTGGTCCGGCCGGTGGGCTCGTCAGCCGTCGGACGACTGAGGCATCGAGCGCCACCGCACACGTAGGGTCGGCCTCGTCCGTGGTCAGCGGCTCCTCGGACGCGCCGGCGGATGTGGTGGCCACGCGAACTCTTGGCAAGACGAGGGATCCGCAGCTTGCGGCAGTTCATGCGATGGTGGAAGATCTCTTCACGTACGTAAGGCAACTTTTGCGAACCGGGCATAGCGTTTATGATGCTTGCGAGAAGACGATAGCGGCCCTGCGGGACGCGGGACTCGCAGGATTGGCTCCCGCATGCTCCTTGCATCTCCGACCCGAGGTATCTGGATAGATACACGAAGATTCTCATCGGCGATTATCCAGGAAGCTGGGAAGGAGGTGTTTAGTATTTAAGCTCGCCTATTGCAACTCGAAGCTTCTTGCCTCATTTAAGGTAAGCGGCGGATTTCATGAACATAGGAAGGGGCATTGAAGTGCGTGACATAGAGTCGCGTGTATTGAAGTTCGCCTGGGAGCAGAATCCAGATCTGGCGCTCGATGCCGGATACCTGCCGCCTCGGCTTTGGGAGGACCTGGCCGTCGATAGGAAGCAGCGGGCATGCGAGGAAGCTGAGAGCCTTAAAGACATCATTGTCCGCACGAATCTGAGTTTGGTGGAACGTTTGGCCGCTCAGTACCATGTGACGTCTGCGTATTTCTGGGCAAGTACACCAGCAGTGTGCATGCTAAACCATATGACCGGGCCGGTCGCCCGGCTGAGCTGGGCTGGTTCGTCTTGGCCTCTGGCTGCGGACCCATCGTGCGACCTGTACATCGAGAGACTTGAACAGTTCACTTCATATTGCAAGGCCCTTGTGCGCTGTATTCGCGAGGAGCCCGAAACGTTGGAATACGCCTCTCGTGCCGTGCTGTCTGCCTTTATGGCGCAGGTAGACGCTTTCATCGATGCAGAGCAGGCTGGGGCGGGCGCAGTTTTTCTTCCTCTCAGAAATGCGCGAATAAGGGGTCACCAATGTAAGACTCCACGCCCCGACTTGCTGGCAGATATTCTGACGAGCGTGCTAGCGTTGCGGCAGGCTGCGGAGAGTGCTGTAAAGTCAGCGCAGTCGTCTTCTCCGCTTCTGCACACCCGGGAAGGCGCTGACCGGTATTCTGCTGCGATATACTGCGGTACCAGCGCGCCTATGACACCAGACGATATAGAGAGGCTGGGCCGTGATATCTTGAGCCGGTCCATGCGGCGATTCCGGAAATTGCTTAAGGGCGGAGGGGTCGCGATGGAGTGCCCTCAGACAGGCGAACAGCTGTTGGAGGAGTTCCGAACTGCTTATGCGAGGCTAACAGGAGCGCTTCCGTCGATAAGCCCTGTTCAGCCGGTCATGAGATGCCAGATTGTGCCGATGCCGGAAGCGCATGCAGTGGCAGGCCCGCCAGCGTACTATGGCCCATCGTCGTTTCGTAATGCCCGCGAGGGTTCGCTATACGTAAACGCTGCCGCACCGATTAAGACACGTAACTGGGAGATTCTTCCGCTTACGATGCATGAAGGGATGCCTGGACATCACCTCCAGCTGGGAACGCTCGACGAGAATGAGGGTCTTTCAGATTTGGTTCGACTATTGTCTGTGAATGCGTTTACTGAAGGATGGGCTGTATATGCCGAAACATTGGCTTCTGCTATGGACCTCGAAATCTCGCCTGCCGAAGAATTCGGTCTGCTCGCCTATCAGCGGTGGCGTGCTGCGAGGCTCGTTGTAGATGTAGGCCTTCACGTCCGTGGTTGGAGTATAGCGAAGGCTACTAGGTTCATGAGTGGGCAAACCGCACAGGACGTCGGGCTTGCTAGACGTGAGGTCGTTCGGTATCTGGCGTGGCCGGGCCAGGCACTAGGCTATTCGGTTGGAGCTCATGTTATTAGTGGTTGGGTCAAAGGACGAAGAGAGGCTGGCGTTAGTCTTCGCGAGACGCACAAGGAATTGCTCGGCCTTGGCTCGGTTACCCTCTCTGGGTTGATGCCCTCGAGTGGGGATTATGGTGATCTTCTTTGATTCGAGCGGCGTCATCTGTTTTGCATAAATGACTTCAACGGAGGTTCCCGATGCCATCGACCGCGCAGCCGGCGCCGACAGCCATCACCAGTGACGACTACGCGGCCCGGATGGCTCGTGTAGTGAATGATGCGCTCGATGTTGGACTGGCCGGCGTCATCGTCACCCCGGGTCCAGACCTGGTGTGGCTGACCGGATATCGGCCCCCGATCACGGAGCGGCTCACCATGCTGGTGTTTTCTCCCGACCAAGAGCCGACTCTGCTCGTGCCATTGCTCGAACGACGAGACGCTGAGGAAGCCGAGGGTGCGGCCCTCGTGTCGATCGTGGACTGGATGGACGGCACCGACCCCTACGAGGCTGCCAGGCCCCTACTGCGCCCGGACGGGCAGTTCGGCATCTCGGACTCCGCTTGGGCTATGCACATGATTGGCTTGGAGCAAACGCTGCCCCACTCGAGCTACCGGGCACTAAGTGAGTGTCTGCCCATGCTCCGCGCGGTCAAAGACGTCAGTGAGCTAGCACGACTTGAGGCTGCTGGGGCCGCGGCCGACGCGGTCTACGACGAGATCGTCCGCGTCCGTTTCGCTGGTCGGCGAGAGACAGACGTGGCGGCGGACTTGGCTGGGCTGCTGCGCTATCACGGGCACGAGCAGGTCGATTTCACGGTCGTCGGGTCCGGCCCCAATGGCGCTAACCCGCACCACGAAGCCGGAGATCGACTAATCGAGCCCGGGGACACCGTCGTGCTCGACTTCGGGGGACTCATGTTCGGCTACGGCTCCGACACCACTCGCACGGTCTCGGTCGGTGAGGCTCGGCCCGAAGTTCGCGAGGTGCACGAGATCGTGAGGCGGGCGCAACAGGCAGCCGTTGATGCGGTGCGACCGGGCGTGGCTTGCCAGGACATTGACCGGGTGGCCAGGAAGGTGATTACCGAGGCGGGATATGGCGACCACTTTATCCATCGCACCGGCCATGGAATCGGGGTCACCACGCACGAGCCACCGTATATCGTCGAGGGCGAGGGCCAACTGCTGGTGCCGGGGATGTGCTTCTCAATCGAGCCGGGAATCTATCTCGCCGGGCGGTTCGGGGTCCGGATCGAGGACATCGTGACGGTTACGGGAACCGGCGTTCAGCGTCTCAACAACACCAGTCGTGCACTTCGAATTGTCGAGTAGCCAGGTTCCCCGCTCCTAACGGAAGTTGCCCATCGGGGCGTTTAGGCCCTACTCCGGACGTCACGCTAGCCGACCGGGACTTCGTCGCGCGCAATGCCGACCGCTGTCCAGCTGGCTACTGGATGACTGCCTCGACCTTCACAGTCGCGCCCGGCGGTGCAAGTGGCACGAGTGTTCCCACGCTAAGCTGGCCTCCGACCAGGAGATGGCTGACCCGGCCGCTGACGCCCACTGGCTTGCGGACGCTGATCTCATAGGTCGCGCCGCGGAAGCGCCGTGTGGCGGTGAAGCCGGGCCACCCGGCCGGCAGCACAGGGTCGACGCACAACCCCTCGAACTCGGCACGAATGCCGAGGATCCACTGGGTGATCGCGACCAGGTTCCACGAGGCGGTGCCCGTAAGCCACGAGTTCTTGGCTTCGCCGTGGGTGGGCGCCTCCTTTCCGGCGATCATCTGTGCGTAGACGTATGGCTCGCAGCGGTGGATCTCGCCTAGCTCTTCGCGTGCGGACGGGTTGATCCGCTTGTAGTACTCGAACGCCGCATCCCCGCGGCCAACCATCGCCTCGGCGATCATCACCCATGGGTTGGTGTGGCAAAAGACGCCGGCGTTCTCCTTATAGCCAGGCGGATAAGACGATATCTCGCCTAGCTCGACGTGATAGCGGGTGTACGCGGGGCAAAGCAGCACGATGCCATGGGCAGTGGCAAGGTGCTCTCGCACGCTGTCGAGCGCCCGGGTGGCCATGCCGTTCTGGATGCCGACGCCGCTCATCACGCAGATGCCCTGGGGCTCGACGAAGATCCGGCCTTCCTCGTTCTCGCTCGAGCCGACAACGTGGCCGAAATAATCGTAGGCGCGGCGGAACCACGCGCCGTCCCAGGCGTGCTCGACGATCACGCCAGCCATCTTGTCCGCCTCGGCGCGATAGGCTGACGCATCGCTGGCCAGGCCGCGCCGTTCGGCGATCACAGCGAGATCCTTGGCAGCGAGGATGAACAGCCCGGCGATGAACACCGACTCGGCGTTACCGTCATCTTTGTTCGCGGTCGTCTGGAACGGCTCCCCCGGCGTCTCGGAGAAGCAGTTGAGATTCAGGCAGTCGTTCCAGTCTGCCCTGCCAATGAGCGGCAGGGCATGCGGGCCGAGCCGGTGGAGCGTGTAGCTCAGCGACCGCTCCATATGCACGTAGAGCGCTGTCGCGCTGCCAGGGGCGTTATCGTAAGGCACAGGCTCATCGAGGATCGAGAAGTCACCGGTCTCCTTCAGGTAGGCGGCGACGCCCAAGACGAGCCATAGCGGGTCGTCGTTGAATCCAGACCCGATGTCGTTGTTGCCGCGCTTGGTGAGCGGCTGGAACTGATGGTAGGCGCCACCAGTGACGAATTGCGTGCTCGCCAGCTCAAGGATCCTGGCCCGGGCGCGCTCAGGTGCCATATGCACGCACCCGAGCAAGTCCTGGTTGGAATCGCGGAACCCCATGCCCCGGCCAATGCCGGACTCGAAGAGTGACACCGAGCGGCTCATCTCGAGCGTCACCATGCACTGATAGGGATTCCAGATGTTCACCATCCGGTTGGCGTCACCGTCGGGCGTGTCAACCCGCAGCATCGACAGCCGTGACGTCCATGACTCCCGTAGCCGGTCGAAACCCTCCGCGACCGTCGCTGGCTGCAGCCAGCGGTCGATGACTGGGCGGACGAGAGCCTTATTGACGGTGGCTGAGCCTGGCGGGCCGAACTTCCGGTCAGGGGGGTTCTCCCAGTAGCCGAGAAGGAAGACTACCTCCCTCGTCTCGCCTGGAGCGAGAGACAGCCGGACATGATGGCTGCCCTGCGGCGACCATCCATGCGCGATCGAGTTGAACGACTCCCCGCGCTCCACGGCCGAGGGCCGGTCCCAGCCCCGGTAGGCGCCGAGGAACGTGTCGCGCTGGGTGTCGAATCCGGCGAGCGGCTCAGAGCAGGCGAAGTATGCGATGTGATCGCGCCGCTCCCGATACTCCGTCTTGTGGTAGATCACACCATCGGCGACTTCTACCTCGCCAGTTGAGTAGTTGCGCTGGAAGTTCGTCGCGTCGTCCTGCGCGTCCCACAAGCAGAATTCCACTGACGAGAACACCGACATGTCGGCGGAGACGTCGCGCTCGTTCGAGACGCGCAGCCGCCAGACTTCCAGCGTCTCGTCGAGCGGCACGAAGTATAGCGTCTCCGCGTGCACACCCAGGTACGACGAGGAGATCTGCGTGTAGGAAAGCCCGTGCCGACATTCGTAGAAATCGAGTTTTCGCTGGGTGGGCTGCCAGGATGGCGACCAGTACTCGCCAGAACCATTGTCCCGCAGATAGACATAGCGTCCGCCTGAGTCGGCCGGGACATTGTTGTAGCGATAGCGAGTGATTCTGCGTAATCGGGCGTCGCGATAGCAGGAGTAACCGCCGGCAGTGTTCGAGATAACGCCGAAAAACGCAGCTGTTCCCAGATAGTTAATCCATGGCAGGGGTGTATCTGGGCGAGTGATTACGTACTCACGGCGATCGTCGTCAAAATGGCCGTAGCGCACTGGATTCCCCTTGGTGCTGGCGGGATTCCCCTTGGTGCTGACGGGGCGAACAGATATACGAGAACGATTCAATGTGACACTGCGTGGCATCGGACGCAACAGCGGGCGGCTCTCGCGCCTGCCCGGGCCGACCCCGGGCAACCGTCCGAAGTTACGCGCGGAGCACTATCGCCGCAGGCCAGCGTGGCGATGGCCACTAGGCTCCCAGTCCGGCTGACCAGTATCTGGGCGCTAGACAGCGGATGTAACTTACAAATCAACAGCTGCAGCGCGCACTCCTGCTCACTGTCCGTGTGCGGCCAAAACGACAACCGTTGTGCTGTTTGCTCATAGTTGTTCGGCGAATCGAGTCTCGGCGAATGAACTCCCGTCGTCCTGCGGGCGCGAAACATGGTCTTAGCTTGCCGTTTAACCTGCGCGTTCGCGCCGTGCCTTGAGCGTGAGTTCCCTCTTGGTGGTTTTGCCAACGTCGTGGCGGGGTGCGGGGGGGCGGTTCTTCGACCCTGGCGGGCGTCCGGGTGAGCTGGGCGACCACCTGGCCAGCAGGAGGCCGCCGCGTTTCATCCTCGCGGAACCGCTACCCTGGCAGCGGGCGGCAGCAGGACTATCCCGTCGTCATCGGAGTGCAGCATGTCGCCCGGCTGGAACGTGACATGGCCGAACGTCACGGGAATATCAACGGCGCCTGCGCCGGTCTTCGCGCTCTTGCGCGGGTTGGTGCCCAGTGCCTTGACGCCGAGATCGAGATGGGCCAGCGCCGCGCTGTCGCGGACCGCCCCATGCAGGACCAGGCCCGCCCAGCCGTTGGCTTGTGCCGCCCCCGCGATCAGGTCGCCCACGAGCGCTGTGCGCAGGGAGCCGCCACCGTCCACGACCAGAACGCCGCCTGAGCCGGGCATCCGCAGCAGATCGCGGAGCAGGCCGTTGTCCTCGTGGCAGGACACCGTGCGCACCGGCCCGGAGAAGATCCGCCGGCCACCGAACTGGCGGAACTGGATGTCACAGACTCGCAGTTCCGGCCCGTAGGTATCGACCAGATCGGCGGTGCCAGCACTGATGCCGGTCATGGCTCCTCCGCGTAGGTTGAGTCCACCGGACAGCTCCCGCCATCCAGCCTGAAGCGATTATGCAACTCCGCTGCTGAACTCGCCCAGCCGCGGCCGACTCAAGCCCCTCGATTCGGCGATCTTGCACCAGGGCACGATGTATTCAGCGCGGCTCATGGTTCAGCGGCGACCCACCGCAACTTGACGGCAAGCTCCGATTCGCCCTCGTCACCACGCTGCTGCGCCGGACTGCCACTTTCAGCCAAGTGGCAGGCGAGGCGCTCGCATCGCCCGTATGACCAGCGCCTACACCGTGGAACGGGACTGGGGGCCGCTGCTGGCCAGAGCGTTCCCGCACCCCCAAATGGCACGCGGCGGCCTTTCGCCCGCCCAGCGGCGATTCCTCGCCGCGATCGCAGGCAACGATGACTGCTGGGGACGCATCGCCAATCCGCAGATCTGGTTCCGCAACGCCGGCCAGCCCACTGACCGGAACCAGCTCCGCGCCCTCCTCGCGAAACCAGCCGGAGAGCCCGAGAACTGACCGGAACCAGGCAACGGAACTGCGAACACAGGCATCACAGGCCGACTCGGCTCCGCACTCGGTCTGCGGCAAATGCGGGCGGCCGGCTCGGCGTGGGCGCCGGTTCCAGCGGCCGGGCTCGCGGCCTGTGCCTGGGGTCATCGAGTAGCGCTCGGGCCGGGACGCGGGGCTGCCGTTATGGTGCGGGCATGGACTCCTCCCTCGTCCGGGCTGCGCACGCTGCCACCAATGCCCTGCACTCGCTCATCTATTTCGTGCCGGAGACCGAGCAGCAGCTCACCGGCGCCGGGCTCAAGGCCGGGCGGATGTGCTACTTCGCCGGCCGGTCAGCGCCGATGGGCGCGGTTGGCAGCGGTGTCGTCACCGCGACCTTCTATAACTTCAGCCCGGGCCTGGTGGCCCACTGCATCCCCAAGGCCTGGGAACTCGCCAGCCCCGATGCAGTGATCAGCGCCCGCTGGGCTGCTGCCGACGCCGCGCTGACCCGCCTCCTCGGCCCGGACGTCATCGCATCCGTCGACATGATTTCGCTGGCTGAGCTTGGCCGCGAGGCAGCCAGCGCGTGCCGCGCCGAAGGCCGCCCGCTGTTCGCTGGCCACGCTGACCTGGACTGGCCCAAGACCCCGCACCTGGTGATGTGGCACGCCCTGACGCTGATGCGCGAGCACCGCGGCGATGGCCACATCTGCGCGCTGGCCGCCGCGGACCTAAGCGGCATTGAGGCGCTGGTCACCCATACCGCCACCGGCCAGGGGTTTACTCCTGAATTCGCCCGGGCCAGCCGCGGATGGAGCCAAGAGGAGTGGGACGGCTCTGTCAATGGTCTTGCCGCCCGCGGCCTGCTCGACGGCGACGGCGCACTGACCTCAGCGGGGCACGCGCAGCGGGCCCAGGTCGAAGACGAGACCGACCGGATGGCCGCGCCGCCGTGGCACCACCTCGGCGACAGGCGCACCGAGGACGTCGTCCGGATCGGCAAGGCAATGACACGCGCCGCCGTGGCAGCCGGCGCCTTCCCACGCGAAGGCGTCTTCCCGGCACGATAAGCGCACCAGAACAATGTCCGCGGACCGCCTGCACCCTCTCCGCGGCAAGAGAGGGCGGTCTCCAGTTCGCATCACCTTGAAGCGGCGTGGTATTCGCTGGCAGGCTGTTATCGCGCGCATGGGAGGCAGAGCATGGCACACGGCATTCAGGTCGGCGACAAGGCTCCCGACTTCACCCTCCCGGCGCAATCCGGTGAACCGGCCCGGCTGCAGGACCGGCTCGGCGAGCGGGTTGTTGTCCTGTACTTCTACCCCAAGGACGACACCCGCGGCTGCACCGCTGAGGCATGCGCCTTCCGCGACAGCCATGAGGTCTTTACCGGCGCTGGCGCCGAGGTGATCGGGATCAGCTCCGACTCAGTCGGCAAGCACGCCGCCTTCG
>OCZU010002498.1_pt1 | contig 11703 bp, 11 predicted proteins | sample 1539001 | NCBI WGS metagenome assembly OCZU01 (sample SAMEA3539306, study PRJEB22396) | soil metagenome | biome: tundra; feature: field; material: soil | place: USA | collected 2010-05 | depth 0.15 m
GGCTCGCGCGCGGATTCACCAAGCGCGACAAGATCATCAAGTTCGACGGCTGCTACCACGGCCACGCGGATTCGCTGCTCGTGAAGGCGGGTTCCGGCGCGCTCACGTTTGGCTATCCCGACAGCGCGGGCGTGCCGGCGGCGTTCACGCAGCATACCATCGTTGTGCCCTTCAACGACACCGAAGCGGTGAAGGCCGCATTCGCCGCGAACAAAAATCAAATCGCCGGCATCATCGTCGAGCCGGTGCCGGGCAATGCCGGTGTGTATCTGCCGAAACCGGGCTATCTGGAATTCCTCAGCACGATCACGAAGGCCGACGGTGCGTTGCTCATCTTCGACGAAGTGATGACGGGTTTTCGTCTCGCACGCGGCGGCGCGCAGGAACGATTCGGAATCACGCCGGATTTGAGCTGCTTTGGCAAAGTCATCGGCGGCGGTCTGCCGGTGGGTGCGTTCGGAGGGCGCTCGGAAATCATGGATTGTCTCGCACCGGTCGGGCCCGTGTATCAGGCGGGCACGTTGAGCGGCAATCCGCTGGCGATGGCGGCGGGCATCGCGGCGTTGGAAGAACTGGGAGCTGTAGCGGCGCTCTGTGAGCGCCGTCAGAACGGCGGTGGCACACCGCCGCTACAAAAAATATCTGATGCATACCAACAACTCGAGGAACTTGGCGCGAAACTCGAAGCTGGACTGCGCGACGCGGCGAAGTCCGCCAGGGTGCCGGTGACGTTCAACCGCTGCGGCTCGATGTTCTGCGGCTACTTTACGAGCGAGCCGGTTTGGAATCTCGACGATGCAATGAAGAGCGACCGCGAGCGTTTCAAAAAATATTTTCACGGGCTGCTGAACGAAGGCGTTTACATCGCGCCGTCACAATTCGAGGCGGGTTTCATCTCCACCGCGCACAGCGAGGCGGACATTGAAAAGACGGTGCAGGCGGCAGCGAAGGTGATGAAATCAATGGTAGGATGAAACGATGAACGAATGGAGACCGGTAAACAGAATGATTATTACTGGCTTACAAGCGACTCCTCGCTAGGGGTTTTGCTAGAACTTTGTCCTGAGATTGTTCTGGGCCGCTTGGTTGCTGTCGTGGCATTTGACAGCGGCCCGTTGAAGCCGACACAAGACGAGAAGAAGCGTGGTTGGCGTGAAGATGGCAATGTCGCGTGGAGTCCTGTTGCCACCAGCGTTGATATACTACCCCATGATGGCTATGATGAATGGTATATTTTTGTAGCCTTCATCCCTTTTCAACCTAGCGAGCTTTTCGTTAACTTGGGTGGTTTCGATCTTCGTGATCCTGAGTGTTTGTTAAAAGATTTAGACCCAACTTGGGATCGCAGTTTGATAATTGAAAACACCGAGAGAATACGAAGCATTCAGGAACGCTTCTGGTCACAGCTCGCCTTGACTCGCGCCGAATCCTACCTCGCAGATGGTGACGAGCTAATTTTTGCCACTCGTGATTCTACGCTGTTCGCCCCCACAATAAATTTGTTGGAGAGTTAAATTGTATTTTGTCATGCGCATCCTAGCAACTAACCGCGTAACGAAACACATCGTCGCGGGGGCGGCCGCACTGCTTGTTTCTGTTTCTACCGGCTGTCATCCGATGACACCGACACAATCCACACCGAAGCAGTCGCACGATTCACATTATCCGAGCCATTGGTGGACGCCAGTGGCGAAAGAAAGCGTACCCGCATGGGAAATTCTCCCGCAGGAAGCCGGTCCCGGCGAAGTGATTCTTTCCAAGCGCAACGAACTGGGCCTGCTTTCCAACTTCGCGCCGACGCCGTTCACCTTTCATGGCAAACGTTATGCGAGCCTGGAAGGTTTCTGGCAGATGATGAAGTATCCCGAGAGCGCCGACGATCCGCGCGCCGTTTTTCCCGGCGTGAAGTGGGCCTACACACGCGAGCAGGTGGCACAGCTCACCAGTTTCGCTGCGAAAAAGGCCGGCGATCTTGCGGAGCAAAACATGAAAACGATGGGCATCACGTGGGTATCGTTCGAGAGCCGGCGTTTTGAATACAAACCCGCAGTGCCCGGCGAGCAGTACGAACTCATTGTCGCGGCGACCTGGGAAAAAGTCCGACAGAACCCGGAGGTCAAAAAGGCTTTGCTGGACACCGGCGATTTGATTCTCAAGCCGGATCATCATCAGGAAACAAACGCACCGGCCGCGTGGCGGTATTACGAAATTCTCACCCAAATCAGAACCGAACTCCAAAAGCGGAACTGAACACCTCGACTACCGAGGCACTGTTGGCTCAGCCGCGTGCGCGAACCGCCGCGTGATTTCCTCGATCCAGTCGCCATCCGGTTGCGCGTAAGGTCGGAAGGTTTCGGTGAAACCCTGGCGGTCGTGGTAGAAGAGCGCGCGATGAAAACCGAGCGTGGCGGCGTCGGGGGCGTCAATCAAGCTGGCCGAATCACTGGCGCTCATCTGGAAGAGGACGCGCATTTCAAATTCGCTCAAGGTTTTCCGGCCCAGAAAACGATTCACGTTGTTGTAGGTGTCGCAGACGGCGATGACGTGGAATCCACGGCCGGGCCCCTCGGAGATCAAATCGAGCAGCACGGCGGCGGGATTCGGAGCCGCTCCGGCATCGCTGCTGGAAAAACTGAAGTCATCTTCTGACTTCAGTTTTTTGAAGTTCTGCAAACCCTGGATCAGAATGAAGGTTTCGGGCGCCGTCGCGTTTTCCGCACTGCTGCGCCGTTTCAAATCTTCCGACAACCCGGTCATAACTTCCGCGAGATTGCTGTTGCTACCTTGGATGACCTCGTGCGGCACGGCCTGGATGATGCGCTGAAAAAATTCGCGCTGTGGAAAACCGGGTGGTGTGCTGTCGAGAATGATGAATCGCGCCTGATCACGCGGGTATTGCGCCGCCAGCGCGACGAGCGACAGGGACAGAATGGTCAGCGCGCGTTCTTCGCTCTGGCCGACGATGAGCAGGTTGCTGCCGCTCTGTTTCTGGAAAAGCGCCTCGGTCGGACCTTTGATGGAATTGGGCGCGCCGAGCCAGACGCGCGCCTGGGCCGGGGGAACAACGGGCGTCGCCTGAGTGGCCGCGCGCAAAAGAAAATTCTCCCGAACCGCCGCGGGCGCATTCCCTTCAAAAACAATCGGCCCGGGATATTTGTCCATGTTTTGATCGGCGCGCTCGCGGACTTTTGCCAGATAAACGTCGCGCTCCTGATCGTCCAGCCACACTGCTTGAAACGGACTGTTGCCTTCAATCGAGCCGGCCGTGTCGTTGTAAATTCCCTCGCCCGGACGCGAGAGCAGGCGCGGGGCGGGATTGTCCTGATCCATGATCAGGTAGGCGTCGGCTTCATTGCACTGGAGCGCGATGCGGATGACCATCTGGCCGATGGTAGCGCGAGCCAGCGTGTAGGCGCCGCCCAGCGTTTGCGAGCCGAGCAGCACGTGAATGCCGAACGCGCGGCCCTGCCGGATAATGCGATCCAGCAACACGGCGGCGCCTTGGGAGACGCGGTCTTCCTCCACAAAAAATTCCTGAAACTCGTCAATGATGAGCAGCGAACGCGGCATGGCCTCGGTTCCACCGGCGCGTTTGTATCCAGCGAGATCCTGCGCGCCAACTTTGCGGAACAAATCGCCGCGGCGGCGCAGCTCCTCATCCACGCGCTGAAGCACGCTCAATCCGAAGGCGCGATCGCTTTCGATGGCCACCACGCGCGCGTGGGGCAAACGGCGGCTGGCGTAGCACTTGAACTCAACGCCTTTTTTGAAGTCCACCAGATAGAACTCCACCTGCTCCGGACTGCACCACAGCGCCAGGTTCGTGATGATGACGTGAAACAAGGTGGATTTGCCGGAACCGGTTTTGCCCGCGATCAAAGCATGCTGGCGCGTGCCCCGGCCCACTTCGAGATACTGCAATTTAGTGGCGCCGGAACGGCCGATGGGAACGCGAAGTTCTTCGGTGGTTTCTTCCGTCCAGAAATCCGCGTCCGGCGGTGCCACTTGGGCAAACGGCACTTCGACGCGCGCGGAATCCTTGCTGCTTTGGCCTGCCTGATGAAGAAACTTGGTGGCAAATTCCGGCGCGGGCGGCGGATCGAGAACGAGCTTCGTTCCCGCATCACCCCGACCGGAAAACTCAAAGCCGTTTTTGGTGTGCGTCAGGCAAACGCTGTTTTTTCGGAGTTCATCCACCACCAGTTTCTCCGTCATGGCCGCCCGCTGATCCCATTGCATGAGCGTGTAAACACCGCACCTTGCCCCGCTCGCGGCGATATTTCGCAGACGTCGCAACGCGGTTTCGCCGAAGTTGACCGGAAAGGACGCGATGACGAGGAAGTGATATTTTTCCGCGATGGTTCCGGCCTCGGCGTTGTATTCGGCAATGGTGGCGTATTCATTGCGGAGATACATCTGGATGACTTTTTCCATGTGCTCGTTCAGTTCCGCGAGCTTTTCCTCGAACTGCGCGGTCTGTGTCCAGATGCGGCTGTTGATGGAACTTTCCTCGTAATCGGCCAGGTGCATTATCGCGGCGAAGTTTTGACCGAGACCGACGGGATCGAAAATGGTGAAACTGGCTTTGCCGGGCGGCGTGGTTGAAAGGAGCCGGAAAATGATGTTGTTGATCGCCGCAACCGCTTCGTCGCTGCCCAGCTGTCCGGTTTCAATAAAGATGGAGCCTTGGAGCGGATAGACCAGCGACATGGGAACTGAAAAGTTCCCCGGACCGGGAAGCGCGAGCCGCGAGTCTTGGGGCAACTTTTCGGCGAAGGTTTCCAGTTCCACATCGAGCCGCGCAAATTTCGCGGCATTTTTGAACTCCGATGGCGGCGTCCATTTTTCCCAAAATGGATCGTCCCAACCGGGAAAAAGTTCTTCCGCAGCGGCATTGGTGGTGCTGATCTTCGCATACAAGGGTTCGATCGCATTTTTCCAATCCGCTTCGAGTGTCTGCCACTGGGTTTGATGATGGCCTTTAAGTTCCGCCATCTTTGCGTTGTGCGCTTCGACAAACTGAAGCGCCAGTACTGCGGCCTCCTGCCGGAATTGGGCGAGGCTGTCCGACTGGTTGCGTTGGGCCTTGTCCAGTCCGGTACGGAGAAGATCATCGTTCTTTTGCATGAGCCGGAGCGCTTTTTCATCCACTTCGCCGGGCCGGTTGATGCGCAGGCTGGCCAGTTCCTTCGTTTGTTGTTTCCACCCCTGATTCACCGCGTGAATCGCGGCGGCAAACTCTTCCTTGATCCGCTTGTGTCCGGCCTCATAGTGCAAAGTGGCTTTTTCCAAAGAACTGTCGAGCAGCCGCCGCGCTTTCGCCAGATTGCCGGCGATTTCCATGGCGGACGGAGTGGCCGCGCGATTTCCAAACCAATAAAAAATCCAGACGCATAACAGCGCAACCGCACTTGTGACTGCCACCGCCGGTGAAATCGAGTGGTTGCCAAATCGTCGAAGAACGGGAACCGCCGCCGACACACCCAGCAACAACGCACTCACCAGCCAGACAGGAACAAATCTGAAAATTTGTGGCGCGAGGAGTTTTTGGAACTTGTCCAGATCCATGCCGGTTTTGGATTCAAGCCGCTGGAGTTCCTCGAACAATTGATTCACATTCGGAGAAAGATCCGGCTCGGGCCACCGGTGACCGGAAGCAAGCAACCGGCGAAATTTTCCATAGCCGCGAAACGCCTTGCGAGCCGTTTTTTCCAACCGGTCCAAAGCTAGGCCACTGGCGGCCAGTTTGTCCTGAAGATTTTCGAACGTCGCGACCGCATCGGACAGTTCTTGATCGCGTCTCCGTTCGGCGAGCGCGGAGTTCTCCCGGATTCGATCGTTGAGGCGGCCCTCCTGTTCGTTGACTTTGTCGCCCAGGCGTTTTTTTGCGGCGATGTGGGCGCGGCTGATGGCGGCTTTGCGCTTTTGAAATCCAGCTTCGCGTCGTTTTTTCTCCTCCTCCAGCGCAATCTCGGCGGCGGCACTGTGCGCCGTCAGTTTTGATTCCAGACTGCGGCTCTTGAATTCAAAGGCATTGAGTTCCGCATTGGACCTGGCGCGGAACTCGTGGTTCAACGCTTCCTCGCGCGCCGCGAAATCCCGCACCACGCCTTTGAGCGTGTCCAGCAGCGCCAGCATTTCATTTGCATCAGGATTGCTATTCACAGTCGCTATGTACTTTCCTCAATACTTCATCCAGCTTTTCAATGATGGTCACCGCTTTGTCAACCCGCGCGAGCAACTCCTGCATGTATTTGTGGTCGAACTCCTGGCTTTTGGCGTCGCGCCAGTAATTCCGGGTTTCCGCCCAGCGAAGCGAAAGTTCCTTCGTGACTCCCACGAGCCGGCTTTTGTTTCCGCTCAAGTTCACGCGGGGGAACCTTTCTCTCCCGGCTCGTCGGCCGCCTGAGGCGGAGTATTTTCCGGTTCGCTGCCGGGCGAAACACTGGCTGCACCCGGAGCACCAGGCGAGAGGACGTCGGAGTACGCATCCAGCGTTTTGACGATTTGAGCCAGATACGCGACGGCCCGTGTCATGTCCGTGGCCAGGAAACCGTGCAATTGTTCCACCTGCTTGGTCAGCGGATCCGTCCGGTTCTGCATCTCGCGGTCCCATTTTTTCAGGACCACCAGTTTGGCTTCGGCCGCTTTGACAGCTTGTTGCGCGCGTTGCACGGCCATGTGGGGCAGGGTGGTGGACTGCTGAAACTGGGAAATTTTGGCGTTGAGCAACTCCGCCTTGGCTTCCTCCAACCGCCGGTTGCGCAGGCGCAGTTCATTTTCCCAGCGCTGGCGCTGGTCGTTTTGCACCCAGAGCCGGGTGCGCAGCACATCCGCGCTGACCTCTTCCAACACCGGTCGGGCCTTGCTCAAGTACAGAATCAGGGCAGCGCGAAAGGATTCAATCGCATCAACCGAAGTGATCTGGGCTTGTTGAGCCATGCCATCAGCGCTGGTTGAGATATTCTTCGATGCGCTGAGCTTTTCTCAGCAGGTAGGGCGTGTGCTCCTTGGACAGCTCGACGAATTTCTTCAGCGCTTTCATTGCCTGCTTGAATTCGTCGGAGAACTTTTCGTGTTCCTGATCCTGCCAGGTGTCGCCCAGCGCGCCGAAACGGGAATGCAGCATGATCATCCGGTTCTCGAGATCGCTGTTGAACCGTTGCAACTCTTCGGCGAACCGCCGCACTTTTTCCGGATCCATGATTGCCTGTGACATCGTATTTCCTATCGTTAGTGTTTCTGGCCTCATTATCGCCGAGCATTGGGAAAGTGGCTACCAAGTTTTTTAGACGACAAAAAAGCCGTGCAGGAATTCAATATCCGGGTAAACTCAAAATTACTTATGCCAAAACTCAAAATCCATCCCGCTCCGTCCTCCCGCTGGTCGCGCCGGGAATTCCTGCGCACGACCGCATTGGCTTCGGCGGCCGCGCCGTTCATGACGTCCGGCCAGGAAGACAAACAGCCGCCGAAAACCATTTCCCCAAACGCCAAGCTCAATCACGCCTGCATCGGGGTCGGCGGCATGGGCGCGGTGGATCTGCAGAATTTTCTGCAACACAAGCGGGTGCAGATCGTCGCGCTGTGCGACGTGGACTCCAACACACTCAGCACGGCCGCCAAACTGGCCCCGGATGCGCGCCTTTATTCTGACTGGCGCGAGCTGCTCGAAAAGGAAGGGGAACGGATCGATTCTGTGAATGTGGCCGTGCCGGATCACACCCACTTTTCGGCTGCCTACAATGCGATTCAGCGCGGCAAGCACGTTTACTGTCAAAAACCCATGTGCCATGACGTGGCGGAAGTGCGCGCCCTCACCGAGGCGGCGGTAAAGAAAGGCGTCGTCACTCAATTAGGCACCCAGATCGCTTCGACCATTCACGATCGGACGGCGGTCATCTGGCTTAGAGAAGGCCGGATAGGGAAGATCAAACATGCCTATCTTTGCTCGAACCGCCCGGGCATTGAAGGCTACCGCCTCGCGGGTCCGCGTCCGGCTGCAGTGGCGGAACCGCCGAACAATTTGAACTGGGATTTGTGGCTCGGGAGCGCGCCAGTGCGACCCTACGCGCCGGACGTCTATCAACCGGCGAAATGGCGCTGCTGGCAGGACTTCGGCACCGGCTGGTCGGGCGACATCGGCTGCCATATTTTCGACGCTGTGTGGAAGGGGCTGGGGCTGAAGCCTGCGCTCACCGTGCAGGCCGAAGTGCAGGAATCGTGGAAGGATTCTTCGGATCGTCGCGCCGATACCTGGCCGCAGAGCAACCATATTACGTGGACGTTTCCCGGCAGCGAAAAAATTGAAGGCGACCAACTCACGCTCGAATGGTTCGACGGCGAGTATTATCCGCCCGATCCCATCCGCAAACTTTACTCGGAGGATCTCAAGGAATACCCCGTCGAATCCGCCATGCTCATCGGCACTGATGGGGCGCTTTTGATTCCGCACCAGCAACCGCCGCAACTTTTGCCGGAACAAAAATTCGCCTCCGTCAAGCGACCCGAACTGGTCACGCGCAATCACTATCACCATTTCGCGGACGCCTGCCTGGGCGGCGAGAAGACCGAATCGCACTTCGCGCAAACCGGCCCGATGACCGAGGCCATCATATTGGGCACCGTGGCCATCCGCCGGCCGGGACAAAGGCTGGAGTGGCATCACGCCAGTTTGAAAGTCACGAACGACCCGGAAGCCAACCGTTATATCAAACGTGCGTATCGCGAAGGCTGGCATGTGGCGAAATTCTGAAATTTGAGAATTCACCCTGTCAATGGCACGCGCAGTTGCTGGTGTAAAGGGCGTGCCCAAATGAAAAATGCAACTCGGAGAACTTCTGGGTTCCGGTTGTGACCGCTCATACCCACAACCGATGACACAGTGTCAAGGTTTTAGCCATCCGTTCGGGCGCTTCGCAGGCGGCTTTCGACGGCACCACTGGGCCGTTGAAGTGTCCACCCGCAGGACCGACTCGATGCCAGTCCGGACCAAGGTCGCACCATTCAATCTCACCGACACCTAAGCTGTCAGTTTGACAACCGCTGCCACCGCGCGGTTTCTGCTCCCTGAATCCAGCTAGAGAGCCGACAGACCCGGAGAAAAACAACCCCGGTCCAAAAGCTGCTATTCTCTGGTTTAATTTGATTATGGAAGCACGTAATTCTGCCCCCCTCCTCAGCCAGGTCAAATCCTGGCAACTCGTCGGTCTTGGCATCACTGGCTGGGTCACCCTCTACAGCGCCGCCATCATCACCTGGGGCACCAGTAGCACCATCGTCGGCAACACTCAAGGCGGCTTCTTCGCCATCACCATGGGCCTCGCGAGCCTCGAAACCAAACGCTTCAAAAAGGGAAACGCTACTCCAACGGACCCGCTCCAATGGACTGGCAACATCACAACCGAACAACTCAACCAAACCATCACGCTAATCATTCAAGAACAAAAGTTCCGGGTCGAAGCACCGCACGCAATTGAAGCCGAAATGGGCTTCGGCGTACGCGCCGTCAAAGCCGGGCGCACCTTGGTTTTTGAAACCGGCCGTTGGAAAGAACCCGTCATTGACCTGCTCCATGCCAAAACCACCGAGGAAAACCGCAAAAAAGTTTTCGCCGACTTTGCCATCCTCGTCGGCGCCGGCATTCCCGACGAAAACACCTGGATTTTCGTCAAGACCCACCCCGTCCAGCTCCTGGTCGGGAAAGAACTCAAGCGCATGCTCATTGCCGAAAGGCCGCCGGTTCAAACAACAAGTTCGGCCGGCGTGACGATCAAAGCCGAAGCCTGACCAAGGAATTGTCAGTGACCCAGTCTGCTTAAGCGAATTCGATCTTGTAAGGGATTTTGAATCGGGTTGGGAGTCAGCGTCTGAAATCTCGCATAAAGCCCTTGTGATTATTGCCAATCTTTCGATTGGCTGTCCGACATGGATTCGACCCAACTTTCAGGGTGTTCTCACCACTTCCCATGATTGCCTCTAGTTGAATATTCATTGCCCATTGATATACATTAAATGGCAATGTTTGCAAGCATTATATGTGTATTTATGGGAAGTGACGGGAAGAAAAACGTGTGCAAACCGTGTGCAAGGAAGGCGGCTGTGCAAATAATGTGCAAACAAAAGTCGCCCCGAAATCTGTGCAAACTCTGTGCAAAGAATTTGGGCCGCCTTGGCGCGTGTCTGGCCCGTGGCTTGTCCCGGCCATCGCCGGGAGGCAAAAGGAGCGTCCGGGGACTCAAAACGCGCCTGCCATCGTTTTTGTCAGCGGGCATGGTCACAGGCAAGCGCGGCCTGAATCAATCCATCGCCAGGCCGGGCTGCTGACAGCCCATCCACAAACTCATTTTCCTGTGGGAGACGAGGTGACGAGGCTCAAATTTCTTCGGTTTCTGGAGTGTAAGTTAGATCCTCCTTACGTCGGCTCCTACTTTTTTAACGGGCGGCTAACGCAACACCCGCAGTAAACGCTTCGGGTGAACCGGATGCACCGGCGAAAGATCGGCTTCGTTGAAGGCCAGCAGCAAGGCGTCTTCGTCAATGTTCAACAGGTGCTTGTCGGAAGTCACCAGCAAGGGAATTTCCGCCAGTGATGTTTGCGCCAGAATTTTTCCATCGTTCTGTTCGGTTTCGGGAATGAGGGAAGACTCCATCAATCGCGCCGCGAACCGTATGGCGACAGTCAGTTGGGTGGACGACAGGGTAAAGGGCTGACATTTCCAGACGCTCATTTTTTCCAAGGCTACGTAGGCGATTTCCTGCTGCGGCGCGTCTTTCAGTGATGCGAAGAATGCCAGTTCCGCTACCACCGTTGGCGGCACGAGCAGGGAATAGCTGCGGCTGGAAAATTCCTCCTTGAACTCGTGTGCAAAATCCTTGTCCCCGGCAAGATCGAGCAAAAGATTAGTGTCCAGCGCCAGTGATTTCTTTGGGCTGACCGCCATAAATTATTGTCATGCCGCGCCGGAAATGCTCCGCTTCTTCCTCCGGAGTGAGCTTGTTGGCCAGTTTGCGAGCTTTGGCGGCCAGACGGCTGCCAGCGGTTTCTTCCGGGTAATCGAGCTTCTTTTGCGCGGCGCGTCTTGGCAGTTTCATGACCTGTTAAGTCTCCCGTTTCCCGAGGGCTTTGTCAATAAATCTGTTGACATCCGTGGAGGTCAAATCTGCCGGTTCCCAGCCATTGCGGGCAGGATTTCATCCAACGTCAGATTGCTCACAACTGTCCGCCGCGTTGGTGACGCAGCAGCGCGGCCTCGACTGACGGCCAGTGAAACAAAATGCGACGGCCGCCCAACCGCACACAGGGAATTTTGCCGGTCGTGCGCCAGTTGAACAACGTACGGCGGCTCACGGGCAGTCTTGCCAGTAATTGCTTTTCGTCAATGAAGCCGCCTTCACCTGCCGGTGTATGGTTTTGTTCGGCCCGGATGCCATCGTTCCGCATATCCGGGTTGGCAGGCGGCGTCATGCTCGAAAAATCTTTCAGTTCACTATTCACGCATCGGAGACCTTATGCGAACCACGGCAAGCGCGGGTGTATCACATACACATTCCAACTGCGGGTGATGAGTTCATCGAAGGTGACCGCATGTTACCACGGTGCTTCTGTCATCCGACTCCTGACGGCGCTGGCTGTGCTGGTTTAATACACCAGCACCAACACCGCCGCCTGCTTCGCCTTCTCCACGACCTCCTCAAATTTGA
>OCZU010002500.1_pt1 | contig 11700 bp, 16 predicted proteins | sample 1539001 | NCBI WGS metagenome assembly OCZU01 (sample SAMEA3539306, study PRJEB22396) | soil metagenome | biome: tundra; feature: field; material: soil | place: USA | collected 2010-05 | depth 0.15 m
GGTTAAGCGAACCAGTACGGCTGTGGCTCGCATCTGCTCACTAGTTGCCCAGGTCGTCGGAATGCCCGGCCTTCAGGCGTGACCACTGCGCGGTGGGACGTCCATCGACGCGGAAATTTTGTTTGCCTTTAGACCGTATCAGCCAACCGGTCGGCGAATCCTCCCACTCCTCCTGCCTCCCGTACACGGTCAAGTCGAGCAACCGATAGGTATTATCCATCGCCTCGACGCCGCGGATTGTCGTCCAGTAAGTCTCGAAGACCCTGGATTCTTGTCGCAGGTAGCAAACGAGGTGCATCATGCCGATCCGCCGTGCAACTAAGAGGGTGTCGAGCGAGTCCTGCGCCGAGTACCACGGCATCTCCCAGCCCATGAAGTCGCGGTACCGGGCGCTCTCGTCATACGGGCCTTGGCAGAGCACGGCGAAGGTGACGTCGCGGGAATGGATATAGGAGAACTCGCGGACCTGCGAAGTAAAGAACGTACAACCTTCACACTGCTCCGGTGCAGGGTGGCCGGTGTGCCACATGAAGTAATACGCGATGAGCATGCGGCGTCCCTCAAACGCGTCCGATAGCGTCACCGCGCCATGTTCACCAATGAGCGGCGTGGCGCCATCCACCTCGACCATGGGGTGCCGCCGGCGCGCAGCTGCGATGGCGTCGCCTTCGTGGGTGTGCGCTTTTTCTCGAACCCGCAACGCGTCTAGCTCCGCCTGGAAGGTATCCCGATCGACTATCTTAGGGGCTCCAAGTTCATCTCTCTTGATGTCTTTCATCGTCCTCTCCGTTATATGGCTCGCCGGTGAGCCGTCATGCCCGCGCGGGCATTACACAGCAATAGTGAGATTGGCTCATCGCGTGTCGCTCCCGGCGTGTTGCTCGATGAGCTCAGCGTCTACCGCAGTCACCAATTGGTGGTTGATTCCTAAAGTTGGAGGCAGACTTTGCCAAAGTGCTTTTGGGATTCGAAGTACTTGAACGCAGCGACAATTTCCTGCAGTGGCCTTGTCACCTTGTTCCAGTGCGCGACCACTCCGTTGTGCTGCGCTGTTGGTCGCTCACTTCGATTTTCGTGCCACTTCAAGCCAACTTGAGGTCAATTGCTATTTTTGATCGACTTTTTTGGGCCAATGCGTGGAAAGTTAGCCAGGCCACTTTGAACCGGAGGCGCCATGGACCGCTATTTGTCAGCTAACTGAGAGTGATCACGACGAAGGATCTTTTACGACTTGAACCCCGTCTCTGTAATCTGAGCGATGCCGGCGGCGTCGCCGTCTTGGCGGGACCCAGCGTTAGACCGCGTTCAGCGAGCGCAGCGCGGTGCGCCTCAATTGAATCGACATGAATAGTCGCATATCCCATCCCGGTGCGATCGCTCTGGTTCAATACGGCGATTCCACCCGATCCTTCGTGCCATTCCAGAAGGGTCGGCCTTGGCGTTGCGTCGGCTGCACGACCAAAGAAACTTCGATACCAAGCTTCGGCGGTCGCGATATTAGACACAGGCAACACGGCGCTTATTCGGTCGACAACGGTCATTTCATAGCTTCTATTGATTTTCAAGATATCGAATGAGGCGTGCGCCTACTTTGCCCCGACCGCTGATCCGCGCATGTGCTCCTTAGGCTTGGTTTGAGCTCCTAGGCTTGGTTTGAGCTCTTTTGGCAGACACCACACGTCTTTGATCTTGCAAAGGCGTGCAAGCATTTCTTCGTACTCCTTATCAATGGCTGCTCTTTCCGCTACGCCGTTAATGTGGACCAAATACCCATGGGGGCCATAATGTATGACAAATGGAGACGGGGTCTGCAGCCAATGGCCGTGCTGGCTGAAGTCGCGCAGTTGTTCGGGCGTTGGCGTTACGCCGATCTCTTTGGTGGATACGTTTGGCGCGTAGCACATCACATGAGGGACGCTGGCGGTAACGACGTTGTCGTTTTCATCGGGATTGACGTAGGTCCTGAGGATTGGAGACAGCATGTACGAGCATCCGGCTAGTTCGGGTGCTTTGTAATATCCTGTCTTGTACCGTTCTTGGATGAGTCTCTTGAGTTCTTCAGGCTGAGTTCCTTTCGCCTGCATCTCGGCGATATCGAAGAAGCTCCGCATGTTGGCGTTGGCGCCCGCGCTATCAAACGAGACCGGGTAGAGAATGTCCTCTCGGTATTTGGTTAACGGCCAAGCGCCCTGCATCGCATCATCGCCGGTCCGAGCGACAAAGGTGTGGAATCCATTAGTTCCCTTGCGGGCAACTTCAAAGCCCTTGTCAATGCTCAAAACATATACGGTTGCATTGTCTCTGAGTTGCGGTGGGAGTGCGCTTAGGGCTAGCTGAATTTCCAAATCTCGTGGCAGCGGCTGGATTTTATTCGTCTCTTTGAGACCCTCCTTAGTTTCCGCGCTTGCTGTCAGCGAGAACAAGAGACCTGCAATTACGATAATTGTCTGGATCATTCTCATCTCCTCCTGCCATTGCTGAAATTGCTCGACATATTCATTCAGAAACGTCTCTTTCCAATCGATACCATATTGATTTAGATACGATGCCGACGGCGAAGCATCGCGATCGTGATACCTCGCCGCGTGCTCACGGCTTCTCTCGAGTCAGATTGGCGATGAAGGCCACGCCCAGGTCGCTCCGCCATCTGCGGAGTACGACTCTTCGTAGTGATGGGCGTCTGCAGCAATGTCAGACCCTCACCGCTCGTACCAGTATGGATCGGCCTTCAAAAGTGTCCGCGGCGAAAAACTCCACGGCGTTCTTGAATTCTCCGATAAGCAGAGGTGTGACCGCGCCGAGCTTGCTGTTGGCAAAGGTCTGGCCCCACTAATGCGCAGCGAGGTTATCGAGAAAGAGCGTCAAGCCTTGCCAATCGCCATTCGGCCCGTCTGCCTCAATTTCTTCGAGCTGCGCTCGACCGCTCCACACTTTACGCACGGTGACGGTTCCGTTCAGCTCAATCGACGCTGTCGAGCCTGAGAGGGGCTTGAGAACGACTTTGATGTGGGTTTTCCACTTGCCGATGTTGAAGTCGAAGTCACGCTGCCCGTCTCGCTCCACCCGAGGCGGTTCCGGTGTGGAATTCGATGTATTCTGCTGTGCCACCACCTGCAGGGTAGCAGCGTGACAAGTAAGACGCATAATTGAATGCCAATGTTCATAGACCTCCTGCCGTCGCCTTGTCTATCTTCTGTATGTCGCGACATGGGCATGCCCCCATTTGACCCCTTAAGATATCCGCCTATTATCCCGCTTGGCGTTTTCCTCTGCAGAGCCACTTGAGAGAAAAACAGCTGGACCACCTTAGACGATGAGATCACATGATGGATCCGCTGTTCGAAATCGATCTTGATCTTGCCGGCAGCGGTTCCCGCGCGACCTCCCAATCCCTTTACCGTCAACTGAAAGCCGCGATTGTGGATGGCCGGCTGAGGTCTGGTTCCAAATTGCCAGCCACGAGGAAATCCCGAACCTTCTTCGGCGTTTCGCGGAATACAGCGGTCGACGCTTATGAGAGGCTTCGGAACGAGGGTTACGTCGCGGCGCGCCAGGGCGCCGGCACCTACGTCGCCGACGCCATTCCATCAGCCGCCCGTCGCCCTTCGCCAAGTAGCGAAGTTCCGCCTGAATATCGGTTGAATGAATTCTGGCTTCGATCGGAAGTAACGGAAGCAATGAGCTTTTGGCGGGACACCCCAGAAAAATACGCGTCGCGGCAAGCGATTCCCCGGCACATCGACTTTCGGCCCGCTTTGATCGATTCGAGGCTCTTTCCTTTCGACGTCTACCGCAGGGTGAGCGCAAAGCAACTGCGGAACTTGGAGAAGAAGCCCGCAAGGTACAAGAGCGCCCAGGGCAATCAGGGGAACTACCATCTTCGCGACGCGATCACCAAGCACATAGCGTTGACGCGGGCGGTCGTCTGCCAACCGGATGACATCGTGGTGACCACCGGCGCGCAACAAGCATTTGATTTGCTCGCGAGAGTCCTTGTCACGCCCGGTCAAACCGTCGTTGCCATCGAGGATCCCGGCTATCCGCCGATGCGGGTAGCTTTTGCGGCCGCGGGCGCGAAGCTCGTGCCCGTCGAAGTCGACGCCGAAGGGTTGATGGTCGAACGGCTTCCGCCGGAGGTGGGCGTGATTTGCGTCTGCCCATCGCACCAGTTCCCGCTCGGTGTGACGATGTCGATGCGCCGCCGCAAGTCGCTCCTTGAGTTCGCGCGTAGCCGCGGTGCCGTCATCATCGAAGACGATTACGACGGCGAATTTCGCTATGACGGTAGTCCTCTGGAAGCGCTACGCGCGCGCGATGCTACGGACGTTGTGTTTTACGTGGGCACTTTCTCGAAATGTATGTTGCCGGCGCTACGCCTCGGCTTCGTGGTTGCGCCGGAGTGGTCGATGAGAACGGTTGTCGCCGCAAAGAACTGCCTGGACTGGCATTGCTCGATTCCGGTACAGATTGCGGTTGCTGCATTCATCGCCGACGGCCATCTGGCCCATCATGTTCGCAAAATGCGTCAAACCTACAAGAAGCGTCGCGAGTTGCTGCTGAGCTCCCTCCAGCAGAGGTTCGCGAAATGGTTGGAGCCCCTTCCGTCCTTATATGGCATGCACGTCACAGCCGTGGCCCGCGCTGAATTGGATCTTGATGTCGTAGCGGCGACTGCGCTGCGGCACAATGTGAAGATACATACTCTCGGCAGGTACTATCTTGGGCAGCGTACGAGAGAAGGTTTGGTTTTCGGGTATGCGGCAGTAGACCTGTCCGATATGAGCCGCGGCCTGTCCATACTGCGTCGGGCTGTGGCGCGGTGATCACTCGGCCGCCGAGCGGTGTCGTAACCCTATGCTCGCCGCAGCGCGGTTAAGCATCAATGAAGCATCGCCAGTCGGCGTCTATTCGCTTACTTTAGCAATTCTCCGGATCGGCTCAACAGCGTCATTCCGACTGCTCACGGGACCACCGTGGGCGAGGCTAAGCCAAGGCCAGCCGCGCGTATGCCTCGGCGAACGTAAGACAGCCCTGTCGCGGGGCATCTGCCGCATTCGCTGCCCAGTCGCACCCAGTGAGTAGCCTGCGTCCCATTCCGTGACGATCGAAAATCTAATCTCGCTGGCGTAAAGGTTATCTAGGATCATGCGGACACGCCCGGCTACCGGCGGGGGCCCAAAGCCCCGAGCACCGGTTACTTCCTATGACGCACCAAAATGGCATTCGGCTCCGCTTCGCTAGGCGCCTGAAGAACTGTGTTATAGCCGAGTTTTTCCGCGACGCGGAACGAGCGTTGATTGTCGCGGTGAATGATGCAGACGGTGCGAGGCGACTGGAACCGTTCGTCACCCCACGCGACGGCTGCTCTCAACGCTTCGGTCGCATGTCCCTTACCGTGCGCCCACGGGGCCAGCGCCCAGCCAAGCTCCGGCATCCCGTCTATTGAAGGCTTCATGGCCCGTTTGAAATCCGCAAATCCAAGCTCCCCGATGTATCGTCCGGACGCCTTCTCCTCCACGGCCCAGTACCCGAATCCAAGCAACGCCCAGTGCCCGCAATAACCCAGCATTCTCATCCACGTGCGCTGGGGTGACGAGGGTTCCTTAATCGTATGACGAACGACCTCCGGATCCGACCACATCGCGACACAGTCTTCAAAATCGTCACCATCATGACCGCGTAGGCGAAAGCGCTCCGTTTCGATGGTCGGAGCCGCTGTAATTTGATCTGACGCGGTGCCGGTCTTCATCGAATCAATCATTCTTGCTGGACCGATAAGCGCGATGTCTCAACAAGAGCGGGAAATCGCGTTCGACGAGACCATCTATGCGCTGGGTTCGCATGTCGACGTGGACAATGTCCCAGGCGTCGCCGAGCACGCCTATCGGCTCGATCCCGGCGATGGTTCCCGTTCCGCGGCGGCGCTGCGGTCCAGGTTGCATCAAAACGCAGATCGACCAGTGCGCGTCATCGCGGTTGGCGGCGGCCCGTTAGCGACCGAAGTCGCAGGCGAAATCAAGACCGCATCGCCGGATGCCGAGGTGGCCATGATCAGCCAACGATGCTGTGATTTCGCGGGACCACGCGTGGGAAAAGCCGTGTGCGCTGAACTCGGACGCTTGGATGTTCAACTGATTGACGGTGACAGCGTGAGCGAGGTTCGACCCACCGAGATCATAACCGAAACAGGTCGATCTATACCTTGCGAAGTTCGCGTATGGTCGGCCGGAATGCGCGGCTCGTCGATCGCCCATCGTGCGGGTCTTGCCACGGGCAAGCAGGCGCGAATCTTGGTCGATCCTAAATCGATGACTCTCAAAGGTAGGTGTCCATTGAAACTCGATCATGCAAGGATCGTCACGGACGACGTTCCGCCTTTGACTCGGTGAAATGCAGCATAAGCTAGCATCTTTACTGACGGTCATCGAGTGCCTGAACAAATCGACCTTGACAGTCGGCATCCGACCGCCAATCTGCGCATTCACTCCCGTTGCATGGCGCAGGACGGCCCGCGTTTGCGGCGCTCTGCCAGAACGCTGTCCCCGGTAAGCACCCCGTCAACTTGGGGGCCGCGGGTTTGGCCCGGCTTCTTTCACCCTCGTATACTTGTTCACCCAATTCACTTCCCAAGTCTTGCCGGCGTCGATCGAGAACGCCTGTTCGGATTGAGCCGTGTCAGAGGTGATGCCCCAGATCGAGAAACGAACCCAAATCGCTTTTCCGTTCAGCGTCTCCTCGTCGTAGAAATCGATCCGACCGTTCTTCGCCACGCCCACGCCGGGCACGTCCAGTGTGCCGCTGCTGGGGTGGGAGAAGTTCAGGTACCACTGGTCTGTCGTCGGGTCGTAAGTTCGGAGCGCCAACAGCTCGACATGGCCGGCGGGGCCGTCGCCCTTGTATTCGGCGACGTTGGCGCGACCGTTCCAGATCGGCTTGACGATGGTATAGCCGTCCATGTCCTTCCATTCGGTCGAGCCGGTCAGCGGGTGCATCAGCCGCGAGGAATGGGTCTTCCAGAGGCCGAGATCGAAATCCATCGCATGTGCGCCACCGGCCTCGTCGGCGAGACCGACCGCCGGGCTCAGCACAAGCAGCGCGCGCAGAGCGAGGCGGGCGCGAGTCATGATTTCACTCGGGTCAAATCGGCGATCAACGCGGGCTCCCAGCTCTTTCCGCCATCGTCGGAGAAATCTTCTTGAAAGTGATGGGAATCCGCCTTGATGTCGGACCAGGTGGCGCGGATCAGGATGGTCCGGCCATTGAAAGTGTCCTGGGAATAGAGCTCCCCCTTGCCGTCCTTGAAAGAGCCGATCGCGGGCGGCTGAAGCACGCCGTTCTTGCTGCTGGCGAACGTCTGGCTCCATTGATGGGCCTGCGGATTGTAGAGAAAAAGGGTCATCCCCTCCCAATGACCGTTGGGGCCGTCGGCCTCGATCTCCTCAAGCAGGGCACGACCGTCCCAGACCTTTCTGACGGTGACGGTTCCGTCCAGCTCAATGAATTCGGATGCGCCGGACAACGCCTTGCTCTGCCGCTTGATGTGGGTATGCCAGGTGCCGAAATTGAAGTCGAAATCATGGGCGCCGTCGTGCGGCTCGGCCGCGAAGGCGGGGACAAGTGGCCAGGCGACTAAGAAGGCAAAAATGAAGACGGGTTGAATCAATCGCATCGGGTATGCCTCTGGTTTAATTACGCGACCGCTTAAAGTATTCTGCAAGTGGCCCAATGCGCAAAGGGCCGCCTTTGGGGAAAAATACTGGGCCACTTTTTTGGATCCGTTGTTCGAGATTGAGATCGAACGTCCGACGCCGGGGTCGCGGAACTCCGCTCGTGCGCTCTATGGGTGCCAGCCGGCGTTGGTACGAGCGGCAAATTGGCATGGGTCGCCGCTTCTGAAAGCGATTTGGTCCTGAGCTGTCAATTGGCCAGCGCGGGTGTTATTTCTTGCTTGTAGGCGCCGTCGCGGGGGTGCCCGCCGGTGACAATCAGTGACAACAAAAATGGAGAGTGATATGGATTCGGTGACGGAATACATCGCTGCGCAACCGCAGGCGGTACAGCCGGTGCTTGAGTGCCTGCGAAGCGTCATTCGCAAGGCCGTGCCCGGCGCTGAGGAAGTCATCTCATACAAGATGCCGACGTACAAGATCGGTGGCCGGGTGATTCTCCATATTGCGGCGTGGAAAAACCACGTATCACTCTACCCCTGCACCGCGCCCCTCATTGCCGCCTTCCGCAAGGAACTGGAGCCGTACGAACTCAACCATAAGGGCACCGTTCGTTTTCCGCTCTCAAAGCCTATCCCCGTGAAGCTGATTGAGCGGATCGCGAAGTTCCGGGCGAAGGAAGTGGTCGAGCGGGACACGATAGTGCCGCGACACGTGAGCAAGTCATAACGGCGACTCGGAACGTGTATAGCGAAATTTCTTGAAAGATGCGGTCAGTCTCGGACTGCTGCGTTAGAAACACACGTCCATGCTTTACAATGAAGCGCATCCGAGGCCCGTTGGGCCGATCTAACAGACGAGGTCAAACGCGGACTGCAGCTCGATCATAAAAGAATTGGCGCCTTGTCGCAGGTCCGACGATGCGGGCATATTCGGGGCGCATCCCTTTCGAAGTTGAACGCCGAGGAGGCTCGCCTCCACCGGCATCGGCGGCGTACTGCCCTCGGTCCCTCCCGGTCCAGGCTCCGGATGTCCGTCGCGCCACGCGCCGCCTTCGCTCGGAGCGCGGGTGTGGACGTCGAGCAGAGCCTCGACTTGTGGGCAGCCGCCTCCCCGCGCTCAGATGGATCGAGTAGAGGCGGACGGCGCCTTCGCGCTCGGTCGCGATGACCGCTTCGAGCGCACCCTGCTGAACGAGCGCTGCACCTTTGTGCATCGCGATGTGGTCCGCCCCGATGCCCAAATTTGAGCTGGGTCTATTAGTTCGGCGCATCTACCTGTTACAGGGCGCTAACTCCCATTAAGTGCCAAAAACCTGACCCAACTGATAAGAGCATAAATATTTGATTGCTAGGATTAATTCGATGTCGCGGTCGACGGACTGTTAATCCGCAGGTCCCAGGTTCGAGCGTTGGTCGGAGAGCCAATCCATGTTGGCTCGGGCGAGACGTAGACGATCCTGACGACGACACCGAACGCGCTCATGGAAACGATCCACAACCGCATGTTGGCGATACAGGGGTGGGGCGACGAGGACGAATGGCTCTTCCCGGGGACGACCGTCGATACCGCACGGGCGATGTGCATGCCATGCCCGAGCGAGTGGCTCGCGGCAGCGGAAGCGGGCTGATCCGAGTGAATCGATGCTGAGGGAAGACCAAGCAGCGGAACTGCTACGTCGATGCGAAGCCGCCGTCGGACAGCGATTGACGCAGGTTCGTGCTGGTCTTTTGAATGCCGAGGTGCGGGCATCTGCCGTGTGGGAACTCCTGTGCATTGACGCATTTGCGCAGATCGGGCCTATCGCCTACGAGCGTCTCGCTGGCGCGTCGCGTCCTGATCTATTACTGTCAGTCCACGGATATTCCGACTTTGCCATTGAGGCCGCGTACGTTTATCCGCGCCATTGGCGGAATGATCGCCGTGCGCGAGAATTTCTTTCATGGGTGTACGGGTACGCGAAGGTGAAAAATATCCCGGAGGTTCGCATTTCGTCACATTTTTTTGGCGACTCCACGAACCCTGCCGGCCCGGTTCGCGATCTTCCGCTGGAGCAGGAAAAGAACAATGTACTTCGCAGCGAGGCGTTTGCGTCATTCTTCGCGGCCATCGAACAGCGTCCCAACGAAATTCACGAAGCGCTTATCTCGCCGTATACTGTTCGCCTGAAATATGATCCGAGCGACAACGGACCATTTGTTCATGGGTCGAGCAGCGTGGAAGAATCCCCGTTAAAGGTTGACCAACATGGGCTGTACAGAGCTCTGCAGACCAAAGCGCGGCAGCACGATCCATCCGACCCTTACGTTATATGCGTAGGCAGCGATCAAAGTACAGCGATTACGCGACACGTCAGACCTTCTGGCATCAATGAGCGGGATGCAGTTGCAAAACTTTTCGGAGAATATTCGAGGGTCAGCGCCGTGATTACAGTTGGCCTCGAGGATGTTGTAGATCAGGGGTTCCACAGGGTGGCTCATAGCAGGAGTTATCAAAATCCGGCGGCCGCGAGACCACTTCAGAAGGCGCATATTGACGCACTGTCGAAGCTTAATTTCAATCGCTGGAAGTTCTATTTTGCATTGGAAAAATGGAATTCGCCTGACATGTCCGCGTTCGAAAAGTCGGCCGGTCCTTTAGGATTCGCCGCGCGAGAAGGAAGCATTTCGATGACGATACCCACCACGATTCTCGTTGATTGCCTTGCCGGAAAGACTTCCCTCAAAGAGCACTACGCGGATCCGTCAGGCGTAACGTTGCTCAAATGCGTTGAAGAGGGTTGGGAGGTCGTGGGGTGTTCTTTCCAAGCTGGCGACATTCAACAGGCTCTCTCGAGTACCGTGACGCTTGAATTCGCCCGGGCGCCGGAACGTGTCTATTTCGGTCCGTAGATCGGCGCAGTCGCGGCAATGATCCGAAGGCAGTATGGCCAGGTGGCTCGTCAAAATCGACGGCGAACGTGCCGACCTCGAGGAATTTCCGGATAAATTCCCTGATGGCGAGCTCTACGCGGTCGAAAGGGATGGCGGCGTCTACCTCACGGGCGAAGAGTTCGAGCGACTGAACCGTGCCGAGCAGGTACGAGAACACGCGAGGGGTGCATTGGAGGAAATGTCAGCAATAATCTCGCTGCTGTGGCCTGCGTTCACAAAACCCTCTGTCGGCAACGTCGAGCGCGAGGACGATCAGGGCGGGAAGAGCAACTGGGTCTTCCCCGAACTTGCCGTCATGCGCTCCAAGGCTGGGCTTGCGAAGGTTGTGATCCGCGCCGACGGAGCGCGCGAGGATGTCCCCGCGGAAGATCAGCGGCCGACCGATGCGCAGTGCTTGCTCGGCGCGTCCCGTGCCACCCCGCATCTGCGTACCGCCGTCTTGCTGTGGGCCTTCCCCGATCGCGCATGGTGGCTGCTCTACCGCGTCGTCGAGGATATTGAAACGCACCTCAACGAATTGGACATCGCCACATCAGTATCGGAGGCTGGATATTGTCCAGGGAAAGAGCGTGCGCGGTTCCGCCATTCCGCTAACTCAGCGGAGGCGTCCGGACTCGGGGCAAGGCACGCGGCCGGCAAATGGGATCCGCCCAAGGACCCGATGAGCCTTGAGGACGCAACGATCTTCGTCAAGGGCCTTTTGGAGCAAGCGCTTCGCGATGGTCGAGTGTAAGACCTCGTCGCAGTTTCCGCCGAGGATCGCGGGAGCGTGTCGCAGGTAGTGGTGGCTTCGGTGGCAGCGTTCAACCTGCGCTGATCTGGCAAGCCGGCGGCCGGTTTCGATATGCGGAGACCGGCGCAAGAAACGAGGGCCAATATCGCGGGCGAGGTTGAAGCGTGGCGGCAAACGTGACGGAATTCGGTGGGCGACTGCGGCACCTGGTGGACACAATTGACAGAGTGAGGCCAGAATTGACAGAGTGGCCGCGACTTTTCTTCGCTAACTCTATGATTGATTGGTGCTGTTGAGTGGAGTCGAACCACCGACCTTGTATATTGAAACGAAGCGATTTGTGCGGCTCGGTATGAGCGGTGGAAAC
>OCZU010002501.1_pt1 | contig 11699 bp, 7 predicted proteins | sample 1539001 | NCBI WGS metagenome assembly OCZU01 (sample SAMEA3539306, study PRJEB22396) | soil metagenome | biome: tundra; feature: field; material: soil | place: USA | collected 2010-05 | depth 0.15 m
TGTTCCGGGTGACGGCCTGATTGAGAGCACGGGTTTCAACCCCGTATAATTCGGCGCTCGCCTATCACGACTTTTGACCTCTTCCCGATTGACTATACCACGTGGTTACCACCCCTCTGCGCAAACCATTAACGCGTGGTGGCGTTGCAAAAGGACCCTTCTGAGACTGGCCTCGCGTCTCAGCGCGGCTCACTCAGACAGCCGCAGATTGGCTCCTCGGAAGGCGGGCCGGAAGAGCGGGGCCGCTGCGCGCGAAGGCGGATCGCGAGTTTCAGGAATTGCTTGCGGCGGGCCAGTTCCCTGCGCGTCGGAACATTCTGCTGGAGAAGAGAGAGCACTTCGGAGGTGATGGACTTCCCGTTGGCCGCCGCGCGCGCGCGGAGGGCGGAGTATAGCTCTTCGGGCACGTTCTCTACATACAGGGTTGGCATAGTCTGATCCTATAGGAAATCTTAGGAAATCTAGCAGATTCCTAGAGGAGTTAGGTATTGGACGCGACGCGCTTTGACTCACTGCCGCTTATGTGGTGGCGCCGGCGGTTTCGACTGCGGGTTTCGACCGCAGCATTCCGCTCGGAAGCGCCGCGGGCGCGTGCCATTCGGCGGTGCGGCGGATGGCCTCTTCGAGCGGTACCCACTCCCGCAATCCGAGTTCGAGCCGGGCGCGGCCGGTATCGGGGACATAGCGCTCGGGCGGCGCGCCGGGACGGGGAAGACCCATCACCCGGATGGCGGTGGATGGTTCCAGCTCCGCCGCTACCGTGGCGGCTAACCGGGCGATGCTCAACTCCCGTTCCGATCCCACGTTGTAGGGGCGGCAGGATTCGCCGCGGGTCAGAATCGTCCACAGCCAGATGGCCAGGTCGGCGGCGTACAGATACGAGCGGTAGGGCGTGCCGTCGCCCGAGATTTCGATGGGCCGCTGGTTCAGGCAGTCGCCCATGAAGTTGCCGATGGCAAAGTGGGCGTCGAGCGGGAGGTACGGGCCTACGAACGCAAAACAGCGCGCAATCGGGCAGGCCAGCCCGTGAATCCGGGAATACAGGGCGCAGAGCAATTCCGCCAGACGCTTGGCCTCGGCGTAAACCGAGCGTGGATCGGTGGGGTCCGGGCCTCCGCCGTAGGTTTCGGGCACACGGGCCGTTTCGGGTGGTTGTGGACCGTAGACCGCGCCGGAGCCGATCATCAGGAAACGCTGCGCCTGGGCTGCCGCGGCGAAGTCCAAGGCCCGGCGGGTACCATTCACGATGGTATCCAGCATGAGGAGCGGCTGCTCCCGGTTGAGGGTGGCACTGGCTGCGGTGGCTCCGTGGATCACGTGGGAGAAGTGTCCCGCGGGAAAGGGGAACGAGCGGATATCGCCTTGGATCAGATGGATCGCCGGATGAGCGGCCAGGTGCGGCGCCTTGCGGCGGAAAGCTTCCGGCGACCGGGTCAGCACCGTCAGGGAGGCGTCCAATGGCAGGCGGTCGCAGGCCCAGGCGAAGCTTTCCAGAAGCCAGCAGCCGAAAAACCCGGTTCCGCCGGTGACGAAAATACGGGCGCCCTGGAGGTGGCTCCACACGTCGCCGGTGTGTTCGAGAACGTGCTTCAGGTCGCGGGCGAGTGGATTCGTCATGGCCGTGCGGGCGGTGTCACCGGAGTGCCGTAATTCCATACAACCAAAAGGGATTATAGAAAAGCCGGGAGTCGTGAGCCAGCTTCTCTTTGGTACATGGGGCAGGTCATCTAAAGTTATGAAATCCGGGGGGCCGGGGGGGCCAGGAGGGGCGGGGGTTGGGAGCCAGGGGGGAAAGATGGCGCTTCGTGCGGAATGTGTGATGGATTTGGCGAGCAAATTACGCATTCATTGACGAGCGCAACGTTCGATTCGCGGGAAGTTTGATGAGCGGCCAGCCGGCGGACCTAGTACTTGTCCTGACCGAAATTGCCCGTACCGTCTGCCACCTCAACGTATAATGGACCCGTCCGCCGCCTGGTTCATGAACGCTCGCACACCATCCTGAAAATCTCCGGCCATCCCGGCACCGGCGACAGTCCGGTCTGCATCGTTCCGCACGAAGGCAAAAGGCTTGGGTTCGACGTCGCGATCCGTAACGCATATTGCTACGAGTGGCTGACCATGTCTCTACATCCGAACTACAATCCGACGCCCTACAGGGATCTCCGCCGGGATAACTCCATCACCGGCCTCAGAAGCTAGGCCTGGGGGATGCGGTTTTGGATTCCAGCCCCGCGGGAATAAACGCGGTGGTGACGGTGCCGTTTTTATTACCGGGACCGCGCCTCTGAGGCTTCACTGCCAGAACCGTGACGATGTCGTGCAGGTTCTTCTTGATTTTGATGTCACCCAGGAAGGAACCATCCAATCTCCTGCCAATTCTGGAAAACACAGAGTCTTTATTGTCCTGCGCAAGCCGCCAGAACACCGTCTTGACTTTCAGCAAATGACCGATAAATCTCGAATCGACCACGTGGAAGCCCGCGCTGGTCAATATACGGGGCAGCGTCTTGCCGTCGTAGTAGAAGAGGTGGGACGGAGGAAGAAGCGCATAGAACCTCCTGCCACAGAGCTTCGCATACAGACACGAGATATTGTGGACCTTAATTACGATGAGGCCGCCGGGCTTCAACATGCGCCGGCACTTTGCCAATGCGGGAAGCGGATCGCGAAAATGATCGAATACATCCTGCAAGGCGATCACATCGAAATAGTCCTCTCGCAGTGGATAATCTTCGAACGAACCGGTGACAATCCTGTCCGCGTAACGCCGGCGCGCGAGATCCGCATCTTTCGGCACGATTTCGCAGCCGTGGCACTCCCACCCTTTCATCACATCGAGGAACCAGCCGGCCGAACAACCCACATCCAGCAACTTCCCGGGTTGCGGAAAACGCGATTCGATCTGCTCTCGCAACCGGTAGTAGTAGTAGTTGAGGCAATCGGCGTTGGAATCGATATAGGCGGCGTCCTCCACCGTGGCGTAGTGTGCAGCCAATTCGCCGGTAGTCAGAATATTCTGGACGAAGACCAGGGAGCATCCAGCGCATCTGGCAATTGTATAGCTGTTCACTTCCCAGCGGCGTTTCAGGTTCTCGCCGCCACAGGCGGGGCAAGATGAATAGAATGGGCCAGATCGAGCAACCGGCACGCTTTCCCTCCCCGTCAAAGTTGACGTTATGCGCGTTTTTGAGTCCGTACTGTGTTTCGTCGTCATTGGCACGCCGACCTCGCAATTCGGCGCCCGCAGCAACTTATAAATGAAGTTTCCATTTTCAGGATTACCGCTCCTGATGGATTAGTTCCGTCTGCGCTTCGGCCAGGATGTCGCCAAGCGATACTCCCACATCCGGCACCATCTCATGCAGCGCCTGCGAGCGCATGCGGCCGTCCGCCAGCAGGCGGGAAGGCGTCACCGGTAGAATTCGTTGGTCTTTCTGAGCCAGCACTTCGCACAAGACCGGGCCGGTGCGCGATAGCGCCTCCGCGATCGATCGCGGGGCCGCGGATCGGCTTTCGCAATATAGATAGGGCAGGCCATAGGCGGCGGCAATCTTAGCGGTGTCCGGCAAGCTCACTCCGGACTCTTCAGTGCAGCCCACGTAAAAACCATTGAAGAAGTTCTTCTGAGTATTGCGGATCGAACCGTAGCCGCCGTTATTGATCACGAACAGCTTCACGTTGAAACGATTGTGCACAAGGGTCTGCAACTCCTGAATATTGGTCTGCAGCGATCCGTCCCCGATCACCGCGATCACCGACCGCGTGGGGTCGGCGGCGGCCACGCCCATGGAAGCCGGTAGCGCCCAGCCCATCTCCGCCAGCGAACCCGGATTGAGATACCGCTGTGAGTCCTTCACATGGAAAGACTGGCCCAGGATGGGATGCGGTTGGCCGGCATCGGTGAGGATGGTTTCGTCTCCGGAGAGCGAGTGATTCAACAGATCGACGAATTCGTAGAGATTGATGGGAGCGGAAGGCTCGCCGAAGACGTGAGGCTCTTTCCTGCTGGCGTACCGTTCCTTCCACTCGCGGCACACCGCCAGCCAGTGGCCGGAAACGCATCCGCGGAACCGATTCGCGCGCTCCGTCAGGAGCGGAACATATTGCTGGATGTCCCAGGCGTACTTGGTTTGAACGCCCACTTTCTCTTTTTGCAACAAGGCGGGGTCGAGATCGATCTGGATTTTTTCGGCATGGGGGGCGAAAAGCTCCGCTTCGTATCCGGTAGTCTGCACGTGCAGGCTGCATCCCATGATCAAAATCAGGTCGGCGGTCTGGAGGGCGAAATTCGCGCCGCGCCCGGCCCGCGGACCGGGGTGCCCGATGAACAGCGGGTGATGGTAGGGCATCAGGTCTTTGGCCATCAGGCTAGTGGCGACCGGCACTTCGAGACGCTCGACGAGTTGGCGGAAAGCAGGGACCATGCCCGCGCACCGGATTCCATGTCCGGCGAGAATCAGCGGCCGTTCGGCGCCGGCGATGCGCCGGAGCAGATCGTCGATTTCGTCCTCTTGCGCCACCGGGGTCAAAGACGGTTCCGGAACGTACGGCTCGGAGTCCTCCGGATAGACGGCCCCCTGAACATCCAGCGGGATATCGAGCAGCACCGGCCCCGGACGGCCGGACTGAGCCAGGTACAGCGCCTTTTCCAGGTGGTATCGCGCGCGCTCGGGGCTCTCCACAAAAGCTGCATACTTGGTTACCGATTCGACGATCGGGACGATGTCCACTTCCAGGAACCCGCACTGCCGTAAACCCGAGATGCCGCTCGCGCGTACGGTTTCCACCCGCTTGCACTGGCCGGTGAGGAAGAGAACCGGCACGGAATCCTGATAGGCGCCTACCAGGCCGGTGAGCAGGTTGGTGGCGCCGGGCCCGCTGGTGGCCAGACAGACCCCCAGTTTGCCTGTCTGGCGCGAGTAGGCGTCCGCGGCCATCGCGGATGCCTGTTCGTGGTGGTTGCAGTAGTAACGGAGAGCCTTCAGGCGCCCGAAGGCGTCCATCAGGTGCATCATCATGCCGCCGGAAAGCATAAATGCGCAATCGGCGCCGGTCTGCTCCACCGTTTGTGCTATATAGTCTGCGACTCGCATGGCCGTCTCGACACCTCAATCGTTCTCCGGCACCAGCCCGGAGCTTGCGGGAAGTGCCGTAATTCATACAATCAGAAGGAATTATAAGAAGGCGAAGGAGGACGAAATAGCTTCTCTTTGGTACATGGGAGGGGTCATCTAAAGTTATGAACCTTGGGGGTAGGGCGTAGAGCGGCGGGTCCTGGCAGATCAACTGCGATTCGATCGTTCTCCGGCCCAGGACCAGTTACCAGATGCGGAGCGGAACATCCCCCGGCGTGAACCCGATGCCAATATGACCTTCCTGGACGGGCCGGTTATAATTTTGGAAGTCCGGACTACTATACTTGCGCACATTATAACCAAAAACCACATGTACGGACCGCACGATCTGGCGGGAGGCCGAGAGCCCTCCGGAAACGTCACGGTAATCGCCGATAAAATTTGCGACGGAACGCGACCGGTCGTAAGAGGCAAAGGAACTCAAGCTCCATCTTCGAACTCCCGTGTAGGTGTACCCGCCCGACACAGAGTCACTGTAGGATGTGATGAACAGGCCATTGCCGGGCAGTACCGCGCGTGCAGCGCTAACGTACACAACCCCCCGGTGAAATACCCGGGAGATCCGCACGCTGCCGGTCGGGGTCCAGGCCACGAAATGCGCGATTTCAGCGGTGGACGAAACTCCCAGCAGGACGGCAATGACCGGATCGACGGCGACGTCCTGGATAAACTTTTGTTCGACGCGCGAAGCCCCCAGCGAAGCGGAGAACTCGAGCCTGGCGGCGAGCGATCTGGAAAAGGTCCCAGCGATACTGTGGACGTCTGCGCCGCCGAATTGCCCGCTGAAACCGAAATGCTGGTAACCGTAGGTGGCGCCTATGGTGCTCCGGCGGCTGAGCCGATATTGTGCATCCCCGTGTGCACCAAGGCCGTTGGTTCCTACCAGGCCAGCCGCACGATAGCGGGTCAAAAAGTTGTTCCCGCCCAAATCGAAGGAAAGCCGGGAGGTTTTTTGAATGCTTAGATCTGCCTGCGAACTAAGATAATACGTACGGTTATCGAAAAAATCGGTGGTAGGGATATAACTTTGCGACGGATCGAACGGCACCGTCTGGGAAAGACTTCCCAGGCCGAAGGCCCGCGTGAACATGCCCGCGCTTTCCCGCAGCGACAGGCTGATGTGGCGCGTGATTTGTTGTGTAATCCCCAGGAGAAACGCTTGAGACACCGCGCCGTAAGAGCTCTGTTGCACGGCATCGCTCAGGCTGCCGTAGTAGTCCAGGCCGAGTTTGGTATGTTTCCAGCGGTGCGAGCCGCTGATACCCCAAGAGAGTGTGAGATCGGCGGAAGACACATTCGGCAGGTTGCCCTGGGCATTGGTCACGGCGACACCGGAAAGCGCGGTCTCGTAACCGGCGGAAAACTCGACGAACGGACGGAATTTGATCTCCGGCGCGGACATGGCGGCAGGCGCCTCGCCACGCGAAAGGATTGCCGGACCGGCATACTGCGCGAATGCCGGCAGCGCCAATCCGAATAGCGTGAGCACGCGTACCAGTTTCAAATCATGTCTCCTTTTTTGCCCAGCGGGATTTTAGGCGCAACTCAAAGTGTGACGCTACCTTCCTGACCCTGTCAAGCCATTCTGGTTCCAGCGGTTCCACCCGTCCTGTAATGCGATATCGGCAGAAACGATGCCCGGTTGCCGGTTTTCAGGCCCCCCAGGCGGAGAAGCGGAAACGGCGGCTAATCCGGTTATAATATGAAGCTGGACGTCGGTTTTTTGGTGCGGTTCCTCCTGGATGATTCGTCTATTTCGAGTCTTCGTACCCGCTAGTATCTTTGCCCTGCTGATCTCCGAGATTCTGCTGGTAACCGGGGCGTTTATTCTGGCCAGCTACATTATCCTCCCGGTCGATCCCGGCGATTATCTTCTTGACGGCGGGTTGGAGAGCATTCTTTTGGTGGTGCTCACCATTCTGGTCGGGCTGTATCTCCACGATCTGTATTCCGATATTTACGTGAAATCGCGAATCATCCTGCTCCAGCAGCTCTGCCTGGTAATGGGCATGGCCTTCCTGATGCAGGGCCTGATCAGCTATCTACACGTCCCAAGAATGCCCATCCGCGTGATGGTGCTGGGCAGTTCGATCGCGATGATGGAGATTTTCGTCTGGCGAATCCTGTTCAGCAGCTATGTGGTCCAGGTGGTCGGCCGGGATCACCTGCTGCTGGTGGGGGACAGTCCCGTGCTGGTGGATATCGCCCGGCATATCGACCATCATCCGGAGAAGGGCCTGGTGGTAACCGGGTATGTGGGTGATTTCCCTGACAAGGGTGCACCACTTCCTGGAGGCAAGGTGCTTGGCCCGGTGGCCTCTCTGCGGGAGATCGTTGAGGCAACCTCTCCCAGCCATATCGTCGTGGGCATGTTCGAGCGCCGCAATTGCATGCCGGTGAATGAGTTGCTGGAGCTGCGTTTTGGGGGCAACATCATCGAAGAGGCTGCCAGCGCCTACGAAAGAGTTTGCGGCCGGGTCTGCGTTAAGGAACTCCGGCCCTCCCAGCTCATCTATTCCGGCGAGTTGGGACCGCGCCGCCAGACTCTCCTCTATCAAAGCCTCTCGAACGTAGTGGTGGCGGCGATTGGCGCGATTGTGAGCGCGCCCGTGATGCTCGTCGTTGCTTTAGCGGTACGGCTCTCCTCACCAGGACCGGTTTTGTATCGCCAGATACGAGTCGGCATGAATGGAGTCTCCTTCACTTTATACAAATTTCGATCGATGCGGGCCGATGCGGAAGCGGAGAGTGGCGCGGTCTGGGCATCCAAGGACGATCCCCGCGTTACTCGGGTGGGCCGGATCATCCGCAAGCTCCGGTTGGACGAGCTGCCGCAGCTTTTCAACGTACTGAAGGGTGAAATGTCCATTGTGGGGCCACGCCCGGAGCGGCCGGAGTTCGTTAAGACGCTTTCCAGCCGGATTCCCTATTACCGGCAGCGGCATTGCGTGCGGCCGGGGATTACCGGGTGGGCGCAGATCAACTACAAATACAGCGAGAATCTGGAAGATACCATCGAAAAGCTGGAGTACGACCTGTTCTATATCAAGAACATGTCCATCGGCCTGGACACCTACATCATCTTCCATACACTGAAAATCATGCTCTTGTCTCGCGGGGCGCAATAAGCGTTCCGTGGGGCAGGATTCCATCCTGTATGGGTGTCCCGCTGGGCAAGTTTTCAATCGGCCTTCTTCGCCAGCGTGGTTTTCCCACGGGTTGCAATTCCCGCACTTGATGTCGCGCCCCCCAGACGCTTTTCCCGGCACTTCTCAAGCGATTGCCGGTGTACAATGAGGCGGAGTTCTGGACGGAGCGGCGCTTCTATCCGCCCGCTCCGTAGACCGGCGAGATGCGACGAATGACGAAATGGGCGCTCGGCTTCACCGGCGCGCTGGGCTTGTTGCTGGCGGCTGCCTTATGCACGGTTGTGGCCGTGCGTGGCGTGGCGGTGCGTGGTTTGTCGATGCGTGGTGTGTATGTGCGTGGCGTGAGGCGAGAATTCAGCCGTTCGATGGTGCGTCGCGCATGGCAAGCATTCCACACTTCCATCCTTACCGCGACCCACGCGGCCTCAGCCACCAGTCAGGAAGTCGTCCCGCGCGCTCCGGATTTCCTCCAGCCGCAGCGCCTGGACGCCTGGCAGATCATCGGCCCCGGCGGAGGGGGGGCTTTCTACTATCCCTCGATCAGCCCGCACGACCCCAACCTCGTCTTCGCCACGACCGACATGACCGCATGCTACGTCTCGGAGAACGGAGGCCGCACGTGGCGCACGTTCAACTTGAGGTTTAGTTGCAGGTTTGTCTTCGATCCCAAGCTCCCCAACAGGGTGTACGCGTTGTCCACCGGTCTGTGGCGTTCCGACGACCGGGGTCACACGTGGAGCATGATCTATCCGGATGCATCCAGGGTTGGGTACGTGGACGACGAAGCGGAAGCCTACCTGCAGTCTTCGGTGGGCTATCCGCTGGCGGTAGCCGCCATGGCGGTCGACCCGGACGACAGCAATACGCTGTACACCAGCGTGGCGGAAGAGGCAATGCTGGTGTCCAAGGACGCCGGCAAAACCTGGAAGACCCTGGCGCCGGATGCGTACGCGACACAACTCTGGGTCGACCCCACTTCGCCCCGCGGAAAGCGCACGATCTACACGCGCCGCAACAACCTGATTGGCACATGGGATGGCTCCAAGTACGTCAAGCGTGCTATCGAAGGCGGCGTGGGAGATGTCAACGGGGGAGCGTTCGGGACCCCCTCGGCCGGCGGCAAGCCCGTGCTTTATGTCGCCAGTGACTACGTGATCAAAGATGGCGAGCAGAAGGGCGGCGGTATCATGGCCACCGACGATGGCGGGCAGACATGGCGGTCGCTGAATGAGAACCTCTTGAAACTCGTGGCCAAGGGCACGTTTCCCAATTTCACTACCATTGCGGCCAGCCGGAACCACGCCGAGATAATCTACGCCTCCTTTACTAACTTCATCTCGGCCGATGATCAGAAGCCGTACTACGGCATCCTGAAAAGTTCGGATGGAGGAGCGACCTGGGCTGCCATCCGCCAGGAATCGAGCGTGACCGCCGCGAATATGCACAACGATTGGACCTCCAGCCGCTACGGACCGGACTTTGGAGACGAACCTATGTCCATAGGCGTGGACGATAACAATCCAGACCTCGTCTATACCAGCGACCTGGCCCGCGTCATGCGTAGCGTGGATGGCGGGAAAAACTGGTTTGGCGTCAACTCCCAGAGCACTGGCAAGGGTTACACCACCACCGGACTGGACGTGACCACGTGCTACGGCATCCACTTCGATCCTTTCGACCCCAAGCGTGTGTTTATCAGCTACACCGACATTGGCTTGATGCGCAGCGAAGACGGCGGCGAAAGCTGGCTTAGCGCCACCACCGCTTCCACAGGCGTGCCGAGAGCCTGGGAGAATACCACGTATTGGGTGGAATTCGATCCGGCGGTGAAAGGCAAGATGTGGGCGGTAATGTCGGCCAGGCACGATCTGCCCCGGCAACGGATGCTGAATCTCTGGGGAGGCGGGCCCGGCGGGGTGGTCGCATCCGTGGACGGCGGCAACACCTGGAAGACCTCCACTCAGGGTCTGCCGTCAATTATGGTGCCGACCCACATCCTCCTCGATCCGAAAAGCCCCGTGGAAGCTCGCGTACTCTATCTCACGGTGTTTGGCCAGGGCATCTTCAAATCCACGGACGGCGGACAGAGTTGGACACCGAAAAATACCGGCCTGCCGGAGCAGTATCCGTTTACCTGGCGCATGGCCATCGGCAGTGACGGAGCGTTGTACGTCGTAACGATCCGCCGGTCCCAGGATGGAAAGTACGGCAACGACCAGGACGGCTGGCTGTTCCGCTCGCGCAATGGGGCGGAAAGTTGGGAGCGCGTGCCGTTGCCCGAAGGGGTGAACGGCCCCATGGGAATCACCGTGGATCCGCGGGATCCGGCGCGCCTGTATCTCTCGGCGTGGGCCCGATACACGCTCTACGGAGCGGGCGTCTTGCCTCCCGATGGAGGCGTCTACATGTCGGCCGACGGCGGCCGGCGCTGGCAGAATGTGCTGAACTCCAGCCGGCGCATTTATGACGTGACCGTGGATCCGCGCAATTCCGACCTGGTGTATGCGGGCGGGTTCGAAGGTTCGGCCTGGCGCTCGGCCGACCGCGGCAAGACCTGGAGCCGCATCGGAGGGTTCAACTTCAAGGATGGCCACCGCGTGATACCCGACCCCACCGATATCAACAAGATCTACATCACGACTTTTGGCAATAGCGTCTGGCACGGACCGGCTACGGGCGACCCCAAAGCTCTTGAGGATATCACCGCCCCCGCATTCATGAGGTTTCAGTCCGCCTGGTCCGTCTGGAAGTAGGACCCGCCGCCACTCGACCGGTCGATGGGGACAGGCAGCACTGTCCACGGCGGCCCAAAGGCGGGCTTTGGGACAGGGTAGCCTGTCCCCATGGCGTTACCGCAGGACCGACATGATCTTGTGCGCGTCCTCGAGGGTGTTAGCGAAAAAGAACAGGGATCCGGCGGCGAACAGAAAAGTCACAGTAACGGCCGCCGCCTTAATCAATGGATTCCGGTGGTAGGCCGCATAGCCGGCCTTACCGAGATGGTTCTTAAGCCAGATCGTGTAATAGTGGCAGGAAACCACGCCGACACCATGGATGGCGCCATAAATCAAAAAGTTCCAGGCGAGGCCATGCCAGGCTCCAATGGCAACAAAGACGGCGAAAATCGAAATGGCAATGGCGTGCGGCGCGGCCCGCGGACCCATCTTGCGGATCAGGGCCTTGGAGAGCGGCGAAAAAACCGTGTCCCGCAAGTAGTTTGAAAGCGTGATGTGCCATCTGGTCCAAAACTCCTGGATGTTGCGAGCCATGAAAGGGCCATCGAAATTCTCATCCACCTGGATTCCGAGCAGTCCGGCAGCGCCTATGGCCATGTCGCAGTATCCACTGAAGTTCAGATACAGGTAGATATAAAAAGCCACCGCGGCCACGGGCAGATCGATCCACCGGTGAG